>Ga0207906_1000082_pt1 | contig 89904 bp, 72 predicted proteins | sample LinPmetageLP37_FD_184050 | JGI IMG/M metagenome (GOLD analysis project Ga0207906, IMG submission 184050) | Marine viral communities from the Pacific Ocean - LP-37 (SPAdes) | ecosystem: Environmental > Aquatic > Marine > Oceanic | place: Pacific Ocean | collected 2010-06-16 | reverse complement strand
TTGCTATACATCAAGGATTAAACCCTTTACGAGGTTTAAGTCAGAAAATACACGATATCCAAACTAATAAAATGGATGTAAGGCTCGATGAAAATAAAGTGCCTATTGAGCTTGTTAATATGGTGCAGTCGTTTAACTCAATGCTCGACAGGCTCCAGGGTGAATTTATTCGCTTATCAAATTTTTCTAGTGATATTGCTCATGAACTACGAACTCCACTAACAAATATAATTACTCAAACACAGGTTGGATTATCTAAAAAAAGGCAGTTGGAAGAGTATCAAGAATTATTGTTTTCTAACTTAGAAGAACTTGAGCGATTAACTAAAATGGTTAGTGATATGCTTTGGCTCGCAAAAACTCAAAATGGGCTAATTAAACCCGTTCAAAACACTCTAAAAAGCCATGATGAAATTGAAGTGTTATTTGAGTATTTTGACGCTTTGGCTGAAGACTCATTGATTGCATTTAATAAAAAAGGTCAAAACCTTTGTTTTTATTGTGACAAATTACACTTTCGCCAATTATTATCAAACTTACTATCCAATGCAATTAGATACGCCCCAAAAGGCTCATCAATCACTGTAAACAGTGAAATGACCACCGCTGAAAAAATATGCATTTCAGTGATTAATACAGGGGAGAGAATACCTTCTGAGCATTTATCTTATTTATTTGACCGCTTTTATCGACCTGATAAGTCGCGGCAACGACACAGCGACGGAGCAGGTTTAGGGCTTGCAATAGTTAAAGCTCTAGCGCAAGCAAACGGTGGAGATATAGAGGTCAGTTCAAATAATCAAACTACCAGCTTTAAAGTTTATTTAAATTTAGTTAAAAGCTAATTATTAAAATCGATTAACTCAATGTTTGCTTGTAGCTCTTTGGCGAAGTTCAGCTAAGTGCTGTGAGTTCAACCACTCAAAGCTGCCTATCTTCTTTTAATTTCCAATTCACAGGTGTCCGGCATTTTTCAAGTTAGTTGTTGCCTTAAGTTTCAAACTTTTTGTTCGCTTAAGCATAAATCAAAACTCTTTAATTCTTGGTGCGGTCTTTTGCTGCCAATATGTTAGCCAGTAGGCGACTAGTAAACTAGCAATTGAAAATAAAAGCATAAATATAGCTTTAAGGGTGCTATCTCTTGTCGAATCATAAATTAATATAGGTATTGCAATGAAAGGGAGTGAACCTGCTATAGCTCGATACAGACCTACTAGATTAAAACCAATTTGGTATGAAAGTGTATGTAATCTGTATTTAAATGTTCTACTAAAATCGGATAAGACAAACTGTATTTAGAAATAGCCCAAACAACACAATGCAAAAGAGTTAGTAAACTAAAATAGTATATTAGACGGTCTGGTGGCGTAATCCCTTCTAAAAAGCTAACCAGGCCTTCTACGCCTGAAAAGAGTAATACTAAAAGGCTGGAAATTGAGCCAAATACAATTGCACAAATAATTTTGTCAAAGAGTAGGTTTGTAGTGGTTTTCTTCTTTGGATGGTTTGCATAATTGTTTTCTATTGTACTTTGAGCTTTAAAATACAATTTGAAAAACATAGAGACAAGTTAAAAGTAAAAGAAGAGTAAAAACTTGTTCAGTAGAGTGCCATTAGCTGTCTTCCTATATATCCCCCCCTTTTATACCTTAAAAGTATAAAATAATTTAAGGCGAGTATCGTGCGATAAATGTGCGACATATATCTAAAAATACTAATCTAATTGTGCGATAAAGAAGAGAGTTTAATTTATAACAGTTTGAAATGAAGAGGAATTAATTGGTCGGTATGGAGAGATTCGAACTCTCGACCCCTGCCACCCCATGACAGTTTTTGGCCTTGGTGTATAAGGCGATCTATAGTTAACTCATTGTTTTTAATTAATTTAAGTTTTCAGGTGATTTCAGCAGAGTTCTAAAAATTAAGTTATACTGGCTACACATTGGCTACACGCTCGGTTTAAACATGGCAGACTTAACTTCAATTACTCAAGCTAAATTATCGGTATTTAAAAAAGAAGCAGACCCAAGGCAGCAGCTAGGGTGCGATAAAATATCAGGTTTCTTTTATATTAAATTATCTAGTGGTGGCGCATGGCGATTACGTTACACTGACTTACTCGGTAAACGAAGAACTGCCACAATTGCTGACGCCAATATTAAGCCAAGCCAAGCCGCAGCAGAGGCTATTTCATGGAAGGCCAAACTAAGAGAGGGCATAGATCCGCTTTCTTATAAAGAGGCACTAGCGCAACAACAACGTGAGGCCGAACAGCTAAAAGCGGCAAACGTTTACATATCAGTAGGGGCGTTTTATGAATCTATTTATATTCCACATAAATTAGATAATTACAGATATGGCGCTGGTACACTAAAGGTAATTAAGCATAATTTTGAACACTTGTTTAACCGCGATATGGATAAGCTAAATAGCGCTGACATTCTACAGTGGTACAACAAGCGCAAAGGTAAAGGTATAAAGCGCTCAACTTTAGTGAGAGATTTTGGCGCATTTAAAGCGATGCTTAACTTTGCTACCCAACCCTTAAAAGGGGTTAATGAGCCAATTCTCAAGGTTAACCCAATTAAAAGCTTTACCCTGCCAGCACTCACTATTAAAGAGCAAGACGAACTCGAAGCGCATAACGAAAAGTTAAGCCACCAGCGCGATATATTCAGCCAAGAGGTTAAACTGCAAATAAGCACAGGCTTACAGCTTTACTCAGATAACCTTAAAAAGAAAAGACGTTCAAGTATTGCACATGGTAAAAGCCACCTAGTTAATTTAGATAACTTAACTTATCCGCACTGGTTTATTCCCTTTTGCCATATTGCACGTTTAACGGGTATGCGCCCATCTGATATATACGCTTTAAAATGGGAAAACTTACTGTTTAATCAATTCAACGACCAAACCACACTTATATTCACACCTAGTAAAACTAAAAAAGCAGAGAACAGCCGAAAAATTAAATTCCCTGTGACGGGCGAACTAAAGCATGTATTTGATAGCTGGGCAGCACAACAAGAACAGGTTAAAAAAGGTCTAATATTCAAATCAGAACGCACTAACAAAACTTTAGAGCGTAAAGCGCACCTTAGGCATTGGAAACAAGTTAAAGCGCTTGGCGGTGTGCCCGAAAGCTTAGATTTTTATTCATTTAGGCATAACTTTATTTCTGAGCTGGTGGCGCGTGGTGTGCCTGTATTAACTATTGCGGGTTTAGTAGGGCATAAAGATGGTTCAATGATAGCGACTAACTATTTAAGACATGATGAACAAGATATGGCAAGCTATTTAGAGATCCTAGGGCAAAACTGGAATGAAATAAATAAGGAAAAAAAATGGATATAACGGATTTGGAGTTAAAAATTGACGAGTCAAACACTGAACGATTTGAAATGTTACGTTCAAAAACTCTTGGCTTTAAATATAATAAAATTGAAAAAGAAGAGTTAAAAACTACTCAAAATAAATATTCTTCTGATGTAATTTTTCTGACCAATATTCTTTACTCTGAAGATTTTTTAAATTCAACAGAGGCTGAAAATGAAGGGCTAAACATCATTTATTCTCTTGAATATAATTGGTTTAAAATAGCAAGCGCTTTTGAGAGAGTTTTGCTAAAAGATGGAATGCCTACAAAGGTCAATAAATTATATACTTTTGATGATAATTTACCTTGGACTGATGAAATAAAGAGAAGATTTACAAGTGTAGAGTGTGTACTAGAAAAAGTTGTTACGAAGGAATACTTACAAGGTACGCGGTTAATTCATAAAACTGCCGCTATAGGTTTAACTCGTCTCACACATGCGAAGTCATATTTTAAAGTAGATAAATGTCGGCAGGGTTTAGGTTTAATGCTCGAAGCGATGCAATATTATGGAATGTTAATAACACAGCTTAATGATTTAGAAATTCAAATGGGTCGTGCTCAACTTGGTTATGGTAAAAATAATAATGGTGGAAAGAGACCTTCACTTTTACCAATCGCACCTTTAGTCCAGAAGGTAATTGATAACTATTTGATAAAAAAGCCAAAGGCAAGTAACACCGAAGTTTTTAAACACATTACAGAAAGACTTAATGAAGGTAATAGGCTAATAGAAAATGGAAATACTAATTTTGATGAATTAAGAAAAGCTATAAGTGATTTAGTACAAGAGTTATCTGAAAATAATAAAAAAACTGATTTAGCGTTAAGTATATCAACGCTGAGGAAGTGGAAAGATAGGGGTTATATAAAACTCTAAGATAAATTAAAAAAGCTAAGACAAAGCCCCAGATGTCTAAATTTAAAGTCCCCATAATGTCGCTTGAACTAACAACAAATCAGGTGATTATTTATGAAATCTACTACAAAAGAAATCTTGCGCCCAAAATATGCCGCAGCTTATATCGGGGTGAGCACTACTACCTTGTGGCGCTTAGAGCAACAAGCTGGCTTCCCAAATAAAATTCGTTTAAGTAAACGCTGCTGTGCTTTTAGACGGGTTGACCTAGATAATTGGTTAACTAGCAAGGAGGTATAACAGTAATGAGACTTAACGATTTTAACCTCTTTTACATACCTAAGCTTCATACTCAAGCTTATAAACTACTGTCATTACTTTTAGATAATGATGAAGTATCAGAAGCCGAATTAACCCGCATCTTTAACGGTCGGCAACGAAGCCCGATACAAAGTTTAGGAGGCGATAAGTATTGCTGGAACATCATTAATCACACAAATGATAAAGGCGTTATTTTTTCGCGTAGTTTAGACCCTAGACATAAATCAGGTTCAAAGCTTGATGATGCTAAAGCAAGGGCAGAGAGAAAAAGCGAATATAAACAAGATTCACATAAGCTAGCTAAGCAAGGCCGAATTAGAGAGTCTAAAGCTTTTCTTGAGTCTATCAGAGCAAAGTCAGAGCTTGCCGATCTAGTGAGTAATGCTGCAAATGATGATTACTATAATCAACAAACCAAAAATGAAAAAGCCAATACAGCGCCAACTGTAAAGGCTTCTAATTCAAATGCTGGTGATAAAAGTTTAGAGACTAATCACCAAACAAAAAAGGAGTCATGCGAATGAAACCTTTATTCAATTACAAACAATTTAAGTCTGTGCTTGTCAAGTTACTTAAATCAGAAGTGCCTGTAAAGCTTAGCGACCTATTAATGTGTTTAATTATTCAGTTAATAATGACAGCACACATTATTAACTGTGCGATTGAGTCGGGGGCTTTATGATTGAAAATATAAAAGACCTCTCAAAAGGGCTGATTAAATCAATAAGTTGCACACTACATTATACTCAAAATAAACGGCAATTGCTGAGTTTAAAATCCAATAAACCAACAGCAAAACATCATGCTTTTTTTAATCGAGGTAATTGTCATGCTTAAATTTTTACACGCTAAAAGCCACAATGTCACCGCTGACTTTAGTTATATAAATTGGCATGCGTTAAAGCTAAATGTTACAAGCCCTCAAAGCTTAGGCGCATTAACACCTAAGGAGGCTAAAGCTAAATCGGCCGTTATAGCGGCCACCGATGCGCCCAATAAAACAAAAGAGTCAATACTCTTACATGATAGCTTTACATTGCTAAGGCTTGATTTAGACGATACTAACCTAGAGTTAGCGACTATTGCCGATATGCTAGAAAGTATATGTATAGAGTCATACATAATTCATAGCACAGCGAGCCACCAGCAGCAGATTAAAACAAACCGTTATAGAGTTTATATAGAGCTAGCCGCTTTTATTACCTATAAAGTATGGGCAGCTATGGAAAGCTATTTGAGTTATATTTTTAACGCTGATGATTGCGCTAAGCGTCCACAGCAAATTATGTATTTACCTGTACGTTTAAAAGATGATAGCTACCAATTTAAAATTGCAGAAGGTAGGGCGCTTAATGTTGAAAGCTCTCAGCTTTACAAGGACGCACAGCAATTTGAAGCAGAGCAAAGCAAAGAGCTAGAACAGGCTATTAGTCTGCCTATAAAGCCAGCTTATCAAACAGAGTTAATAGGTAATCAGGTTTCTATTATAGATGCTGTAAACAGTGCTTATTCATGGCATGAGTTGCTTATTCAATACGGCTACAAAGCGCAAGGTAAAGCTTATTTGCCGCCAGAATCAACCAGTAAACAAGCGGGGGCTTATATATTAACGAGTCATACCGATGGTAAAGAGCGTTATTATTCGCACCATGAAAATGACCCCTGCGCTAATGGCTTATGTATAGATAAGTTTGATTTTATGGTGATACGTTCCTATCAAGGCGATTATAAACGAGCGTTAAAGCTGGTGGCTGAAACTTACTTTTCTGAGTTGCACAAACACAACTTAAAAGAGTACAAAATTTATAAGCAAAACCAACGCACCCAAACGTTATTTATGGGGGCTAAATTATGAGTATAAATATACCAGCCCCGCACAAAAGCTACGAAATAGAGTTACCTCAAAATACGGCACTAGATAGGCCACGCTTTACCGATTTAAAAGAGGACAGTAAAGGCAATGTAAGAGTATTGAACACTAATCAAAACCTTGCTGATTTAGCTAATTTTTGCAGCCTAGACTTTAGGCTTAACATGATGACGTTTAATAATGAGGTGTGTGACATGTTTGGTAATTTAATAGCCGACTCTTACGACAGTATTAATAGTAAGCTTATATCTGCTGCAAATATTTATGGTTTACCTGAAAAGGCAATTAACACACATTTAGTCGCGCTATGTGAGCAAACTAAATACCACCCCATAAAATTATACTTAGATGGTGAACAGTGGGACGGTAAAGAGCGCGTTAGTGCGGTTATTAGCTGTTTAAATGCCAAGCATGAAGCGTTAGCCGAAACCGTATTAAAGCACTGGCTGGTTGGTTGTGTGGCCTCTATTTATGAGAGCAACTTTAACAGTAAACTTGTGCCTGTTTTACAAGGTGATCAATCTTTCAGAAAAACAGCGTTTGTTTCTCGCTTTGCAGAGATTATTCCACATGCGTTTTTAGAAGGGGCGGCACTAAACCCCGATGATAAAGACAGTGTTTTATCCTGTATTCGCTCATTTATTGTTGAGTTAGGCGAGCTTGAACGCACCAGTAAAAACTCACAAGGTAGTTTAAAAGCGTTTATTACTAATAAGGTTGATACGGTTCGCCCACCTTATGCAAGGCTCGATATTAAAAAACCACGGCAAACACATTTTATTGCCACGGTTAACGGTAGCGAATTTTTAAAGGATGAAACAGGCTCAAGCCGCTTTGCTGTTATTGAAATGGAACAGGCCGCTAACATGGATAAGTTAAACGAGTTGCTAGGCTGGCACTATGACGGTACAGGCTCATTAAAACAGGTTGATGAGTCACAACTCAAACAGTTTTGGCTTGAAGTAAAGCATCTCTATTTAAGTGGTTATGGTTGGATGCTAAAAGACGAAGATTTGCAGCAAATAGCCAAGCTTAATGACAGCTATCAAGATAAGGGCTTTGCGTATAGTTACATATACGATAATTACATAGCACCAGCAAGTAAGATAGATTTTGCAAACGAAATAGACAGGCCACAGTGTATTAATGGTTGGTTTTCGGCAGGTGAGTTAATTTATGAAGATAAAAAACTTAATTCTTATACAAGCGGTGTTGTCGGCAAGGCTTTGAGGCAGTTAAGCCGCGAAGATTACTTACAAGCCAAAAAAGCTGGGGGGAATCAAACACGATATAAATTAAGCAGTAACTAGCCGTTTCTTTTATATCAACTGTTAGGTTAGTTGAGTAAAGTTAAGCTCTTAAAATTTACCTAACCCCGCCAAAGCCCTTTATTTACAAGGGCTTTACTTATTTTTGTTAAGTAGTTAAGTAACTTTATATAAATAATTAAAATAGCTGATTAAATACGGGGTAGTCAGTAAAAAGAATAAGGACTACCGAGTATAGAAAAGGCTAATATAGAAAAGTTAGCGTTTTTACTTAACACCTAACTTAACTACTATTTATATTATTAAAATCAAGATATTAAACCTAGTTAAGATTGAGGGCATAGATTAACTAATTAAAAATTTGTAAATATTCACACCTTTGTATATTTTAATAGCTCATACAAAGAAAAGGGAACAACTATGAAATATGGAATTTTAATATTATGTGCTTTATTACTTACCGCTTGTGCCACTGCAAATTACACTACAGGTAGCGACTTTAAAACTGATAAGGTTGAACAAATCGAAAAGGGAGTTACAACAAAGGAGCAGGTTGCTAGTTGGTTTGGAGAACCGTACTCAAAAACGGTTATTAATGGCAATCAAGTAAAGTGGCTTTATTTTTACTCTCAAGGCACATCAAAAGCCCAATCTTATGTGTTTACTATGAAAGTTCAAACCGAGGGCACTCAAAAAACGTTAGATATATTGTTTGATGACGGCATTGTTTCAAACTATACATTTACAAATGGCGCAGCGCCCCAGATGAGTATTAACTAATTTTAAAAGCGGCGTTTTTATACTTTATTAACGCCGCTATAAGCTAGCTAAAATAAATAATTAAATTAATCCTCAACAATTACCGCAGTGCCAGAAGCAACAATAAATAACATACCAGACTTCCCACCACCTGATATTTCACTGTAATCTAAATCGATACCAATTACCGCGTTAGCACCTAATGAAAAGGCCTCTTTTCTCAATTCCGCCAAGGCTGTTTTGCGGGCATCTCTTAGCGTGTTTTGAATACTTTCATTTCTTCCACCGAAGGTATCACTAAGACTTGCAAATATGTCTTTGAAAATATTCATGCCATAAACACACTCAGAGGTAATGACATCTAAACGTTTAATTACCTTAAAGCTTGGTGTCGTTTCAGTTGTAAGTAAAATCTCATTTTGATCTAAGTTTGCAACTTTAGTGCTCTCAATTTTTTCTAGTTGAAGTTTAGAGTAATGATCGCGTAGTGAACTATTAGCTAAGCCGTATTTACGTGAAAGATAAATGTGCTTTGCTTTTTCAATGTTTTTAGCAGCATCTTCATTTACTATTGTTAAAAAATTACCATAGCTATATACCTCATAACCAGTGTCTGTTTCTTGCGTTCTCAGGCTGCTTGTTGGGTAGCGTTTAGATTTGTAGATTAAAAAAGAAACTGACAGGGTAAGAGCTGAGGCATTTTTATCCTCAAACTCAATATTAGGTAAGTCCTCTATAAAGTCATCACAATCACGGACATTAAAATTATCAAAAGGATTTCTTTTATCACTTTCAATCAACAGGTTTGTAATGTATTTCCCCTCATACCAAACTGTAATATGGGTATTATTCTCAGAGTCTTTTCTTTCAGCCGTGGCTAATTTAGCTGTTTCATAAAATATATTGTTAATATTATCAGTTAAGCCCTTTTCACTGATGTTCCATTGTGGAGCTTCTTTTTTGATTTCCGCATCACTTTTTTTACTGAAAAACATAAACCTTCCTTAGTAGTTGTAATTATTCCAGAGTTACAAAAGAATAAGGCAAATTCAAGCTATTTAAACCTAGTTGTGTAAAGCAATGTTTATCCCTCTTTGAATTTGGGCTTGTCTGCCTGTGACTTAACTAAAAAGGGTATAATAAGAACTCATACTGGGGGATATATGAATACACCACATAAAATTAATAACGATAAGCTAATTTTTAAAACGCTGGTGGAGTTGATTAACCAATCCAGTCGATACAAAAATCCTAGTTACCGTGTTTTAGTCAATTACCTGAATAATAAAGGCATTAAGACAAGCTGGGGTAATACTTGGACTAGTAAAAGCTTATTCAGGTATCTACAAAGAAACGGCTTTTCAGGTGTGTGGGGGCTACGTAACAGCTTAAAGGAGTATAAAAAGATAACTAGATTTATTTAGGGTATTTTCAGACACCGTAAAAGGAAATTCGCAACCAGTACGCACGAAGTATTAAAAGTTATTTCTGACTAAAAAAATAATAGAGTGGCTACAGATTGGCTACACGAAGTGTTTATTTAGAAAATAACTTATTAGGATTTGAGGTAAGTTATTGATTAATTGGTCGGTATGGAGAGATTCGAACTCTCGACCCCTGCCACCCCATGACAGTGCGCTACCAAGCTGCGCTACATACCGACGTTGTTTGCAATAGTACGTGTATTTTTTTAAAAATCAATAAGCGATTGTTTGTTTGGGTGTTTATTACGCAAGAGGCCTAAAAAGGCGCCCTTGCGGTGTATTAATTAGCTAGTCTTTATTTAGCCACTTTTTGATCGAGTCATACATCTCATCTCGTATTAATGGCTGAGCTTTTTTGTTAGGGTGTAAACTATCGTTTTGCATTAGCTCAGGTTGGCTGGCAATATCGAGCATAAAAAAGTTCATTAAATGCGCATTTGTCTCTTCGCTAACGCGCGAAAAAGTGTCAGTAAACATTTTACTGTAACGCGGGCCGTAATTAGGGGGAATGTAAATCTCCATTAAGGCGGTCATCGCATTAGCTGCTTGGCTTTTTTGAATAAGAGACGTTAAGTTAGTTTGCATTTTTTTAACTGGGAAACCACGTAAACCGTCATTAGCACCTAGCTCAATAAGTACATGAGTGGGTTCGTATTGCTCAAGCAATGCATCTAAACGGCGTAGGGCTCCACCAGATGTTTCGCCACTAATACTGGCGTTGATAAGTTCAATGTCGGCTTGTTCGTCATCGTATTTATCTTGTAACAATTTTACCCAGCCTTCTTCTTGTTGAAGTCCGTAGGCTGCGCTTAAACTGTCACCGAGTATTAAAATCGTGTTTTCGGCTGCTGCGCTCAGCGGTTTGATAACTAAAAATAAAATGAATACTAAACGAAGGATTGAATGAGTCATATGTCAGCGCTTTCTCAATTAAATATAATTCAGGTTAATGGTTTGTCTAAAATAGTTTCTACCTTTGAAGGTGAGCTGCCCATCCTCAGCGACATCAGCTTTAATGTCAAGCATGGCGAGTCTGTTGCTATTGTTGGCACGTCGGGCTCTGGTAAATCAACGTTACTCAGTTTATTAGCGGGGCTGGATACCGCAAGCAGCGGCGAAATATTTTTAGATGGTGAACCATTACACAATTTAGATGAAGAAGAGCGTGCTGCACTGCGCGCGGCTAAAATTGGATTTGTGTTTCAATCGTTTATGTTAGTACAAAGCTTAACGGCACTAGAAAACGTTATGCTACCAGCAGAGCTCGCTGGTGAAAGTGATGCAAAAGAGCAAGCAATTGCTTTGCTTGAAAAAGTAGGCTTGAGCCATCGAATTGATCATTACCCGTCGCAACTCTCTGGCGGTGAACAGCAGCGTGTTGCTATTGCGCGAGCATTTATTGGTACACCTAAAATACTATTTGCTGATGAGCCTTCGGCTAATTTAGACAGCAAAAACGGTAAAATGATTGAATCCTTATTATTTGATTTAAATACTCAGCACGGTACTACGCTTATTTTGGTAACTCACGATGAAGGGCTTGCACAAAAATGTGAGCACATTATTCAAATAGAAGCGGGTTTACTGGTAAAAAGCCAAGTAGAGGACGTTGCTAATGTGGGTTAAGTTAGCGCTTAAATTATTTTCGCGAGAATTTCGCCGTGGTGAGCTCACGGTTATAAGCGCAGCTATCGCTCTTGCTGTGTTAACCGTGCTTACATTGTCTATGGTTACTGAGCGAATAGGGCAAAGTATTGCGCAAAAAAGCAGTGCTTTTATTGCAGCAGACCGTGTACTTGCAAGCGACCATGTTCTGGACACCGCTTTTATTACTCAAGCACAGAGCCAAAATTTAAAAACGGCGCAAATGGTGTATTTCGACACTATGTTGTTTGCCGATAATGAGATGCAGTTTAGCTCAGTAAAAGCGGCATCTAATGCGTACCCGCTAAAAGGGCAGTTAAAAGTTAAAGATACACTAACCGGTGAAACTAAGGTTGCTAATAGCGGGCCAACGCCGGGTAATGTGTGGCTAAGTGAATCGGTATTTTACAGTTTAAATATTGATATAGGCGCGCAAGTAGAGCTTGGCGCGGCATTATTTAATGTTTCAAAAGTTATTGTAGAAGAGCCAGACGCGCCATTTAATGTATTTTCGAGTAGCCGTCGTGTGCTTATTAATATTGACGATGTGGCAAAAACTGAAGTTGTGCAGCCGGGTAGTCGTGTTTATTACCGCCAACTTTATGCAGGTAGTGAGGCTGACATAAATAGTTTTTATGAGTGGCTTAAACCACAAATGAAAGAAAACCAACAATGGTATGGCGTTAAAGACCGCCAATCACCCATTTCAAACAGCTTAAACCGCGCTGAGAGCTTTTTATTACTTGCTGGTTTACTAGGCATTATTTTGGCTGCAGTGGCTATAGCTGTTTCAGCAAAACGTTATTGTGAACGCCAATACGACCCAGTAGCGATGATGAAAACGCTCGGCGGTAGCCGCTCAATGATCCGCAAAATATACATGCTTCATTTATTGCTTGTATGTGCAATGGCGGTAAGTATAGGGCTGTTAATTGGTTATGGCTTGCAAGAAATAGCAACAAGTTACTTATCAAAAAGTATGGGCACAGAGCTGCCTTTAGGTGGCTTTAAACCTTGGCTGGTGGCTATAAGCACTGGCGTAATTTGTGCCGTTATGTTTTCTATTAAACCATTATTTGATTTATTTGATATTCCACCGCTTAGAGTTCTGCGCCGTAACTTAGGCGACAAGTTGGCAGTAAGTCGTGTGCATTTAGGTATGAGTGCGCTAACCGTGTTTTTATTAATGTGGTTATTTAGTAACAACATAAAAATAACGCTTATTTTGTTTATATCAACACTTGCGCTAATTGGTGTGCTGTTTTTAGTATCTAAATTAATATTTGGTGGTGGTCGAAAACTAGGATTAAAGCCAGGTAATAGTTGGTCGCTTGCAATTGCATCTATTCAAAAGCGTGCCAATGTGAACGCGGTACAGTTAATTAGTTTTTCGTTAGCGATTAAATTACTGCTGTTTTTAGTGGTACTTAAAAACGACATGATATCTGATTGGCAATCGCAGTTACCAAGCGATGCACCTAATGCGTTTTTAGTGAATATTACGCAAAACGAACTTGAGCCAATTAATGAATATTTAGTTCAAAAAGATATTCAGGTATCAGAGTTTTATCCCACTATTCGTGGGCGCGTAAATGCGGTGAACGGCGAGTTGGTAGCACGTTCTGTATCGCTGCAAGACAACGAGAAAAAAGACGAAGAAGCACGTGCAGGTATTGGTCGTGAGCTAAATCTAACATGGCTTAAAAATGTGCCTGATCAAAATGAAGTAACACAAGGCACGTGGTTTGGTGAAAATGCGATGGCTGAAGCCTCAGTAGAGGAGTCGATGCTTGAGCGTTTAGATGTTGAGATAGGCGATACACTTACATTTTTAATTGGTTCGCAGTCGTTCGACGCTAAAATCACCAGTGTGCGCAAAGTAAATTGGGCCACGCTTAAACCTAACTTTTTTATTATTTTAAGTCCTGATGTACTTGCAGATTTTCCGGCGACGTATATTTCGTCGGTACGTATAAACCCAGATCAAAAACGTGACTTTAGCCAGTTATTACGTACTTACCCTACTATTACAGCGATTGATATTGATAACTTTGTTAAGCAAATACAAACAACTATTTCGCAAGTATCGCTCGCCATTGGCTTTGTACTTGCAATTGTTGTGCTGTGTGGCGCGCTTGTACTTATATCGCAAGTGCAAGCTAGTTTAGGTGAGCGTATGCAAGAAATTGTAATACTTAGAACGCTTGGCGCTAAAAGCCGATTAATTAAAAACGCGACCCTGTATGAGTTTTTATTACTAGGCGGTTTAGCTGGCTTAGTTGCCGCATTTTTTAGTGATATAGCGCTTTTAATTGTGCAGCAACAAATGTTTGATTTAGCAGGTAAGTTACACCCACATATATGGATTATTGGGCCGGTAGCTGGCGGCGTATTTGTGGCAGGTTTAGGTTATTTAATGATTGCCCGAAAACTTAAACAAAACACCCAAGGATTAGTGCGTGCCCTAGGGTAAGCTTAAACTAACATGCTCCTGTAAATGCCCACCTAGTACGTGGGCATTTTTGTTTTTCTTTGTACTGGTAATTTATACAGTGCTCTGGCATTATTGGCGTAATTTAAAAATAATAACAATGGAGCGCTGTTTGGCCATCATTTTAGGGATCGATCCTGGTTCACGTTTGACCGGATATGGTGTTGTTGCCCATCAAGGTTCTAAATTTACATACTTAGGCAGTGGCTGTATTAAGTTAGCCGATCATCCTTTTCCGATTAGGCTTAAAATGATCTACCAAGGCATTACACAGCTTATTGAGCAGTTTTCGCCAGAAACTTTTGCCATTGAAAAAGTATTTATGGCGCACAACCCCGATTCAGCTTTAAAACTAGGTCAAGCTAGAGGCGCTGCGATTGTTGGCGCTGCGATGGCCGACTTACCCGTATTTGAATACTCAGCTAGGCAAATTAAGCAAGCAGTAGTGGGTAACGGTGGCGCAGATAAAACACAAGTGCAGCACATGGTAAAAAATATTTTAAAACTACCCGGTATGCCACAGGCCGATGCAGCGGATGCACTCGCTATTGCGATTTGCCACGCCCACTCAGAACAAAATTTAATTAAACTAGCGGGCAGCGCAAGCAAAACCGTTAGAGGACGTTTAAGGAAATAACTATGATAGGCCGCTTAAATGGTATTTTAGTCGAAAAACAACCACCAGAAATATTACTCGAAGTAAGTGGTGTAGGTTACGAAGTACAAATGCCAATGACCTGTTTTTACGATTTACCAAAAATTGGTGAAAATGCGATTGTTTACACTCACTTTGTAGTGCGTGAAGATGCTCAACTATTGTTTGGTTTTAACAATAAAGTTGAACGTGCCTTGTTTAGAGAGCTATTAAAAGCAAATGGCGTAGGGCCAAAACTTGGCTTAGCTATTTTATCGGGCATGTCGGCAAAACAATTTGTAAGTTGTGTAAATAACGAAGACTCAACATCGCTTGTTAAATTACCCGGTGTAGGTAAAAAAACAGCCGAGCGTTTAGTACTCGAAATGAAAGACAGGCTAAAAGATTGGGGTAATGATTTATTTACGCCATTTAGCGACAGCGCAGTAATAGAGCCAATGAGCGATGCGACAATTGCTAATAATGCAGCGGATGATGCCGTATCGGCACTGCTTGCATTAGGTTATAAATTGCCACAAGCTCAAAAAGCAGTAAAATCGATAAGTAAACCCGATATGTCTACTGAGGTTCTTATTAGAGAATCTTTAAAATCTATGTTGTGAGTAACCCATGATTGAAGCGGATCGCTTAATTGATGCGACTGAAAAAACAAATGAAGACTCTATAGATCGTGCAATAAGACCAAAACTTTTAGCCGACTATAGAGGCCAGCCTCATGTTAAGCAGCAAATGGAAATTTTTATTGAAGCTGCCCGAACCCGTGGTGAAGCGCTTGATCATTTATTAATATTTGGCCCACCTGGGCTTGGTAAAACCACGCTTGCAAATATTGTAGCCAATGAGTTACACGTAAGTATTAAAACAACATCAGGCCCTGTACTTGAAAAAGCAGGCGATTTAGCTGCTCTACTTACTAATTTAGAAGAGGGTGATGTACTGTTTATCGATGAAATACACAGGCTAAGCCCGCAAGTTGAAGAAATACTGTATCCAGCAATGGAAGACTACCAGCTTGATATAATGATTGGTGAAGGCCCAGCTGCGCGTTCTATTAAATTAGACTTACCTGCATTTACACTTATTGGTGCCACTACGCGAGCAGGCTCGCTAACATCGCCACTGCGTGACCGTTTTGGTATTGTGCAGCGATTAGAGTTTTATTCTGTAGAAGATTTGTCGCACATAGTAGGGCGCTCTGCACATTATCTTGGTTTAGAAATGTGTGACGACGGCGCAACCGAAATTGCACAACGTTCACGTGGTACACCACGTATTGCAAACCGTTTATTACGGCGTGTACGCGATTACACACAGGTAAAATCTGACGGTACAGTAAATGCCGAAGTAGCTAAGCAAGCCCTTGATATGATTGACGTAGATAAAAGTGGTTTTGATTATATGGACCGCAAATATTTACTCGCCATAATCGAAAAATTTATGGGCGGCCCAGTAGGGCTCGACAATGTAGCGGCTGCTATTGGTGAAGAGCGCGAAACAATAGAAGATGTAATAGAGCCATTTTTAATCCAGCAAGGATTTATTCAGCGTACACCACGCGGGCGCATAGTGTCTGACAGTGCATACCATCACTTTGGTTTACTTCCTAAAAAAGACTAGCCTATATACTTTACTTGCTGTGTTTTATTGCGCAGCAGGTAATTGTCTCAGTATCCCTTTGTTTCAAATTATTATACCCAAAACCTCAACACTCTGTTGCAAATGTTATTTCAAAATACTAATACGCTTTATAGTTAACTGTTAATTCACAGGGCGTTAAGACTCGCGAAGCTATCCTGCGTACCATTCAAACTAGTAAGCGAATTACTTATTGTAAATTAGGTAGGGCAATTATTAGTTTATAAATAAAATATGTAGCGCACTAAATTGCAGGCAAAAAAAAGCCCGCAAAAAATGCGGGCAAACAACAAGTTGAAGGAAGTAATCCAGGGGAACTACGTTTTACTAAATTTGGTTTTATCCAGAGAGAGTAAAACAATGTAATACGATAAAATATCTTATTACTAAGAACTTGGCTTAATGAAACTATCTCATTCAGTGCACTAGCTCGGTATGGAAGAATAATACGTAAGTTTACTTTTTTGTTCAAACTAGAAAATTTGTATTTTCAGATTAGAAAAACTAATTTAGTGAATTTTATTGTTGTTTGAATCTTGTGCGTTAATTAATCGTTAAATTTATAAGTTTATGAAATTTATAACTTAAGTAATTTATTTCGTTATAGCTCGGTATTAGTTTTACTATTACGTGCAGGTGAGGCTTATAGGTTTTGAGTGTTTATGCTCTTATTTTGAATAAACGGCGTATTTTATGACGTTTCATGTATATATTTACGCATATTTACAGTTAGCGAGTTTGTTTAAAAGTTTAAATAAAATACTGAGGCAAAGGGAAATGCCAACTAAAGCTGTTTTTTAACGTTTTTTGTTGCCTATTCATAGCAATACCGTTGTCAGCTTGAAATGGACTAGATACACTAGATGCAACTTTTGGCCGTGTAAGCGGTCATATTTACACAAATTAACCAATTTGCCGTATTTTGAAATTATTTAGGAGTTTAACGTGGGATCAGGGCTTAATTTTTTAGATCTAATTTTAGAAGCAAGTTTGCTTGTTCAATTAGTAATGTTAGGGCTAGTTGCCATGTCTGTAATGTCGTGGACAATTATATTTCAACGTAAAAAAGCAATATCGGATGCGCTAATAAATGCTAAGAAATTTGAGCAAAAGTTTTGGTCGGGTATTGATTTAAGCAAATTATATAACGAGATATCGTCACGCAGCGGTCAGTCTCAAGGCATTGAAGCTTTGTTTACTTCGGGCTTTAAAGAGTTTGCTCGTCATAAAAAGAATACATTTCAAAGTGCGAGTATTGTTATGGAAGGAACGCACCGCTCTATGCGTGTTGCGCTTTCTCGTGAAATTGAAAAAATGGAATCTAGTCTATCGTTTTTAGCAACAGTAGGTTCTATAAGTCCGTACATCGGTTTGTTTGGTACAGTGTGGGGTATAATGAATGCCTTTATAGCACTAGGTGAAGTTAAGCAAGCTACATTACAAATGGTAGCACCAGGTATTGCAGAGGCACTTATTGCGACTGCTATGGGTTTATTTGCGGCGATACCTGCTGTTATTGCTTATAACCGTTTTTCAAACAGTGTTGAAAAGCTTGAGTCTCACTATATTAACTTTATGGAAGAGTTTGCTAATATTTTACACCGTCAAGCAGCTACACAAATAGAGGCACAAGCGAATGTATCAGCGTAAAAAGCGCCGTCCGGTCGCAGAGATTAATGTAGTACCTTACATTGATGTAATGTTGGTACTACTTATAATATTTATGGCTACAGCACCGCTTATTACGCATGGTGTAAAAGTTGATTTACCTAAAATGGAAGAGTCTGATTTAGTTGATACTAAAGATACTCCGCCTATTATTGCCTCAATAGATGCACAAGGTAAATATTACGTGAGTGTAGGTACTGATCCAGAAGAGCCTATGGAAGCACTTGATGTGGCTGCGGTTATAAAATTACAGCTAATGAAAAACCCTGACGTGCCGGTAATGATTAAAGGCTCGGGTAAGGTGTCGTATCAAGAAGTATTATTACTAATGGATTTTTTGAAAAATGCAGGCGTACCATCAGTAGGATTAATGACTGAATCCTTTGAGGGGAAGTAGCTGTATGAATAGTTCAGTAGTAAAATCAATAGTACTTCATTTAGGGATTGGTGGATTTTTGTATGCTTCTGCAAATATTCATCCGCCAACACCTAAAGTAATGGAAGTAACGCTTAATTCGGCTATACCTACGCCAGATAAAGCGGTATCAGCCGTTACAGTTGATCAAAAACAAGTTGAGCAAAAAATTGCTGAACTTCAAAAGAAAGAAAAAGATAAAAAAAGTGCTGAAGATAAACGTATCCGTGATTTAGAACGCAGAGCGGCCAATGCACGCAAGCAACGCGAATCAGAAGCACGTAATATTAAAAAGCTAGAACAAGAGCGTAAAGCTAAAGAGAAAGAAAAAGCGCAAGCCGAGGCAGAAGCTAAAAAAGCACGTGCCATTGAGCAAAAAGAGCGTGCTAAAGCTAAGCAAGCCGAAAAGCAAAAGCAAGAAGCTGAAAACGCAGCAAAAGCAGCAGCTGACAAACGCAAAGCTGAAGAAGAAGCGCTTAAAAAAGCAGAAGCTGAGCGCAAAAAGCGTGAAGAGGAAGCAAAAGAGCGTGCTGCTGAGGCCGAACGTAAACGCCAGCAAGCAATGCAAGAGCAAATGTTACAAGAGCAACTTGCCAAAGAGCAGGCTGCCCGTAGTAAAATACGTCAGCAACAAGTGGTGAGCGAAGTTGATAAGTACCGTGCATTAATTATGGCGCGTATTCAGCAAAACTTACTGATTGATGAAAAAATGAAAAACCAACAGTGCCGAGTTAATATTCGTTTGGGCTTTAATGGTTTAGTAACGCAAGTTAAATCATTAGGTGGCGACAAGTTAGTATGTGAAGCTGCATTAAGAGCTGTGCGCATGGCTGACACATTACCGGTATCTAAAGATAAAGACGTATTCGAAAAACTTAAGAATATTAATTTAACAATCAAGCCAGAATTTTAAAGGAATGATATGTTCAACAAAATAAAAATAGCCTGTTTAGTTTTACTGTTTGGGTTTACGGGTGTTGCTAATGCAGCGCTTGAAATTGTAATAACAGAAGGTGTAGACGGTGCAAGGCCTATTGCCATTGTACCTTTTAAATACCAAGGTGTTGGTCCAATTCCTGAAAAGCTAAGTGGTGTTATTGCTGCCGATTTAATGCGCAGTGGTAAGTTTAAACCTGTTGATGTGGCGCAAATGCCGCAACAGCCAAGTAAAGATGGCGAAATTGATTATGCGTCTTGGGTTAATAAAGGTGTTGAAGCTGTTCTTGTTGGTGAGGTTGAACAACAAACTGATGGGCGTTATTTAGTTCGTTATGAATTAGTTGATGTGATTCGCGGCCAAATTACCGGTGGCAATACGCAAATGATGAGTAACGGTAAGTTAGTTAAAAGCCAAGATCATATTTTAGAAGCGCGTGAAAGTGTTATTGGCGAGAGTGGTTTTCGTCGTTATTCACACCGCATTAGTGATGTTATTTATGAAAAGCTAACGGATGAAAAGGGCGCGTTTTTAACTAAAATTGCATATGTAATAGTACGTGATAACGAGCCTAAACCTTATCAACTAGTCGTTGCTGATTACGATGGTTTTAACGAACAGGTATTACTTCGTTCAAAAGAACCATTAATGTCGCCAGCATGGTCACCAAATGGTACTAAACTAGCGTATGTAACGTTTGAAAACCGTCAAAGCCAAATTTACATTCAAGATATATACACAGGTAAGCGTGAAATAATAGCAAGCTACCGTGGTATTAATGGTGCACCGCAGTTTTCGCCAGATGGTAAAAAGCTATTATTAGTGCTTTCTAAGGATAAGACGGGTGCGACAGAAGTTTACATGCTTGACCTTGCTACACGTAAAGAAACACGCTTAACAAATCATCGTAGCATAGATACTGAGCCATCTTGGTACCCTAATGGCCAAGATATTGTGTTTACATCTGAAAGGGGTGGTAATGCTCAGATTTATAAGTTAAATTTAAAAACAGGTAGGTCACAACGACTCACCTTTGATGGTGATATGAACCTTGCTGGTTCTATAACACCAGATGGAAAAGAATTAGTGATGGTTAACCGTACCAACGGGCAGTACCATCTTGCTAAGAAAGAGCTGGCTACAGGTGCGTTTCAAGTATTAACGAGAACACGCCTAGATGAATCACCGAGCATAGCGCCAAATGGTTCGATGATTATATACAGCACGCTCCATAATAATAAACAGGTACTTGCGCTAGTATCGATGGACGGCCGCTTTAAAGCACGGTTACCTGTGCTAGACGGACAAGTAAAGGCACCAGCTTGGTCGCCATACTTACAGTAATATTACTGGTTTACTCAAAATAGGAATCTACTCAATGCAACTTAACAAAATACTTAAAGGCCTGCTAATTGCTGTGCCAGTAATGACATTAGCAGCTTGTAGCTCATCTTCTGATATTGATGAAGGTGCTGCAAACCAATCAAATCAAGGCGTTGTTGAGCAATCAACTAACACTGATACAGTTGAAGTAGCTACAATCTCTCCTGAGCAACAAGCAGAAGAGCAACTTCGTCAAAAGTACGAAGCACTTCGTCAAGAGCAAGTAATTTACTTTGACTTTGATAAAGCAACTGTTGAAGGTAAGTACGCTGATTTACTTCGTGCACATGCTGAGTTTTTAGTTCAAAACCCATCAGTTAAAGTACTAATTGAAGGCCACGCAGATGAGCGCGGTACTCCAGAGTACAACATTGCACTAGGTGAGCACCGTGGCCAAGCAGTTGAAAAATACCTATTAAGCTTAGGTGTTTCAGCTAGCCAAATGTCAGTGGTAAGCTACGGTGAAGAGAAGCCAATGGTTAAATCTCGCACTGAATCAGCTTTCGCTAAAAACCGCCGTGCGGTACTAGTTTACTAAGATAAGAGATATTATGAAGCCGAAAATTATTTTGGCAGCCATGATATTGAGCGGGAGCACCCAGTTAATGGCTGCTCCCGCTCCTGTTTCAGAAGCTGCAAGTTCACAATCAAGTATTGAGAAGCGATTAGCGTCGCTTGAGAATATGATGCAGTCGCGTAACTTTTTACAAGTAGAGTTACAGCAACAACTTAACTTGTTACAAGACGAAGTAAGTCAAATTCGCGGTGTAACTGAAGAGCAAAGCTACAAACTTGAAAAAGTACTGCAGCGTCAGCGTGAGTTGTATCAAGAGATTGAAAACCGCGTGAGCCAAGCTTATACACAGCCAACAGCAGCTCCAGTAGTCGATCAGGCGCAGCCAAACGATGCACAGAGCTACAGCAGTGACTTATCTGAAAATGAAGCGTACGAGCGTGCTGTTGCGTTAATAATGAAAGATAAACGTTATGATCAAGCGATTCCTGAATTTCAAACGTTTTTAACTACCTATCCAAACTCTGTATATGCGTCTAACGCGCATTATTGGTTAGGGCAGTTGCTTACTATTAAAAATGATGGCGTAAAAGCGGTGGAGCATTTTAAAGTGGTTGTTAACGAATTTCCAAATTCTAATAAACGCCCAGATGCAATGCTAAAGTTAGGCACACTTTTACAAGATCAAGGTTCAGCGGCGCAAGCACAAAAAATATTGAGCGATCTTATCAATCAATACCCAAGTACTACCGCTGCAAAACTAGCAACTGATCGTTTAGGAAACTAAAGTTCACTAGCGATTAAATTTCTAGTTAAGGCGAGCAAACTACATGGAAACTCTCGAAGAATCTTGGATTTGCATGTAGTTTGAGCACAAACGGTTTAATTTTGTGCATCTAGACATAAAAACTTAAAAAAAGAGACAATTTCGGTTGCACTCATTTTATAAATAAGTATTATAAGCGCCCGCAGCAAACGAATGGTTACCCCACTCGAAATGCGACAAAAAGAGCGGGTTATTAGCTCAGTTGGTAGAGCAGTTGACTTTTAATCAATTGGTCGATGGTTCAAATCCATCATAACCCACCATTATTTGAATGGTCTTTTATCGGCGGATTTACGTACAATACTAAGTTGTTATAAAACGCAACGTCAGAGCGGGTCATTAGCTCAGTTGGTAGAGCAGTTGACTTTTAATCAATTGGTCGATGGTTCAAATCCATCATGACCCACCATTCTTTATTCCTTGTGAATACGGTTTGGCATCAATCGGCGGATTTACGTAAGCTTTAACTTAGTAATAAGTTAGCAACTGGAATGGGTTATTAGCTCAGTTGGTAGAGCAGTTGACTTTTAATCAATTGGTCGATGGTTCAAATCCATCATAACCCACCATTCTTTATTCCTTGTGAATAATGATTGGTTCCAATCGGCGGATTTACGCAAAGTAGTAAGTTGCATTTAAATGCAACAATAGAGCGGGTCATTAGCTCAGTTGGTAGAGCAGTTGACTTTTAATCAATTGGTCGATGGTTCAAATCCATCATGACCCACCATTCTTTGTTCCTTGTGAATACGGTTTGGAATCAATCGGCGGATTTACGTAAGCTTCATTCATAATTGAATAAGTGCATAGAGCGGGTTATTAGCTCAGTTGGTAGAGCAGTTGACTTTTAATCAATTGGTCGATGGTTCAAATCCATCATAACCCACCATTCTATGAAAAGTTATATAAGAGCGGGTCATTAGCTCAGTTGGTAGAGCAGTTGACTTTTAATCAATTGGTCGATGGTTCAAATCCATCATGACCCACCATTCTTTTATTCCTTGTGAATAGTGTTTGGTATCAATCGGCGGATATACGTAAGCTTCATTCATAATTGAATAAGCGCATAGATTGGGTTATTAGCTCAGTTGGTAGAGCAGTTGACTTTTAATCAATTGGTCGATGGTTCAAATCCATCATAACCCACCATTCTATGACAGTTTAATCGGCGGATTTACGCAAGCTTTTTACAAAGCAGATTTATATTAGAGCGGGTCATTAGCTCAGTTGGTAGAGCAGTTGACTTTTAATCAATTGGTCGATGGTTCAAATCCATCATGACCCACCACTCTCTAATACTTTCTTTTATATTCTTTTTTAATTTCCCACTTTATTTTTTATAAACAGCCTTACTAGTTTGCTGTTATTTGCTTTCATATTCTCGTATAATTCGCCCTAATTAATGCACTGTAGATAAGTGGTCGAGAACATGAGTCTAGCTCAAACTATTATGCCTGAAGGTTATATTTTTCCCCCTAAGCCAGCACCGTTAACACAAGACGAGCAAGGCGAATATAAAGCGCGTATAAAACAATTACTAAAAGATAAAAATGCAGTACTTGTTGCCCATTATTATACCGATCCTGAAATTCAAGCACTTGCTGAAGAAACCGGCGGCTGCGTTGCCGACTCGCTAGAAATGGCGCGTTTTGGCGCACGTCACGATGCAGATATGATTATTGTTGCGGGCGTAAAATTTATGGGCGAAACAGCCAAAATTTTAACGCCAAATAAAACGGTTGTTATGCCAACGCTTGAAGCAACATGTTCGTTAGATATTGGTTGCCCGATAGACGAGTTCTCTGCGTTTTGCGATCAGCACCCTGATCGTAAAGTAGTTGTATATGCAAACACCTCTACGGCTGTTAAAGCACGTGCAGATTGGATTGTAACTTCATCCTGTGCACTTGAAATAGTAGAGCACCTCGATGAGCAAGGCGAAAAAATCATTTGGGGCCCAGATAAGCACCTTGGTAGTTATATTCAAAAAAATACCGGTGCTGATATGCTTATGTGGAATGGCGCATGTATTGTACATGACGAGTTTAAAACAAAAGCACTTAAAGACATGAAAGCGCTACACCCAGATGCAGGCGTATTAGTTCATCCTGAGTCACCAGCAGAAATAGTTGCTCTTGCCGATTCGGTTGGATCTACGAGCCAATTAATCAAAGCAGCGCAAACAATGGACAACAAAAAGTTTATTGTAGCAACCGATCGCGGCATCTTTTATAAAATGCAGCAACTATGTCCAGATAAAGAGTTTTTTGCGGCTCCTACGGCAGGTGAGGGCGCTTCATGTAAAAGTTGCGCACATTGCCCTTGGATGGCAATGAATGGCTTAAAAGCGATTGAAGAAGCCCTCATAAGTCCTAAAGGCAAAGAAGTATTCGTTGATATGGATTTACGCGAAGGCGCTCTTAAATCCTTAAATCGCATGCTTGAGTTTACTGCGAGCATGGCTAAGTAACTTTTAAAGTATAAATTAAAAACGGTTAAGTCTTAGATTTAGCCGTTTTTTTGTGCCTATAGGTAAGTGTTGCTTGATTAGTAAGCATTTAAAGGCCCAAATTTAAAAATGCCTTGCACCTTAAGGGTCTATTTCATACTATAGCGCGCTGTTGCATTACACAATTGCAGCACCGTGGAGGGATGGCTGAGTGGCTGAAGGCGCACGCCTGGAAAGTGTGTTTAGGTTTATCCCTAACGAGGGTTCGAATCCCTCTCCCTCCACCATTATTCTTAGAGCCCAGTTATTAATATCGAAAGGTAACAATAACTGGGTTTTTTAATGCCCTCAGAATGACTAATTATTTACTAAGCAAAGTGTCGATAACATGCCGACAAGTTCATGTTTTTCGATTGGTTTTGAAACGTAACCATCAAATAGCTGCCTGTATATTTCTTTTTGTTCTGTAAAAACATTAGCAGTTAATGCAATAACAATTTGTTCGCTATTAAGCGTCTTAATTATTTTACATGCCTGAAGACCATCCATTTTTGGCATTTGAATGTCCATAAAAATAATGTCTGGTTTGTGTAACTCGTATAATGAAATCGCTTCTAAACCATTGTTGGCAATAATAATGGTGGCTTTAGTTGGTTCAAGCATCGCAGCTGCAACAAGCTGATTTATTTTATTATCTTCAGCTAATAAAATAATTTTTCCAGATAGGTCAGGAAGCTCAATATTTTTAGTTGTTAATGTGCTGTCATCCACCTGCGCTTGTTTTAATGGTAAGTACACATAAAACTGACTCCCTGAACCTAACTGGCTTGTTACTTTAATTTCGCCATTCATAAGGCCTATTAATGATTTAGTGATGGGTAAGCCAAGGCCCGTACCACCATATTCACGCGTGGTTGATTGCTCCGCTTGTTCAAAGCGCTCAAACAATCGATCAATTGCCTGCTCAGAAATTCCAATTCCGGTGTCTGATATACAACAACATATTTTGTTTTCGTCGGTTAGCCTAAACGTTACTGTAACGCCACCTTGAGATGTAAACTTAATCGCGTTAGATATTAAGTTTAAAAATACCTGCCTGAGTCTAACTGGGTCGCCCACCCAATGCTTGTGCTCAATATCAATCACAAATTTAAGGTAAATGTTTTTATCTGTTGCTTGCACACCTAAGTCTGACTCTAAGTGATGAATAAGTTCAAAAAAATCAAAAGGCTTATGCTCTAATGAGAGCTTGCCGGCCTCTATTTTAGAAAAATCAAGAATATCGTTAATAATGGTGGTGAGAGCTCGAGTTGAATACAGTGATTTTTTTAAATACTCTTTTGATTTTTCATTAAGCGGTTGTTCTTGTAATAGTTGTAATGTGCCAAGTATACCGTTCATTGGGGTTCGTATTTCGTGGCTCATATTTGCTAAAAATTCAGACTTTGCTTGCGATGCTTGCTCAGCAAGTTCTTTTGAGTGACCAAGGGCTTGCTCGTGGTCAATTTGTTCTGTTAAATCGTAAGCAATACCTAAGTAGCCAACGGTGTCTCCTTCGTTATTTAACAACGAAGTGACACTTAAATTAACTTGTATTTGCTCGCCTGTAGAAGAAATGTATGTCCATTGATTAATATCTGGCTCTGTTGCTGTTGCTTTTAAGATAAATACTTCAAAACCAGGGTTGACAGGTTTATTTAATTCAGCACTAAGTAGTTTAGCCTTTTTTATAATTTCTTCTTTTAAATGAAATATGCCAGGGTTTTTAATGCCAATAACATCTTGCGCTTTGTAGCCTAATAACTTTTCTGAGGCGGGATTAAATAGAGTGATTAAGCCGTTTGTGTCGGTCGCAATAATTGAATAACTAGCACTGTTTAAAATACTTTGTTGGAGCATGCTCATATCGGCTATTTCTTGCGTACGTTGTTTAACTTCGCTTTCTAGTTTTAAATTTGCTTGCTGCAATGCGAGTTTATTTTTTTTAGCCTGAAGTGTTTTTCTCTTAATTCTTTGGTTTCTTCTAAAAATAAACAATTGCATTAAAAAAACTACAAACATACAGCCAATAGTGGCGAAAGAGCCATTAACAATGGCTTGATACCGACTAGGGAGATGAAGGTTATAAATAAAGGCGTCTGAGGCATCAATGGTAATTTTCCACGTTCTACCCATTAATTTTATAATTTTAGTTAATTGATAATCGTTAGTTTTGCTTTTTATGCCATAACTAAAAAAATCAGTCTCAGTATTGTTATTGATATCACTTATCGTTAGTTGATTTTCATCAAGGTGTGAAAGTGAGTCTAAAATTTTATCAATTAACAACGGCGAATATGCCCAACCTAAAAGCTCATTAAGGCGCTGTTTTTTATTATCAGAAATAGTAATGGTTTTATATATTGGCACTAATATTAAAAAGCCTTGTTGTGAGAGTTTATTCGCTTGTACTAAAGTCAGTGGCGCCGTTAATTGGGTTGTATTATTTATGGCAGCATTTAGTGCTGCCTGTTTGCGCATGCTCTCAGATCCAATATCTAATCCAATTGCTTGTAAGTTTTTTTGCTCAGGAAAAATATATTGAATTATAAAATGCTCATCACTAGTCGCTACGAGTGTATTCAAATTAAATGTCTGATCGGGTCTATCGTTTTTTGCATCATTCAAAAATTTATTTAATTGCTCAACGCCAACTTTTTTTATATAGCCAATACCATTAGCTCCAGGGAATTCTTTAGCGTAGTTACGGCTCCCAGAGTAGTTAGTTATGGCTTGATAGTTTAAGTTATTTGCACCTATCCCATGTACAAAGCCCTTTAAACCAAATAGCCCATATTGATACAAATCGAGCCTACTGTTAATACCTGTAGAAAGCGATGATAGGCGGTTATCAAGCGCATTGTTTATTTTATTTTTTATGGCTTCTTGGTGTTTAATATGAGCAAAGTAGGTAAGTATAATGCCCACAACTAATAAAATGACGTGAGGAAGCAGTGAGATTAATAACCCTTTATTAACCGGTCGTGCTTGAATCATTAATTAATCCTTTTTCATGAGTCGCAGTAAGTGTGTTTCTATTTTAATAACGTGATAAATATAGCACCTATTATTCAAGACACAACTTTGTTATTAATTGGAATGTATATATTTTATAGAGGTTTAGAGTAGGGGGAGTCTAAAAAGTTGATTTTAAGCCTCAAGATAAAACTAAAGTGCATATAAATATAATAATTTATAAATTCTGCATCACTTTATAGATACCAACAAAAGTAGTAGCAAAAGGTGCTGGTTTTTGTGCTTATTGATTTTTAGAAGAAATCAGCAGCTCATAACTTTACTTAGGTAAGTTTAAATCAAGTAAAATTAAATTAATATTATGATTTTTTTAAATAAAATTAGCGACTTAGATACGAGTGAGTAAGAGGTAATCTTTACCAGTTTTTACAATTCATCCGTAATAAAACAAACTCTTACTATTTTATAATATAAAAATTAAAACATTATAAATTTATATTGTTCTATATTTATTAGCATGAAAGAAAGGTAATTACTTGAAATGTAATTACCTTATGACATGTTTGCCGTGTAGGTCAAAAAGCATACACATCCCTATGTGCTGCACAGTAAAAACTTAAAAAACAAGGTAACGGAGATAACTATGGCTCACCGAGTATCTAAATTACTTGCGGCAACAGGCGCAGTATTAACATGCATTTCTATTCCTTCGTATGCTGCTGTTAATGGGCTGACAGAACAAGATGAATTTAATATAAAACTTAGATCAATTTATTTCGACCGTGACTACGATAACGACGCAAGTGACGATTCAACTTTTGCTCAAGGTATAGAGCTCAATTACACATCAGGTTATATAAATGATTTATTGAATGTGGGTGTATCGACTTACACCGTAATGAATATTAACTCTACAGGTTCAGCCGCAGGTAATATTTTACCAGCAGGTAATGAGAGTGGTGGAGTAGACGATAGCTTTTCTAAATTTGGTCAATATTTTTTAGATTTTAAATTGGGCAAAAACGGTCACGTTAAAGTAGGTGGGCAAAAAACCAAAAGCATGCTTTTAAAAAGCTCAGGCAGCCGTGCTATTCCTAATACTTTTCGAGGTGTTTTTGGCGACTATAAAATCGGCAACACTAAATTATATGGTTACGTATACGACAAATGGAGCCGTCGACATGATGATAGATGGGAAGACTTTTCTACCGACCAATCGGCACCTGGCGCCATTAGCGTAATTTGGGGCGTAGGTGCTACGCATAAAAAAGACGACATAACATTAGAGGCTGAATATTTAAATTCGCACAATTATCTAAGTAAAATGGGATTAAAAATCAGTTACGACATTAAACTTGAGCAAAGTAAGTTAACCCTTTCAACTGGCATATTTACCTCACAAGATGATGGTGATTTATTTGTAACAGGCGCAGAGGGCGGCGATTTAGATGATGAAGATGCAACTGGCGCATTAACAGGTTTAACTAAAAGTGAAAACGATGGATTTGCCTATTACTTAGATGCTGATTGGAAAAAAGATATTTGGAGTGTAGGTGCGGCATTTACTAAAGTAAGTGATGCTTGGATTGAAGATAACTTTAGTGGCGATCATGGTACAAACCCATTTCCAACTCGCTCATTGATTGGTGCCGATTTAACAAATCAAAACGAGGCAACGTGGCAGGCACGTTTTGGCATTGATTTAAAAGCAGTATCGCCAGGTTTAACAACAAAGTTTTACTACACAAGCGGTAGCGATGCGGAAAACTCTGCGCTGGGTAAGTTAGCTGGCACAGCTGATGAAAAATATTGGGCTGTAGATACGCGCTATAAAGTTGAGAAAATAAAAGGCTTAAGTTTGCGCTGGTTATTTGTAGATTATACAACCGAAAAATCAGGCAGCGTTGATGGTGTTAAAGGCGACAGAGCCGACCACCGAGTTTATGTAGATTACACTATTAAATTTTAAAATAACGTTTAATAAGCCAATGCAAATTTATACATTGGTTTTATTTCCTTTATTAATTACCACTATGATAAAACTAACAAATAGATAATAAAAATAAAGCTAATATATGTTTTCTCTTCAACAGTGGCAATCGCAGGGCCAATTCACTCATATTTCTGGCCATCAAATATTTACAAAAATAGCTGGTGATATAACTAAGCCTGCGCTGCTTTTAATACATGGCTTTCCAAGTGCTAGCTGGGATTGGGAAGGTATGTGGCAAACACTTAGTGAACATTATTTTGTAATTACGCTCGATATGCTAGGTTTTGGTTTGTCAGATAAACCAATAAACGCTACTTATAAAATTACCGAACAAGCCGACTTATATACCCAATTTTTAAAAACGTTAAATATTAATGACGTACATATTTTAGCTCATGACTATGGCGATACAGTGGCTCAAGAGTTATTAGCAAGGCAAGTGGTTAGCCAAAGTGACTTTAAAATAAACAGCGTGTGTTTTTTAAATGGTGGGTTATTTCCTGAGGTGCATAAACCATTATTTATACAAAAGCTTTTACTTTCAAAGCTAGGTTGGATAGTGCCAAAATTAATGAATAAACAAAAATTTGCCAATAATTTAGTTACTATTTTTAGTAAAAGTACACCGCCCTCAAAACAAGTGGTAGACACACTTTGGGAGCTGCTAATTCATAAAGATGGTTTAGCCGTTATGCCTAAACTCATTAGCTATATAAAGCAGAGGCAGCAAAACCGAGAACGCTGGGTTGGTGCCATCATAAATAGCAATATACCACTTACGTTTATAGCAGGCGCAGAAGATCCTATCTCTGGTAAGCACATGATTGAACATTATAAAAAGCTTATTCCGAATGCGCGCGTACAAGAGTTTGTAGAGCTTGGGCATTATCCGCAAGTAGAAAATCCAGATGCTATTACGCAGGCTTATTTGGATTTTAGAAATTGCCAATAAAAACGCGGCACTAAATTAAGTGCCGCGTTTATAAATTAATAACTCTGAGTATTTAGGCTTTGAACCTTAATATTTTTTCTTCGGTGCTTTTAATTGTTTTTCAAACTCGTCTGAAAACAATATCGTGCCGTCGTCTTCCTCTGTAGGGAAGGCTGCAATAAGTAGGTCATCTTCTTCAAGGCCTGGTGTCCAGCGACTAAACCAGTCAGCAAGTGGAATTGCTTTAGCGCTGCAGCCAGCCCATTCGCCAGTTGCCCATGCTTCTGCAAATTCGCGAGTTGGCCAAACTGGCACACAGTCGTCATCTTCGTTGGCAAGCATAACGCAGCCATCATTGTCGTTTAAAATCCATACTTGTTTAAATTGTTGTACGGTTTCGAACATATAGGCTAGGCGTTTTTTTGCCCCAAGCCCTAAAATTACAGCTTGTTCTTCGCTTAAATTTGGCGTTGTCATAATTAGCTCACTCTTAATTACTATATCTAAATTATATGCACACAAGTATATCGAGTTATATGACAGAGTGTTGAAAAGTTGCTATTTAATTTCAGCAATGCAGATCTAATTTGTATATTGAACAGTATAAGTCACAACTAATTTGAGCGATCATTCAAAATAAGCTTGAATGTTTGTAAAAAGGCCACATTGTAATAAGCATATACTTAATGAAGGATTGAAAAATGACTACTGATCTACTTGCTCCGTTTAAACTAAATAATACGATTGAGCTTAAAAACCGCGTACTTATGGCACCATTAACGCGTTGTATGGCTGACGATAACTTAGTGCCAACACAAGATATGGTTGAATATTATGCTCGCCGTGCCGAAACCGGTTTAATTATTAGCGAAGCAACTATTATTCGTCCAGATGCGCAAGGTTACCCAAATACACCGGGTTTATTTACCAGTGAGCAAATTCAAGGTTGGAAAAAAGTAACAGACGCAGTGCACGCTAATGGCGGCAAAATGTTTGCACAGCTTTGGCATGTTGGCCGTGTTGCACATCCTCACTTTTTTGATGGCGATGTACTGGCACCATCGGCAATTGGCGTTGAAGGCTCTGTACCTCGTATGCGTGAGCTTACATACATCACACCAAAAGCAGCGACTATAGATGACATTAAGGGCCTAGTAGCTGATTACGCAAAAGCGGCAGAAAATGCGATTGAAGCGGGTTTTGACGGGGTAGAAATTCACGGTGCTAACGGGTATTTGATTGACCAGTTTTTACATTACGCTGCAAATACACGCAGCGACGAATACGGTCAAACGCCTGAAAATATGTCGCGTTTTGCACTAGAAGTAACCGATGCAGTTATCGCCGCTGTAGGTAACGAGCGTACTGCTTTACGTGTTACACCGGGTGCTTATTTTAATATGAGCGAAGATAGCCGTGATAAAGCGGTATTCGATTACTTATTACCAGAGCTTGAGAAGAGAGATTTAGCATACTTACACGGCGGTATTTTTGACGACAGTACAACGTTTGAATCGCTTGAAGGTAAAACGACGTCTGAATTTTTACGTGCAGGCTACAAAGGTACATTAGTAGGCGTAGGCAGCTATACTTTTGAGTCAGCAAAAGAGGCAATTAACGATGCTAAGTTTGATTTAATCGCTATTGGTCGCCCACTTATCGCAAACCCAGATTACATTAGCAAAATTGCAAACGGTGAAGAACTAGTACCATACAGCGATGAAATGCTAGCTGAATTAAAATAAATTACTATTTGTAATAAGTTCTAGAAAATAATTAAGGCACACAAAGTTAAACCTTTGAGTGTCTTTTTTTGTACATATTCTCGCCATAAATCTTCCATATTTGTTTAACCTTTATGTAAATAAAGTTCATCCTCGTTGTCATATTTAAAATTCATACTGTGCTCGTTTTCATATTTCATAATTAAAACTAAACGGGACAACAATGTACGCTTTAAAAAACAAATCGCTATTGAGCATGGCTATTGCCATGGCGGTATCAATATCTACTTATGCTAACGACAACACCATAGAAGAAGTAACCGTTGTAGCTAAACCAACGAGCTACGCTAACAATGTTATTGAGCCTGCAATGCTTGAGCAGCAAAGTTCGGTATCGAGCATATTATCGGTTATTGATAACTTACCAGGTATTAGCATAAACGAAGGTGATGCATTTGGTGGCGACGATTGGTCTACTACAATCACTATGCGTGGTTTTAGTATTGATGGAAACCAACAACAATTAGGTATGACCGTTGATGGCATTCCCAATGGTGGCTCTAATTACGGCGGTGGTGCTAAAGCTAACCGTTACTTGGAGAGTGAAAATTTAGCAACGGTAGAAGTAGGTCAAGGTACCTCTGATATTAAGTCGGCTTCACTTGAAGCACTAGGCGGGACATTTAACTTTGTAAGTAAAGACCCAAGCCTTGAAAAAGGCACTACCTTTGCTTATACATCAGGCAGCCACGATGCCACGCGTTATTATATTAAACACGAAACAGGCACTGTTTTTAATAACACCCAAGCGTACGTAAGTTACTCGCAAACCGATACAAGCCGCTGGATTGGTTCAGGCAGTAATGGGGGCAAAGACAACCAACACGCAGAGCTTAAGTTTGTATCTAATTTTGACGATTTAACACTCACTGGTCGTTTATCTTACGATGATGTAAGCGAGACAAACTATAACAGCGTAAGCCTTGAGCAGTTTGAACAAACACCCGATTGGGATCAGCTAACATGGAATTGGACAGGAGTTCCGCATTTTGACCAAATGTTTGCAGAAGGTTGGGGAACGCTTCGTGAAAATACCTTAGGCTATTTAAAATTTGAATACGCTATTTCACCAACTTCATTATTAACTGTTAGCCCTTATTATCATAAAAATTCAGGTCGCGGCGATTGGATCCCACCTTATTTAACAACGCCTGTTGATGAAAATGGTGACCCAACAACCGAGGGTGGCACTAATGCAGGCTCTTATGGTTTTGCTGATAGTGAAGGCAACCCGCTTGCACCAGATGCCGATTGTACGCAAAGTTTGAGCTGGCCATGGGAGTCGGGTCCTGGTTTAAATCCTGCGTGTTACGATGCAACAGCAACGCCTGTTATGTCTTACCGCCACACGCATTACAACAAAGATCGTTTAGGTGTAACGGCAAATTACCAAGCTACATTTGGTGATCACGATATCGAAGCGGGCTTTTGGTATGAGCAAAGCGAACGTGATGAATCGCGTGATTGGCACAAAGTAATTGATGCGCGTATTTATCATCACTTTGATAGCACGCCTTACTGGACACAATACAAAAACACTTTTGATACCGATACATTCAAATGGTACCTACAAGACTCGATTAATTTTGGCGACTTAACATTAAATATTGGTGCAAAACAATATTTAGTTGAATTACAAAAATACGACCACTTTGCTAACGAAAGATCAGATAAAGTAGATAGCGACTCAGACGTGTTATTTAGTGGTGGTGTATTGTATCAGCTAAATAACAGCACAGAATTATTTGCTAGTTACAGCGAGAATTTTTCAGCAATAAAAGACGGTGTACTTGAGCGAGATAGCTCAACACTTATAAACATAGAGCCAGAAACTGCCGACAACATCGACTTTGGTGTACGTTACCAAGCCGACAGATTAACCCTTACAGCAACGGCTTACAGTGTTAAGTTTGATAACCGCATTACCTTTATTGCCCCTGGTAGTGGCACAGATGGGATTGATTACACCATTGGTACAAATGGCTCGTACGTAAATGTAGGGGGTATTGACTCAAATGGGCTCGAGCTTGCAGCAAGCTATATGTTAACACCAAGCTGGAGCGTGTACTCGTCGTATACAAATAGCAGTTCTGAGTATTCATCCGATGATCCAAATGCATACGATTCACAGGGTGTAATATTAAGAGATGAAAGTGGTAATGAGGTAGCACCGAGCTTTAGAAAAGGCGACAGCATAATAGATTCATCAGAAGATTTATTTGTGGTATCTACCGATTACTTTAGCGATGGCTTTCGTGTTGGTTTATCGGCTAAATACACCGGTGAGCGCTTAGGTGCATGGCAAGACGAAGACACTCGCACGCGTAATAAAGTAGACGGCTACACTGTACTTGATTTTAATGCAGGTTATTCAACTGACGTAGATGCAGGTCCGTTTAAAGCCATTGACGTATCGTTTGTTGTTTATAACGTTACTGACAAAAGCTACTTAGCAGGTGGTACTGGTAACGGCGCTACTTATTACATTGGCGCGCCACGCACCGCAGCAGTTACATTTACCGCTGACTTTTAATTAAGTTTTAGTAATTGAATTAAAATAAAGCCCATCATTGATGGGCTTTATTATATGAAAGGGCGCAAAACGCGATGAAAACAATTATAAAAGTAACACTATTTAGCTTAAGTGTATTAGCGAGTAACTTTGCAACAGCAGCGCAAAATGTAGTGCTGGTAACGCTTGATGGAGTACGCTGGCAAGAAGTATTTTATGGGGCTGATAATAGCTTAATTAATAATACTGATTTTGTTAAAAAGCCAGAGCAATTAAAGACCCAGTTTTGGGCAAAAACAGCAAATGAGCGCCAGCAATTACTAATGCCTTTTTTAACGCAAGTAGTGGCTAAAAAAGGGATTATAATTGGCGATAGAGCTAACGGCTCTACTATGTCGGTAAGTAACCCGTGGTATTTTTCATACCCTGGTTATAACGAAATACTCACCGGTGAAGTTGACGAAAATATAAATAGTAATAACAAAGTGCTCAACCCAAATAAAACTATTTTAGAGCGTTTAGATAAGTTACCTGAGTTTAAAGATAGCACAGCCTTATTTGGTAGTTGGGATGTATTCCCATACATTGTAAATACTAAGCGCAGTAACGTGTATGTAAGTGCAGGTTTTATGTCAATTGAAGAGAATTTATTCACAGATGCGCCACTGTTAAATGCGCTACAAAACGAAATCCCCAGTCCTTGGTATAACGTACGACTAGACAGTTTTACATATCGCTTTGCTAAAGCGTATATGTTGGCTAAAAAGCCTAAGTTGTTAGTGATAAGTTTAGGCGAAACCGATGACTTTGCGCATGATGGTCATTACGATCAATACCTTAAATCGGCAAGGCAAAGTGACGCGTTTATAAAAGACTTATGGGCAACCATTCAAACTACAGCGGGTTATAAAAATAACACCACACTAATTATTACTACTGATCACGGCCGTGGCAATAATGCCAACGATTGGCAACATCACAGCTCTAAACGTGCACTTGCTGAGCTAGAGTTAGGTGAAAATACCTACCCAGAAGGAATTGTCGGCTCTGAACATATTTGGCTTGCAGCCATTGGCCCCGCAATAAAAGGTAGTGGCTTAATTAAAACTAAAAATGAGCTTAAACAAGCGCAAATAGCGGCGACCGTTTTAAAGGCGCTTGGGCAAAACCCAAATGAAATAAATTCAAATATGGCGCCTGCTATTAGCGAGATTTTAAAATGACGAACCTATTAAAACCATTAACCCTATCTGCCTTGGCGCTGAGTTTGGTTATTAGCGCAAGTGTTACTGCCGCGCCATCTAAAATCCTATTTGGTTCGTGTGGGCATCAAGATAAAAACATACCCATATTTAATACAATTAACAAAGAGCAGGGGGATTTGTTTATATTTTTGGGTGACAATATTTATGGCGATACCAACGATATGGATGTACTTGCCGAAAAATACCAACGTTTAGGGGCAAAGCCTGGTTTTAAAACGTTGAAAGCGCAAACGCCTATCATTGCTATGTGGGATGACCACGATTATGGCCAAAACGATGCAGGCAAAGAGTATCCGCATAAAGAGCAATCACGCCAAATTATGCTTGATTTTTGGGATGAACCTGTAAACTCAGTGCGTCGCACTCGCCCTGATGGAATTTATACCTCGTACATGTATGGTGAAAATGAGCAAACCATACAAGTAATAATGCCTGATTTACGTTGGAATCGTGATGCGCTAAACCATGTAAGCGAGCTTGAATACTACACTAAGCGCAAACTTAATAACCAAGGTCCATATAGTCCTAGTGAAGTGAAGGGCGCATCCATGTTAGGTGAAGCCCAGTGGCAATGGCTTGAACAAGAGCTTAAAAAGCCCGCTGCAATAAAATTGATTGCCTCAAGCTTACAGCTTTTACCCGATTTTACAGGTTGGGAGTCATGGGCAAACTTTCCTGAAGATAGAAACCGTTTATTTGCATTAATTAAAAAGCATAAAGTAAATGGGGTCGTGATCATCAGCGGCGATACGCACTGGGGTGAAATATCAAAGTATCAGCAAAACCTTGATTACCCATTAATTGAGATGACCAGCTCTGGCTTAACTGAAAAATGGAAAGACGTAAGCCCTAACAAACACCGAGTAGGGAATTTTACCCATAACGTAAATTATGGTGATTTAAGCATAGACTGGCAGCAAATTGATCCCACTATTTCACTTAAATTAAAAGGCATTGATGGCGAAGTAATAATGCAAAGTGACTTTAGTTTATCAAGTATTAGCCCTTATAAATAACATTACTCTATAAACAAAAACGCGCAGTGATCAAAATTAATGCTGTGCGTTTAAATTACTTGCTAACTCTCTGATTTATTAATATCAATTACCTGTTTGCGCTACCCCTAATATTGAAAATATCTTACACTGGTTTTATCTCAAGCAAGGTCAGTGTTATATGCTAAATATTATTCAATCAAACCGCATGGAAGCCCTGCAAGCGCAGTTCCACCAGCTGTTAAAAATAAACCCATTGCAAAGCCCGTTCGACAAAGAAGTGGTGCTAGTGCAATCGCCGGGTATGTCGCAGTGGTTAAAAATAGGTTTGAGCGAAAACTTAGGGGTTGCAGCGCAGGTAGATTTTCCGCTGCCGTCGAGCTTTATTTGGCAGTTGTATCAGCAATTACTGCCAAATGTCCCTAAAGAGTCGGCATTTAATAAGCCCAACCTTGCTTGGAAACTGTTTGCAATTTTACCAACCTGCATTGATGAACCGCTTTATTTGCCGCTAAAAACCTATTTAGAGGGCGATATTGACGGGCAAAAAACCTTTGCGCTATGCGAAAAAATAGCCGATGTGTACGACCAATATTTAATGTACCGACCGCACTGGATAGCCACATGGGATAGCGGCAAAGATGAGCTTGATGACGTAGATGTAGCCATTGCCCCATGGCAACCTGATTTATGGCGACGCATTGTAAAGCTAAGCCAAGAACTTGGGCAAAGCCAATTTCATCGCGCTAACATGCAAGGGCAATTACTTGCAGCACTTGAGACTATGGATAATAGCATACTGCCACAACGCATTAGTTTATTTGGTATATCGGCGATTGCCAGCTCCCAGCTTGAGGTGTTTGAAGCACTGAGTAAAAAAACAGAGGTTATATTATTCTTTTTTAACCCAAGTGAGCACTACTGGGGCGATATCATAGATGAAAAAACAGCAGCTAAAATAAGCGCTAAATACGCCAAAATGCCGCTGGTGGAAGCGCAACAAAAAAAACAAACCAATCCAGATGAAGAATACTACTTTATTGGTAATCCGTTGTTATCGTCGTGGGGTAAATTAGGCCGCGACTATTTTGAACAACTTGTACAGTTAGATGCCCGTTGGATTGATGGTTTTATTGATGTGTTTGACGACACCTTACTAGGGCAAGTACAAAGCGAGATTTATCAGCTTGCGTTTAAAGGCGAATCGCTGACCGATAACAAAGAGTGGTTTATAAACGACGAAGGTAAGTTACCAATCAGCGCAACCGACACCAGTATTACGCTCAGCGATTGCCATACACCGCTCAGAGAAGTTGAGCGCTTGCACGACTACTTACTTAACTTGTTTAATCAAAACCCAACGCTTACCCCCAAAGACATAATTGTCATGATGCCCGATGTAGGCACTTACAGCCCCTACATTGAAGCCGTATTTGGCGGGGCGCAAGGCAGCCGTTTTATTCCGTACGCATTAGCCGATTTAGCCATAGAGCAAGAAAAGCCCGTCCTTAGTTCATTTGCGAGTTTAGCTAACTTACCGTTTTCGCGCTTTGGTGTGTCGGATATTCTCGATTTATTACAAGTGACGCAAATAGCCGAAAAGTTTGGGCTTGAAGCACACGAATACGAGCAAATTCAATATTGGCTTGAACGTGTAGGGGTAAAATGGGGTATAAACGCAGCGCATAAAAGCAGCTTTGATTTACCCGCTATCGATTTAAATACCTGGCAACATGGGCTCAACCGTTTACTGCTTGGTATAGCCATGCGCGACGAACAATGCCCGTTTAACGGTATTTACAGCGCTGATGAAGTAGAAGGCATGGCGCTTGATACGCTCAACAAGCTCGTGCATTTTATTGATGTACTGCAAAGCTTTAAAGAGCAGCTAACGCCCGATGATACGCTCACTAATAAAGCGCATATTTTAAGCGAGCTATTAAACGCCATATACGAAAGTGAAAGCGACGACAGCTGGGATTTATTAGTACTTCAAAACGTGCTCGAAGAGTTACAAAAACACCACGACAACGGCGATTACAGTAAAGCAGTTTCGCAGCGTATTGTTAGTTACTTAGTTAAACAAGGCATTCAAGAAAAAGGCGTAGGGCAGCGGTTTTTGGTTGGGCAAGTAAACTTTTGTACGCTTATGCCCATGCGCGCCGTACCATTTAAAGTGGTATGCATGCTGGGCTTAAACGATGCTGACTACCCGCGTAACGTACAGCCTATTGGTTTTGACTTAGTGCCTTATTCTAAAAAGCAAAAAGGTGACCGATCACGTAAATTAGATGACCGCTACTTATTTTTAGAAGCACTACTGAGTGCCCGCGACAACTTATACATGAGTTACATTGGTCGCTCGTGTTTTGATAACCAACCGCGCATGCCATCAACCCTTGTAAGCGAGCTGTTAGAATATATTGGGCGTAGTTTTGTATTAAGCGAAAAGAGTGAAAAAACGCTGCCCGCATGTCTAATTAACCAGCAGCATTTACAGCCCTTTAATAGCCATTACTATTTAGCCGATGAGCAAGCAAATACTGTGCTGAGCAACCACAGTTACAATCCAATTTGGCTGCCAAGTGAGTCAATTAAACCAGAGCCAGTTATTGCGCTTGATGTGACTGTGCCAGATCAGCTAGATCTCGATGTGTTTATTAGAAGTGTGTGCAGCGCGCAAGAGAGCTTTTATCAACAAACATTGGGCTTACGCCTGCCACAATTTAATGAAGTAGCAAAAGACGAAGAACCCTTTAGCCTAGATGCGCTGCGCCGTTATTTTTACCTTGATGAAATACTTAAAGCCAATATAAACGAGCAACCACTGAGTACCGAGCAAATACTGCAGCGGGGTGAGTTACCTCAAGCCAATGTAGGCAGCCTCATATTTGAGAGTATGGAGCACCGAGTTGATGCGCTTGCAGGGCAAGTTAAAGAGCACATTAAAGGCGGAAAAAGTGAGCCGATAGAAGTTTTGCTTACCATTGAAGGCACCAAAATAGAGGGCTGGCTCAATCATGTGTATTTGCAAAAACAAGTGTTTTACCGCAGTGCGAGTATTAAAGCGAAAGATTTAATTAAAGGCTTTATTTATCACCTCGCAGCGCAAAGTATGGATCAACAAGTAGAAACATTGTTACTTGGGCTTGATAAGCAAATTACCTTTGCGCCAATTAATAAAGCTGATGCTGATGCACTATTAGCCGATTGGTTTGAGTTATACAAAGCGCTGCGCGCGGAGCCTGTGCCGTTCTTTCCGGTAAGTGGTTATGAATACGTTAAAAGCGGCGGCGATATAACAAAAGCAATGAGCAAATTTAGCCCGCAATACATAGGGCGAGGTGAGGGCGAAAACCCGTATATTCGCTTAACGGTGCAATCGCTAAATGACTGCCAAGAAGAATTTATAAAATGGAGTGATAAATTGCTCACGCCTTTATTTGAACACGCAAAGGAGAGTGACCATGCAAGCGCTTAATCCTCTTACTATGCCGCTCATTGGTCAAAGTTTAATAGAAGCCAGTGCGGGTACTGGTAAAACTTATACAATTACGGGGCTGTATTTACGTTACTTACTAGGCATGCAAATAGAAGGTGAGTTAAATACGCCGCTGAGTGTTGAGCAAATTTTGGTTGTAACCTTTACCGATGCCGCCACTCAAGAAATTAAAGACCGCGTACGCAGCCGAATTATTGCTGCGCGCGACGCACTGCTTGGGAAAAACCCAAACGACGAACTCATTGAAGGCGTAATTGCCAAAATTGACGATAAACACCGTGCGTTTGATTTACTCGATGCGGCTGCTAAATCAATGGACGAAGCCGCTATTTTTACTATTCATGGCTTTTGTCAGCGGATGCTAAAACAACATGCGTTTGAGTCGGGTGTGGCGTTTAATCTCGAATTTATTTTAGATGAGCGCGACATATTACTTGAAACCATTAAAGATTTTTGGCGTGCGTTTGTATACCCACTTAATAAAGAACGCACCGATGCTATTTTAGATGTATTTGCCGCACCAGAGTCTTTATTCGCTCAAGTGGCGAGCATTTTAAACAAAGCTAATGCGCACATTACGCCACAAATAAATTTAGATGATGTATGGAAAGCCCGTGACGAGTACATAACCCTTGTGCCTGCATTTAAAAAAGCGGTGTTAGAGCAAGAGTTTATCGGTGCTATTAAAAGCTCGGGTTTAAGCGGGTCTAAAACGCCAGCACGAAAAGGCAGCCTTGGTGCGCTTGAAGCATTTTGTTTAGGCGGCGATTTGTTTTTTGAATTTGGCACTAGCAAGTATTCGTTTGAAGTGTGGAGTACAGAAAACTTAAGCGATGTGAGCAATTATAAAAAAAATCAGCCATTATTTGTGCATCCATTACTGAGTCAGTTTGACGAGCTTGCCGCCCTTAACAACACCATAAACCAAGGGCTCAAAATAGCGGTTGTACAACATGCAGCACGCTGGGTAAAAGCCGCAATAGTTAAGCGTAAACAAGAGCAAAGCGTTATCACCCCAGATGACTTATTGACTAATTTACATAGTGCGCTTAATAACGAGCAAGGCGACGTACTAGCGCAAAAAATTGCACAGTTGTTTCCGGTTGCCATGATTGATGAATTCCAAGATACCGATCCGATTCAGTACGGTATTTTTAGTAAAATTTATGGGCAACAAAATACCACGCTTGCCATGATAGGCGACCCTAAACAAGCTATTTATGGCTTTAGGGGCGCAGATATTTTTACGTACATTGGCGCAAAAGAAGCTGTACAGACTGATCAGCAATTTACGCTGGGGACTAACTTTCGCTCGAGCACCGATATAGTCAATAGCGTTAATAGTTTATTTGGCAAACACGCTAACAGCTTTATTTATAACGACGCCATACCGTTTAACGCAGTAGCTGCTAAAGGTAAAAAAGCGGAAGACTCTTTTTTAATTGATGGCAAACCCGCGACCGCATTCGAATTTAATGTATTTGTGGATGAAGCCGCAGACGAAAAAAACAAACCAACCAACAAAGGTGTAGGGCAAGCACATTTAGCCACTCACTTTGCTAATAAAATAGTCACCCTGCTTGAAAAAGCAAAACAAGGGGATGCGTGTATTGGCAGTACCCCTCTAAGCGCTGCCGATATTTGTATATTAGTGCGCGACCGTGTTGAAGCGCAAATAATGAAAAAAACGCTAGATGATGCCAAAATAGCCAGCGTGTATTTATCGCGAGAAAGCGTTTTTAGCCAAGAGCTTAGCCATCACCTACTTAACTTTTTAACAGCGCTGCATGGTCAATATGATGAGTCATTGCTGCGCGGTGTTTTAGCTGGTCCACTATTTTGTTTAAGTTATAACGAAATACATGCACTCGCTGATGATGAAAATCAATGGCAAGACTACTTAAACTTTTTTGCACAACTTAGCCACATTTGGAACAAGCAAGGCGCTATGGCAATGCTTGAGCGCTTAATGAGCCATAACCAGCTTAGCGCTAAATGGCAAGGGTTAGGATATAACGTTGAGCGTTGGCTGACGGACTTTAGGCACTTGGGCGAAATACTTCAGCAAAAACAAATAGAGCTTGAAGGCACGCTGCGTTTACTGCGATGGTTTGCACAAAAGGTAAGCCAACAAGACGGTGAAACAGTACAAGTACGCCTTGAAAGTGACGCCAACTTAGTTAAAATTGTCACTATGCATGCCTCAAAGGGGCTTGAATACCCTTTGGTATTTATGCCGTTTGCCAGTGGCTATCGCGAAACAAAAGAAGCGCTTTATCATAATAATGGCAAGCTAGTTTACGATTTAAGTAAAGACGAAGATGCCCTTCAAAAAGCAGAACAAGAACGCCTAGCTGAAGATTTACGCCTGCTTTATGTAGCACTTACTCGCGCCGTACATTTTTGTGCGCTTGGTGTTTATAACATTGGGCAAGGACAAAGTAGCCGCTTGGCTATGCAAAGTAGTGCACTTGGGCATGTTTTATTTGCAGGGCTTGAACTTGCCAGTAGCCAAACATGGCGCACGCATTTAAGTGAGTTTTGCGACGCTAACAGCGCGATGAGCTATCAGCAATTTACCTCACAAACATTATTAGAGCAGGGAACACTTTGTTTTAATAACAGTGAAAGTGCGCAGCAAACGTTAAGTGTTAATAAAGTAACGGCAAATATTGAGCGTAACTGGCGAGCAACTAGCTTTAGTGCATTGAGCTTTAAAAAGCACAGCGACCAATTAGCCCCAGGGCGAAGTGATGAAGATCACGAAAAAGACGAGTTTGCAGTGCAAGAGGACGAAATACCATCACCTTATAGTTTTCCTAAAGGGGCAAAGCCTGGTAGCTGTTTACACGAAATATTTGAACAAATAGATTTTACTAGCCCAATAGTTCACCCAATTAATACTGAGCAAAACTTATCTGAGGTAGTTAAGGGCAGCCTTGAAAAGTACCACATAGGTGAGCAATGGCGAGAAGTGGCTGAAAAGTGGGTACTTGATGTTCTTGCGTGCCCCCTAGATAACAGTTCTTTAGAAAAAAGCCTTCTTTCATTGGGTGTGCTTACACCCAAAGATTGCCTAGTCGAAATGGAATTTAATTTACCTCTTGAGAGCTTAAGTGCACCAAAGCTAAACGAAATGCTGGTTAAACATTTTGGTTTTACACAAAGTAAGCTTGAATTTTCGCACGTAAAGGGTTTGTTAAAAGGCTTTGTCGATTTAATATTTTGCTACCAAGGCAAATATTATATTTTAGATTATAAGTCTAATTATTTAGGTAGCACGCCAGCTGATTACGAGAGCGACATGCTTGAGCAAGCGATGAGCAGTCATCAGTATCATTTACAGTATTTAATCTACACGGTAGCGCTGCATCGTTTATTAAAACAACGTATAGCTGATTACTCGGTAGAAACCCATTTAGGCGGCGTGTATTACACGTTTTTACGTGGGATGCCGGCAGGGCAAGGCGTGTACTTTAAAAAGCTAACTGAAGAACAAGTGATTATTTTAGATGGCTTATTTAGCCAAGGAGCCATGCTATGAGCGATTTAAATGAGCAACCTGGCTTGTTTGACGATATAGACGAGACACTTAATAATGAAGCCGTAGAGCCTCTTACTTCAAAAAATGTAGCACAAGATGTCCCATTAGAGGACATTGTGTTAAATAATACGATTATCGAAGTCCCGTTACTTGAATATTTATTAGCGCAAAATCGACTACGTGTGGTTGATGTTAAACTCGCTGAATTACTGTGTGCTAATGACATTGAGCAAACACATAATGAGCTGTTTTATATTATTTTATTACTGTGCTTATCGCAGCAAAGCCAGCATAGCTGCCTAACTTTAAATGAGGTTGACTGGAGCAATCCTTTTAACTTGCGCAAAAGCGACTTTAATAAACTAGATGGCAATGTACCCAGTACGCTAAGCCCGTTTAGTGATGACTTTAATGTACATACAGCGCTCAGTTATTTACAAAACCATGAAAGCGTGGGCGAAAATAAACCACTGCAACTGTTTAAAGAGCGACTTTATTTTGCGCGCCTTGCCGGTTATGAGCAAACACTCGCAGATAGACTATTAAGCATGAGCGAGCGAAAGCTCAATATTAATAATGAAATATTGGCAGAACTTTTAAATACCTATTTTCCTGCTGATTCTGCAATTGAAACTGATTGGCAAAAAGTGGCGTGTGCGATTGCTGCCACCAAAGGCTTTAGCGTGATCACGGGTGGTCCAGGTACCGGTAAAACTACCACAGTGACTAAGTTGTTGGCTATTTTGCAGTCACTTTATAAAACCGCGCCGCTTAGCATTAAGCTGGTGGCCCCTACAGGTAAAGCCGCTGCACGTTTGAGTGAGTCTATTTTAGGCGCTAAAAATAAGCTCACAACGATTCCTGATGATATAAAAACGCTGATACCGCAAAACGCTCAAACTATTCATCGCTTATTAGGCGTAAAACCGTTTACTAATAAATTCAGACATAACAAAAGCAATCCACTGCATTTAGATGTGCTGATTATTGACGAAGCCAGTATGGTCGATTTATCGCTGATGGCTAAATTAATAGAAGCACTGCCTGCGCATGCGAGATTAATACTCCTAGGTGACAAAGACCAGCTGGCCTCGGTAGATACTGGCAGCGTAATGAGCGATTTATGCCAAGGTTTAACACTTGGGCAAACGCCACGCTACTCGCAAGCACGTTGTGATGAGCTAAATAGCTTATGTTTTAATAATGAGCCTAAGCTCGTAGCGCAAAGCGTGAGTGAATTTAAACTCGCAGATTGCGTTGCCTTTTTACAGCACAGTTATCGATTTGATGCACAAAGCGGCATTGGTCAACTCGCACTTGCGGTAAACACAAATAACACCGGTATTTTAAATTACGTTGAGCAAGAAAGTACCGAAGGGCGTTTTAACGATGTAATTTTAGATTACGACTTTGTAGCGAAACCAATTGAAAAGCTTGTTAAAAGTGCAGCAAGTCATTATGCAAAATACCTTAACTTAATTGCCCAAGGTGCAGATGTTGCACAGGTGCATGCTGCTTTTGCGAGTTACCAGCTTTTAGCTGCGGTACGAGAGGGCGATTACGGCGTGCATAGCTTAAATCAGCGAATAGAGCGCGTATTGCAACAGCAAGGTTTAATAACAGTTAGCCCTAATACTCATCATTATACAGGCATGCCCATTATGGTGAGCCAAAACGATTACCAGCTTAAGTTATTTAACGGCGATATTGGTATTTTAATGCCCGATGAAAGCAATCAGCTCAAAGCTATATTTATTGACGAGCAAGGTAATCAACGAGCATTTTCGCCAGCACGACTCCCTGCACACGATAAAGTATACGTAATGACTATTCATAAATCACAAGGTTCAGAGTTTAGTTACACCGCTATGGTACTTCCACCGCTAAAACAAGCGCGCATGGGTATTAACAGGCAATTAGTGTATACGGGAATAACCCGCGCTAAAAATAAGTTTGAGCTGGTGGCTGACAAAAAAGTACTGCAACTAGCAATGAATAAAAGCGTATCAAGAGCATCTGGTTTATATGAAAGGTTACAATTTTAAGCTTAATTTGAATTTTTTATTAATAATTTAGCTTCAAACTGCTTGTTATTTATCGCGTTATTATAAATGTCTTCTATACTTAAGTTAATTTTATATTGAATGTTTTCGGGCGTGTTGATCTTTGGTGGGTGAATTTGCAGTAGTGTGTTTGGTTTTTAGCCAAGGCAGAGCCTATGTAGTGTGGTATTCCCCATAAATAGGCGATAACGTAGTATAAATACCAAACATACGCTGCCCTTTGGGTTCTTTCTAGGGACGATTAAATCTTTGTTGCCTACATGGATGTAGGTAAGGGGCGTGAGCAGGACGCGGAAGCTTTGCTCGGTTTTTACTTATTCTTACATGGATGTAAGCCATTAGAATAACGCAGGAGCAGTTATCGAGCCCACTAGGTTACAAACCTCGCGCCGTGATTTAATCGCCCCTAGATTGAACAAATTTCAATCCACAAAGGTCAACACGCCCTAGTAAGGATATTAATGTTTTTTTCTAAAAATAAGCAAAATGAAATAGCCTCTTTAAAAGCAGAACTCTATCCGTTACAACAAGTGTGGGAAGGGCTTTACCGAGAGATGTTAGTACTGAACATTCTCTATGATGGCAGAATTTCGCACGCCAATGATAGGTTTTTAGAAAATTTAGGCTACAACGAAGACGATCTTACTAATAACTCTTTTGATGATTTTATTACTGAGTCATCTCGTCAATCTTCAGAATTTAAAAGCCTACAGCAAGCTATAAAAAAAGAAGGGCATTGGGGCGGTGCATTACAAATTGCGCGCGGTGATGGTAAAGCTGAATGGTTACGTTTAATAGTACATCCTGTAAAAGGGGAGCAAGATCAGTTGCTCTATTTTTCTATATTCGGGAGTGTGCTTACAAAAACAATCACAGCTTCTCGCGAACAAAGCGACACTATTAAAGCGATATATCGCTCTATGGCAGTAATTGAATTTGATTTAGAAGGCCATGTTTTAAAAGCAAATGAGCAGTTTTTATCAGCAATGGGTTATCAAGAAAGTGAATTAATAGGAAAACACCATCGCACATTTTGTGAAGCTTCAGAGTATAATTCCCGAGAGTATCAACAGTTTTGGGCTAAATTAAGAGAAGGACAGTTTATAGCGGAGCGCTTTAAGCGTGTTGATAAATATGGCAATGTTGTATGGTTAGAAGCGTCATATAACCCAATCTCAAATGACGCGAATGAGCTTTATAAAGTAATGAAGTTTGCAACAGTTATTACAGAGCAAGTAAATCAAGAAATTGCGATATCTCAGGCTGCCGAAATTGCTTATAGCACCTCAACCCAAACGGATAAAAAAGCAGAGCAAGGCGCGAGCGTTATACAAGATACGGTTGCAGTAATGACCGAGCTGGCTATTAACATGGAGCAAGCGGCAAGTGAAATTTCAGCGCTTGATCAGCAGTCGCAACAAATATCGAGTATTGTACAAAGTATTAGTAGTATTGCAGAGCAAACCAATTTGTTAGCATTAAATGCCGCAATTGAAGCGGCTAGGGCTGGAGAGCAAGGTCGAGGTTTTGCTGTGGTTGCAGACGAGGTTCGATTGCTTGCATCGCGTACATCAAAAGCAACAGAAGAAATTGTAGAAGTAGTACAGCGTAACCAATCACAAACCCAAAATACGGTGGCTGTAATAGAAAAAGGTAAAGAAAAAGCAGAGCAAGGTTTAGCACTATCTAAAGAGTCGGGTGATGTGATGCAGGAAATTCAGCAAGGCGCACAAGAAGTTGTAAATGCGATTGGGCAATTTACCAGTGAACTCAAAGCTAACGGCTAGATTAGTTACGTCCTTATTCTAAAGCGGGCACCTTTACCGGTACCCGCTCAACCTAACCCCCCTCAATATTACTCTCGAAACATCCCTGATAATTTTAAATTTAACAACTATTCTTTATTAACCCATTAAATAACAAGTAATAAGTTTCTTCATCCCTATAAATGATAATAAATTGTTGCATTTTTGTTCTTTGTTCCTAATACTGATGAACGCCAAGGCTGACAAGCCCTAGTATGAATACCTTAAATGATAATAAAATATTACGTACACAACATTAAGGAATTGTATGAACAACACTAAGCGCACACACACATTAATTAAACCAAGTCACCTAATTGGTGCTGGGCTTGCTATGCTAATGAGCTTTTCTGCTGCGAGTAAAGACTACAAAATTATATTAATTCACGGGTTACAAACTTCGCAAATAACCAATAAGTCGGGTAGTGATGTAATTAATGACGGTGAAACATATTGGCAATCGTACTGGAATAATCGTGCAGATGAGCGAATTGATTGGCCTGCTTATGAGCGAATTGAAGGTAAAATTGCTACCGTTTGGGTGTGGCCAAAGTTAAAGCAAATTTCACGCTCTAATTTATGCAGTGATGGCTGTGTATTTGTAACACATTCAACAGGCGACTTAGTTGCACGCCATATTATTGATAACCAAGAAAACTGGTTAGAAAACGCAGGCTTACAGCCGCTTAATATTGTTGCGACGTTTGATTTAGCAGGCGCGGGTGGTGGAAGTGAGCTTGCAGATGTAGCCGTTAGTGCTTTAACTGGCGCATCATGGAACTTTGCGGTCGATGCAGCACTCAAATGGTGGCTAGGGAGCGATGTAACCGAAGCTGTTGGTGTATTACACGATTTAAAAGTGAATAATGCCCGTAAAATATCGCCATTTCCTGATGCACGTACACCTAGATTACGCTTTGTGGCAGATGGTAATGCGTATTTAGGTTTAACAGGTGGATTTTTAAAAGGTAATGATGATTCGGTTGTAGCATCGCACTCTTCATGTGGTGCAAGTTCGGCTGGCTCGTTTGGAAGTTGTAGCAGCAGTATTGATACAGATGGCCATTTAAAATCGCAAGGTGATGCTGTTAGTAGCTTTATGCCAAATCATTATCCAATGATGATGAGTGACAGTTATAGCCATAACGAAATACATAACGCGCAGCGTAAAGGTAATGTCACAATAGCCATGAATAACGTAAATGTTGAAGGTAATAACGTAGGGTTTAATACGTTTGATAAAACTACAGGTAGTTGGTTTTGGAAAAAACAATATCGTTATATTAGGGATTCAAATAATTTAAGTGCATCAGCACTTATTTATAATGTGATTCCATAACATAGAAGGCGTGTAGTGATACCAATCTGCATAAATCTTTGATCAATTTAACGAATTAAATTCCACTATAACGTCGTTAAAAATTTTTTATTTACGACTGCATGGATGCAGGAGGTAGAGCAATGCAGGGAGCAATTGCCGAGAACAACTAGATACAAAAATTTTTGCCTAGTTCTAGCGTAATTTTCTTAACGTTAAATAGACCCATATATAAGCAGATTGGTATTAAAAACTATACGCCTTATAAAAGATTGAAATATAAAAATGAAAAAATTTTATGTCGTTGCTTTAATTATTAGCACTATTTTATTCTCGCTATGGTTTACTGGTAAAAATGATGCTCATAAAGTTGCTGAGCCAATAAAACCACAGATTAAACACAGCGCGAACGCACCTGACTTATCGCCTGTAAAAGTGATCCCTATAGATGTGCCTAAAGCTAAAAAACCACAATCAAAAAAGCAAATTGCGTTTAATGAAGACCTAACAAAAGCAGCGCAGCAAGTGGTGATGCAATACGAAAGTGCACTTAAGTTTCCTCCTTATTCCCAACCTTTGAGTCCTTTAGATGAAGATCGATTAAAGCCAAATCAGTTTTATCCTGTGTCGAGCCCCATAGGTGAAAGCGGCGATGCTTTAACGGTAAGCCTCAAACAATATCGTTTTGTATATCCAGAAGAAATAACAATAAAGGTAAGCGCTCAAGGGCTTGGTAAAGTGGTCGTTGAACTTGCAAATACTGATACAAAGGAAGTATTAAATACCCATACGGGCAATGCGCGTGAAGGTGAGGCAATTATTACATTTAAAGAAGATGAAGATTACCCTCGTAGTTTGCAAGTGTATGTGCAGGGCGATGTTGACGGCAAAAAAGTACCCGTAGTTGCGCAAATTCAATATATGCCGCCAAGTGCTACTTTGACAGGTTTTGAAATTGCTTATGCTCAAAATGAAAACATGATTATGCCAGCTAATTTAACGGTGATAAAAAGTGGTTTGTATCGTGTTAGGGCGAATTTATATAGTGGTGATACACCACTTGCTCACTTGGTATCTAAGGAACGCTTAACACAAGGGAGCCAAACCGTAGACTTAAAAGCTCATTGGTCAGTATTACCTAAGGGCGTTACCGATATGCGCTTAAGTGACTTTGTAATAGAAAGAATGTCGCCAAGCCCAGGTGAGCGTAACAGCTTTGGGAATAGTGAAATAAGCCATTTTGATATAAACGATTTCTCGTACGACAGTTTACAGCAGTTGCCGTATCAAACTAATGCACAAGAAAAGTTAAGTTTAGAGTTTTTACAAGGCCTAGCTGAGAGTTAAAAAGACAACGTAAGGCTGAATTGGTAAATTTAAGGGGGTTGTACATAAATACAACCCCCTTAAATTTGTTAGCCTAGATATGTTAGCTTAGATTTATAGTAACTACACTTGGCGCTTCTTGTTCATCAAGCTCATTAGTAACAGGCACTTTAGGAATGTCTGGCTTATCAAGAGCTATATCGCCACCATCGATGACTTCACCGGTTTGTAAGTTTTTAAAATCAAACAAATCAGCATCAGCTAAGTGTGAAGGCACAACGTTTTGCATTGCTGTAAAAATACTCTCAATACGACCTGGGTGCTCAGCATCCCATTTAGCGAGCATTGCTTTTGTATGTTTACGCTGTAGGTTTTCTTGCGAACCACATAGGTTACACGGAATAATTGGATAACCTTGTGCAAATGCGTATTGGCTTATATCGCTTTCTTTGCAGTATGCAAGTGGGCGAATAACCATATGCTCGCCGTTATCACTCATTAATTTAGCCGGCATACTTTTTAGTTTTCCACCGTAAAACATATTTAAAAACAACGTTTCAATCATGTCGTCACGATGGTGGCCAAGGGCTATTTTAGTTGCGCCTAACTCATTTGCTGTGCGGTATAAAATACCACGGCGCAGTCGTGAGCAAAGTGAACAGGTTGTTTTACCTTCAGGAATAATGTCAGTAACAATGCTGTAGGTATCTTCTTCTACAATTTTGTATTCTACATTTAATTTATCAAGATACTGGGGTAAAACGTGCTCAGGAAACCCTGGTTGTTTTTGATCTAGGTTTACAACAACGAGATCAAACTTTATAGGTGCTACACGTTTTAAATGTTGAAGCATTTCAAGCATTGTGTAGCTGTCTTTACCACCTGATAAACACACCATTATACGGTCACCTTCTTCAATCATATTGAAGTCCATAACGGCTTGACCAGTTTGGCGACGTAAACGCTTTTGTAGCTTATTTAAGTTAAATTGAGCTTTAGCTTGATCTGAGTGTGACAATTACGCCCCCTAGTAAAACAATACAGCAAAGTTATTTGCTAAAAATAAAGGGGCGTATTATACCCAAACCACCTGAATATGCGAGTTTAGGATGTAATTAAACACGGTATTTTTAGCAAGTAACAAACTGGATGTTACTTGCTAAATTTTTAATTAATCTAGTTTCTTTGCCATCGGGCTTACGTAACCATCGGGCTTAAGTGCTAGTACATCGCAGTCAAGGCTATCAATTACATGCTCTGCTGTATTACCTACTAAAGCGGCACTTAAGCCTGTACGACCAACGGTACCAATAACAACTAATTCGCTATTTAACCGCTTAGCTACATCAGGGATTACATCCTCAGGTAGGCCTTCTTCAATAAAACATTGCTCTTGGCTTAAATTAAACTCAGCAGCAAGTGCATTGGTTGATTCAATGTGGTGTTTTTTAACTGATTCGTTATAAAGTCCAGGGTTAAACTCAGGAATTTCGATTGCTATATTTATGGGCGTTGCAGGATAAGCATTAACTAAATTAAGTTTTGCGTTGGCAAGTTCACATAAAAATTGTGCGTCTTTAATTACCCGTTTATTAAGTGCTACATGTTCTTCGTTTTCACTAACCGCATTCACAGCAGCTAAAATATTACCGTTTTCTGGCCATGCCATTTCTTTAACAAACAACACCGGGGCAGGGCATTTTCGTACTAAATGCCAGTCGGTAGGGGTGAAAATAACGGATTTAAGTGCACCATGTTGATGTGTGCCTTTAATTACTAAATCGTACTTTTGATCAATTACAGTATCGATTATGGCTTCATAAGGACGGTTATGCCAAACCACTTGGGTGTCAATATCTATATCTTTGTAAGGTGAAACCAAATCTTTAAGCCATAGCTGGCGATCTTTTAGTACGGCATCACGCATTGCTTCGCGTTCATCGCCAGATAGCATCGTTGTCATTTCATAAGAGAAGTCGTAAACCGTCATAAAGGCGGTAATACTTGCGCCAGATTTTTTGGCTAAGTCTATTGAACGTGATAAACCGTGTTGATCGTCTTTGGTAGGGTCAATAACCGCAATAATGCGTTTAATAGTGTTCATATGCTACTCCATTTGCCTAACGGGTGTACAATTAGTGTAACGCAAATATAAAACAGTTAAAGGGGTAGCATATAAATTGTTGTTCTAAATCAAACTATTTAATTTAGCGAGGCTTAACGATTGCTGCCGTTTTAGCTAAGGCATCATTATCTAAAATTGTAATAAATTTACCTTCTACTTTTATTAAGTCGGCTTTTTGAAAACGGCTTAATAAACGGCTAATGGTCTCTACGGTAAGGCCTAAGTAGTTACCTATTTCACCGCGAGTCATGGTAAATCTAAATTCTTTGCGTGAAAAACCACGTTCACCAAAACGCTCTGATAAGTTATAAATAAAACTAGCTAAGCGTTCTTCTGCTGATTTTTTATTGAGTAATAACAGCATTTCTTGATCGTATGTAATTTCGCTGCTCATCAAGCGCATTATTTGTTGACGAAGTTTTGGTAATTTACCAGCAAGTTCGTCAAGGGTATCGAATGGTATTTCGCACACCATTGACGTTTCAAGTGCTTGTGAAAAACTCTGGTGCGCCATTTTACTTATCGCGTCAAAGCCTACTAAGTCACCCGCTAAATGAAACCCGGTTATTTGCTCATCACCTTGCTCTGATAATGTGTACGATTTAAATGAGCCAGAGCGTACAGCATAAATAGCCTGTAAAGGTGCGCCTGATTCAAATAGATAATCACCTTTATGGAGTGGTTTTTTTCGCTCAATAATTTCGTCTAGCTTATCCATTTCTTGGCCATTGAGTGAAAATGGCAAGCACAATTGACTAATACTGCAGTTATTACAGCTAATAGCACAATTACCTTTAGCGCGACTTTGAGAGAAATCCATAATTTAATCCGTTTAAATTTTTATACACACGACTGCAAAATAACCATAAAAGGTTAATACTGCGAATAGGTTATTGTATCAGCTTGTCAGTTGCAATTATCAATAAGTAGATACCATACCAGATTATAACACTGCCCAATACAATTCGGGTCCAAGGGTGGTTAATAATACTATTTAGTTTTTGTGCGGTAACGCCTAACGTGATCATTGCGGGAAAAGTACCCAAAGCAAAACAAAGCATCACTAAAGCACCGTCTAGGGCACTTGGGCTAGTCATCGCCCATGTAAGTGCTGAGTAAACAAGTCCACATGGAAGCCATCCCCACAAAGCACCGTAACCTAGAGCTTTAAAAGGGGAGTTAATAGGCATTAAGTATTTATTTAGCTTAACAATGTGTTGCCACACTAAGGTTTTACCAATTTTTTCTAACCATTGCAACGTAGGACCCAAGCGCATTATATACACGCCGACTAGGAGCATAAAAATAGCTGCAATGAATGAAAGTGCTAAAGAAAAAGATGTGTTTTGCCTAGCAAATTGGCTGCTAATACCAGCAACAAGTGCACCTGCTGCCATGTAGCTCAGTGCACGCCCGGTATTATAGGCAAATGAATAGGTAAATGTTTTGCGTTTATCACTTGCCAGTTGTAATGAGCTTGCAATACCGCCGCACATGGCAATGCAATGACCGCTACCTATTAGCCCCATTAAAAATGCGCTGGTGTAAAGAGGGTCAATCATTACTTTTGTTATGTTGCTCTTTGTCGTCTTCAAACAAAATACTATGACCTTGCTTATTTAAATCAGAAAACTGCTCACTTTTTACGGCCCAAAAGAAAACGCCTATAGCAATAATGACAAACAAAATGGCAATGGGGATCAAAATGTAAATTATGCTCATAACTTTAATAGCCTTAGTGAATTACTAATCACAATAATTGAGCTGGCAGACATGCCAATAACAGCCATCCACGGAGCGACTAAGCCCAGCGCTGCCAATGGTAATATGGACGCATTATACAATAAAGACAGCGCAAGGTTTTGCTTAATAATTCGTCTGGTTTGTTTTGCCACATTGAGTAAATGATCAATTGAAGCTAAATCGCTATTAAGGAGCACTACATCGGCGCTATTTTTTGATATGTCAGCACCGGTTTCCATTGCAATGGATAAATGCGCGCTGGCAAATACAGGGCTGTCGTTTACGCCATCGCCGACCATTGCTACAACTTCGTTTTGTGACGCCCATTTTTCAACGGCTGTTTGTTTATCTTGTGGCGAACACCCAGATTGCACACTTTCAAGGTTGAGTTGCTTAGCTACTTTTTGCCCAGCATCTGATGCGTCACCGGTTAACATATGACACGTTAAATTTTGCGATTGAAGTGAGCCTATAAGCTTTTGAGCATCGTTTTTTACTTTATCAATAAAGTAAAAACGTGCAACAACCTGCTTATTTATATACAAGCTTGCTTGTGCATTTGATTTTTTGCTATCAAACCAACCACTTTTACCAATTGCATAATGATTGTTTGCATCTTGTGCGCTAATTCCCAGACCTGGATGCACTTCAACGTTATTAAGATTGTGGTGAGCAGGAGTAATTTCATCAAATGCGCTGGCTATAGGGTGTTCAGAATAACGCTCTAACATAGCTGCTATATCTAGCACTTGCGCTTTTGTGTATTGCTTATCGAGTATATCTACTTCATCTAGGCTAAATTTACCTTGGGTGAGTGTGCCTGTTTTATCAAAGGCAAATAGCGTAATTTGTGAGAGTGTTTCGAGCACATGCGCTTGTTTTATTAATACGCCTTTACGGGTCAAGGTTGCAACCGCGCATGTAAGTGCGGTTGGTATGGCTAAACTCAGGGCACATGGGCAGGTAGCAACTAAAACCGAAATGGTGATCCAAAATGCGTGTTCAGGGTCAATTTGGTACCAGCCAATAGCTGTAAGTGAAGCAAATATAAGCAGGCACGCTATAAACCATTGCGCAACTTTATCTGTAATTTCAACCAGTTTAGGGCGTTTAGTTAATGCGTTGTGTTGCAAGCGGATAATTTGATTTAAAAGGGTATTTTGGCCAATTTTATTAATTTTTATTTCAATAACGCCGTCGTGGTTAACGCAACCGGCGTAGACATTGTGGCCGATAAATTTTGTAACGGGTTGGTGTTCGCCCGTCATCATTGATTCATCAACCGTAGTTTTACCCTTTATAAGCTCGCCGTCGGCAGGGATTGTTTCACCCGCTTTAATGAGTACTACGTCATTAAGTTTTAGATTTTTGGCTGCAATTATAAGTTCTTCACCACTGTCGTTAATGGTGCGGGCTGTTAATGGCAATAATTTTTGTAAGTTGGCAGTAAATTCGCTCGCTTTTAAACGCGCTCTAAATTCAAGGTACTTACCTAATAAAAGTAAAAAGGTAAACATGCACACAGATTCAAAATATACTTCGCCGACTTGCATAAATGTGGCGTAACAACTTGCGCCAAACGCACCAAAAATAGCCAGCGATACGGGTAAATCCATATTGAGCTGTTTTGCTTTTAAGCCATTCATGGCGTTGGTTAAAAAGGGCAGTGCGCTATATAAAATAACCGGAGAGGCAAGTACTAAGCTGATCCATCTAAAATACTGCTCAAAATTGCTGTCCATCCCTGAGAACATGCCAAAGTACATGGCAAACGCAAACATCATAACTTGCATGGTCATTAAGCCTGCAACACCTAAGCGGCGAATATAGGCTTTGGCAGTTTGTTGCTTTTGTTGAGCTTCAATATCTGATTGAAATGGGTAGGCTTTATAACCAATTTTGGCTAAGGAAGTAATAATTTCGCTCAATGGGGTGCTGGTTTTATCCCATTGGATCATCGCGCGGTTGGTGGATGTATTTACATCAACCCGTTTTACAGTATTTAAGTTTAAGAGTTGTTTTTCGATAAGCCATGCACACGCTGCGCAGGTTATACCTTCAACACTCAACAATACCTCTGAGATATTGTCGTTAGTAGCTATAAATTCGTCTTGAATATCTTCGTTGTCATAACTTTTTATAAATGCGAGTTGCTCAGGTACCAGTTGCTCAACCTTGCCTGCGCGAACAGTTCGGTATTTATAATAATCAGTCATACCTTGATCAACAATATTTTGCGCAACTGCTTGGCAGCCAATGCAACACATTGGCTGGGCTATATCGTAAATTATAACGTTTGCGCTAAATCCGTTTGGCACACTTTCAAGGCAATGAAAGCAAGAGTGAGACATAGTGATGATTACTTATAGTTAGGAGTAACTAAAACGGTTTCAGCCGTCGGTAGAACAATGTTTTCTTTGAGTTTCCAGCTGCCATCAATTGGCTCAATAAATACAGAGTATGCACCTGGTGTATACTTATCAAGTAATGCAGTAAATTCTTGATTGGCATTAGGTGTAAGTGTGGCCTCAAAGTCATGCGCTTTAATAGTACGGTGGTAAAACGAAAGTTTTAAAACATGCACGTTGCTACTGTCACCTTTTGTAAACTTAAAGCTTACACGCTCGTTGGTTACATTTAATTCGCCATGTAAGTAAAGTGCTTTTGCTTTTTCAAACTTAGTCAGTTCTAAGTTTATTGCTTTGCCTTTTTTGTAGTAGTCGTCAACAACCATATCTGGGCCGTTACCTATTGCCGTAATAAATAAGCTAATACAGCCAATAATGGCAACTAACGGAAAAAAGATTAAAAACCAAGGCCAAAAATTTTTATACCACGGAGTAGGTTGCATAGTGTCTCTAAAATTAGTTTAGGAAGCGTTATTTTATAGGAATTATACGTAAAAGACTAAAAAAAAGCCTCCGACTGGAGGCTTTTTTGATCTGGATTAATCTATTGAATTAAATAAATTAATTTATAAACATTTTATTAACCGCGTGCTTATTTATCTTGCGATAAACTGTAAACGTAGGCTGTTAATAAGTGAATCTTATCTTCACCTAAAATGTCTTTCCAAGCAGGCATTACACCAGCACGGCCGTGATTAAGTGTTTCTTCAACAGCACGTTGAGAACCACCGTATAACCAAATGTTATCAGTCAGGTTAGGCGCGCCAAATGGTAGGTTATGTGCAACCGACCCTTTACCGTCAGCACCGTGACATGCTGCACACATTGCAAACTTAGCTTTACCTGCGGCAGCATCTTTTTGGTTAACAGTACGACCAGAAAGGCTCAGCACATGTGCAGTCATTTCTTTAACGCCTTGCTCACCAAGAGCATCGCCCCAAGCTGGCATTGCAGCTATACGACCATTAAGCAGTGTTTCTCTAATTTTGTCTGGTGTACCGCCATATAACCAATCTTTATCAGTTAGGTTAGGGAAGCCTGTTCCACCACGTGCATCAGAGCCGTGACATTGCGCACAGTTTTGTGAGAATAAACGCTGACCAATTTCGATGGCTAATTGACCATCTGTTTGTTCATGTTTGTCACCATTTTCAAGAGCAACTTGCTGCGCTGCGTCACCTTCAAACTTAGAATTAACTAAATCTAAAACCGGCACTTGTGCAAGTCGATTAAAAATAGGACCAAAGCGTTCTTCTGCAGCTTCATACTCTTTATCAAGTTTAACAAAACGACCTTCTGCTTTGGCCTCTGCAACTGCTTTTTTAGATTCAGCTAAAGACGTAATACCTTGGTTAGAGCTAGTCCATTTACCAAAACCTTCCCAGTTACCTAAACCTGGGAAAGCTGCAAGGTAATATACTGACCAAATAAAAGTTGCGAAAAACATGTAAGTCCACCATTTTGGTAGTGGATTATTTAGCTCTTCAATGCCGTCAAATTCATGTCCACAGCTTTCACCTTCTTTTACGCCAGCATAGTTTTTTAAGTTCCAAACTAATAGGCCAAAGATGATGCATAAGCATGCAAGGGTTAATACAATAACCCAAATACTCCAAAAGCTAGTCATTTTTCAGACTCCTTTTCCTCGTTAGAGAGTGTGTTGTTATGTTTTTTTTCATCTTCAAAAATGGCATTAGCAGCGCTGTCAAAACGATTTTTGCTACGCTTGCTGTATGCCCATACAACAATCACAATAAACAATACTAAAATTACCAGAGTCAAAATGCCTCTGTATGTTCCGTAATCCATAATAATTTACTTCAAGTGGGTACCAAGTTGCTGTAAATACGCGATTAGAGCTTGGATTTCTGTTGCGCCTTCGCCGTTATTCATAGCGTTAACTTTTTCAACATCAGCTTTAAGTTCTTCGTCGCTGCCATAACCTAGGCCCGGGTGTTTAGGGTTTTCTGGGTTAATAGCAAAAGTATCACGGAAAATTTGTAGTTTTTTCAGAGTCAGGCTTGTATCTACCCTATCCTCTGCTAACCAAGGAAAACCTGGCATGTTTGACTCAGGAACCACAGCACGTGGGTCAACTAAGTGAGCATAATGCCAATCGTCCGAGTAACGTTTACCAACGCGAGCAAGGTCAGGACCAGTACGTTTTGAACCCCATTGGAAAGGGTGATCCCATACTGATTCGCCTGCTACAGAGTAGTGACCGTAACGCTCAACTTCATCACGAAAAGGGCGGATCATTTGTGAGTGACAGTTATAACAACCTTCACGTACATATATATCACGGCCTTCCATTTCTAAAGCATTAAGAGGGCGTAGGCCTTCTACTGGTTTAGTTGTGTCGTCTTGGAACATTAGCGGAGTAATTTCAACTAATGCACCAAAGCTGATAGCAAAAACAGTCAGAATAGCCATAAGGCCAACGTTCTTTTCTACTATTTCATGTTTGTTTTGTGAATTTTTATTGCTCATCATCTCACTCCGTTATGCTAATTGTGCTTGCGCGTCTAACTTCAGAGATTCTTTCTCAGCTGAAATTGTACGGAAAACGTTATAAGCCATAACTAACATGCCTGTTACGATGAATACACCGCCTACAAAACGCATAATGTAGAAAGGATGCGACGCTTCTAAAGACTGCACAAAGCTGTACATTAATGTACCGTCAGCATTTACCGCACGCCACATAAGACCTTGCATTACACCAGAGATCCACATTGCAACAATGTATAAAACAACACCTACAGTATGTAACCAGAAGTGGGTATTAACTAATTTGACGCTATACATACGACCTTGCGCAAATAACGCAGGAATTAAGTGGTAAATAGCACCAATTGAAATCATAGCAACCCAACCTAGTGCACCTGAGTGTACGTGGCCGATTGTCCAATCTGTGTAGTGAGATAACGCATTTACAGATTTAATTGCCATCATAGGGCCTTCGAACGTAGACATACCGTAGAAAGACAATGAAACAACTAGGAAGCGTAGTACTGGATCAGTACGCAGTTTATGCCATGCGCCTGATAGGGTCATAATACCGTTAATCATACCACCCCAAGACGGTACGAATAGGATAATAGACATAACCATACCTAAACTTTGCGTCCAATCAGGAAGCGCAGTGTAGTGAAGGTGGTGAGGACCTGCCCAGATGTATAATGAAATTAATGCCCAAAAGTGAACTACCGATAAACGGTATGAGTAAACTGGGCGACCTGCTTGTTTTGGTACAAAGTAATACATCATACCCAAGAAACCAGCAGTTAATAGGAAACCTACAGCGTTATGACCGTACCACCACTGAACCATAGCATCTACCGCACCTGCGTAGATTGAGTATGATTTAGTTAACGACACAGGCACTGCCATGCTGTTTACAATGTGTAGTACTGCAACAGTAATAATAAAGCCAGCATAGAACCAGTTAGCAACATAAATGTGCGACACTTTACGCTTGATTAAAGTACCAAAGAATACAATAGCGTAAACAATCCAAACCACAGCGATTAAAATATCGATTGGCCATTCAAGTTCTGCGTATTCTTTTGAGCTAGTAATACCAAGTGGTAATGTAATTACTGCTAATACAATAACTAGCTGCCAGCCCCAAAATGAAAAGGCGGCGAGTTTGTCTGAGAAAAGACGCGTTTGGCAAGTACGTTGTACGACGTAATAAGACGTCGCAAACAGTGCACTAGTACCAAATGCGAAAATTACTGCGTTCGTGTGTAACGGACGTAGTCGAGAGTAAGTTAACCATGGTGTATCAAAGTTAAGTGCTGGCCAAGCTAATTGGGCAGCAATCAGAACCCCAATACTCATGCCAACGATGCCCCAAATCACTGTCATAATAGCGAATTGGCGTACAACCTTATAGTTATACTCAGTTTGTGATGCTACTGTTTGGCTCATTTTCTGGCTTCCGCTGCAATAAATGCGTTTAGAAATGAATTACCCACTATTAAAAGTGGGGCCTACTATTTTTCTCAAGCGTGTTACCTAAAACTTTCAATACATGAAAACTTCAGAAAAAAACTTGAGAAACCCTTATTTTTTGCGGGTGAAATGATAAATTTTTTGGCCTAAAAAAGATAGGTCAATTACATAAAATTATGACATCAATCAAACTTTGTGAGCTTGTTGTTTATTTTTTGATACAGTTTGTGCCTAATTTGGCCTAATAGTAACACTCGCACTTGTTATTTACAGTCACGATTATTAGTATTTGCTTTTCTTTAGTGCGAAATTGTTATGCTTATATATAGGTTAAGTTTATTCACTGTGGTGTTTTTTTTATTAACAGCGTGTGATTTTTCTAAAAATACAGATGAAAAATTTCTTAAAAATGCCCAGTGCGAAGCCAATTTGCCTTGTACTTTTTCAAATGATGTTAAAGTATGGTTAAGCGAGAAAACCCTTTCCCCCGAAACCCCATTTACTATCTTTAGTGACTTACCTGCAAACGTTACAATTGAAGATGCCAAGCTTAAAGGCATCACTATGTACATGGGTTACATTCCCCAAAAATTTAAAAAACATAATGATCTTTGGCAAAGTAATACTATGGTTGGTATTTGTTCAGAGCAAAATATGCTTTGGAATTTAGAACTAACCGTTAAAGATAATGCCACCTCTGTAATACAAACACTCAATTACTCTTTTTACGTAACGTATTAAAGTTGCGACTACAAACTCTTGTATACAGCTTACATTTTTGATGTGAGTTCGTTTTCTTATACATACGATTATTTGAGTGACAAGATCAATAAAATTGCCTTTTTAGGTTTTAATACTGACAAAACTTCAATAGTGAATAAGTGCTCTCAAAAAGTTCAACTTTAATTACGACTGAATAAAAAAATCTAATCAAAAAACCTTCCAAAGAGGCTAAATAAGACTATTTAAGCATCAAGTATGCATAAATATGGTTATTAATTAACATTTAGTTTTGCGGTTTTAATAATGTGCTGTGATTAAGTTGTTAATTTGTCTGTTTTTGGTACGTAGCTCAGTTAATTACATTTGATTACAAAGTGAATCACTTTGGTTTCAGGTGTGTTTCTAATGTTTCCTTGTCTTTTCAAGGCATTGTTTTTAAAGTGTATTTATTAATTAACACTGAAACATAATGTAACCTATGTACCTACTATGGTTATTTCATTTTATTTCTTGATATAAATTGAGCTGTCATTAAGTTTTCGTTCAGTTAAAGGCGCCTAAGTTGCCCACCTGACTCACTATTCTAATAAAAAGTGAGCATTACCAATAAAGGTAAATTTCCAACAAGTAGGGTTCTTTCATGAAAAAATCAACTCTTGGTTTAGCTGTAATCGCAGCAATACCAATGTTCTCAAGTGTGCAAGTTTTAGCGGCTGACGAAGCAGCTACATCAATTGAAAAAATTCAGGTAACTGGCTCTCGCATTAATCGTACTGATATGGAAACATCAAGCCCAATCACAGTTATCGGTGATGACTTCATTGCAAAAAGTGGTTTCACATCGGTTGCTGACATACTTTCTACTCAGCCATCAGCTGCTGGTATTAGCTTAGGCGCTTCAAGTAATAATGGTTCAGGTGGTTCTGCGACAGTCAACCTACGTGGTATGGGCTCGCAACGTACACTGGTATTATTAAATGGTCGTCGTATGGTTTCTTCAGGAACCGGCGCAGATTCTTCTGTTGATTTAAATACCATTCCTGTAGCAATGATCAAATCTATAGAAATCTTAAAAGACGGCGCGTCTGCAGTATATGGCTCTGATGCTATTGCTGGTGTTGTTAACATCATAACAAAGAAAGATTTTGAAGGTTCAGAGCTTAACGTTGAAGGCAGCCGCACTACAAAAGGTGATGGCAATAATTACGGTGTTAGTTTATTACACGGAATGAATATTGCCGATGGCAACTTAGTTGTTGGTGCTCAATACTCAAACCGTGGTGAAGTAATTCAGTCGGATCGTCGTTTTGTAGAGCCTGGCGAGTCTTCATTTATCCCTGAAGGAACACTGGGCGGCAGAACTTACCAGGGTAATGGTGTTTTTGCAGATAGAACTACTTCATACGATTTCACAACATCAAGCTATGCTCAAACACCTAATGAGCTATACAGCTTATTTACTAGTTTTGACAAAGAGCTAGACTCAGACACTACATTTAATGTTGATTTGATGTATACACGTCGTGAATCTAACCAACAACTTGCACCACAACCAGCAAGTATTGATTTAAGTACTTCTAGCTTGGATTCAACTTACACAGATAGCTTCCGTGACGCAGATACAGGCGATCTTGCTGACTCTTTAGAGTACAGAAGAAGAATGGTTGATGCTGGTCCTCGTATTTATGAGCAAGAAACTGACACTTACCGTGTATCTGTTGCTTTACAAGGTTTATTAGATAACGATGCAAGCTGGGATGTAAGTGCAACTTACGGTCGTAATGACTCAAAAGATAAAGTTCAAAACTCAATTAATGCAAGTCGAGTTGAAGAAAGCATTTATGCAAACCAAGCTCTTTGGTTTAGCGGTGATGCTTTAGATCGTAGCTTATTAACATCTAACGATTCAATTTATACTGAGTCAAACGAAGGTGGTAACGAGCAATTTATTCTTTCAGCTGGTTATAGTGCAGTAACAGAAAGTGATATTGGTTACGCAATCGGTGTAGAAAACCGCTTTGAAAGTGGTTACTACACACCAGATCTAATTACTCAGCTTGGTGAGAGCACAGCTGCACAACAAGATCCAACTGAAGGTGATTTCTCAGTACAGTCTATCTACTTTGAAACATCTATGCCGGTATTAGAGACTGTTACCCTTGAAGGTGCTGCTCGCTACGATAACTACTCTACCTTTGGTGGCGAAACAACGTGGAAACTTGGTGCAACGTGGAATGTAACTGAAGAGTTTATGGTTCGTTCTGTATTAGCTACTGGCTTTAGAGCACCAAACGTATCAGAACTGTTTGGTGGTAACTCAGGTTCGTACGATTACCTAGCTGATCCATGGGGCAACGAACAAGATGCTCAAATACTTGTAAACTACACAAGTGATAACGATCTTAAAGCCGAAGAAAGTCGCTCTTTCACTTTTGGTATGGTTTGGGAAGTAGCTGACGGCTTATCAACAACTCTAGATTACTGGAAGTTTGATATTACTAATGCGATTACTCGCTTAGATGTTCAAAACGAAATGAATAGCTGTTTTGCAGGTGACTCAGAATCATGTTCATCAGTAAACATCACACAATCTGGTGACTTATCTAACCTAAGTTCAGCACTAACTAACGTAGGTTCTCAAGAAACATCAGGTGTTGATTGGAATATTAGCTACTCTGCAGATAACTATCGTATAAACCTTGATACAACTTATTTAATCAAGTTTGAAGAAGATGACATTAATTACACTGGCACTATTGATGGCAACATCGGTGGATACTCTAAAATTAAATCTAATCTATCTGTAAGCTACGATATAACTGATGCATTTAATGTGCTTTATAATGCACGTTTTCTACGTGGTATGGACGGCGATTACTACGGTGAGTCGTTTAGCACAGATAACGTTATTTACCATGATATTTCTATGAGCTATAACATCAATGATGCACTTCGTGTTACCGGTGGTATGAACAATATCTTTGATAAAGAGCCAGAAGAAGTTCTAGGCGGCAATGATATGGGCACTGTTCCAGAAATTTACGATGTAGTTGGTTCTCGCGTGTTTGCAAGTGTAAACTACAAGTTTTAACTAGCACATTAATCTTATTAAGGCTCAGTATTTACTGAGCCTTTTTTATTGAACAAAATAAAGGAGACAAGTACACTAAAACGATATTTTAGAAGGAGAACTGATTGTTAAAACAAGATGAAAACTTATCTTTTGTCATTGAACCAGAACTAACTCCTCGTTCTGAACAGCGCATAGATCTGTATTTTTCTATCCCTAATGAAATGGGGATTAATCCGCAAACACTTACCGAAGAATCTTACTTTAATAACCACTTTAAATCGCACTTAGCGTATAACGCTAACAATATACACTTGCCTTTAGTGCGAAGCCGTTTTGTTAGTAAAAACAAAGGTGAGCAACAAGATTACCGGCAAAATCTTAATTTATTTTGTTACCAAGTACGTTTAGCCCTTGATGCCGATATAAAAGACGCGTTAAAAATTGATGAGGCAGAAGATTTTTATAAACGTGCTAACGAGGTATATGAGCAAAGCGAAGGACTTTTAAAAAAGCTGCGTCGCTACACACCAGATGACGAAAAACTACTGCCATTTTTTACCAATGCTGATAACTATTTAAGTTGGCATGTTGAGCAATCTTTTTTAAAGCTTTTAGATGAAGGCCCACGTAGTAGCGATTATGCAAAAGAGCGTAACGATTTACTGCAGTTTTGTAAAAGCGAAAATACGTATCGAGCAGAGAAAAGCTACAACTCTGAAACAACCATGCAAGACGCAAATCGAATAACAAATAAAATGCGCTTGTTACAACGCTTAATTGAGCACGGCGTAATATTACAGCGTCAAACGCGGTTTCTTAACAGCTACCTTAAGCGATTAGTTAAAGGCACTGTTACAGCCGTTATCATGGCATTTGTGATGGTTGTAATACTCAATGCTCGCTCAACGTTTACTGAAGTCACCGCGACACTTATTTTAATTTTAGGTGTTATATACGGGCTACGTGAAATATTTAAAGAAGATATTACACGTATGATTTGGCGAGCCATTGTACAAGGGCGACCTAAGTGGCGATTTAGTTTTAAAAATAGTATTACCAAAGACAAAGTAGCGAGTCAGTTAATTTGGCTTGAATACATGCGCTTTAAAAAAATACCTAAAGAAGTGAAATCTATTTTTTCAAAACGTCGTCAACAAAATAAACAAGCTGCGCAGTGGTTACACTTTGCAAGTGAGACACGTGTTAGTGCGAAAGAATTTTTGCCCGGCTACGATACACTACAGCACACGCTACAATTTAATCTTGCACCATTTGCACGTTATTTAAAACGTGGTGAAGGGAAGCTATATCATTTAGACAGTAATAAAATTTCTAAGCAGGCTGTAGAAAGGCGTTATCAATTAAACATGGTACTTGTGCTAACTGAGGAAGATAAAATACTTTATCAACGCTATAAAATAACGTTAAATCGCAGTAAAATCGTTAATATTGAGCTTATCTACTCCAAAAAATGAGTTTAATTAATTTTAAAAGGGGCTGATACAATCAGCCCCTAATATTTGATCACTTTATTTATTAGCTAAGCCATGTTTGCTATATAAAGTTACTTTGTCTGATACTAGCGTGATCTCGATATTTTTTGCTTCATCGCCCCATACACAGTTAGTATGTAGTGTTTTTTCAACACAGTTATCAGCACTGCCTAAAATAGTTTCAACTTCAGTCTTATCCATGCCTACTTTAATTTTTTCATAATTTTCAAGACTTACCTTAGAACAAGCCGCAAGGCTTAATGTAGCTGCGATGATAAGGAGTTTTTTCATTGTTATATCCTACTTAATATTAATGTTTGAATTTTCTGATCTGGACAATCATGCCCATTCGTGGATGGTCAAAGTAATGTACTTCACCACTAATTACACGTCTAAACTGAGAGAAACGGGCTGACTCTATATCGCCGTTTTCTAGCTTTTGGCTAATATCAAAATTAGCTGTAATGTATAAATAATGTCGTAAATGTATTTTAAATAAACCGTCTAGTTCCCACTCTGCTTTTGATTGATCTGGGTCGTTAAATAGTGCCGGTTGTGAATTTAATAAACTTACAAAATCAGGGTTTGAATAGCTAGGTGTTACATTGGGTTCATTTTTAAGATGCTTACCCGCCATTAAATGCATGCTTGGGGCGCGTGACTTGCTTGCACCTTCAAAGCGCCAGCCAGTATGTAGAATAGGTGTTAAGCCTTTGCGGTCCAGTTGCCTGTATTGCGCTTTAAATTGCAGCTGTTGCGGCGCTAATAAATAGGTTTGCTGCATATCATCTTTAGCGGGTGCTAAAGGCGTTACAGGTAGCTCATCGTAGCTTTGTAGGTAGTCAATACTGTTGTCACATACACCTGATTGCGGGTTTGAATTAACTAATGAATCAGTAAAAGTGCGTTTTTGAAAACGCTCATCGCCATCTATGCAGGCCTGCATTGCTTGTTCAGTGTAAAGAGGGGTCAGTAAGTCTAGCGTATTTTTATCTTCAATAGCTTTGTGCTTAAGGCTAAAGTCTTCTTGTAAATACGGGGCAGGGCGCTGTTTAAATACAAGCACCTCAACCTCAAACCAGCGTTCTGCAAATGCAGTGCTGCTAAATAAGCAGCATAAAACAATAAGCGATTTTTTTAGCAACATTAATGGCTAACCTTTTTTTCGAAATCTGCAATCATTGCAGTGACCATTTTTAAGCGTTCGCGGGCATTTGCCTCACTAATTGCAAAGCGCAGTTTATTTGCGCCATCCATTTTGTACACCTTAGGTGCACTTTGTATCAAGCCAATGATGAAGCTAGGGTTAACCTTGGTATCTTGGCTAAACTCAAAGTAACCACCTTTTGGGTTTGCCTCAATTTTAGTTATACCTAAACTACTAGCTTTCATTTTTAATAATTGTAGGCTAAATAGGTTTTTAGCAGCATCAGGTAGTAAACCAAAGCGGTCTATTAGTTCCACCTGTAGCTCATCCATATCATCAAGGTTAGCACAACTTGCAATTCGCTTATACATACCCAAGCGTGCATTAACATCGTGTATGTAGTCATCAGGTAATAATGCAGCCAGCTTTAAATCTACTTCGGTTTGTTTTTGAAGTAGGTTTTCAAGCGTTGGCTCTTTACCTTCGCGCAGCGCATTTACGGCTTGTTCGAGCATTTCCATATACAAACTAAAGCCAATGGTTTGCATTTGGCCTGATTGATCATCGCCAAGTAGCTCACCCGCACCACGAATTTCTAAATCGTGTGTAGCGAGGGCAAAACCTGCACCTAAATCCTCTAATGATTCAATTGCTTGTAAGCGTTTACTCGCATCTTTAGAAAGGGCTTTAGGGTCACCTGTTAGTAGGTAGGCATACGCTTGATGGTGGCTTCGACCAACTCGTCCACGTAATTGGTGTAACTGGGCAAGGCCGAGTTTATCTGCTCTGTCCATGATAATGGTATTAGCCGTAGGCACATCAATACCGGTTTCGATAATCGTGGTACATACCAGCACGTTGTATTTTTGATGGTAAAAGTCAGTCATTATTTGCTCAAGCTCTTGCTCGCGCATTTGGCCATGGGCTGTAGTCACACTGGCTTCAGGTACCCATTCACTAATTTCTTGTGCAACACGCTCGATAGTTTCTACGTTGTTATGTAAAAAGTAAACTTGGCCACCGCGTTTAATTTCTCGCAGTACCGCTTCGCGTATTAGTTCTACATCGCGTTGGCGTACAAAGGTTTTTACCGCTAAACGTTTAGCCGGTGGCGTTGCGATTATCGATAAATCGCGCATGCCGCTCATGGCCATGTTGAGTGTACGAGGTATTGGCGTTGCAGTCAGTGTGAGTATGTCTACATCGGCGCGCAGTGCTTTAATTTTCTCTTTTTGGCGAACACCAAAGCGATGCTCTTCATCAACAATTAACAAGCCTAAATCGTTAAATTTAATGTCTTGTTGAATAAGTTTATGCGTGCCAATAACTATATCGAGCTTACCATTGGCCATTTTTTCAAGTGTGTCTTTTTGCTCTTTAGTGGAGTTAAAGCGCGAAAGCACACCTACTTCAATAGGAAAATCAGCAAAACGGTCTTTAAAGTTTTCATAGTGTTGTTGAGCGAGCAAGGTGGTGGGCACTAAAATGGCTACCTGCTTATCATCGTTAACTGCTACAAAAGCAGCGCGCATGGCCACTTCTGTTTTACCAAAGCCTACGTCACCACACACTAAACGATCCATCGCTTGTTTTGATTGCATATCACCTAATACGGCTTCTATGGCGTTGCGCTGATCGTCAGTTTCTTCAAACGGAAAGCTATCGCTAAATTGGCGATATGCAGGGGCGTCTAGGGTAAATTTATTACCAGGTTTTGCTTGGCGCTGAGCATAAATGTCGAGTAATTCTGCGGCTACATCGCGAACTTTTTCAGCCGCACGTTTTTTTGCTTTTTCCCACGCATCTGAGCCAAGCTTATGCAGCGGGGCGCTGGCTTCTTCACCGCCAGAGTAACGACTAAGCATATGCAATGCAGATACTGGCACGTACAATTTAGCTTCACTTGCGTAAGTAATTGTTACAAATTCAGTAACTACACCTGCAGCATCAATTGTTTGCAACCCCTGATAACGGCCAACACCGTGATCAAGATGCACAACAGGTTGACCTTCTTTAAGCTCGGCTAAATTACGAATTAGCGCATCTTGGCTGGCTTCGTACTTGTGCTTGCGGCGTCTGCGCTGAGATACTTTTATGCCAAGCAGTTCTTGCTCGGTAATAATAGAAAGGCTTGGTTTAGTGCCAAGTACTACACTTTGCTCGAGCGGACTTACTATTAAGCCTACGTCACTTGCACTTTTTATAAATTGTTCGAGTGTTTCAAATTCTTTAAATTTTAAACCGCTTGGTTTTAAAATGCTCAGCAATGATTCGCGACGACCGTCCGATTCAACACTGAGTAATATGCGGCCTTTTTTCTTTTTTTGCTCTGCTACATAATTTATAAACGCGCCATAAGGTTCATGCTGTTTATGATCAATTCGAATGGCTGGCAGCTCGCTAACGCTTAAGTTTTTATTACCTGCTTTAGTGCCAAGCTTTGCAAGGGATAATCTAATACGTGCAAAATTGCCTAAATTAGAAAACAGCTCTTCAATTGGCTGATAAAGCGCATTGGGTTCTAGTAATGGACGAAGTGGGTCAACTCTGCGGTTTTCATAGCGTACATTTACATCGTGCCAAAAGTTATCTGCCGCGTGCTCTAAATCACCCAGCTGCATAACGGTTGTTGTATCTGGCAGGTAGTCAAAAATAGTCGCGAGCTTTTCAAAAAACAACGGCATGTAGTATTCAATACCTGCAGGCCAGTTACCTTTGCTTACTTGCATGTATACTGAATCTTGCTGCGAGCTTGCGCCAAATTTTTCACGGTAGCTTATTCTAAAGCGTTCAATATCAGCGTCGTTAGTAGGAAATTCATGCGCTGGAAGTAGCTCAATTTTATCTACTTTTTCATCAGAGCGCTGTGTTTCTACATCAAATAAGCGAATGGTATCGAGTTCGTTATCAAAAAAGTCGAGTCTAAATGGGTGCGGGCTACCCATTGGGTATAAGTCAACGATAGAGCCGCGTATAGCGTATTCGCCGTGCTCCATTACTTGTTGAACATTTAAATAACCGGCTTGCTCTAAATTGTCACGAAAGTTATGAGTGTCTAGTTTGTCGCCTACTTTAAAGTTTATTGTTGAACCGTAAATAAATGAGGCCGGGGCTGTGCGCAACATTAAAGTAGATACAGGCACAATTAACACACTTTGTTGTTCTTTTTTTAAGGTGTTTAAAGTGGCCAAACGGGCTGAAATAATATCTTGATGGGGAGAAAAATGATCGTATGGCAGAGTTTCCCAATCAGGAAATACCATGACTGGGTTATCGGGTAATAAATATTCTAATTCTGTTTCAAGGCGCAGTGCACTTGGTGTATCAGGCGTAACAATTAAGACTAAGTTATCTTGTTGTTTAACGCCTTCAGCAATAGCAATACTTAAACCACTTCCGCTTAGCTGGCCCCATTGAATTTTATCTTTATGAGATTTTACCCAAGGCAAGGCTGCCCATTGCTCAAACGCCATTTATTACTCCATTTATAGTTGGCTCTTAGCAAGTAAGAGCCATCTTGAGTTAAGGTTACTTAGTCTCGGTATATTTTTGTTAGGTCTTTATAGTGATCAATTCGTCTATCACGTAAGAAAGGCCAAATACGTCTTACGTTTTCTGAGCGTTTTTGATCAATTTCTACTACTAAAATTTGCTCATCAGTATTATTAGCCTCTGCTAATAGTTCACCTTGTGGGCCTGCAATAAACGAATTGCCCCAAAACGAAATACCATCGCTTTGCGCACTAGGGTCACTTTCATGGCCAACGCGGTTACAGCTAATTACCGGCACGCCATTGGCAACAGCATGGGCACGCTGGCTAATAACCCACGCATCTTTTTGACGAGTTTGCTCAGCAATGTCGTCGTTAGGATCCCAACCGATAGCGGTTGGGTAAATTAATACCTCAGCGCCAGCCATTGCCATCAAACGTGCAGCTTCAGGAAACCATTGATCCCAACATACTAGCACGCCTAATTTACCCACCGAGGTTTGAATAGGCTCAAAACCGATATCACCTGGGGTAAAGTAAAATTTTTCGTAAAAACCTGGATCATCAGGAATATGCATTTTGCGGTATTTACCTGCAATACTGCCGTCTTGCTCTAATACAACTGCAGTATTGTGATAAAGGCCCGTAGCGCGTTTTTCAAATAAAGACGCGACAATAACAATGCTTAGCTCTTTAGCAAGCTCACCTAAGGCATTACTGCTAGGGCCTGGAATGGTTTCGGCTAAATCAAATACGTCAACATTTTCGGTTTGGCAAAAATAGAGGCTTCGGTGCAGCTCTTGGAGTACAACCAGTTTTGCACCTTTTTGAGCGGCTTCACGAATGGCACTTATTGATTTTGCCATATTGTCCTTTGCGTTATCGGTATTGCTTTGTTGCACTAACGCAACGGTTAATTTTGCAGGGCTTGTCATTGTGCTGCTCCAGCTAAAAATCCACGAGGTAATTGCATTGTAATACAGTGCAGGCTGCCAAATTGTTCAATAATTGGTTGGCAATTTACGCCAATAATAGTGTGTTGTGGGTATGCTTTTTGAACTTGCGCAAGAGCACGTTCATCATTGGCATCATTATACGTTGGCACAAGCACAGCATTATTAATAATTAAGTAGTTAGCGTAGGTAGCCGGTAAGCGTGTTTGCTCATCGTCATAAGCGGCTTTTGGCCACGGTAACTCAATTAAGTTATATGGGGTGTTATCGGCAGTTTTAAAGGTTTTTAGTTGTTTTTCCATCGCATCAAGTGCGCTAAAATGCTCATCAGTTTTATCGTCACACTGCACATATACAAGGGTATTATTTGGTGCAAAACGCACTAAGGTATCAATGTGGCTGTCGGTGTCATCGCCCGCTAAATAGCCATGTTCAACCCATAAAAAACTCGTCGCGCCTAAGTGCTCTTTTAAAAGTGCTTCAATATCATTTGGGTTTAAATCAGGGTTACGGTTTTTATTAAGCAAACATTCGCTGGTTGTTAGCAACACACCGTGCTCGTTTATTTCAATACCGCCACCTTCAAGTACCATATCGAGCGCTTGATATTGGTTGTTTGTACTACTTAGCTCTTTTACCAAAGTGCGATTAATTTGATTGTCTAATGCGCTTTCAAACTTATTGCCCCAACCATTAAAAGTAAAATCATATACTTTTAATTGTTCTGTTGAATCAATAGCGGCGCAAGTAAGCGGACCATGATCGCGCGCCCAGGTATCGTTAGTAGGGGTTACTACAAAATGAACACGATTAAGAGAGACGTTAGCACTATTTAGTAATGCTGTAATATGCACTTTTAAGGCACTGTTATGCGCCACAATAACAAGCTGTTGCTGCGTTGTTATGTGTTTAGCAAGTTCAATATATACAGGTTCTACACGCGCTAAGTTGTCGGCCCAATCGGTGTCTTTGTGAGGCCATGTAAGCATAACAGCGTCTTGCTCGGCCCATTCTGGTAAAAGTCTAAAGTTCATGAATTTTATATACTAATTAAGATGGCGCTAGTTTAGCATTTTACATAAAGATGTCAGCTAATTATCACTGTTTAGGTCGCCTCGGTTTTGATCAAGTTCTTGACGTTTTTTAAGTTGGCGGGTTTGAGCATGTAAACTCGCTCTAACAATAAGTTCTTGGTCAGTAGTTCTAATTGCGGTAAAGAGCATAGTGTATTGGTAGTGTTCGCTATCTTGTTTTTCTACTGCTACAACTTCGGTGTAACAATAAACCGCAGAGGCCTCGTGGTGCAAAAACAGTTTGGTTCTAAATGCTTGGCCAATTGAGTGTACTTCAGGTGATGTAAAACGAATACCGCCACCGCCGTAGCTATCACATTGTATTGCGTTATCTTGGGCTTGTTCTGAGGCCAAAATATGGCTCATTATTAAATCTATTTTACGTGACTGGGCTTGTAAAAATGTAGCTAGCTCTTGTGCTATATCGCCTAAGTTACGCAGTGGGCGTAACGAGCTTTGTTCAAGCTCACTTACTTCATTTGCTAATCTAAATAGTGGGGGAATGTCGTCTTCAAGTTCAAGCTGCGATTTAGGAACTTGTCCGTTTGATACGGGGAATAAATTTACTCTTATACTTTCATTAATTTGAAAGTACTGCTCAAACTCACCTAATCTTTCACTATTCATTATGTTCTCCACCACGTATTTATTTAATAGTAGCGTTGTGAGTACTAAATTGCTAGCAGATAAAATAACGCATAGCGGTCTAAATGCTTTGTTTACATTCGATTTTTAACATACTAATTATGATAATAAATACACTAAGAGATATTTAGGGGTAGTTACAAAAAAGCGGCCAATGTCATCCTAACATTGGCCGCTTGGGTATTGATTCATCAGCGTGTACTTATTTAAGTAGATCGGCTAATTCATGTAAATCTTTCACAACGTGATCTGGTTTTTTAGCTAATGGGTAAAGTGCTTTACCTGGGCGTGCTATAAAAGTGGTTTGTAAGCCTGCTTCTTTTGCACCAGCAACATCCCAGCCATGGGCTGCAACCATCATTGCTTCATTTGGTGCTACGTTTAGCTTTTTAAGTACCCACTCATACGCACGTAAGTCTGGTTTGTAAATTTTAATATCTTCAATGCTGTAACGCGCATCAAAGTAAGACATTAAACCAGCGCTTTCAAACTGTGCCTTTACACCTTTGTTTGAAGAGTTTGTAAGGCTTACTAACTTATAGCCCTGTGCTTTGAGTTTTGCCAGTCCTTCTTTAACATCGCTGTGTGGCGGAAGCGTTAAAAGAGGCGTAACAATAGCTGTTTTAGCTTGTTCACTTGTAATATCAATGTTGTTGTTTTGAGCAACCATAAGAAGTGACGCCACACCGATTTGCCCAAAGTCGTGATAACTACCGCTTACTGTATCTACTAATGAATGATGCAGCATGGTTGAAAACCACAGTGGTAATAAATCTTCACGTCCGCCTAGCGCTTTACCAATAGAGGTACGCATTGACGTTAAATCAAGTAGGGTTTCGTTTACATCAAAAATAAGCACTTTAGGTTTTGCTTGTTCATTTGGTTCATCAGCGACTGCATAACCAGATACAAGGCTTGTGCCCACAAGTAGTGAAAGAGTAAGTGTTTTTAACGATTTTAAAATAGACATTAATTATTCTCCGATTCAAGTGCTGTCATAACATCAATAGGTTCTGCGCGTAGGGTGTAATCTTCGCTTAAAAATGCGTATGTAATAACACCTTCTTGGTTTATCACATAGGTGGCCGGTAGCGGTAATTTAAAGCTTTTATCGCCGTAGTAGTGTTCAAAATCAATACCAAATTGTGTATATAACGCTTGAATACGCTCATCAAGTGTAAACAATAAACCAAATTGCTCAGCTACTTTATTGCTCACATCGCAAAGCACGTCAAATTCAAGGTCGTTTTTTTGTGCAGTTGAGAGAGTTTCATCAGGTAGTTGTGGTGATATTGCGATTAACTGAGCACTTTGAGTTTTAAATTGTGGTAAGTAGTCGTTAAGTGCTTTTAGTTCTAAATTACAATATGGACACCAGCCACCACGATAAAAGCTAATAATTACCGGGCCTTTTTTTAGTAAATCTGCAAGCTCAATGTTTTCGCCGTTATGGTTGGCTAAGCTAAAGTTTTCTACTTTTTGACCAATTTGCAATGCATTGTCTTTAATATGCTGTGCAATTAGCTCTTCGTTTGTAGTGTTCATTAGTGCCAAAACGTCAGCTGGCAATTTGGCATCTTTTTGTACGTTATAGGCATCTATTTGCGCTTTTAAACTCATGATTGAACCTCAATAATTAGACTATTTGCAATTATAGTGTTTTATATATTTAAATAAATATTGCAATACTGAAAGCTTCATTCGAAAATATTAAACATTGAAAAGTGCACAATGGCATCTTTATGTATAATTTAAGCGACCTAGAAACATTTATAGCTGTTGTTGAAAATAAGGGCGTGCTTGCTGCTGCCCGCGAGCAGCGTTTATCGCCTGCAACGGTGAGCCATCGCTTAAGTAAACTAGAGCGTGAGCTTGCTACAGTACTTGTTTTTAGAGATAGCAGGCGAGTACGGTTATCTCCCGCAGGTGAAATATTTTATACGCGTGTGGGGGCTATAATAGAAGCTCTACACGATGCTGAACATAGTATTGGCGCGCGTAGCTCATCGGTGAGTGGTTTACTACGCGTGACCATGCCGCCTTGGGTTTTTTCAAAATACGTAATGCCTAAACTCAATGAGTTTGAGCAAGCTTACCCTGAACTAAAGCTTGATTTTTTAATAACGGATCATTTTGTAAATGTAGTTGATGACGCGCAAGATGTTGCAATTAGGGTGGGAAAGTTAAATGACTCAGGATTACTTTCTCGTAAAATCGTAAACAATAGTCGCATACTTTGTGCAGCCCCTAGCTATATAGAAAAGTACGGCATGCCTGAAAATTTAACGCAATTGAGTGAGCATTATTGGGTTTGCCTGCCGTGGCAACGCCAGTTAAAGCTTTATGACGAACACAAAAAAATACATACCTTTAATGCTAAAACCCGTTTTACTATTTCAAACTCCGATAATATGACACAAGCTGCTATTGCAGGTCATGGTATTGCTATTAAATCAAAAATAGCGATTAATGAAGATCTTAAAAACGGTATTTTGGTTGAAGTTATGCCAGGGGTAATGGCACAAGATGATGCACCGGTTTGGTTTTTACGTCCGCAAAATAGTTTAACAACCCGCAAAACCGATGTATTTTATGATTTTATGAAATCACTATTTTTGAGCTGCGAATAAGCGTTTAAATGAGCGTTTTACTCCAATTAAAAACAAATAACCAGTAAGCTCTGCAAGCAAGGCAACAATTATGGCTGCAACAATGGCGGCTATAATAGAGTCTTTTTTCAAAATGATTTGACCTTCAAAGCGTTGCCATACTTGTTGCTTTATATCGCTCATGCCACTGATCATAGTAAATATATACGGAGATTTCTCAAACCTATTTACGGCTATCTGTAAATCTTGCTGTCGCTCGTAAAGAGTACTGATATTACTTGCCCCTTTGTTCACAATTTCATCATCAATATTTTGATAGTGTTTTATTAGCTTAGTTAAATCATTATTGAAATACTTAGCTGCATCGCTTTTAAAAGGCGCAACGGCATTATTAGCTTCAATTAACTGGGCTGATAATGCTTGGCCAAAGTCACTTACAAATGCAGGTATTTGCACTCCAAGTAGTAAACCGAATGCAAAGAAACTAAGTCGTATATAATCTAAAAGTTTACTCATTTATCTTCCTATGCATTTAAATAACCCAGAATTAACATTTGAGCTTGTTTTTATGTCAAAAACTCGTAATCTATTGGGGCGTGTTAACCTTGTGGATTGAACCCAAAGGGCAGTGCATGTATGGTATTTATGCTGCGTTATCACCTATTTATGGGGAGTAACCACACTACATAGGCTCTGCCTTGCCTAAATACCAAACGTACTGCTGCAAATTCAACCACGAAAGGCCAACACGCCCTAATAATAAAAATAACAACAGGTGGATGTTAAGGATGACGAAAAAAGTAAAGTTCACGTCAACATTTGTTGATATTTCTAAACAGCTCAAACGTTTTGTATCGCGCATTGTTCAACCCGACGATGTAGAAGATATTGTGCAAGAAACTTTTGTAAAAAGCTATGAAGCTGATTTAAAACAAGACATCCAGTTTACCCGTAGTTATATGCTAAAAACAGCAAAACATCTAGCACTCAACCATATAGCTAAGTGGGACAATAAATTTAATGATTCGTTAGAAAACGATAACGAATTACCCGTATTACTCAAATCAATGAAGCTCGAAGACGAATACACATCTAAAGAGCGTTTTTTACTTTTTTGTAGAGCTACTGAGCAACTAAGCTCATCGATTCGTAAATGCTTTATATTAAAAAAAGTTTACGGTATGAGCCAAAAAGAGATAGCAGACCAAATGCAGTTAAGCCAAAGCACTGTTGAAAAACACATTGCCAAAGGATTGTTACAAACCATGTTATACATGCGTGAACATGAGCAAAGCCCTCAAACGAACCTTAAAGCTCAAGCACATCCTATATCAGTTAAGAGGGTCGCAGAATGAGTAATGTTCATCAATTTAATTCAAAAGATTTAATCTTAGAAAAGTCATGTGATTGGATAAGCGCGATTGATCGTGGTTTAACTTATGATGAAAAAGAGCAATTTAAATTATGGATGATGCAAAGCACTGCACATCAAGACTCTATATACGAGCTTGCTCAGCTTTGGGATGAGCTTTCAGTATTAAACGAATTAAGTCATTTATTTCCTCAGCGCAACAATACTAAAACATCAAAAAACAAGTGGATGTTTTCTTATTCAATTGCAGCGAGTTTGTTTGCAGCGTTAATGGTATGCAGCTACTTATTAATTAACTTAGAAAATGGCTACAACCAAGAGCTTGCAAAAGTTAATTACACTAAAATTTACAAAACAAAAGTAGGCGAGCAAGCAACGTATGTATTGCCAGACGGCACCATAGTGCAGCTTAATACTAATAGCTTACTAGAAGTTGCTTATAGTAAAGGCCGCAGGCAGTTATTACTTAGTCGTGGAGAAGGGCGCTTTAATGTAGCAAAAGATGCCACGCGTCCGTTTAGTGTTATGGCTGGTGATAAAAGTTTTACCGCGTTAGGCACGGTATTTAATGTACAACGCAATACTTCATCAGATTTAGAACTGGTGGTTACTGAAGGCAAAGTGATGATCACTGATCCAAGTGTAGCGGTTGATGCAAATGACTTTAAAGATTATCAACTTGCAGATAATAGCACGAAAAAAATTCGTCAAATTAATGCCAATATTGTTACCTCAGGCGAAAAAGCAGTTATTGAGCAAAGTGTTACAAAACCAATTACGCAGCTTTCAATGAACGACGTACAACGCGATTTGGCATGGCAAAACGGGATGCTTATTTTTAATGGAGAAGAGCTAAGCGATGCTTTAAATGAAGTAAGCCGCTATACAGCCACACGTTTTGAGCTTTCATCAGCTGAGCTTGCCAGTATTAAAGTGGCTGGAGTATTTAAAGCCGGTGACGTTGAAGGTTTACTAGAAAGTTTACAAACTAACTTTTCGATTGATCATGAGCGTTTAGGTGAGCATGTAGTAACGCTAAAACACCATACAGAATCATAAGTAGACGTTATGCAAATCAAACTAATGTTAGGTAAAGTTACATCAATAAAGATTGAACGTAAAAAAAACATTAAAAAAAAGAAACAAAACCATAGAGGATTTTTGTTTGTCAGCTGTTTATATAAGTTGCGCAGTAACCAAACGCATTTATTGAGTGGATTTAGTGTGCTTGCACCGGCTATTTTTAGTTTAAGTGTACAAGCAGCAACACAAACCACTGGGCAAATGGTGCAATTTGATATAAAAGCGCAGCGAGCAGACAAAGCCTTAATTGAATATGCTAAACAAACAGAGCAAACTGTGGTGTTTTCTTATGAGTTGGCAAAGCAGTATGATGCAAATTCAGTTTATGGATTTTACACTCAGCTAGATGCTCTAGAGGCATTATTAGGTGGGACTGAGCTCGATGCGGTTGTTGATCAAAATGGTTTACTGAGTATAAAACTCAAACAAATCAACAGGAATGATAACAACATGATGAAGCTTTCAGCGGTCAGTGCAGCAGTATTACCAGCTTTACTTGCAGTAAATTCGCAAGGTGTATACGCAGCAGAAGAAGTCGCTCAAGAAAAAATTGAAAAAATTGCTATTGTCGGTAGCCGAGTAGCAGGGCGTTCAGTTGAAGATTTACCCGTTCCAGTAGATATCCTAAGTGCAGAAGCGCTTGAAAATACGGGCCAAACAGAAGTTGGTCGTATGCTACAGTCTATCGCCCCTTCATTTAACTTTTCAAGCTCTGCAATTAGTGATGGTACAGATGCTTTAAGACCTGCGACACTTCGCGGTTTGGGCCCCGATCAAACATTGGTGTTAATTAACGGCAAACGTCGTCACCAAGCAAGTATTATTCATATTAATGGCTCTGTTGGGCGTGGTACCGCAGGTACTGACATGAATGCAATTCCAGCTTCTGCAATTAAACGCATTGAAGTATTACGTGATGGCGCTGCTGCTCAGTATGGTTCTGATGCAATTGCAGGTGTTATTAATATTGTGCTCAAAGATGGTAGCGAAGGTGGTAAAGCGGCTATTAACTACGGTCAATATTCTGAAGGCGATGGCGAAACCATTAACCTTGATTTTAATAAAGGCTTTGCGCTAGGTGATGACGGTTATTTAAATACAACTATCAATTACCGTGACCGTGCACCGACTAACCGTGCCGGTTTACATGGCTCTTGTCAGTTTTATGGTTGTACAGAACTAAGTGACGGCACTTTACTTGCTGGCGATCCGCGTGAGCTGACAGCCGATCGTGATACCTTTAGAATTGGTGATGCTGACTCTCAGCAGTTTGGTTTAACAATTAATACCGGTTACGAGTTAGGTGATGGCGAGCTTTACGGCTTTATTACTTACTCAACACGTGAAAATGAGTCGGCTGCATTTTTCCGTCATAATGCAAATGCAGGTGGTAACCCAGTACTACAAGATAACGATGCGACGATTCCGCTAGGTTTCTTACCAAAAATCAACACAACTATCGATGATATCTCGTACAACTTTGGTTATAAAACTGAATTTGATAACGATGCAAGCCTTGATTTATCTTACACCTATGGCGAGAACAGTATTGATTACACTACAAGTGACACTATCAATGCCTCATACGCTAACTTTTTACGTTATGACCAAGGTTTAAGTGCAGCTGATATTCGTACAACTATTCCACGTGAAGCGTACGCTTACGGCATGGAATTATCATTGCAAACAATCAATATTGATTTTACACAAAACTTTGATGATTATTCGTTAGCGATGGGTGCTGAAATACGTACTGACGAATACCGTATTTTAGAAGGTAATGAATATGCGTACCGCGATTACGACACATTAAATGGTGTAAGTATTTACAGCGGTTTAAGTGGCGGTGTTGGCTCTGAAGATGCATCGGGTGGTTCACAAGGTTTTGGTGGTTCATCACCTGCGTCTTCAGTGGATGAGTCACGTGATGTAATTTCATTTTACGTAGATGCAGAATCTTATGTAATTGAAGATGTGATTTTATCTGGAGCACTTCGCTACGATAACTACAAAGGTTTTGGCGATACAGTAAACTTTAAACTTGCTGGTAACTGGTCTATTACCGACGATATTTCATTACGTGGTGCATTAAGCTCAGGATTTAGAGCGCCTTCAATGCAGCAGCTTTACTTTAATAACGTAAGCACACAATTTGTTGTTGATACTAATGGGAATTTAGTTGCAGAAGAAGTTGGTACATTTAGAAATGATTCAACACTTGCGCAAAGTTTAGGTATTCCAAAACTTAAAGAAGAAAAATCACAAAACCGTAGTTTAGGTATTGTGTATAACGTTACCGATAATATTAATGTAACCGTTGATTACTACTCGATTGATATTGACGACCGTATTGTAATTAGTGATCGCTTAGGTAAAGGGTTATCTACAAGCCTTGATGCAGCACTAAATAGTGCAGGTGCTGGCGTAGGGCAGTTTTTCTTAAATGGTGCTGATACAGAAACTCGTGGTGTTGATTTTGTAGCAACGTGGAACACTGAAGGTTTAGGCGGCACGCTTGATTTTACACTTGCAGCTAACTTTACCAAAACAGATGTTGTATCGTTGTTCTCTCCTGCTGGCTCAAGCCTTGAGACAGTAAAAGTAGATGATATATTCTCAGCTGAAGACATCTCTATTATAGAAGAGTGGCAACCAGAGGACCGTATTAACTTAAGTGCGCTTTATCAACGTGATGATTGGACTGTTAACCTGTCACTTAATCGTTTTGGTGAATACACAGTAGAAGATGGCGGTCGTCAAACGTATGGCGCAGAAATTTTAACTGACGTTAAAGTTAACTACTTCGTTACTGAAGATTTATCAGTAAATATTGGTGCAAATAACTTGTTCGATGTTTACCCAGATAAAAATGAAATAGGTAACTCTCGCTCAGGTACTATTGTGGATGCTAGTGGCAACACAGTAATAAGTAGCTCAGGTGTGTTTGACTACTCACGTCGTTCGGCTCCGTTTGGATTTAACGGTGCTTACTACTACGTAGGTGCAGAATACCGTTTTTAATTAATAACCTCCCTTTTGTTATTTAACTCTAAGGGCCGTAAGGCCCTTTTTTTGGTTTTAGCTTGGGCTGATTTTATTTAGAAATCAAACTTATTGGATAATCATCGTATTGCTTAATATTATTCATTACATTCATTAAAGTATTATGTGTACTGTTTTCGTCTGCGGTTATAAGTACCGAACTTATTTCATATTTAGCCGCGAACATAGCTAAGTTAGTCGCAACTTGCTCTAAATCAATTAACCTCCCAGAAAAATATACTCCGTTACTTTCATCAATTCTAAATAAAGCATTTTTAACAGGCTTATCTATTTGAGGGCTGTCGAGTGGTCGGTTTAATTCAATAGCCACAGGTTTTACAAAAGATGTAGTTACAATAAAGAAAATTAGTAATATGAACACTATGTCTAACATCGGGGTCATATCTACATCAGCATTATTTTGTAGTTTGGTTAGTTTACTTTTCATATTGGACCTTATTTTTAATTAAATGCTGCGGCGCCACAGCAAGGTTTTAGGTACCTATTAACAAAATTAGCACAGCAAAAATAAAGCGTGGTTAAATAAATATTCTAATAATATTAAATATTTGTACTAATTATGTATTTAAAATGTGGTGAAATAAGGCGGTGTTTATACCGTTCTGCTTATATATGGGGTCTATTTAGCATCGTTATAATGTAATGCAATTTGTTAAATTGCTTAAAAAACTATGTAGATTGGTATTAGAGGCAATAAAAAACCCAGCTCGAGGCTGGGTTCTAGTTATGCGCTATGTCAGCTTAATGCTTTTGCATACGGCTCATTTCTGCATGGCAGCTTTGCATTGTTAATAATGTTTTAGCCAGTGCAGCTTCGCAGTCAGCTGGTTGCGGTTTATCCATTGCTGCTTTAATTTCTTCAAGGGTTTTATCTTCTACCTCTTCAAGCTCTTTTACATACGTGCTGTCGTTGTGTGAGGTGAAAGTAGTCAATAGGGCTGTGTACGCACGTCGTGCTTCAACTGCGAAAGATGAGCCATCTTCGCGTTCGCCTTTTTCATTAATTGCATATGGCTGCAAGCGCTCAACACTCACTTTTCGGGCATCTATCATACGCTGAAAAAGTGCACCAATAGCAGGGTCTTCAACTTTTTCCTGTGCTTTTTGATAAAAATCGATGCCGCTGTTCATAACTTGAATGATGTCAGTAATATGATTTACTTCTGATCCTTGATGGGTGTTCATAATGACCTCTTTAATTAAATGAATGTATAGTTCAATTAAATAAAAGCAATGTATGTTCCACGTTTTAATTATTATGTAGTTATTTGATTTTATTGGTTTAATTTTGATCTAGTAAGATGCTAAGTTAACAGGCAAAAAGTTAACCTAGCAATTTTTACATTATATTGTGTAATAAAGTTATTTTAGCTCTTCAGCTACTTCAGCTACTTTTTGACGTAACCAAATGTGACTCGCATCGCGATGTAACAGTGGGCTCCAAATCATATCAAGCTCAAAAGGAGGAATTGGAAATGGTGGCTCTAAAATTTTAAGCCCCGGATCATCCAAATATATATTTGCGGCTTTTGAAGGAAGGGTCGCAATCAAATTTTTCTCTTTAGCTAAATGAATAGCTACATGGTAGTTACGCGTAAAAGTGGCAATATTACGATGCTTACCAAAGTGAGCAAGTGCTTCGTCAACCCAGCCAAGTTTTTGAACATCTTTAGGGTCCATGCCTACACCTACACCAAAACCTGTTTTACTCACCCATATATGGCGCGCTTTTAAATAGCTGTCGAGGCTAAAGTTTTCAATTATAGGATTATCGGCTTTTACTAAGCAGCAAAAACTATCTTTCCAAATACGTTTATGATGAAAAGACTGCGGTAAGTTTTCAAAACGGTTGATTGCCATATCTACTTTACCGTTTTCTACATCATGAAAGGTGACATCACTTGGTGTGAGTATATCTAAAGTAGTATCGGGGGCTTCTTCGTGCAATTTACTTAAAAGCTTTGGTGCTAATGTACTTGCAGCGTAATCACTGGCCATTATTCTAAACACACGCTTACTTTGGCTTGCCTCAAATTCTCGATTAGGTGCTAGAGTTTCTTCAAGGGTCATTAAAATGCCACGAATAACGGGTTGTAACTCCAAAGCACGCTCGGTAGGTACCATACCATCGCTGGTACGAACTAAAATAGGGTCGTTAAATAAGTTACGAAGACGTTTAAGGCCATTACTCATTGCAGGTTGCGTTATACTCAATTGATTAGCAGCGCGTGTTACGTTGCATTCTCGAAGCAATGTATCGAGGTAAACGAGTAAATTTAAATCTATTTTACTTATATTCATTGTGTGTCCTTTAGCGCTTACCAGTGGTGAATAAAGCGCTGTGCTGTCGGGTATGGGTAAATATGACTTACCTGACCATTTTTTATATTTTGTTGTGCCTGCTTCCAAAAGCTAACATCTATAAGCTCTGGATGAGTACTGAGTAAAAACTTTTTATACATAGGGTTTGGCATTACAAATGTACAAAGTTGCTCAGGAAATACGTCCTGTGGTGCAACAGAGTAACTTTGTTCATCCATTAAATAGTCGTCATAGCTCTTTGCTTTTGGTAATGCTCTAAAGTTCATATCGGTTAGATATTGAACTTCATCGTAATCGTAAAAAATAATACGTTTGTGCTTGCTTACACCAAAGTTTTTTAAGAGCATATCACCAGGGAATATATTAACAGCAATCATTTCTTTTAGGGCTTGCCCATATTCTTCAATCGCGTCGGCGACACTTTCTTCATCAGCATTTTCTAAAAACAAGTTAAGAGGTGTCATTCGCCGTTCAATATACAAGTGCTTGATGATCAACCACTCGCCCTCAATTACCATTGATGAGCCAATTGTTTTATGTAATTGCGCAAGTAAATTACTATCAAAACGCGCTAAAGGAAATACGACGTTAGAATACTCGATGGTATCGGCCATTCTGCCAACGCGATCATGATTTTTTACCAGTTGATAACGCTTTAATACGGTATCACGGCCAAAGGGTTTACTCTCACCAAATTTGTCTTTTATTACTTTAAAAACATAGCCAAATGAGGGGAGGGTAAATACCATCATCACCATACCGGGAGTCCCCGGTGCAATTGTAAACTCATCACTAGAGTGAGATAAATGATTTAAAAACTCTCGGTAAAACTCAGTTTTACCCTGCTTATGAAAACCCACTGCGTTATAGAGCTCAGCAAGTGTTTTGTTTGGCATAAGTTGATTTAAAAACCGAACAAGTGCTGAAGGTGCGTGAGTCTCTACCATAAAGTAGGCGCGGGCAAAGCCAAAAATAACACGCATTTGAGATGACTTAGTTAAAAGTGCATCTAAATATAATCCGTTATCTTCATCGTGTAATACAGCGATTATAAAGGGCTGAACCCCACTTTTTGAAACAACACGACCAACAATATAGGCTGCTTTATTACGATAAAAAGGTGTGTGTAAAATATCAAAGCGCATTTGCCAAGGTTGGTGATGTGTATCGGGGGCTTGTTTATAAAAAGCTTTAACAAGGAGGCGGATATCACGCTCTAAATTTACAAATGGGGCTTTAAAATCAAAATGATTAATAATGCGTTTTATTGTTGGTTTGAGGCCATCAACTACAGGAAAGTATGTTCTATATTCTGCTTCTACAGGCACTGAAGGAGCATCTTTTAAGGTTGCTTCTACAAATATAAAGTCATTATGAAAATAGCGCCTATGGTACAGCCGGCAAAATACAGAGTTATAAAAAGTTTCGGCGAGCTCTGCTTGGGGATGAAAACATAAAAAATGCTGGTATATCTTTTTAACTTCAAGCCATAGGCTTTCATCGAGTTGTTCGGTTGGGGTTTCTTTTTTTAGCGCTTGCGTGGTTTCGTTAACACGATCATCATAATAGCTGATACGCAAACGGCTGATATCATTAATTGCTTGCCAATCTTTTTTTGCAAAGGCAAGAGGGGCTTTGGCTGTTGTTTTTTGAAATAACTGATAGTGCCTTTTAAAACCCGTTAAAATTAATTCAGCAATATGGCGAGGTTGCATTTGCACTCCTTAAAAGTCCCTAGAGTTTATACTCTATTGTGTTAAGGGTATGTTATTTTAAGTTTAAAACCAAGATAAATGTTACTTACTAACTAAGAGTAACTTATTGGAATTGAGCTATCTTTTTTTCGAGAATTTTAATTTGTTTAGTCACAGCCGATACGTTTTTCTTATATGTTTTATTAATTATTTTTAGTTTTTTAGTAATGTCTTTAGTAATACGCTTTTTATCATCAATGGCTAAGATATGATTTAACCGCTCTTGTTGTTTGTATTCAGCACGCTCTTTATTACGATCAAGTATTGTTAGTTTATGGTTATTACTGCGAAGCTCTGCCTGTAAGCCAGATAGAAGCCTTTCACGCTCAAGTTCGTTTAGTTGTTTAGTGTAGTCAACCTTAGGACCAGAATACTGATTACCCGTTGTGTTAACTTTATAAGTCGTTGCTTCGTCGTCACAGGGGAGTTGAGAAAAGACAGTGCCTTTTTCTGTTACACATTTGTAGTAAGTGGTATCGCTAAAGCTAAAAAAACTGATAAGTAAAAAGCTAGAATGGAGAATATAACGAGAAGTTTTAAACATACATGTCATCCTTGGTTTTTATATCTAACAACAATATAAAACTATAACCTAGCTTGGTGGTATATCAAGCTAGGTTAGGATAACTGTTATTGGGTAAAGGTTTTGAGCTTTTTAATACTCTGTACTAAAAATGGTATATCTAAACCTTGTTCAATAGAAAAACCTTCAGCGGCGGAAATGTTTTTAAAGTTACCATCTGAATCTATTAAGGTAATCCTATCTTTTTTATAGGCTATAACAACACCCTGAGAGTAGTTCACGCCCATATCGTCTTTTTTCTTGTATAGATTAACGCCTAGCATTGTTTGCTTGGCAATAGCTTTGCAATTTAAATATTGCCCAACGCTTGTTGCAATTAAATCGCTAGGTTGAATTAGCCCATCTACCTTAGAAATACGTTTGTCAGAGCTGTATAAAGTTGAGGTGGTTACTACTTCTTGCTTGTTATTGGCAAGACTAAAAGCAAAAACCTGTGTTTCATCATCTCGAACAGTAGGGGTATCACTCGCTTTAATTACTCGAATAGCACTAGAGCTATGTGCTTGATCATTAATAAAGCTTAGTTCTTCAATGCCAGTTACTTCAATGCTACGGCGCTGGCTTTGCCAAACTGGGAGTGTCTGCTCGGTTAAAATTGCTGCTTTATAAAAAGCGGGTAAACCATACACTAAGCTAAATAACGTATCGTCATGATTTGTTGGCTGTAAAAACTGCTCTGTTTTGTGCATGTTTTTATTCTCGGCAACAAACTTTTCGAGTTGTTGTTGAGTTTCAAATACAAATATATCTACATTGGCTTGTGTGTAGTCCTCGCATTTTTCAAGCGGGCTTGGCATTTGATAACTAATATTTTGGTTATTAATTTTTACGTTGTGTGCTTGCTCGTAGCTTTCTATATCTAGCAGATCATTTTTAGCTAACAAGCTTTTAGCAGTAGTAGGGTATGAAAGTGGCAAAACATTATCTTGTTTTGTTACATCAAAGTTTAAATTGGCGTCAGCCCAAATATGAATACTGTGGCTAAGCGAAAAACACACGATTAAAAAAGAAATTGCGTAACGTGCAAATTTATATTGCTTTAAACGCTCAAGGTGGTGCCATGTGTAATTACTAACAAGTAGCTGAAAGCCTAAAATAACAACAACAATACCACTGGCTAAAATGGTTGTTAAAGCAGGAGAGCTTGTTAAACGATGCCACAACAATGAAATGATCTCAGGTAAGGCAGATATACTTAGGTGATAACCTAAATTAACATACACATAAGCATCAAGAGTAAGCAATGATGCGCCTACAGTGGCTATAACAGCGGCCATGCCACGAATGTGTCGTGGGTAGGGGAATATTAAACTAAGCGGAAATACCGTCAGCACAAACGCTAAAAAGGCTATAAAACTAGTGTGGCTTAGCCAAGTAACTAGCATATAGGTAATGCCTAAAAAGCTTGTAGGTGGCGAGTCTGCAAATAAATAGCTTAAGCTAATAAGCAGGGCTAAGCCGATATTGGCAAAGGTAAACCAATGCCCCCAACTTAGCAGCTGACTCGCTTTTGATGAAAATTGATTGTGCTGCGATAAATTCATAAATTTTATTTAACCGACTGCGCGAGCGCTTTTGCAAAGTTCTCGGTTACAGCTTGTCTTTTCCCTGTTGGTACATGCTCTTTTAAGATATGCGTGATAGAATTTCCTAAACACATAAGACTTAAATCAACCGGCGCATTGTGTTTAGTTAGCACATCAATAAGCTGATCGACGATTTGTTCTACTTCTTCATTAGAGTATTTTGATAAGATTGGCATTAGTTGGTTCAATAAAATAGTTATATTCTCGTATTTTAACACTAGAGGCGTGAAAAACAAAGATGACAACAGACGTTAAAAAATTAGTCGTTCACTATGTAGACAAAAAAGACGACGATACGCAAATTCACCTTCGAAATGATGAGATGGTAATTAACGATAAAGTAGCTGTTTTTATCGAACAATTACATCATGCATACAATGGTAAACCTGGTAAAGGTTATTGTGCTTTCAGTGGTGACAAAAACAGTGTTGTAGCATCTGCAATGCAAAGTTACCGTAACGATGAGTTAGGCTTTTGGCATATGACCGAGCAAGCCTCAACGGTTTTAAAAGAAGAACTTGATAAATATGCATTTAGTGAAACAGGCTATTTAGTATTTTGTCATTACCAGTACGTTGCAACTGATTACATGCTAATTGCGATGATTAACATCAAAGAGCATTATTCTATGACCTCAGAGCTTGATTTAGCCGCTTCTCGTCATTTAGACATATCACGCATGCAACTTGCTGCTCGTATCGATTTAACAGCGTGGGATACACAAGCTGACGACAACCGTTATATTTCATTTATCAAAGGGCGAGCTGGACGCAAAGTTGCCGACTTTTTCTTAGACTTTTTAGGTTGTGAAGAGGGTATTGATTCAAAACAGCAAAGCCAAGTAATGCTTAGCGCAGTAGAGGATTATTTATCTGAGCAACAATTTGATAAATCAGAAAAAGACGATTTACGTAAACAAGTTTTTGACTACTGTAATGACTGTGTGACAACTGGTGAAGATGCCAGCGTAAGCGAGCTATCTGCAACGCTTACAAAAGGCGATGACAGCCCGTTTGATAGTTTTTGTAAAGAACAAAGCTATGACTTAGAAGAAACTTTCCCTGTTGATAAGAAAACCGTAACCAGCATGGTTAAGTTCTCAGGTCTTGGTGGTGGTGTGAGTGTAAGCTTTGAACGTAAACACTTAGGTGAGCGCGTAACTTACAACGAGGCAACGGACACGCTTGTAATTAAAGGTATTCCGCCAAACTTAAAAGATCAGTTACAACGTTTTATGGAAAGTGAAAGCGAGTAAATTTCACAAGTAAAAAGCTGATTTAAGAGCGCGGTATTTATATCGCGCTTTTTTGTATCGGTATATAAATTCGTTGCATCGGAAAAAAAACCTTAAAGATTTATTGCACAAAGAGAAGTGAAAGAGGAGTAAATGAGAAACACAAGCTAATCTTATTCACGGTGTTAAATTTCGGCTGTAGGCGTAAAGCTTGCTTATGCGAGAAGCAACGCTTCTGTTTATTTAATTTCTTTGCTAACAAAACCACTAAAAGATCTATTGCACAAAGAGAAGTGAAAGAGGAGTAAATGAGAAAACACAAGTCATGCTTTATTGACAGGCTTAGCCTTTTTACTACCTCTAAAAGCACAGTGTCTCTTAACCTCTTTGTGAAAAAATTACTTTTTACGGGCTTTGTGCCCGTCACGCCAACAAGTTGTGCGTCTACAGGTTAATTTTATTCACGGTGTTAAATTTCGGCTGTAGTAGTGAAGCTTGCTTACGCGAGAAGCAACGCTTCTGTTTATTTAATTTCTTTGCTAACAAAACCACTAAAAGATCTATTGCACAAAGAGAAGTGAAAGAGGAGTAAATGAGAAAACACAAGTCATGCTTTATTGACCCCCTGTGTCAGGATAGTTGTCGCCTCTAACTTTTAATAGAGGCAGATAAAATGAGACGTCGATTTACACAAGAATTTAAAGTTCAAGCTGTTGAAAAAGCATTATCTCAATGTGATGATGTTCGCCTAGAAGATATTGCGCTTGATTTAGGCATCGGTTATTCAACCTTGCAACGATGGATCGCGCTTGCTAAAAACCATGAACTTGAAACTAAAAATAATGGTAGTCACATGA
>Ga0207906_1000081_pt1 | contig 90489 bp, 97 predicted proteins | sample LinPmetageLP37_FD_184050 | JGI IMG/M metagenome (GOLD analysis project Ga0207906, IMG submission 184050) | Marine viral communities from the Pacific Ocean - LP-37 (SPAdes) | ecosystem: Environmental > Aquatic > Marine > Oceanic | place: Pacific Ocean | collected 2010-06-16 | reverse complement strand
CTCGGTGTCGTCACCGTCCTTTGGGCCGTCCGCCATCATCAACCGGCCCGGCGCGGGCCGGTCTGCTATCAGGGTCATCCAATCTGCTTTCAAGTCGTCACGGTGCATTGCTGCTCCTGCGGCTGGGGGTAGAGCTTGTTCGTCGTGCAGCCGTCTATATAACCCCTGAACCAATTTAGGAAAGAGGCAGCACATATGGGCGGGGCACTCACCACCATCGGTTTCGATGCGGATGACACATTGTGGCATAATGAACGCTACTTTGCACTCTCTCACGACCGTTTTGCAGCCCTTCTGGCCGAACATAGTAAACGCGACCATCTGATGGCACGGCTTTTGGAAGCCGAACGGCGCAATCTGCCGCATTACGGCTACGGGATCAAAGGGTTCACCCTGTCGATGATCGAGACCGCAATCGAGGTGACAGAGGGCAAAGTCCCCGCCGAGGTGATCAGTGACCTGCTCGCCGCCGGGCGCGAGATGCTGGACCATCCGATTGAACTGCTGCCCCATGTCGAAGACGTGCTGGAAACCCTGCGCGGTGACTACCGGCTGATCGTGGTGACCAAAGGCGACCTGCTGGATCAAGAGCGCAAACTGGCGCAATCAGGCCTGCGAGAGAGGTTCGATGCGGTCGAAATCGTCTCTCACAAGACCGAAGCCGCCTATCGCCACATTTTTAAGCAGCATGGGCAAGGCGCCGCGCGGGGGCTGATGGTCGGCAACTCACTGGCCTCCGATGTACGCCCGATGATCGAGGCGGGCGGCTGGGGCGTCTACGTGCCCCATGACCTCACATGGGCGATGGAACACGCCAAACCGCCAACCAATTCACCACGTTTTGCTGAAATCAACGATCTTTCCGGCCTCCCAGAGACGGTGAAAAAGATCGTTTCGGGGTGACTCGCCCGGGCCGGTGAGTCGCCTCTGCGGCCCAGTCAAAAACGCCCCACTGCGGGCCAATTTGCGCCTAATTCTTGCCTTATTCGCGCTTATAGTGGGTCAATGTGCGCAAGCCTCTACATATTGGAGAAGAGATCCGTCCTTTTTTACCCTGTCCATCGGATTCGACGGCTTCCGCGATGCGCCGTCCTATGCTAGCCTTGAACCAATCAATAAATGGTCAGCCAGAAAAACGGCGACTTGAGGCAGTAAAAGGCAGGCAAATATGAAGGCTCGGCGCATTCAGCCGGCCCGTTACGGGCTATTTCTATTCGCAGCACTCTGGGTTCTGGTCATCCTACCCCTCAGCGCCATGGCAGCCCCCTATGCCGCCTATGTCATCGATGCCCGCACCGGCAAAGAAATCCACGCAGAGAACGCCGACACGCGCCTGCACCCCGCCTCCCTGACCAAGATGATGACCCTATACATCGCTTTCCAAGCGGTCGAACGCGGGGAACTCTCACTCGATACCCAAGTAACGATCTCCAAGAACGCCGCCTCAGAGCCGCCCAGCAAACTGGGCATGCGTCCGGGCCAAAAAATCGCCCTGCGCTACCTGATCCGCGCCGCCGCCGTGAAATCCGCCAATGATGCCGCCACCGCGATCGGCGAAGCCATCGAAGGGTCCGAGGCCGCCTTTGCCCGCCGAATGAACCGCACCGCCAAACAGCTTGGCATGACGCGCACCACCTTCAAGAATATGCACGGGCTGACCGAAAGCGGCCACCTCTCCACCGCGCGCGATATGACGGCTCTGGGCCGCCACCTGCTCTACGATTACCCGCAGTACTACAACCTGTTCTCGCGCATCACCGCCGATGCGGGCGTGCGCAAGGTCTCCCACACAAACCGCCGGTTTCTGGGGTCTTACAAAGGCGCCGATGGCATCAAAACCGGCTATACCCGCGCCGCCGGCTTCAACCTGACGGCCTCGGCCGAGCGTGGCAACGAACGGATCATCGTGACCGTCTTCGGGGGCAAATCCACCGCCTCGCGCAACGCCAAAGTGGCCGAGTTGATGGACCTTGGCTTCCGCCGCGCCCCCTCTTCGGCCCCCCTGCGCAAACCAGTGCCCCCGGTCTACGCCGATGTCGAAGACACGCCCGCGGCCCCCGGTGCCGCAGGCAAAACGATCCGACTTGTCGGTGCCGTCACCACCTCCAAACGCCCGCAACTCCGCCCTCGCAGCGAAGTCGTGGTCGTGGCCACCGCAGCCGCCCCCGAAGCAACCAGCACGGTCTCCAACAGCGACATCACGGCAGCCCTACGCGAAGCGGTGCAAACCGCGCCAACCCCGCCCGCCGCCGCGCCCACACCAGAGATCAAAGACGCCGAAGTCGTCATCGCCACCGCGCAGGCCTCCCCCCGCCCCGAACCGCGGCCCAAAGACGTAACGCTGGCCGTACAGCAGGCGGTAGAGCAAGAAATCGTGACCCGCGTCTCCACCTCAGGGGGTCGCCACTGGGGGGTCAACGTGGGCCGCTTCCCCAGCCGCTACGCCGCCGAGAAGGTCCTGCTGAAAACCGCACTGGCCGAAATGTCGACGCTTGATGGCACATTGCGCAAAGTGGTGCAGCGTCCGCAGGGCTATGACGCGAACTTCCTCGGCCTGTCACGCGAAAGCGCCGACCTCGCCTGCCGCCGTCTGGCCGCGCGCAACGTCAGCTGCTTCATGATCGGCCCAAGCGAAGGCTAAAGCCCAAAGACCGCCGCCCCTCAGGCGACGCCCCCCAATCTTCATCCTTTTAAAAATACCCGCGGGGGAATCGCGCCCCCCGGCGCGATGGGGGCAGCGCCCCCCTCTCCCTCTCCGCACTTACGACGTCTGCTTAACCAGCCGCCTGCAACAGCTTGCGCGTATAGTCGGTCTGCGGATTGTCATAAAGCGCATCAACGTCGCCGTATTCCACCACATCGCCGCGCTTCATCACCATCACCTTGTGCGACATCGCCCGCACGACCTTCAGATCGTGACTGATGAACAGATAGGCCAACCCGTATTTCGCCTGCAATTCCCGCAGCAAATCAACGATCTGCACCTGCACCGTCATGTCCAAGGCCGAGGTTGGCTCGTCCAGAACCAGCAGCTTCGGCCGCAGCACCATGGCGCGGGCGATGGCGATCCGCTGGCGCTGCCCGCCGGAGAACTCATGCGGGTAGCGGTCCATCGTCGCGGGGTCGAGCCCCACTTCCGTCATCACCTCCGCCACCAATTCACGTCGGTCGCGCGCCTTGTCGATCTTATGGATCGCCAGCCCCTCCGAGATGATCTGGAAACAGGTCATCCGCGGGCTGAGCGAGCCGAAAGGGTCCTGAAAGACGATCTGCATATCGGCACGTAGGCGGCGCAGCTTTTTGGTGGACCATTTGCGTAGGTCCTCGCCACGAAAAGTCACCTCCCCCTCTGAGCCGATGAGCCGCATGATTGCCAGCGCCGCGGTGGTCTTGCCCGAGCCGCTTTCCCCGACGATGCCAAGCGTTTCGCCCGCACGGATCGACAGGCTGGTGTCGTTGACGGCCTTCACATGGCCCACGGTACGACGCAGCAGGCCCTTCTGGATCGGAAACCAAACCTTGAGGTTGTCGGTGCGCAGCACTTCGGGCGCATCCGCCGCCACAGGGGCCGGCGCGCCGGTGGGCTCGGCGCCGAGCAGTTTGCGTGTATAGGGGTGTTGCGGATTGTCGAAAATCTCGGCGGTCGGCCCCTCTTCGACGACCAGCCCTTTCTGCATGACAAAGACCCGGTCGGCGATGCGCCGTACGATCCCGAGGTCATGGGTAATGAACAAAAGCCCCATCCCCATCTCATCCTTCAGGTCTTTCAACAGGTCGAGAATCTGCGCCTGAATGGTCACGTCGAGCGCCGTGGTTGGCTCATCCGCGATCAAGATGTCGGGCTTGTTGGCCAGTGCCATCGCGATCATTACGCGCTGCCGCTGCCCGCCGGAAAGCTGGTGCGGATAGGCCCCCATGCGGCTTTCCGCGTCGTTGATGCCGACCTGTTCCAAGAGGCTCAACACCCGCGCCCGCGCCTCGGCCCCCTGCAATCCCTGATGCAGCGCCAGCGACTCCGCCAGTTGCTTTTCGATCGTGTGCAGCGGGTTGAGCGAGGTCATCGGCTCTTGAAAAATGAACGAGATGTCGTTGCCGCGCACCTTATGCAGCAGCTTGTCATCCGCGCCGATCATCTCTTGCCCGTCATAGGTGACCGAGCCGCTGACCCGCGCGCTATCGCCCAAGAGCGACACCGTCGAGAGCGCCGAGACCGACTTGCCCGAGCCGCTTTCGCCCACCAGAGCCACCGTCTCTCCCCGGTTGACGGCAAAGCTGACCCCGCGCACCGCCGGGATCAACTGCCCGTCCTGCCGAAAGGAAACCTGCAGGTCTTTGACGTCCAACAAAGCAGTCACGAGAAGGTCTTTCTGGGATCGAATGCGTCGCGGATGCCTTCAAAGATGAAGACCAGCAGCGACAACATGATGGCAAAGGTAAAGAAGGCCGAGAAGGCCAGCCAAGGCGCTTGCAGGTTCTGCTTAGCTTGCAGCGTCAATTCCCCCAGCGACGGCGCCGAGGACGGCAGGCCGAAGCCCAAGAAGTCGAGCGTCGCCAGCGTGGAGATCGTGCCCGTGATGATAAACGGCAGCATGGTCAGCGTGGCCACCATCGCATTGGGCAGCATATGGCGCAGCATGATGGTGCCGTTGCCCACCCCAAGCGCACGGGCAGCGCGGACGTATTCAAGGTTACGTGCGCGCAGGAATTCGGCCCGCACCACACCCACCAGCGCGGTCCATGAGAACAGCACGAGGAGGATCACCAAGAGCCAGAAACTTCGCCCCAGAATGGCGAACATGATGATGATCACATAAAGCGACGGGGTTGAGGACCAAATCTCGATGATGCGCTGAAAGATCAGATCGAGCCAGCCGCCAAAGAAGCCCTGCACCGCGCCCGCCAGAATGCCGATGATCGACGCCGCCCCGGTGACGATCAGGGTGAACACCACCGAAAGCCGGAAGCCATGGATGACCCGCGCCATCACATCGCGTTTGGTGCCGTCGGTCCCGAGCCAGTTCTGCCCATTGGGCGGCAGCGGTGCGGCACCGGGGCGGTCCACGGCGGTGTCGAAGGAATAGGGGATGACGGGCCAAAGCGCCCAGCCCTTGTCGATCGCTTCGCCTTCAACCTCGCCATCCGCGGCGTCGATAATATAGCCCTCAGGGTCGTCGAAACAGGCATCCAGCCCACCGGTGGCGATGAGGCATTGCACCTCAGGGTCGCGGTAGGCGGCTTCGGTCTGGAAATCGCCGCCAAAAGCGGTCTCAGGGTAGAAATTGAAGATCGGCGCGTAATACTCGCCGCGGTAGCTCACGAGGATCGGCTTGTCGTTGGCCACGAACTCGGCCAGCAGCGAAATGCCAAAAAGGATCGCGAAAATCCACAACGACCAATAGGCACGGCGGTTCGCGGTGAAATTGCGCCAGCGGCGCTGGTTCAGGGGGGACAGCGCCATCAGCCTTCCCTCTTCTCAAAGTCGATGCGCGGGTCGACGAGCACATACATCATGTCCGACAAAATGCCGACGACAAGGCCGATGAGGCCAAAGATGAAGAGCGTCCCGAAGACGATCGGATAATCGCGCGCAACCGCTGCCTCAAAACCCAGACGCCCCAGCCCATCAAGGCTAAAGATCGTCTCGATAATGATCGACCCGCCGAAAAAGACCGAGATGAAGACTGCCGGAAAACTGGCGATCACGATCAGCATCGCGTTGCGGAAGACATGCCCGTAAAGCACCTTGCGCTCTGACAGGCCTTTGGCGCGGGCGGTGATGACATATTGCTTTTTGATCTCGTCCAGAAAGCTGTTCTTGGTCAGCAGCGTCAGCGTGGCAAAGGCCGAGATCGTCGAGGCCAGCACCGGCAGCGTGATGTGCCAGAAATAATCGGCCACCTTGCCCAAGGGGCTGAGGCTGTCGAAATTATCCGAGGTCAGGCCACGCAGCGGGAAGATCTGCCAGTAAGACCCACCGGCAAAGAGCACCAGCAGCAGGATGGCAAAGAGGAAACCGGGGATCGCATAGGCCGCAATGATCGCGCCCGAGGTCCAGGTATCGAACCGGCTGCCGTCGCGCACCGCCTTGCGGATGCCCAAGGGGATCGACACCAGATGCGCGATCAGCGTTGACCAAAGCCCCAGCGTGATCGAGACCGGCAGCTTTTCCTTGATCAGTTCGATCACACTGATGGCACGGAAGTAACTCTCGCCGAAATCAAGCCGCATGTAGTTCCACAGCATGTGAAAGAACCGCTCCACGGGGGGTTTGTCGAAGCCGAACTCCTTTTCCAACTCCTCGATCAACTCAGGGGGCAACCCGCGCGCGCCGACATATGTACTGTCAGACCCGCGTGCCATCGTGTCGACCCCGGCGTCGTTGTTGCCCCCGGCAAAGCCGCCAAAGACATCGCCCCCGCCCTGTATCCGCGCGATGGCCTGCTCGACCGGGCCACCGGGGACGAATTGCACCAAGGCAAAGTTGACCAGCATGATGCCGAACAAGGTCGGGATCACCAGCAACAGCCGTCTGAGAATATAAGCACCCATGTGGTCGCTTTACCGCAAGGCGCCGGAGGCGCGCAATTGCTGCGCGCGGTCTTCGTCATACCACCAGAAATCGAGGTAGCCCAAAGCATAGGACGGAATCTCGGGGTGGTCGTATTGGTCGTAATAGGCAACCCAATAGCTGTCGTTGTACCATGTGGGGATCATGAAGAATTCATGCCGCAGCGCCCGATCCAGAGCCATCAGAGCCGCATCTTCGTCCTCTGCCGTTTCGGCATCGAGCGAGGCTTCGATGATCGCGTCGACCAGCGGGCTGGCAAGCCCTGCGGGGTTGAACAGCGAAAATTCCGCCGCCTCGGACCCGTAGCGCTGCGACAGACCGGTGCCGGTGCCAAGGAAGGCGGCATAGGCGTCATAGATCATGTCATAGTCGCGGTCCCGCTCGCGGGCGGTGTATTGCGAACTGTCCACCTTCTCCAGCCGCGCGTCGATGCCGATGGATTGCAGGTTGCCCACAAAATTTTCGATCACCGCCGAAATCGTCGGCGACCCGGCGGAGTTCATCAGGAAGTTCAGCCGTAGGGGTTCGCCCGCCTCATTGACACGCATGCCGTTCTGCACGGTCCAACCCGCATCCTCCAACAGCTTGGACGCCTGCCGCGCGTTGCGGCGGTCCAACAGGCGGCTGGGGTCTGAGGTATGCGGCACCACGGCAGGCGCGCTCAACAGCTCCCCCGGCACCAGATCGCCAAGGCTTTCCAGAAGCGCCAGTTCCGCCCCCTCGGGCGCGGCCCCGGCCATCAGCGGCGTGTCTTGCGTGAACGAGGCGCGGTGGCTGAAGAGCCCGTATTGCAGCGACTCGTTGGTCCATTCAAAGTTGAACATCAGTGCCACAGCCTCGCGCACACGGCGGTCCTGCAGCGTCTCGCGGCCGAGGTTAAAGATGATCCCCGATGGCGTGGGGGGCGAGCCGTCGGGCAGCTCGGCCTTGACGATGTCGCCGTCACTCACCTTGGAGAAGTCGTAGCCCGTGGCCCATTTCTTTGAATCCCCTTCGGCGCGGAAGGTATATTCGCCCGCCTTGAACGCCTCAAAGGCCGAAGTGTCGTCGCTGAAAATCTCCAGCCGGATGCGGTCGAAATTCATGCGGCCACGGTTGATCGGCAGGTCGCGGCCCCAGTAGTCGGGGTTGCGTTTCAGCACGATGCGCTTGGTCAGATCGACGCTTTCGACCATATAGGCGCCCGATCCGGGGGGCGGGTCCATCCAGCTGTCTTTAAGGGTGTTGCCGGTTTGCTCGAACCAATGTTTCGGCCATGCGGGCACGCCGCCTACCGTCTCGATCAGGCTGCGGCGAGAGATACCGTCGGCAAAGTGGAATTTCACCGTATGATCGTCCAGCGCTTCAACCTTGGGGATGCGCTTACGCACCGCGTCGGCATAGGACTTCAGACCCTCGTCCAAGAGCAAGTTGTGCGAGAACACGATGTCATGCGCGGTCACCGGGGTGCCGTCCGAAAACGTCGCCTCGGGGCGCATGTGGAAGGTCACCCAAGACTTGTCCTCGGGATACTCAAGGCTTTCGCACAGCAGGCAGTAGCTTTCGCCATAGACATCCGCCGGCAGCGGCTCACCCGATGGGGCCTCGCCCAGCAGGCTTTCAAACCCGAAGATCGAGAACAGATGCGCACGGCCCTTGCCGGAATAGGGGTTCATCGAATCCAGCGTGCCCACGAAGGGGATCGAGATTTCCCCGCCCTTGGGTGCATCGGGGTTCACATAGTTAAAATGCTCGAAATCCGCCGGGTAGGTCAGATCGCCATAAAATGAATAGCCATGGCTTTTGATGACCTCCTGCTCCTGCTCCTGCGCCGCGGCGGCACCGGCCAAGAGGGCCGCCGCCATCAGCGTCAGCGTCGCGAGCCATAGCGGCAGGTCATCAAAGACCGAAGGGCGGGTCGCGGCGCGGGTCTGGGCACGGGGCATAGGTCACTCCTTGGCGTGGCATAGTCCGGGTAGGCGTCATCTAGGCTAACGCTGTGAGATGCCAAGATACAAGTTGCGAATATGTAAGGTTGCCCTGCACGGGCGGTCCGCCGCGGAGGTTGCCCCATCGAAGGGCGATTTCCCCCGCTTCCGCTCGCGAGAATGTGTAGCCCGACGCCCGGGAACTTCGCAGGCCAGCCGATTTCTCGCCCCAAAATTAACAGATTCTTCACTCAAGTTAACGATGCGTAAACTGGAGCAGACGATGAGAACCTACCCGATTCCCTTTAACGAAGAAGCCCGCTTGCGCGCCGTTTTTGATGTGCCCGGCCTCACAGCCGAGAACGAAGCTTTGTTCGACACTATCTGCGAGGCCACCCGCCGTCTGCTTGACTGTCCGATTGCACATATCAGCGTCGTGGAGGCCGAAACCCAATGGTACAAATCCGTGGTCGGCTATCCGCTGGAACCGATGCCGAAAGACACCGGGTTTTGCAGCCATACGATCATGTCGGACGTGCCACTGGTGGTGCCCGACCTCAGCAAAGACCCCCGATTTGAGCGCCACCCCATGGTTGCCAAGGGCGGACCCGAGGCGCGCTATTACTGCGGCGTGCCGCTGATCCTGTCCTCGGGCCACCGCTTTGGCAGCCTCTGCGCGCTGGACCTGCAACCGCACGAACAGCCCTCCGAGAAACAGATCGCCCTGTTGGAAGACCTTGGCCGTATGGTCGTCGCGGCGCTTGAGCGCAGCCAGCCCAACGCCCCTGAGCTAAAGGCCGACACCAGCGCCGAATCCACATTTTTAACGCTGGTAGGTCACGAACTGCGAACACCGCTGACGGTTCTCTTCGGCAGCCTGCGCATGTTGGAGGCCAAAGCCGAACAAGGGGTTAATCCGCTGCTGATTCGCTCTGCCCGGCGGTCTGTCGACCACCTCAGCGCGTTGATCGAGACGATCATATCCTATAGCAATGTCAGCACCGGAGAGCTGCGCCTGAACGAGCGGAAATGCAATCTGAACGATCTTTTGCAATCGGTTTCGGCCCTGCATTTCGCCACCACAGATGCGACCACGAAAACCATCACTCTGCGCGACAGCCTGCCGCTTGAGGAAATGCACATAGATGGCGACCAGATCGAATTGGCGGTGACGGCCTTGGTGCTGAACTCGGTGCTGCACGGGGGCAGTGAGATCGCGCTAGGGACGTTCAAAGACGCCGAGGGCAATATCGAGATTTCGATCACCGACAATGGCTCTTTTGACGATCACGTCGACCTTGCCGAGCTTTACAAACCCTTTGTCGTCGGCGGCATGATGGACCATCGCAGCACCAAGGGCGGGCTGGGCCTTGGCCTGCCGCTGACCCGCAAGCTGATCGAAATGCACGGCGGGGATTTCGAGGTGCATGTAGAGGCGGGCCGCAGCCGCGCCGTGATCCGCCTGCCCGCGTGGCGCTGCGACATCGGCGGGATCGCCGCGGCAAACGTCGCCGCCCCGGTGATCGCGGCTCAGTAATTTTGAAGCGCGGGGCGCGCACTATGCCGCGCCCCGCTCTTTGCTCAGGCTCCGTCGACCGTGCGGATCAATGCGTTGATCTCTTCCGCCAATAGGTCCGGGTGATCCTCGGGCGTGAAGTGTTTGCCCCCTTCGATCCGCCGCAGCGGTGCATTCAGATCTTTCGCCAGCCGCTCCCCATATTCGAGTTTTTGAAACTCATCCGCAGCACCCCAGATGATCCGCGCGGGGATGTTGAGGGTGGGCAGCTTGTCTGCGATGGCCTTGGTATCTTCCACGTCCAGCGACTGCGCCTGCCGGACAAAGGCTTCGGCCTCTCCATGTTGGGCGTAATGCGGGGCGTGGGCGTCAAAGGCAGCCTCCGCGGCGGCGTCGGTCTCATGCCCCTTTGAAAACATCATCTTCAGCAACTGGTGGAACGACCCATCGGGCGCATGTTTCGCCACGCCGCCAGTCTTGGCCACGGCGCTGACCAGCGGCACGGGCCATGAATCATAGCTGATCGCATTCGTCAAAAGCAGCCCGCTGACCATTTCAGGATGACGCACCGCTGCAATTTGCGCGACACCGCCGCCAAGATCATGCGCGGCAAGGATCGCACGCGAGATACCCTGATCGCGCATCCAAGCGACTAGGTAGTCCGCCTGGGCCGAGACCGAAATATCACGCCCTTCGCCCTGCGGGATCGAGGCACCATACCCCGGCATTTCCCAAGCGAGCACCCGGCGCCCGGTGACCTTCGGGGCGACATCCCGCCAAAGCGCGGGGCATGTGGGAATACCGTGAAGCAGGATGACAGGATCACCCGCCCCCGTCTCTTCCCAACGCATTTCGATCCCATTGACCGTGGTTGTATGACTTTGCATGTCGCGTCTCCTTTCGGTGTGGACGTTTCGTGGCCCAACACCCGCATGAAGAAGACGTTCCGCCGCGCCCAAGAGCGCCAAGGTATCAGTAAGGGATAATCGGAGCCGTTTGACCACGGGCTTCACTTCCAGCTACGGTAATTTCATATCATCAATGTCTATCGATCTAAAAATCTATATTGAGGACTAAAAATGGCAGAGCTGATTGGCGCTGAAGGATTTGACAGAGACATACTTTTCAATCCGTCTCCATGGCGTGAACTCATCATGACACAGAATGAACTATTCGATCCAGCTACGCTGTACGATATTTCCGATCGGTTGCGTCGGGAGTTCCACCACGGGCATATGCCAAATCGCAAAATGCCAGAGATACCCCGAGAAAACTGGCATACTGACCTTCTTGCCCCCTATTTGTCCAAGACAATAGGCTATGACCTTCCCTGCCTAATATCCGCTGACCGCACTGCCCGAGGTCGCATTATGCTATGCGCCCAAGATCCCAAACGAGAAGGCGATGAACCAATTCTTTCGGTTGGAACGTTTTTCGGGATTGATAGTGACTATCACCGTTGTCGGCGTCATTGGGGCATGATTTGGCAACTGATTAGACGTTGTGTCTTTTCAGGTTACGATGTCTGGGCCACAGATGCCGTTAAACTTTATGCAGGCCGAAATGTCATACGGAAGGACAGAGCGCTACGTGAACTATGTTTTTCTGTCATTCGACAAGAGGTAGAAGCATTTCAACCAGACCGCATCCTTGCGATTGGGAATGACGCTCGCGACGCATTGGTTGCTGCGGGAACGCAGTCTCCGGTTGTTCATGTTGTTCACCCAACAGCGCGCGGCCTCACAGGCCCTTTTAAGGACCGCCTTGAGTTATATTGGGAAGCATTAGGCGGGAATGCCTTAACCGCATAGCCGCGCCCAAACGCAAAAGCCGCCCCAGAGGGCGGCTTTCACTCACGCAATGCAGCGTGGAATTAGTTGGAAACGCTTTGTAGGTAAGCGATCACGTCAGCGCGGTCTTCGACTTTACGCAGACCAGCGAAACCCATGGTGGTGCCGGGGGCATAGCCTTTGGGGCTCGTGAGGAAGGCGCTCAGCTCTTCCGGGGTCCATGCACCTTCGAGCGAGGTCAGAGCGCCGGAATACCCGAAACCGTCAACCGAGGCGATATCGCGGTCGACCACACCGTCAAGGTGCGGACCAACGGCGTTGGAGCCGTCGACCTTGTGGCACGCGGCGCATTTGCGGAACACTTTAGAGCCGCTGTCGGCATCGCCTTCGGCCATCACGGCGGTAAAGTCGATCTCTTCGCCGCCGTCGTCACCACCGGCATCGGCCACTTCGATCACATAGGACGCTTCCCCATGTGCATCGGCGTGGTAAATCTCTTCCCCCGCCCATTTGCCCAGCAGAAGTACCAACCAGGCGCCGAATACGCCGGCTGCGATTTTGGTCAGGGTCATTGTATCGAACATGCGTCAGGGTCCATCACTTGGTATTGGCACCATGGGCGGGCCATGGTTCTTGGCATCGTTGCCCGCGTATCTATTGCTTTCCCTTGGCGCAGGCAAGGTGTAGTTACCGCGACCAATTGCCCTTCTCCGCGCCTTTTGCAGCAGGATACGATCCATGACCGCCCAGACCACGCCGCGCATCGCCTTCCAAGGGGCCCTTGGCGCCTATAGTCACGAGGCCTGCCTTCAAGCCTGCCCCGACATGGAACCGGTGCCCTGCCAGTCGTTCGAAGGCGTGATCCGCGCCGTAAATGAAGGGCGCGCCGAACTGGCGATGCTGCCGGTGGAGAACACGACCTATGGCCGTGTGGCCGATATCCACCGCCTGCTGCCGGAAAGCGGGCTGCATATCATCGGCGAAGCTTTCGTCCGGGTGCGCATCGCTCTGATGGCCCGCCCCGGCGTGGCATTAAAAGACATCAAACATGTCCGCGCGCATCTGGTGCTGCTGCCGCAGGCGCGCAGTTTCTTGCAGCAACATGGCATCACCTCTGAACCCGCCGCCGATTCCGCCGGGGCCGCCGCCGAACTGGCCGCGACCGAGGGCAGCACCGATGGCGTTCTGGCAGGCGAGGTCGCGGCAGAGATCAACGGCCTGACCGTGCTGGCCCGCGATATCGAGGATATGGACCACAACACCACCCGCTTTCTGCTGATGGCCCCGCAGATCGACCTTTCGCGCCGGGCCGAGCGGATGCTGACCACCTTCGTCTTCGAGGTGCGCAACATTCCCGCCGCGCTTTACAAGGCGATGGGGGGCTTTGCGACCAATGGGGTGAACATGACCAAGCTCGAAAGCTATATGGTCGGCGGGTCCTTCACCGCGACACAGTTCTACGCCGATATCGAGGGCCATCCCGAAGACCCGGCGGTGAAACGCGCGCTGGATGAACTGGGGTATTTCACCAATATGCTTGAGATTCTGGGGGCCTACCCCGCCCATCCCGGCCGGGGCGCGCCGACCGGGATGTAGGCTGGGCGCGCAGGCTCAGACTTTGACGCCGCGGGCGTGACGCTCTTCCATACCGCGGGCATATTCCGCGACGCGGTCCTTGTATTTCTTGGTCAGGGTCGTCTTGGCCAGTTTGAGCGATTGCACCCAAAGCCGCGCGGAAAGCGTCAGCGGCTTGATCTCAAGCGCGACCAACACGCGCGTGCTGTTGCGCGACAGGGGCATCAGTTCAAAGGACATTTGCCCCGCCAACCCCTGCGACATGCTGTCGATCACCATCTCGTTGGGCCGGTCGAAGGTCACCATCTCAAGCGTCAGCTCGCGCCGCTTGCCGCGCAGGGGGAAGACCGCGTTCCACGTCATTCCCACACCGGGCTGATGCATCGTATCGGCGCGCTGCACCTCGGCACCGCGCCGCATGGCCGCCCGCTCAAAGCTCTCAAAATCGCACAACATGTCAAAGACCGCCTCAATCGGGGCTTCGACGTCTTCTTTGGTCGAGAATTTCATTCCGTCCGTTCCAATTCTTCTGCTCGCATTTGCCACCCCTGCCGCTTTGACCGGGCCTGTTAGGTCGGTGTATCAGGTCAGTGTATCCGCAAGCCAGTTTTCCAGCAAGAAATGCGCGATGGCCCCACGCCGGGCGGGCAGCAGACGCGGGTGGCTTCCGGCAAAGACATCCATCATCTCTTCGCGGGTGACCCAAAGCGCGTCTTCGATCTCAACCGGGTCAATGGTCAGGTCATGGCTCAGCGCTTCGCCAGCGCAACCCAACATCAGCGAGGCCGGAAAAGGCCATGGCTGGCTGGAAAGGTAGCTCACCGCGCCGACCTGCACCCCTGCTTCTTCAAAAACCTCCCGCCGCACGGCGGCCTCTACCGTCTCTCCCGGCTCGACAAAGCCTGCCAGCAGGGAATACATCCCCTCGGGCCAGCCGGGGGAGCGGCCCATGAGCACGGAGTTGCCATGGGTTATCAACATGATGACCACCGGGTCGGTACGTGGGAAATGTGCGCCGCCGCAGTCGGGGCAGACGCGCTGCCATCCGCCTTGGGCCAAATCGGTCGCAGCGCCGCAGCGCGCGCAATGGCGGTGGGTTTCGTGCCAGCCGAGGATCGCCTTGCCGCTGGCAGCCAGTTCGGCATCGCGCGGATCGAGCCATGTCATCACCCGCCGCAACTCGGCGAATGCCATGTCATCGCCCAGCAGTGGGTGCCGCTGCTCGCTGGGGTCAAGGAAAGCCCCCAGTTGCGATTGGTCCAGATCGGCAGGCTGCCAGCCTGAAATATCGACGGCAAAGCGCGCGGCCCCGTCCTCACGGCCCAGCAAGATCGGCGCGGCAGCGGCCTCTTGCAGCGCCGGGTGATCCATCGCCAATCGGACCAAACCGGCAGGGCGTTCAGGCGCGATCAGGGGTTTGCCACGCCAAAAGACGATGGCGCGCGCCGCAGGGTCGGCGCGAAGCTGCGCCAACGCTTCCGGGTTGCCGCGTATCTCTCCCGCCCGATCAAGGGCCGAGCCTCCAAAGGTTACCGTCTCCGCGTGACGCATGGTGCTCTCCCGATACCGGCCCGATACAGGCTTTGTGCGTTTCGCCCAGCCATGCCACGGCGCAGGCGATATTGGCAATCCCAAGCCCCCTTGCCAGAGCGGTTGAAATCTGGTCATATAAAAACAGCTTTAGGTTGTGTAATTTTAACGAGTAATTCCCTTTACGGTGAACAAGCGCAGCACATATGTCACGGCCGGTGTCGTTCCCCCCGAGGGGGGCACCCCGGTCGGGGCACGTCTGCGCATATTGGCCACGACTGATTTGCACATGCAAATTGTAGGCCATGATTATGTGGGCGACCGTTCGGTGGGGCACCATGGGCTGGCTGGGGTTGCCACGCTGATCCGCGCCGCCCGGCAAGAGGCCGCTGAACAGGGCGCGGCCTGTCTCTTGCTCGACAATGGTGATCTGTTGCAGGGCAATGCCTTGGGCGACCAACTCGCCCAGATGCCCGTCACCCCTACGCATCCGCTTGTCGCTTGTGTAAACCATCTGCGATATGATGGATTGGGCTTGGGCAATCACGACCTTGATCATGGTCTGCCCTATCTGCGCGCCGTGGCGGGCGCGATTGATATGCCGCTGATCTCAACCAATCTGCATCTGACCGATCCCGGCCCCCTGCGCCGCTGGGCCGTTGTGTCATGCCTGCTGCCCGCTGTTGGGGGGCATCCCTCCTCTACGCTGCAGGTTGGCCTGCTTTCCGTTCTGCCGGGCCGCACGGCGATTTGGAACCGCGAGGTCTTGGAAGACGCGGCTGAGATCGTCAGCCCCCTCGAAAGCCTGCGCAGCGCCGCCCTGACGCTGCGGGCAGAGGGGGCCGACCTGACCGTGCTGCTGGCCCATATGGGCATCCCCCAAAAAGGAGAGATCGCCGCCGAAGAAGACATCTGCGCCTTGGCTCAGATCGAAGGGATCGACGCCGTAATCACCGGCCACACCCACCTTCGGTTTCCCGGCGCGGACCACGGCCCGCGCAAGGGGGTCGATACGCAGGCAGGCACCCTGTCCAACCGACCGGCGGCAATGCCGGGGTTTGGGGGGTCCGATTTGGCGGTGCTAGATTTGGCCCTTGAACGGGACGCACGGGGGGGCTGGCGGGTGTCGCAGCATCACAGCCACCTGCGCGACAACAGCGCGCAAACGCTGGCCGACCCCGTGGTGCTCAGTGCCGCGCGGATCAGCCACATTGGCACCCGCAAGCATCTGGAAGAGGTGGTCGGTCACACGGGGAGGCCGCTGCACAACTACTTTGCCCTTGCCATGCCCACCCCCATCGACGCACTGACCGCCCGCGCGCAGGCCGAGGTGATACGCGAGGGCGTGGCGGGCACGGCAGACAGCGCATTGCCCATCCTCGCGGCCACGGCGGCACATACGGCGGGCGGGCGCGGCGGGCCCGAGCATTTTCTGCACATCCCCCCCGGTGCGGTGCAGCGCCGCCATATCGCCGGGCTGGTTCCTTATCAAAACGCGGTCTGGGCGCTGCGTATCACGGGGGCTGACCTCCGGCGACGGCTGGAAAAAGCGGCCGAGGTTTTCGCCCCGCTTGGCAGTGCGACAGGTCCGCTTCTCGACCCGTGCCGCCCGCCCTTTCACTGCGATACGATCTACGGCGTGACCTATGCAATCGACCCGCAGCGCCCCCGTGGGGCCCGTATCACCGCGCTGTCGTGGCAGGGGGTTCCTGTCGAGCCCGACCAACAGTTTCTATTGGCAACCAACCAGTTTCGCGCAGCGGGCGGCGGCGGATTTGACCGTACCCCCATCGCAGATGTCGCCCTGCGCAGCCCGCTGCCCCTGACAGACGCGCTGATTGCCGCCCTCGCCACGGGCCCGGACCACCCGTGGTCGGACGCCCTTCCATGGCACTTCGATGCGACCGGAGCGCAAGCGGTCCACTATACCTCACCGGGCGCACTGCCCTTTCTTAATGATATCGCGCACCTGTCGCCCGATCCCCGCGGAATGACGGCGTCGGGCTTTGCCCAGATCTGGATCCGCTTGTGAGGCTTGCACTTCGATCCTCCCCCTCCTATATGGGCCTTGAGAGGTTGGTGCGGGCAAGCGCCTCGCCAACCCGGTCAGATCCGGAAGGAAGCAGCCGTAACGAGCCCCGCTTGGGTCGTTATCAGCCTCTCACCACCGTCTCATTGTGCAATGCGACGCCCCGGCAGTCGTTCCGCAGGAACGATGAGAGGGGTCGCTTCTCCAAAGAAATTGTCGCGGTTGAGAGATAACAGGCCCGGCGACATGCCCCGCCTGCGGGCACCACGGGCATCGCCCCCTAGGGAGGGCGCCGCCCACATCATCTTACAGCCGATCCGCCTCAAATGTATCACAGGCCGCGATCTCGCCGCTCTCAAAGCCCCGTTCGAACCAACGCGCACGTTGCTCTGACGTGCCATGGGTAAAGGTATGCGGTTGTGGCACCTGACCGGCCTGCCGTTGCAAATGGTCATCCCCGATCATCCGCGCCGCATTCAGAGCTTCCTGAAGGTCGCCTTTCTCCATCAACCCTTCGACGTTCGACGCCCAGATCCCTGAAAAACAATCAGCCATCAGCTCAAGCCGCACGGTCAGGGCATTCGCCTCAACCTGAGAGGACTGCTGCCGCATCCGGGCCACCTGCGGCAAGACGCCGATCTCATTTTGCACATGGTGGGCGACCTCATGCGCGATCACATAGGCCGCCGCGAAATCGCCCTCCGCACCAAGGCGCTGGTCCAGCGTGCGGAAAAAGGCGGTGTCGAGATACGCCATGTTATCCGCCGGGCAGTAAAAGGGGCCGGTTGCGCCGGAGGCACCGCCACAGGCGCTTTGGGTGACGTTTTCGAACACGACAAGCTTGGGCGGCGTATAGGTTTCCCCCAGTTGCTCCTGGAAAATCCGGCTCCAGACCTGTTCTGTCGTGGTCAGCACGCGGGCGGCGAAATCGACTTGCGGGTCTTCGCTGTCGCTCAGTGGACGGGACTGCTGGACCTGACCGCCGCCTTGGCCGGTCAATAGCGGGGTCACGTCGATGCCGGTGAAATATCCAATTGCCATAACCGCCAGAACGCCCACCAGACCAAGTCCGCCCGCCTTACCGGCCCCTCCGCTACGGCGAATGACATTCTTGCTCCGCCCAATTCCCCGCAAACGCATTTACCGTCCCCCGCCTATGTCAAAGTTTATTGCCACATGAACGCGCAACGAGCAGATTGGTTCAATGAAGGATAAAAACGATCTCGCTGAGAGCCGCACCGATTGGGCCGAGGACCGCACGATTCTGGCCAATGAGCGCACCTTTGCGGGCTGGATGCGCACCGGCATGGCCTGTGTGGCCGTGGCGATTGGTCTGCGTGCCGTCTTTGGTGAGTTTGAGCCGACATGGGTGGCCAAGGCTGTGGCCTCGGTCTTCATCATAGCCGCGCTCTATGTCTATTGGGCGGCACAGGCGTCGGCGGCGAAAACCCAAAAGCGGCTGAGCGACCATCACGCCAACGCCCAGCCCAACAGTCGCATGAAAATTCTGGCCGCCATCCTTGCGGTTGCCTCAACCGGCGTCGGCGCGATCCTCTGGATGCTCTGAGCATCCCGCAAGCACGGTAGACGCCACGGCGCGGAGCGCCTAGTTTACGGCCTTGACCGAATCCGATCTGGGGCACCATGACAGATACATCCGCCTACCGCGTTCTGGCCCGCAAATACCGGCCCGAAACCTTTGCCGATCTTGTCGGCCAAGACGCCATGGTGCGCACGCTCAAGAACGCTTTTGCCGCCGACCGGATCGCGCAGGCCTTTGTGATGACGGGCATCCGCGGCACCGGCAAGACGACCACCGCGCGGATCATCGCCAAGGGGATGAACTGCATCGGGCCAGACGGCAACGGCGGGCCGACGACTGATCCTTGCGGCGTCTGCGAACACTGCACCGCGATCATGGAAGGCCGCCACGTTGATGTGATGGAGATGGACGCCGCGTCGAACACCGGCGTTGCCAACATCCGCGAGATCATTGATTCGGTGCATTACCGCGCCGCCTCGGCCCGCTACAAAGTCTACATCATCGACGAAGTGCACATGCTCTCGACCGGTGCGTTCAACGCGCTGCTGAAGACGCTGGAAGAGCCGCCCGAACACGTCAAATTCATCTTTGCCACCACCGAGATCCGCAAGGTGCCGGTGACGGTGCTGTCGCGCTGCCAACGCTTTGATCTGCGCCGGATTGAGCCCGAAGTGATGATCGCCCTGCTTCGCAAGATAGCGACGGCAGAGACTGCCGAGATCACCGACGACGCGCTGGCGCTCATCACCCGCGCCGCCGAAGGCTCCGCCCGCGACGCGACCTCGCTGCTGGATCAAGCGATCAGCCACGGCGCGGGCGAAACCGGCGCCGAACAGGTGCGCGCAATGCTGGGCCTGGCGGACCGAGGCCGGGTGCTGGACCTATTCGACATGGTGCTGCGCGGCGATGCGGCAGCGGCGCTAACGGAACTCAGCGGCCAATACGCCGATGGGGCAGACCCGATGGCCGTGCTACGCGATCTGGCCGAGATCACCCATTGGGTGTCGGTCGTGAAGATCACGCCTGATGCCGCCGAAGACCCCACAATCGCCCCCGAAGAACGCACCCGTGGCCAGCAAATGGCCGAGACCCTGCCGATGCGCGTGCTGACCCGCCTGTGGCAGATGCTACTGAAAGCGCTGGACGAAGTCGCCGCCGCGCCCAATGCGATGATGGCCGCCGAAATGGCCGTGATCCGTCTGACCCATGTGGCCGATCTGCCCTCGCCCGAAGAACTGGTGCGCAAGCTGCAAAACAGCACGCCACCCCCGGCCCCCGGCCCCGTCGGTGGCGGCGGCGGCGGCAATGGCGCGCCCCAAGGCAGCACCGGCGCGCAGGCCGTGCAACACGCCCAGCAGCGCATGGCGTCGAACCCCGGCCCGCAGGGGCAGAGCACCGCCTTGGCGCAAGACCTGAACGCCGCGCTGGCCCGCTTCCCGACATTCGAACATGTGGTTGAGCTAATCCGCGTGAACCGCGATGTGAAACTGCTGGTCGAGGTCGAAACCTGCCTGCAATTGGCCGCCTATCAGCCCGGTCGCATCGAATTCGTCCCCACCGACGACGCCCCGCGCGATCTGGCGCAACGGCTGGGGCAAAAGCTGCAACTCTGGACCGGCAATCGCTGGGCGGTGTCGCTGGTCAACGAGGGCGGTGCCGAAACCATCGCGCAAATCCGTGATGCGCGCGAACTGGCGCTCAAGAAACAGGCCCAAGAACACCCGATGATGCAGGCCGTGTTGGCACAGTTCCCCAAGGCCCGCATCACCGCGATCCGCACGCCCGAAGACATCGCCGCCGCCGCCACGGCAGAAGCGCTGCCAGAAGTCGAAGACGAATGGGATCCGTTCGAGGACGGTTGATCCACGCCCCCTCACGCCACATATAAACGACAACGCAACAAGGAGACCCAGATGCTCAAGGGATTAGGCGGCCTCGGCGATATGGCCGGGATGATGAAGAAAGCGCAGGAAATGCAGGGCAAGATGGCCGAACTGCAAGAGGAGATGCACAACATCACCGTTGAGGGTGAATCCGGTGCGGGCCTCGTCAAAGCGACCTGTAGCGCCAAGGGTGAGTTGAAGGGCCTCGATATCGACCCGTCGATCTTTAACAAAGACGAGAAAGAAGTCGTCGAAGACCTGATCCTCGCCGCCATCAAAGACGCGCAGAGCAAAGCCTCGGACCGCGCGCAGGCCGAGATGAGCAAGCTGACCGAAGGCATGGGCCTGCCCGCAGGTATGAAACTGCCCTTCTAAACGGTTGGGGCGGAGACGCCCCTTCCCTCCCTTTTCCTACAGGTGCCATTCTTGAGCTCTACCCGCGACATCGACGCCCTGATCGAGCTGATGGCGAAACTGCCCGGCCTTGGCCCCCGCTCGGCCAGGCGCGCGGTGCTGCACCTGATCCGCAAACGCGCGCTGTTGCTGACGCCCCTGTCCGACCTAATGCAGACCGTCGCCGCCACGGCGCGCGAATGTCTGAACTGCGGCAACGTGGGCACCGCTGATGTCTGTGACATCTGCACTTCTGAAAAACGCGCCAATGGCGAGCTTTGCGTGGTCGAGGATGTGGCCGACCTTTGGGCGATGGAACGGTCCGGCGTGTTCAAGGGGCGCTATCATGTGCTGGGCGGCACGCTCTCGGCGCTGGATGCCATCGGCCCGCAGGAATTGCGTATCCCGCGTCTGGTGGACCGGATCGACACCGAAGGCGTGAGCGAGGTGATCCTCGCGCTCAACGCCACGATCGACGGGCAGACCACGGCGCATTACATCGCGGATCAGTTGGAGGGCCGGGTGCGGCTCACCTCCCTCGCTCAAGGGGTGCCGATTGGCGGGGAGTTGGATTACCTCGACGACGGGACGATCACCGCCGCAATGCAGGCGCGTAAGTCGATTTAACCCTACCCAGAATCAAAGCGGGCCGCCCGCTCCTCCCAAAGCAGACGGCCCTTTTCCGTGGCGACGCAGATCGTGCTGTCAGAGCACGATCACATCAAGCGGCGGAAATCCATTGAACCCAACCGAACTGTAAGAGCTTGTGTAGGCTCCGCAAGCGCGAATCATCACTTTATCGCCATCGCGCAGGGCCAAAGGCAGATGAATCGGTCGTTTTTCGTAAAGAATGTCCGCCGAATCGCAGGACGGGCCAGCCAAAACGCAGGGTCCGGTCTCTTCGCCGTCGTGCGGGGTGACGATCTGATAGCGAATCGCTTCGCCTTCAGTTTCCGCCAGACCCGAGAAACGACCGATATCCAGATAGACCCAGCGGTGCAGATCGTCCGCGGACTTACGGCTCACCAACATGACTTCGGCGGCGATGTGACCGGCCTCGGCCACCAGACCACGGCCCGGCTCTGCCATCACTTGCGGCACGTCGCCAAAGCGGGCCTTGACGGCGCGCATCACAGCGGCAGCATAGGCGCGGGGCGCTTCGATGCTCTCGCCGTAAAAGGCCGGGAAGCCGCCGCCGAGGTTCAGCAGTTGCAGGTCATGGCCATCCGCACGGGCGGCATGCCACAGCGGCGCGACTTGATCCAACACCGGGTTCCAGAACTCCGCCTTGCGGGTCTGCGAGCCGACGTGGAAGGACAGGCCGAAGGGCACGAGGCCCACGGCAACTGCGTGATTCAACAGCGCAGGCAGCGCCGAACCGGCACAGCCGAATTTGCGGCTGAGCGGCCAGTCGGCCATGGAGTTTTCGACGATCAAGCGCAGGTAGACCCGCGCGCCCGGCGCATGGGCGGCGATCTTGTCGAGTTCGGCTTCGCTGTCGGCCGCGAACAGGGTCACGCCAGCGGAATGCGCGAAAGCAATGTCGGAGGCGCGTTTGATGGTGTTGCCGAAGGAGATGTTTTCCGGCTTCGCACCTTGACTGAGGCAAAGCTCAATCTCGGCACGCGATGCCGCGTCAAAGCCAGAGCCTTTTTTGACCAGAAGACGGATGATCTCAGGCGCCGGGTTTGCCTTCACCGCGTAGTGGATATGCGCCTCGCCCAGCCCTTTGTGCAGCGCATCATATTGCGCAGCGACACGGTCGCGGCTGATCACCAGCGTTGGTTTGTCAAAGCTGTTGGCAGCGATATAGGCGGCAGCCGGATCGGCGAATGCAGTGGATGCGGTGCGCAGGGCACCGGGGACTGTAGCGTTCATGGTCATCTCCAAAGAGCAGGTGGGGCTGGTTCCCCGCGTGTCGTTTCAAGAGACGTTACCGTCGCTACATAAACGCGGGTCAGTCAGAGTAGGAACTGACCGGCCAGAGGCGCGTGCGTTGGCGTCTGTAATGCGCCACATACGCCGTTTTAGGATTCGTACAAGGGGTAAAATTAGCCGAGAGGCAGATTGTTAGGCTTCCTCATCTTCCCAGTCACTACCGATGGGGTCGCGGTCTCTTTTGCGTTCTTCTTTGATCATATCTTTGGTTTCCTGCTCCTCTTCTGGATCGGTTTCTTCGGGGTCACTTTCGGCGGCTTCGGTCCGGGCCAACGCCAAGACAAACCACATTGGGAAGTGATCCGAGCCGATCTTATCAAGACGGTCCATCTCAAGCAGGCGGAACTGCGGGTCGTGGAACAGGTGATCGAGCGGCCAGCGCATCCACGGCATCGTCGCGCTAAAGGTGTTATACATGCCGCGCCCCACGCGCGGGTCCAGCAGGGCAGAGAGCCGTTGGAAGCGCCGCGTCGTCGTGGACCAAGCTACATCGTTCAGATCACCGGTAACAACGGCGGGCAGCGGATCTTTCTCGGCCTCGATACCGACCATCGCAATCTCGCTGTCGCGCCCCTTGGTATCATGTTCGATCACAGGCGGTTCGGGGTGCACGACATAGAGGCGGAAATCCTCCCCCATCGGCAAATGCACCCGGGCGCGGATCGACGGCACGTCGCGCGTCACCAACTCCCGCACCTCGACCTCCGACAGCGGCAGTTTCGACATCACGCAAAGCCCGTAGCCATTGTCGAGCGGCACCTCGATGCGGTGCTCGTAGTTCTTGCCCAGCCCGGCATCCAGCGCATCAATCCAATCCTGATCCACTTCGATGGCCATGAAGATATCCGGCACCCGCGCCTCAACGAGGGCGATGAGCTTGCCATAGTCCCGGTTGGATTTCTTGACGTTAGCCGCCAGCAGGCTGAAATGGCGGTCCGTCTCGCGGCGCAGCTCGGGCGAAGCGGCGAGCGATTGCTTGCGCCAGATCGGGGTGAACTTGGTGATATAAAGCGCTTGAAGCGCTGCAACGCCTATCATGAGAGCGATGCCAATCATGCCCGAAGTCGTTGTCGGCCCCTGCACCAGCGCAAAGGTGGCGGCCAGCAGCAGCGCCAGACCAAGGAATTGCTCACGTGGAAAGGCCAGCCCCCGGATCGCCCCAAAAGGCAGCTTACTCAGCGGCAGCAGGCTGCACAGTATCAGTAGCCCTGCCAGCCCCCAGATCGTCCAGTCCAATGCCGTTTCCAAATCCATCCCCCGGCGCAAAGCGCCTTTTTAACAAAGAAAAACAGGGCGCCGAAGAATCCGACGCCCTGTCACTTTAACACATCCTTGTGGCGAAAGTTCCTTCCGCCACACCGCCCTTAGGGGGCTTAGCCCTTGGCCTTGTCGTCATCCTCGTCGTCTTCATCGGTGCTCTCGGGCAGCGAGAAGAAGCTGTCGGCGTCGGAGTAATCGCCCTTGGAATGATCATCTTCCTCTTCGTCGTCCGTGCTGTTGCCGGAGAGGGTGAAGGTCTCCAGACCTTCGATGGCCGTGGGGATTTTGGGCTCGTTGTCCATGCCGAGGCTCTGCTCGGTCGACACCAGCTTGCGGCGCTCGTCGTCGTTCATCACTTCGCCCGCAGCGGCCTTTTTCGCGGCGGCCTTTTGCACGGCGGCGTCAAGCTCGGACTGTTTGCACAGGCCAAGGGCAACCGGGTCGATCGGCTGGATATTGGCGATGTTCCAATGCGTGCGCTCGCGAATCGCTTGGATCGTCGGCTTGGTGGTACCCACCAGCTTGCTGACCTGACCGTCGCTAAGCTCGGGGTGGAACTTGACCAACCACAAGATCGACGCCGGACGGTCCTGACGTTTGCTGAGCGGGGTATAGCGCGGGCCGCGACGTTTCTCTTCGCCCTCGGCGGCGGCGTTGAACTTGAGCTTCAGCTTGTGCAGCGGATTGTCCTGCGCCGCGTCGATCTCTTCTTGAGTGAGCTGGTTGTTGGCAACCGGATCAAAACCCTTCACGCCCTGCGCCACGTCGCCATCGGCGATGCCCTGCACTTCCAATTCATGCATGCCGACGAAATCAGCGATCTGCTTGAAGCTGATGGTGGTGTTGTCCACGAGCCAGACGGCGGTGGCTTTGGCCATAATCGGTTTTGCCATGTCACTCTCCTAAAAACGCAATTTTCCCGTCGCCTGAAAGGCTGTCCTGCTTGGCAGAACGGTCTTCATTGTCGGGGAAGTTGCGGGCTGTATACTGGCTCAAACGTCATAAGGAAAGACCCAATGCGGCCACTGCGCGCCTGTCTGCTGATCCTCGGGCTGATCGCCCCCGCCCCCTCTCTGGCCGAGGGGGAGCGTTCGGGTGAATTCGACTATTACGTCATGTCCCTGTCATGGTCGCCCAATTGGTGCGAATTGACCGGCGACGCGCGGCAGTCTCCGCAATGCGATGCGGATAAGGACCACGGCTGGACCCTGCATGGACTTTGGCCACAATTCACGCGCGGGTATCCGTCCTATTGCCAAAGCGGCCAGCGCCCGCCCAGCCGCGCACAGACCGGGGCGATGGCCGATATCATGGGCACCGGGGGCTTGGCATGGCATCAATGGAAGAAACACGGCTCTTGCAGCGGGCTGGACTCCGCGGATTATTTCGCCCTCTCGCGAAAGGCCTACGCCCGCATCAACCGCCCCGAGGTCTTTCGCAAGCTCGACCGCGCCGTTTCCCTGCCCGCCTCCGTGGTAGAGGAGGCATTCCTCAAAGCGAACCCCGACCTGACAGCACAGGGGATCACCATCACCTGCAAGCAAGGCCACATCCAAGAGGTGCGCATCTGTCTGTCTCGCAGTCTTGAGTTCATCCCCTGCGGGCCAGACGTTCGGCGGGACTGTACGCTTGATAATGCCCTGTTCACCCCTTTGCGCTAAACCCATCGGGGCGGGTAACTGGGCGAAAACGGGAGAGGCGTAATTTCCTCCCCCGCATTCAATGCCTTTCGGCTCTCTCTCCAACACGGGTGGCTGGCGTCCCGGCCACCCGTGCTATCAGTAAACGAATTACTGGTTAACAATTCGTTACTAATTCAAATTTTATTGGTCTGCCTCGGCGTCCAGCGCGCCACCGACCTTTAGAACGATCTTGCCGATATGGCCGCTGGCCTCCATCCGGCGGTGCGCGTCATTCGCCTCGGACAGGTCATAGGTGCTGTCCATCACCGGGGCGACGCGGCCCTGCTCCAACAGGGGCCAGACGTTTTGCAAAAGCTCCTCTGCAATCCGCGCCTTGGCCAGATCGCTTTGCGGGCGCAGGGTCGATCCGGTCATGGTCAGGCGGCGGGTCATCAGCGTGACAAAGTTCACCTCCTGTTTGGCCCCCTGCAGGAAAGCGATCTGCACCAGCCTGCCATCTTCGGCCAAAGCCTTCAGGTTGCGGTTGATATAGCTGCCCCCGACCATATCGAGAATCACATCCGCGCCGCCCTCGGCCTGCAGCACGTCAACGAAATCCGTATCCCGATAGTTGATCGCCACTTCGGCCCCCAGCTTCATGCAGGCCGTGCATTTGCTATCCGTCCCTGCGGTCACAAACACCCGCGCACCCAAGATACGGGCCAGCTGGATTGCCGTCGTGCCGATGCCGGAAGATCCGCCGTGGATCAGCACTTTCTCCCCAGCCTTAAGCCCGCCCCGCATGAAGAGGTTGGACCAGACGGTAAAGAACGTCTCGGGCAGGCAGGCCGCTTCTTTCAGCCCCATGCCTTCGGGGATCGGCAGGCAATGCGCCGCGGGGGTGGCGACATATTCGGCATAGCCACCGCCGGGCAGCAGGGCGCAAACCAGATCCCCCGGTGCCAGTGTCGTCACGCCGGGGCCGACCTCGACCACCTCGCCCGAGGCCTCCAGCCCCGGCAGATCGCTGGCGGTGGGCGGCGGCGCATATTTGCCCGCGCGTTGCAGCGCGTCGGGGCGGTTCACCCCGGCATAGGCGACCTTGATGATGACCTGCCCATGTTTCGGTTGGGGCCGCGGGCGGGTGGTGCCCTGAAGAACGTCCGGACCGCCGGGTTCGGTGATTTCGATTGCACGCATGGTCTCTGTCATGTCTGAAGTATCCTCGGGTCTGGTTTTGCCGCAGCCTAACGGGCGGCCCCGGGGCGTGCACCCGGAATTTGAAACCCGGCGGAAGTGGGAGAAGGCGGATGCGCGCGCAAGGCAGTTTCAGATGGCATCAGGACGCACGGCTTTTCGCGGGACAATCGGAAGTGCCCCGCGCGCCCGAAGGCCAGCGCGACAGCTTCCGCGCCCTGCCCGCAACCCCGACCTTCGACGCGCTGACGGCCCTTACCACAGCGATCAGCCAGCAGGCCCCCTTTTGCCTCAGCGACCGCCCTCTGCCCGATGACATCGCCTGCCCGCCCGGCGCATTCCTTACCCTCACCGGCGGCGCGTCCGGCCAGCCCAAGGCCGTGCGCCGCAGCCAAACCTCTTGGATCGCCAGCTTTGACGTGAATGCCGATCGCTTTGCCCTAACCCGCCGCGACAGCGTTGCCGTGTTGGGGCGGCTCAGCCACTCCCTGTCGCTCTATGCGGTATTGGAGGCGCTGCACCTTGGCCTCGACGCGCATGTTCTGGCCGATCAGCCCCCCCGCCAGCAAGCGTCGCAGATTGCCACATCGGGGGCGACGATCCTCTATGCCACGCCGACGCAATTACGGCTGCTGGCCCGTGGGGCCGCCGCCCCGCTGCCCTCGCTGCGGCTGGTGCTTTGTGGCGGCGGCGCGCTTGATGCGGCGACGCGGGCGGCGACCGGGCGGCTTTGCCCCCATGCGGCGGTGCACGTGTTTTACGGCGCGGCAGAAACGAGCTTTATCACGCTGGCCGATGCCGCCACGCCCGAAGGATCGGTTGGCCGCCCTTATCTCGGCGTCGAACTGCGGCTTTTGGATGCGGCGGGGCAACCCACTTCAGACGTGGGTGAAATCTGGGTGCGCAGCCCGTACCTTTTCGATGGCTACGCACAGGGCTGCAGCACCGAGACCCGCAGGCAGGATGGTTTCGTGACCGTGGGCGAGATGGGCGAACTGGATGACAAAGGACAGCTGTGGATCGGAGGGCGGCGGCAGCGCATGGTGCAGATTGCCGATCAACTGGTCTTCCCCGAAGCGGTGGAGGCCGTGATCGCCGCGCATACTGGTCTGCCCTGCGCGGTTCTGCCCCGTGACGATGCGCTGCGGGGGCAACATCTGATTGCGGTTGTCGAAGGCACCGCAGAGGCGGCGCGCCCTGAGGAAATCATCGCACATTGCCGCGCAGCACTCGGCCCACTGGCCGCCCCCCGTCGCGTCTATTTCCGCGCCGAATTGCCACTGCTCCCCTCGGGCAAGATCGACCTTAACGCCCTCTCCAACTGGCTGGAGGGTCAAATATGACCAGCGCCTACATCATTTCGGCCTGCCGCAGCCCGGTTACCCCGCGCGGCGGAGCCTTGGCGCACCTCTCGCTACCCGACCTCGCCGCCCCCATCCTCACCGCTGCATTGACCCGCGCAGGCATCGCGCCGCGCCAAGTTGATGAGGTGATTTGCAGCACCGCCCTTGGCCCCGGCGGCAACCCGGCGCGCAGCATCGCGCTAGCGGCGGGACTGCCTGAACATGTCGCGGGTCTCAGCATCGACCGGCAATGCGCGGGGGGCTTGGATGCGCTAGCCTTGGCGCGGCAGATGATCCTCAGCGGTGCGGCGGATATCGTCGTGGCGGGCGGTGCGGAAAGCTATTCCCGCCAACCGCTGCGCTACCGCACCTTTGCCGATAGCCGCCCGCCCGAAGCCTATACGCAAGCGCCCTTCACCCCGTGGCCCGAACGTGATCCCGACATGACCGATGCCGCCGCAGCGCTTGGCCGGTCGCAAGGCATCTCCCGTCAGGCGCAGGATGAGTGGGCGGTGGAAAGCCACGCAAAGGCCCGCGCGCAGCTAGCGCCCAAGGCGGAACTCGTACCGCTCGCAAACATCGAAGCCGATACATTCACCCGCCGCCTCACCCCCGCGCTTTGCCGCCGGGCCAAGGTGCTTTCCGGTGAGATCACCGCCGCCAATGCCGCCGTCGCTGCCGATGCAGCGGCCTTTTGCGTCGTTGTCTCAGACCGGGTGGCGGCTGAACTTACCCTGCCAAAGATCGAACTGATCGCCACCGCTACCAAGGGCAGCAAACCCGAAGAGCCGGGGTTGGCACCACTGGTGGCGATTGGCGAAGTCTTTCGCCAAACGGGATTAACCGCCAGCGACCTGACCCTCGCCGAGATCATGGAGGCCTATGCCGTGCAGGCCATCGCCTGCGTCACAGGCGCGGTGGTCGCGCCACAGATCGTCAACATCGGCGGGGGTGCCTTGGCACGCGGGCATCCGATTGGTGCATCGGGTGCGATCAACGCGGTGCGGCTCTGGCATGAATTGGTGGCGCGGGGGTCAGGCACCGGATTGGCGGCGATTGCCGCAGCTGGGGGGATCGGCTCTGCCGCGCTGATGCGACTGTAGCGGCCCGCCCCCTTTTGGGGGAGCGGGCCAATCGTTTTAGCTGCGCGACAACACGCTTGCGGGGCGTGCCTTGGCCAGACCGGAGGTGATGAAACCTGCCAGAACGGCTTTGATCAGGTCACCGGGGATGAAGGCTTGGACCAGCAGGGTCGCCTCAAGCAGCGTCTTGTTCAGCGTCATCATCATGCCGAAGATGCCAAAGGCATAGACCACAAGGATGCCGCCCAAGACGGCCGAAACCCCGGCAGCCAGACCCACCGGCGCGTTGCGCCACTGGTCCATGATAAAGCCAGTCACAAAGGCACCGATCGGGAAGCCAACGAGGAAACCAACGGTCGGCGAGGCAAAGACGCCCAGACCGCCACGGCCTCCGGCCAAAAGCGGCAGACCAAGCGCCACCAGTGCCACGAATAGCAGTGCGGCAAGACCACCGCGCCATGCGCCCAGCACCGTGCCACAGAGCATGACGCCCAGCGACTGCGCGGTGATCGGCACACCGAAGCCAAGCGTGAATTTCGGGATCAGGCCCAATGCCGCAATCAGCGCGGCGAAGAGGGCGATCATTGTCAGATTGCGTTCCATCGGGAGGGTCCTTGAATTAAAGTTTCCAATGCCTAGGCCAGCCCTCTTCCCCGGTCAAGCAATCACAGCCCGCCCCGCGCGCGCAGCGCCTCGGCCACATGTTCGGCGTCGTCGATGGCCAGCACGGTAAAGGGCATCACAATCCGCCAGCCCGCCCGTCTGCGCGACCGCGCGCGCCACGCCAGCGACAGCATCTGCCCTTTGGCCGCCAGCACCGGGGTGAAACGCACCACCAGCGCCACGGCCAACTCAAGGCTACGGGTCCGAACCCCAAAGCGGCGCAGGGGCCCGGCCAGCCAACGCACCACCGCCATCATATCGCTGAGTTTCGTGGTCATGGTCACAAGATTGGCCAGCCCCACCGCCGTGACCATGCGCAGCACGATGACAAGGCCCGCCTCTGCATCGCTGATCAGCACATGCCACAACAAGATCAGCGCCACAAAGGGCCAGAGCATCCGCAGCCGCCCCAAGCCGCCCTTTAGAAAAGCCCGCCCCGGCAGGGCGTAAAGCAGCAACATCCCGGCACAAAAGGCGATCTGCCAGACCGGATCTTCGACCCCGAATAGCAACAGTGTCGCCGCACAAAGCGCCCCCAGCTTGGCCCCCGCGGGCCAGCCGTGGGCGCGGGTCTCAACCGGCGAGGTCAGAGAGATCATCATTCGCTCCCAGTTCTTTCATCCGGGTCTCAAAGGCGCGCAGCACCGGACGCGCGCTGCCCTGCTGCGCGACCTCGCCGCGCTCCAACCAGAGGATGTGATCGTAGCCCGCCACCGCTGCCGGATCGTGGGTGATATGCACCAGCGTCAAGTCGAGCCCGGCCAAGACCCGTTCAAGATGCAGGCGCGTGGGGATGTCGAGCCCGGCAAAGGGTTCGTCCAGCACCAGCACCCGTGGTTGCATCGCCAGCACCGCCATCAGGCACACCAACTGCCGCTGGCCTTGAGAGAGCTGGTGGATCGACGCCTGCGTCCAATGCCGCTTGTCAAACTGACCAAGGATTGCCGCCACGCCCCGTGCCGCTTCGGCCTTAGATTGACCCATTTGCAGCAGGCCAAAGGCAATTTCTTCTTCCACAGTTGGGAAGATGATCTGATGGTCGGGGTTCTGGAAAAGGATGCCCACAGCGCCGATGGCGCGGCGGCGGTCACGGGCCACGTCGATCCCGCCGATCCGCACCTGCCCCTCATCTGCGGCCACCAACCCAGACAGAACCCGCGCGAAAGAGGTCTTACCCGACCCGTTGCGCCCCACGATGCCGATCCGCGAGGCATCTGACCTGAGGCTGACGTCGCGCAGCACCGGCGTGCCTGCGGGGGTGTAGCACACCTTTTCAATATCAATGAGCGGGAGCGTCTGGCTGGTCATTCGGGGCCTGTATGAAACCGGGTGCCCCGACCTAGCACCTGCCGGGCGGGCGGGGAAGCCCGCAGTTCGCCCGCAGGTTGCGTCAGCTCGGCGGCGTCCAGCGGCCCGGCAGATCAGGGTCCTGCTGCCCTCGCGGCGCTTTGATGTGGCTCAAAAGCCAGTTCGGCCCGGCCATCAGTCGGCTGAGCGTCGGGCTTTCGCGCACTTGGGCTTTGAGTTTTTCGATCTGCATCACATCGTCGATCCGCCGGTCCAAGAAAGACCACGTCGCCTGATGCCCCTCGCTGGCATCCCCCAGCCAATAGAGCAGCGTGGCAGAATAAACCCCAGACAGCGTGGCGCGTTTGCTGTACCAGTTAACATCATCCGATGTATCGCCGAGTGCAGTCCAGATTTTATCGCTGGTCTCCCAGATCAGGCCTGCCCCTTCGGGCGCGTGATGCGGCAGGGCGAAAAGCGTGCTGCCCCGGCGGATCGCCTCACGATCCCCGGCCTCAAGGCGCAGGCGCACGCCCTTGGCGATACGGTCCCTGAACCGGAGTTCCGACAGATCGGCCTGCGCCAAACCTTCCAACATCTTCGCATCGCCGCGTCGGTGATAGGCCACGGCCAGATCGACCGCCCCGCGCGGGCAGACCGCACGGGCCAGCGCCGGGTCCAGACCGCTCTCCCTGATCGCGGCATTGAAGGTCGCGGGCGACCAGCCGTCAAACGGCACATGCATCATTGCTGCATCCAGCAATTGGTCCTTTGGGTCGGCCTTGGGCGGGGTCATGGCGGGCTCCTATCGGGGCGTGATGGGGTGGACAAAGGGGATATAGGCTGTTATAGGCCCATTTCCTGCAATTCCTTGCAACTTTATCCTAGAAAGGTGGTGACAACCACATGCAGGTTAGTGTTCGCGACAACAACGTCGATCAGGCCCTTCGGGCTCTGAAGAAAAAGCTACAGCGCGAAGGCGTTTTCCGTGAAATGAAGCTCAAGCAACATTTCGAGAAACCGTCCGAGAAAAAAGCGCGCGAGAAAGCTGAAGCGATCCGTCGTGCCCGTAAACTGGCACGCAAAAAAGCGCAACGCGAAGGTATGATGTAAATCATTCCCGCGACCGCGACAGATATAGAACCCCCGGTGCCCTTGGCAGCGGGGGTTTTGTTTTGTGGGGGAGCGCAGCGGAGCCGGGCAACGCCAGACCGCGGGGTGGCGCTCGAAATCCCCCAATTAGGCAGTTTATGGTAGCTGCGCTTGGGAAATACCTCAGGACGGCACGACCTCAGCAAAAGCGCCAGCCCGTCCGGGCGGTCTGGCGCTGCCCGGCGGCCTTCGGCCTTGATTCCGGGCTGGCGGCGCGGCGGCGCAGATCGTGTGGAACCAACTACACCGGCAGTGCCGTCGTCTTACACACCGTCCTAAGCGCAAAACTCGACTGCATCTGCGCCACCCCCGGCAACCGCGCCAAATGCTGGCGATGGATCCGCGCGAAATCCTCGGTGTTCTCCGCCACGATCTTCAGCAGATAATCCGCCGTTCCCGCCATCAGATGACATTCCAACACATCGGGAATGCGCGAGACCGACTTCTCAAAGGCTTCCAACACCTCTTCGGCCTGCGCCTGCAGGGTGATCTCAACAAACACCGTGGTCGGCATATCCAACTTGCGCGGGTCCAGCAGGGCGACATAATCGCGGATATAGCCCTCTTTCTCCAGCCGCTGCACACGGCGATGACAGGCCGAGGGCGACAGATGCACCACGTCCGACAATTCGGCATTGGACATCCGCCCGTTGCGCTGCAAAGCGCGCAGAACACGCCGATCAATCTCATCCAAGGCCATATGCGCAATACTTTCGCGTAACAAAGCGTTCAAACGCGATTATATTCGAAAAATGAGCCCCATGGCGACCCCAAATTCGCAGCGATATGCACGACGGCTGTGATAATCCTGTCCCACTACGGAGGAGGAGTGACCCCCATGAAAATCGGATGCCCGACAGAAATCAAACCGCAGGAATTCCGCGTCGGCCTGACGCCCAACGCCGCACAAGAAGCCATCGCCCACGGGCATGAGGTCATCGTGCAGGCAGGGGCGGGCGTCGGTGCGGGCTTTGAAGATGCGGATTATACCGCCGCAGGTGCCACCATCATCGACACGGCCAAGGAAATCTTTGCCAGCGCCGATATGATCGTCAAGGTGAAGGAGCCACAGGCCGGCGAACGCAAGATGCTGCGCGAAGGGCAATTGCTCTTTACCTATCTGCACCTCGCCCCCGACCCGGATCAGACGCATGATCTGCTGGCCTCGGGCTGTACCGCGATTGCCTATGAAACCGTGACCGACCGGAATGGCGGGCTGCCCCTCTTGGCACCGATGTCCGAAGTCGCGGGGCGTCTGGCACCGCAGGTCGGTGCTTGGACACTGCAAAAGGCCAATGGCGGCCGGGGCGTTCTGATGGGCGGCGTGCCCGGCGTCGGCCCGGCGAAAGTTATGGTCATCGGCGGTGGCGTTGTCGGCACCCATGCCGCCCGGATCGCTGCCGGTATGGGTGCGGATGTGACTGTGCTTGATCGGTCGCTCCCCCGGATGCGCTATCTCGATGACATCTATGGCGGCACCTTCAAGACCGCCTATGCCAGCGCGGGCAACACCATCGAATTGGCGCGCCAAGCCGATATGATCATCGGCGCGGTGCTGATCCCCGGCGCGGCGGCCCCCAAACTGATCAGCCGCGCACAGCTGTCCGAACTCAAACCCGGCGCGGCGCTGGTGGATGTGGCCATTGACCAAGGCGGCTGTTTCGAGACCTCCAAAGCAACCACGCACCAAGATCCGGTCTATGAGGTCGACGGCATCATGCACTACTGCGTGGCCAACATGCCGGGCGCTGTTGCGCGCACCTCGACCATTGCGCTTGGCAATGCCACCATGCCTTTCATGCTGGCACTGGCCGATAAGGGCTGGAAACAGGCCTGCGCGGATGACCCCAACCTCAAGGCCGGGCTCAACGTGCACGCGGGTAAGCTGACCTATGCCGCCGTGGGCGACGCGCTTGGGATCGACAGCATCACCGCAGATCAAGCCATCGCGGGCTAAACGCCACCGGTGAGACACGAAAGGCCCGCCAATCTGGCGGGCCTTTCTCATTCGATAGCGCCGCTTAGCGCGTTTTCAAAGCATCCCGAATTTCCAACAATACATCAAGCTGCGATGGACCGGTCTTGACCTCTGGCGCCACCTCATCAGGTTTTTCCGCAGCCGATTTTACGCGGTTCACCATCTTAACCAAGATGAAGACGACGAAGGCGATGATGAAAAAGTTGATCACGGCCATCAGGAACGAGCCGTAAGCAAAGACCGAGGCGCCCGCCTCTCGGGCCTGCTCTAGCGAGGCATTTGCGGGCACATCGCCCGACAGCACCGCGTAGTTGTTGGTGAAATCCACCCCACCGGTGAAAAGCCCGACAATCGGGTTGATCAGGTCGGCCACCAGCGACGACACGATCGCCGTAAATGCCGCCCCGACGATGATACCAACGGCCATGTCCATGACATTGCCCTTGGCGATGAAATCCTTGAATTCTTGAATCACAGTACTGTCCCTATTCCACGTCGTGCTGATACCCCCGCCGTCATATCCGATAGTGGGGACTGCGGCACAGTGGGGTCAATAAAGTTTTCAGTTGAACCGCCCGAATTGCAGCCCCGAACACGCCTATTGACGAAAACAGACCCGCAAAAGCGCGCCATTGGCGCTGAAATCGGTGCTCAGCCGCCCGCTTAGCTGTTCAGCCGCCGTCGCCATCAACATCCGCCCGAGGCCGGTGCTATCGGCCCCCGACACGGCTCCGTCATGCCCGCGACCATTGTCCCGGCACTCCAAAAGCCAACTCTCGCCCCCCTCCTGCCGACGCAGAGAGATCCTAATCTCTCCTGCCCGATCCCCGACAAAGGCGTGTTTGATCGAATTGGCCACGAACTCACTCACGATCATGCCAAGCGCCGAGGCTTGAACGGCCTGCAACTCGCCCGGCTCGGCTTCGCAAAAGATGGTGACGTGATCCGGCGCACTGGCGGCGAGAAGTTTGTTCAACTGCTCAAGGTAGGAAGAGGTTTGCACCTTGCCTTTGCCGCCCTGCCCCATCAATTCGCTGTGCAGCGATGCCACCGCTCCGAAACGCCGTTCGACAAGGGCGAGCACATCCTTCGCATCGGGGTCCTGCACCTTGCGCGTTGCCATCCGCAGCAGTGACGCGATGGTCTGGAACGAGTTTTTCACGCGGTGGTCCATCTCGGCGCGCAGGGCGGCCTCGATGCGGATTTTCTTGCGCAGTTCCAACTGCATCATCACGTGACGCGACAGGGTTTGCAGCGCTTGGCGTTGGAAGTCGTTCAGGGTGCGCGGCTTGGTATCCAGCACACAAAGCGTGCCGATCGGTTGGCCGTTCGGCGCGACAAGGTTCGCCCCGGCATAGAATTTCACCCGCGGGTCGCCGACATAGAGTGGATTGTCCGCGGTGCGCGGATCGGCCCCCATGTCCGAGATCTCGGTATAACCCCCATCAAGGATCGCGTGAGAGCAGACCGATTGATCCAAGCCGGTCTCCTGCGGCTCGAACCCCACACGGGCCTTGAACCATTGACGTTTTTCATCAACCAGACTGATCAGAGAGACGGGCGTTTCGCAGATCTTGGACGCAAGGTCGACGATGTCGTCGAAATCCGCTTCGGCTTCGGTATCAAGAATATCATAGGAATAGAGCGTCTCAAGACGCGCGTCCTGCTCTGCGGGCGTGTCGGCTAAAATGGACCTTCTCCTTCCAAAGTTAACCCGCCACGCAACTTTGGCACGGCAGCGGGGGTCGGATTTGGCCTGCCTTTCGGGGGCAGATCAAGGCTGATGAACCTCCAGCTAGTGAAGGTTTAGCCCGCAAGGCAGCGGCGTCCACTACGCTGCCGAATCGATTCGCACTTAAGCCCTTGATAGATGTTAAATTTTAAGGCGGCTAGCCCCGCTGCCGCGTCACCCCGGCAGGGTACCGGTGAGCACATAGCGCAGAATCTCGACCACCTGAGCCGGTTCGGAGGCCACGGCCAGCGCCGCGGCATCGACTTCCTTCAGCGCATGGGCATGGTCGGGGCCGTGCAGGATGATCAGCGATTTGCCCAAAGCGGCGGCATAGCCCGCGTCAAAGGCCGCGTTCCACTGCTTGTATTGTTCGCCAAAGCGCACCACGACCACATCCGCTTCGGCAATCGCCTTGCGGGTGCGAATCGCGTTGATCTGCGCGCCCTTGCGGTCGTGCCAGAACTTGTCGGCCTCTTCCCCAAGGATCGCCACGCCGCAATCGTCGCTGGCGGCGTGGTCGGTGACCGGCGCGGTGAAGGTCACCTCAAGGCTGCGCGCCCCTTCGATGATCTGTTCGCGCCAATCGGTGTGGATTTCACCGGAGAGATAGACTTTCATCGCTCGTCCTTTCGTTCAGCCGCGCAGCACGCCGCCCGTGGCTTTGGTCACTTTCTCGACAACCTTAGCACCGACGGCTTCGATGTCTGCATCCTTCAGCGTCTTGTCGCTGGGCTGCAACCGCACAGTGATCGCAAGGGATTTCTTGCCCTCGCCAAGGCTGCCGCCGATGAACTCGTCAAAAACGCGCACGTCTTCGATGAGGTTCTTATCGGCCCCCTTGGCCGCATTCACCAGCGTCAGCGCCTCGACATCCGTATCGACGACAAAGGCAAAGTCACGCTCGACCGCTTGCAGGTCACTGATCTGTAGTGCCGGGCGCGTGGCACCGGATTTGCGCGGCAGCGGCACTTCGGCGGGATAAATGGTGAAGGCCATCGCGGGGCCTTTGACGTCCATCGCGGCGAGCACGCGCGGGTGCACTTCGCCAAAGATGCCGAGCACTTTTTTCGGGCCAAGGCAGACCTTGCCGTGACGGCCCGGATGCCACCAATCCGCCGCGCCGCGCAGGACCTGCACCTTGGCGGGCGCGCCGATGGCCGCCAGCACAGCTTCGGCATCGGCTTTGACGTCATAGACATCCACCGCCCGCGCCGCGCCATGCACGTCGCGCGGACCGGTGCGGCCCACCAGCAGGCCGCTGACCATGATCTGCTCTTCGCCCGGCTCGCCGCCGCTGAACGCGGGGCCGACCTCAAACAGCGCCATATCGGCAAAACCGCGCGCCTGATTACGGGCCGCGGCCTGCAACAGACCGGGCAGCAGATCGGGGCGCATGTGGCTCATGTCCGACGAGATCGGGTTTTCCAGCCGTGTCTCATCCGTACCGCCGCCGAACAGCGCGGCAGAGGCTTGGTCGATGAAGCTGTAGGTCACACATTCGTTGTAGCCGAGCGCCGCCGCCGTGCGCCGTGCGGTCACGACGCGCCGCTGCATGGGCGAGAGCACGGGGCGCGGCACGCCCGTTGTCAGACGCGGCAGCGGCTTGCCTTCGAGCTTGGTGAGCGACGCAATCCGCGCGACCTCCTCCACCAGATCGGCCTCGCCCTGCACATCGGGCCGCCAGCTTGGCACCTGCGCCATGTCACCGTCGAGCTGGAAGCCAAGCGCGGTCAGTGTCTGGCGCTGATCGCTCTCGGGGATCGTCATACCGACCAGCGACTGCACTTTGGCCGCGTCCAGCTTGTAGGCGCGGCGGGTGTCAGGCACTTGCCCTGCAACCACAACCTCAGACGCCTCACCGCCCGCGTGATCAAGGATCATCCGCGTGGCGTGTTCGATGCCATAAGGCGTCCACGCCGGATCAATGCCGCGCTCGAAACGGTAGCGCGCATCCGAGTTGATCTTGAGCGCGCGGCCCGCATAGGCGATCTGCACCGGGTCCCAATAGGCGCTTTCAACAAAGACGTTCACCGTGTCTTCGGTCACGCCCGTGGCCTCGCCGCCCATGATGCCCGCAATGCTTTCCACACCGCTATCGTCGGAGATGACCATCTGGCCCGCTTGCAGGGTATAGGTCTTTTCATCCAGCGCAACGATCTCTTCGCCGCCCTTGGCGCGGTGGACGCGCAGGTTGCCTTTGACTTTATCGGCGTCAAAAACATGCAGCGGACGGTTGCGGTCGAAGGTGAAGAAGTTGGTCACGTCGACAAGGAAAGAGATCGGACGCAGCCCAATCGCGCGCAGACAATCCTGCAACCACGCGGGGCTTGGGCCGTTCTTCACGCCCTTGATCACGCGACCATAGAACACCGGACAGCCGTCCAGCGTATCATCGTCGATGCTGACGCTGATCGGCGAGGCAAAGCTGCCCGCCACCGCATCGCAATCACGCGGCTTCAGCTTGCCCAGACCCCGCGCCGCGAGGTCGCGTGCAATGCCGCGCACGCCGAGCGCATCGGGGCGGTTCGGGGTGATGGCGATCTCGATCACCGGGTCGACTTTGGCCGGGTCATTCTCGGCCAGCCAATCGGTGAAACGGTCGCCGGGCTTGCCCGAGGGCAGCTCGATGATGCCGTCGTGCTCTTCGCTCAACTCCATCTCGCGCTCGGAGGCCATCATGCCAAAGCTCTCGACGCCGCGAATTTTGCCGACGCCGATGGTCGTGTCGATCCCCGGCACATAGACGCCCGGCTTGGCCACGACGACGGTGATCCCCGCCCGCGCGTTCGGCGCGCCGCAGATGATCTGCATGACGCCTTCGTCGGTTTCCACCTGACAGACGTTCAGCCGGTCGGCATCGGGGTGTTTCTCTGCGGACTGCACATAGCCGAGGGTAAAGTCGGCCAGCTTCGCCGCCGGATTTTCGACGCCTTCGACTTCGAGGCCGAGGTCGGTAAGGGCATAGGTGATCTCATCAATCGACGCCGTGGTGTCGAGATGGTCCTTGAGCCAGGAGAGGGTGAATTTCATAATCGTTCCCTAATTCTCGTATCGTTTGGCCAGATCGGCCATGTCGCCCATCCGATAAAGTTTGATTTCGCGGATCACCCGCAGGCACGGCTTGGCGGCAAAGAAGATCGAGCCAATCAAAAAGAGCCACGTCGCGCTGGTCTGCGTGCTCTCGAAGAAAAACAGCGCCGAACCTACGACAAAGCAGATCGCAGCGCAGAAATCCACAAAGGTGTAGGCCATCTCGAACTTGGCATAAAGCGCGCGGGAGCCAGCGCTATTCTCGCGGTTTTCGTGACGAAAGAGTTTCATTCTAGACCTGTGTTGCGATGCGTTACGCAGTTTCTGAGGTTTCTATAGCGACCGTGTCGCGCTGAACGCGTAGCTTAACGCGACAACCCACCATGCAAATTCGGCTGATCCAAGCTCGCGAACCCATAATGCCGCAGCCAGCGCAGATCTGAATCAAAGAACGCCCGCAAATCCGGAATCCCGTATTTCAGCATCGCGATCCGGTCGATCCCCATGCCAAAGGCAAAGCCCTGCCACTCGTTCGGGTCGATCCCGCCCGCCTGCAGCACCTTGGGGTGCACCATGCCGGAACCGAGGACTTCCAACCAACCGTCGCCCTCGCCAATGCGCAGCTGACCATCGACCCAAGAACACTGGATGTCGACCTCAGCCGAAGGCTCGGTGAAGGGGAAGTGCGACGCGCGGAAGCGGGTCTTGATGCCGTCGATTTCGAAAAAGGCAGCAAAGAATTCCTCAAGCGTCCACTTGAGGTTCGCCATCGAGATATCCTTGTCGATCGCCAAACCTTCGGCCTGATGGAACATCGGCGTGTGGGTCTGGTCATAGTCAGCGCGATACACACCGCCGGGGCAGATGATGCGCAAAGGCGCGCCTTCGGCCTCCATCGTGCGGATCTGCACCGGCGAGGTGTGGGTGCGCAGCACGTGGGGCGCGCGCTCGTCGCCCTCGGCACGGGCCATGTAAAACGTGTCCATCTCAGCCCGCGCGGGGTGGTGGCCGGGGATGTTCAGCGCGTCGAAGTTGTACCAATCGGTGTCGATGCGCGGGCCTTCGGCGACCGAGAAACCCATCTCGGCAAAGATCGCAGTCAGCTCTTCGGTGACTTGGCTGACCGGGTGGATGCTGCCCTGACGCTGGTGCCGCGCGGGCAGGGTCACGTCGAGCCATTCGCTGCGCAGACGCTCATCAAGCGCGGCATCGCCAAGTGCTGCCTTCTTGGCGGCAAGCGCCGAGTTGATTTCATCCTTCAGCGCGTTCAGCGCAGGCCCGGCGACCTGTCGCTCTTCGGGGGTCATCTTGCCCAGCTCGCGCATCTTCAGCGCGACCTCGCCCTTCTTGCCGACGGCAGCCAGCCGGATGTCTTCCAATGCGGATTCGTCACCGGCATCGGCGATTTGGCTCAGGTACTTTTGCTTCAGATCGTCCATGACAGGCCCTTGGAATAATACCCCGTCCTGCTAGCCCTCTCGCCCCGCGAATGCAAGCCGTAGGGGTTGTAGCGGCATGGGGGAACCACCACCTCTGCCATGCGTTAGGCCGCATCCCTCCGGCGCGCCCTCATGGCAGCGGCGCGCCCAAACTCCCCCGAAAGGAGAGACCTATGAAAATCCTGATGGTTCTGACATCGCATGACGAACTGGGCGACACCGGCAACAAGACCGGCTTCTGGCTCGAAGAATTCGCTGCGCCCTACTACGTCTTCAAAGACGCGGGCGCTGATGTGACCCTCGCCTCGCCCAAGGGCGGCCAGCCGCCGCTTGACCCCAACAGCGACAGCGACGACGCGCAGACTGATGCCACCCGCCGTTTCAAAGACGACGACGCTGCGCAAAAGGCGCTCGCTTCGACCAAAGTGCTGGGCGACGTGGATGCCGATGGCTTCGATGCGATCTTCTACCCCGGCGGCCACGGCCCGCTGTGGGATCTGGCCAATGACGCCGACAGCAAACGCCTGATCGAGACCTTCTGGGCCTCCGATCGCCCGGTTGGCGCCGTTTGCCACGCGCCAGCGGTGTTCAAGGACACCCAAGCCGACGGCAAGCCGCTAGTCTCTGGCAAGCGCGTCACCGGCTTCACCAACACCGAGGAAGAGGGCGTTGGCCTCACCGATGTGGTGCCCTTCTTGGTCGAAGATATGCTGAAGAAAAACGGCGGCGACTACAGCAAGGGTGACGATTGGGCGTCTTACGTGCTGGTCGACGGCAAGCTGGTCACCGGCCAGAACCCCGCCTCTTCCGAAGAAGCGGCGAAAGAGATGCTGGCACTGTTGAAGTAACGGCATGAGGGGGCGCAGCCGCGCCCCCTTCCCCGCCCGGAGGAACCGCCGGTGGTCGCGGCGTGTTTTACCTCTGAAAGGAGCCTCCGACATGGCAGATTATGACCGCAGCACCGGCGCCCCATGGAGCGCCGCAGACCTTGAGCAGCTTCGCATTCTGGCGGCAGAGGGCACAGCGCCCTCCGTGATCGCCGTACAACTGGGCCGCAGCGAAGAGGCGATCGCCCATCGGGCCGCGCAGGACGGCATCAGCCTGCCCTCCGCCAGCCTGAACCCCTATGACCCCGACACGTTAGACCGATAGCAACGCGCGCCCGTTCTTCTTATGCTTTTCGATCAGCCGTTTTTGCACCGCCCCGGGTGGGATCGGATGCGCGGATGCGCCAAAACCGTCGCCCGCGACCAAGGTGGGAAAGAGTGTGGCAAATTCTTCGCGCTGCGCATGACTTAGGGCGCCGATCGTCTCGGCGGTCAGCAGGAAGCTCTCACTCGGCGCGCCCTCGGCATAGACGACCTCGTGCTGCTTGAAGATCAGGTGGAAATATTCCACCTGCGCCACACGATCGTCGATATGCACCCCCGGCAGTTCGGTCAGCCGGATGGCGGCGACGAGCACCGCCATGGCCCCGCAAACCCGCTTCACGATTCCCGAGCGCGCAACCATGCGGTGCTGCCGCGAGACCATGAGATCGCGTTTGGGCAGGCCCGCGCCCAATGCCCCAGCAGAGATCCGAATGGGATACAGCTTGGGGTTCCTCGCCAGTTCCGACGCCCCGACAGAGCGGCGCAGTGCGGCGACAAGCTCTTGATAGCCACTGCCTTGGGTCAGCACGCGCGCGCCCGGGGCCAAGGTTTCGACCGGCAGATCGCCCTCGTCGGTGGTGATCAAGGTGCCGCGCGTGAAACAGGCCACGCCGGTCGAGACGAGATCCCCCTCCTCGCGCATCGTGTCGATGTCGGACTTCCAATCCAGACTTCCCACAAGCCCACCCTTGGGCAGAGCGGAGAAATCAACGGTCATGGTGGTGAAAAGATCCCCCGCAGGCGGGCTACCCGCCAGATTGACGATGCCAGCGTAGGTCACCTCCAGATCACCGGCCAAATCCCGCGAATCTGCATTCACCCGGAAGGGAAACCCCTCTAGCGACGTGGGGGTAGAGCCGCCGTTCGGATCGTCATCCGGGGCTGTGGTGGTATCGAAAACCGAACTGGCAGGCTGGAGGTCGATCTCCATAGTGGCCAGAGGTTTGGTCGTTTCCAGATGGTGCCAGTCATAGCCAAAGGACATCTGCGTGTTCTCGCCAACCGCCGCGCCATTTGTATAGGGGTCTGTCGCGTGCCACGTCAGCGTCTCGGTCGTGCCGTCGGCATAGGTCAGCGTGATCCGCGCCCCATCCAAATCGACACCGCGCGAACTGGTATCGTCGCGGATGCCGTGGACCGTTTCATGGGGGTCTTCGTCCAACCTGTTGATTACAATTCCGGGCATAAACGTCCCCACCTTTTTTAAATAACCTGCCGACCAACAACGATAATTACTGCGGCACCGGTGCAGATAGGCTGCACAGTGACCTGTCGTTGGGGCAGATTGTCCATGGGGTGAGGAGCAGGCAAGGCCGTGGCAAGGGATTATCGGGGCAAGATTATGGCAAGGCCCGTGCGCCAGCCCCAAACGCAGAACCCCAAACGCAAAAAGCCCCGCCGTGGGGCGGGGCTTTCTAAAACTCAATGCAACGTCAGCTTAGGCTGCCAGTGCGTCCTGCGCCTGTTTGACGATCGCGCCAAAGGCCTCGGGCTCATGCACGGCCAGATCGGCCAGAACCTTACGGTCCACTTCGATACCGGCCAGCGACAGACCGTTGATGAAGCGGCTGTATGTCAGCGCTTCGTCGTGGCTGCGCACGGCGGCGTTGATCCGCTGGATCCACAGCGCGCGGAAGTTGCGCTTGCGGTTCTTGCGGTCACGGGTTGCATATTGGTTGGCCTTGTCGACCGCCTGTGTGGCGACCTTGAAGACGTTCTTGCGCCGACCATAATAGCCTTTTGCGGCTTTGATGATCTTCTTGTGACGCGCGTGGGTGACTGTACCACCTTTAACTCGGGACATCTCGGTACTCCTATATCAGCGGGCGTAGGGCATGAAGCCCTTGATGATCTTTGCATCGGGCTCGGACAGTGTTGTCGTGCCGCGTGCGTTACGGATGAACTTGTTGGTCCGCTTGATCATACCGTGCTGTTTGCCAGCTTGGCTGCCGATGACCTTACCAGTCGCCGAGACCTTAAAGCGCTTTTTGGCGCTCGATTTCGTCTTCATCTTGGGCATTTCCGTCTCCGTCTTTTGAGTTCGGTATAAACACGACTCGGCATGCCACTTGAGGCCGGTCGTGCAGGCTAAGATGCGCCGTATAGGCGCGCCCGGGCAAGGATGCAAGAGGTTTTGAGCAGCGCTGTGGACGCGCTTAAGGCAACAGGTCCGCCGCCACGGAAACGAAGACATCCGGCAGCGTCTCGAAGGAATAGCGCCCCGGATTTTTCTGCAGGGCAAAGACGATCAGCCCGGCAGCAATTAAGATCGTGATGGCCGAGGCGCGCGGCGACCGACGGTCGGTCACCGCAGAGAGGATCGAAGGGATCGACAGCACCGCCAGAACGATGCCGACCACCATTGCCAAGTCAGAGTTCACACGCAACATCCCCCTTGTTGAGGAAGGCTACTCCGGATCGGAGGCGTAAATCAAACGTTCGTCACAGGGCGCCACGCGCAGAATATTGGTGCTGCCCGGCACGTTGAAAGGCACACCGGCTGTCACCACGATATGATCCTCCGGCCCGGCGTAGCCCTCTGACAATGCCGCCCGCGCGGCGCTGAGGACGGCCAGTTTGAACCGGTCATGCCCATCGGTGATGATGCAATTCGTGCCCCAGCTCAGCGCCAGACGGCGCGCGGTATTGACCAGTGGCGACAGCGCGATGATCGGCACGCGGGGGCGTTCGCGCGCGGTCAGCAGCGCGGTGGTGCCCGATTGGGTGAAACAGCAGATCGCCTTGATGTCCGTCGTCTCGGCAATCTCACGCGCGGCGGCGACGATCCCGTCGGCCACGGTGGTACGGTCCGCCGTGCGCGAAGATTCGATGATCTGCGTATAGGTCGGATCGGCCTCGACCTCTTGGGCGACGTTATCCATCGTCGCCACGGCCTCCAGCGGGTAATCCCCGGCGGCTGATTCCGCACTCAGCATCACCGCATCCGCGCCTTCGTAGATCGCCGTGGCCACGTCCGACACTTCGGCGCGGGTCGGCATCGGGCTCTCGATCATCGATTCGAGCATCTGAGTCGCCACGATCACCGGCTTGGCCGCCGCCCGGCATTTGCGCACCAGACGCTTCTGGATCGGCGGCACGTTCTGCACGGGCAGTTCCACGCCCAGATCGCCGCGCGCCACCATGATGCCGTCGCTGACATCCAAGATCGCCTCGAAACGCTCCACCGCGGCGGGCTTTTCGATTTTCGACAGGATCGCCGCTCGACCTTTGACCAGATCGCGCGCCTCGGTCACATCCTCGGGCCGCTGGACAAAGCTGAGGGCGAGCCAATCGACCCCCAACTCGCAGACGAACTCCAGATCAGCGCGGTCCTTCTCGGACAGGGCGGCCAAAGGCAGCAGCACGTCGGGCACGTTTACGCCCTTGCGGTTCGAGATCACACCGCCCGTCACGACTTCGCAATCGGCAAAATCAGGACCGCAGTCGCGCACCTTCAGACGGATTTTACCGTCATTCACCAACAGGCTCGCGCCCGGCTCAAGGGCTGCGAAAATTTCGGGATGGGGCAGGCAAACACGGGCCGCATCGCCCGGCGCCTCATCAAGATCAAGCCGGAAGGATGCCCCTTCTTCCAAGGTCGGCCCGTCGCCCTCGAAAACACCCACGCGCAGCTTCGGCCCCTGAAGGTCAGCCAAAATGCCAATCGCGCCGCCAGTCTCTTTCTCGATCTCGCGGATGATACGGTGCTTTTCGCGGATCTCTTCATGGCTGCCGTGGCTCATGTTGAGCCGGAAAACATCCGCACCGGCGTTGTGCAATGCCGCGATCACCTCTCGGGTTTCGGAGGCTGGCCCGAGTGTGGCCACGATCTTTACATTGCGCAAACGTCTCATATCTGTTCCTTCGTGTCCTATGTCCCCAAAGCGAATGTTAACGATAACATTGCCTATCCGGTGGCCTAGCGCCCCCATGAGTGCCTGTCAAAGGTTTCATCAGAATGACGGTCCCTCGCGGTTCCGTCCAGTGATATGAGAAGGAAGCTGTCATGCCCAGCCAACAAGAGATCGAACTGCAAGCCGCCGCCTTTCGCCGGTTGCAGAAACACCTGATGGAAGACCGGACCGATGTGCAGAACATCGACATGATGAACCTCGCCGGGTTTTGCCGCAACTGCCTGTCGCGCTGGTATCAGGAAGCCGCCAATGAGCGTGGCATCGACATGGGCAAGGAAGAGGCCCGCGAGCTGTTCTACGGGATGACAATGGACGAGTGGAAAGCCAATCATCAGACGGATGCGAAGGACAATCAGAAAGAGGCGTTCAAAACCGCGTTTGAGGAGAATGTCGGTAAAAGCTGAATATTGAACAACATGTAGATACAGTAGCGGTTATAGCGCCGCTACTGTTCGCAGTTGGGCAACAAAGAAATTTTACATAACTTGATTTAGGTAAATTTTTCACTGAGTGTTGGCGTATTCCCATCAGGAGATACTGCCTCATGCTCGCTTTTTTCGCACTTCCAGCTTTGCTGGGCCTCGGCCTCATCCTTAACTTGAACGACGACGATTCAGATGATGACCGCCCCGAAGATCCGCCTGAACCCACGGATACATCAATGGATACCTTACTTGTACCCGATGACGTTCAATCCTTTCATGGCAGCAATGACGATGATGTCATCGTCGCGCGGGACGAAGGCGGGTTTATCACCGGGCGTGGCGGCGACGATACGATTACCGGAAGTGATAACACTGACGATATCGCCGGTCGCGATGGCGATGATGTGATTGATTCCGGTGGTGGCAATGATCGCGTCTGGGGCGATTACGGGGATGACATAATCAACCTTGGCAACGGCGCAGATCGCGGCATCGGCGGTGATGGCAATGATAACATCGATGGCGGCGCCGGTGACGACAATATCAGCGGTCGAAACGACGATGACTCGATTTATGGCGGAGCGGGCAACGATACGATCTCCGGGGGCGCGGGCGACGACTGGATATTCCTAGGCGCTGGCAATGACAGCGTACCCTATGATTCCGACGATGCAGGGAATGACACGATTTATGGTGGGGCGGGCAATGATTTCATCCAAGATGGTCAAGGCTTTAACCAGCTTTATGGCGGAGAAGGTAACGACACTTTCAATACGTTGGATAACGATGCCTCGGCCGACACGGTCTATGGTGGCGCAGGCAATGACCGCATGACACTCGACAACGGCGACATCGCAACCGGCGGCGAGGACGGAGACCTGTTTAACCTCACCTATACAAATGATCCCGGCCCCCCTGCCGTGGTAATCACCGATTTCGATACAGACGAGGATCTGCTGGCCGTCGATTACTACGCTGAAGACCCGCTGGAGATGGTCTACGATCCGGACCGCGAAGCGGTGTTGCTGCAAAGAGCGGGCCTATCCTTTGGCATATTGGAAGGGCTGACCGAAGCGGACATACCGAACATCACCCTTGTAGAATACGGCTAACCGCACACCGAGGGGGCGGCTAAAACTGGTAGAGCACGAGCCAATCCGCCTTAACCGCGGGTCGGTCGGCCCCCTCAATCTCGACCGTCGCCGCGAAGCGGGTCATCAGATCGCCCCGCCCCCGCGTCTGCGCCTCGGCCAATGTGAACCGCCCGCGGATACGCTTGCCTGAATGCACAGGCGCGATAAAACGCACGCTGTCGAACCCGTAGTTGATCGAGGCCTTGGCCCCCGTCATCACTGGCAACGCGCCATAAGCCATGCCCGACATCATCGACAGCGTCAGCATCCCATGCGCCACGGTGCCGCCGAAATCAGTTTCTGCCGCGCGGACGGGATCGACATGGATGAACTGATGATCTTCGGTCACATCGGCAAAGGCGTCGATCCGCGCCTGATCCATCATGAACCATGGTGAGACGCCCAGTTCGCACCCCACGGCGGCTTCCATCTCTGCCCGGTCAATCTCGTTGCGCATCATGGCCTCCTCACTTTGCGCCACACTATCCGCGATGGTCAGACCTGCGAAAGCCCTTGCGTCCGACCGGGCAAGTCCCATGCTGGGCCAAGCCAAAGCCGGAGGCATCATGAACACCCCAATCCTTGCCCTTATCGTCGTGGCCGTCGCGGGCGCGGCTGTCGCCCTGCAGACCCCGATCAACGCCGCCTTGGGCCGCAACATCGGCAGCGGGGTCGCTGCGGCGGCGGTGTCCTTTGGCGTGGGGTTCGCGATCCTGCTGGGGGTCTTGCTGATGCGCGGAGAGTTGGGCGCCCTGCCCCGCGCGGCTTCGGCTTCGCCGGTCTTGCTGCTGGGTGGTGTGCTGGGGGCGTTCTACGTCTGGTCGGTGCTTTGGGCGATCCCGACGTTGGGCGCGCTGACGGTGATCTCAGCCCTGATCCTCGGCCAGCTAAGCGCGGCCCTGGTCATCGATGCGACGGGGCTTTTGGGCCTGACGGTGCAGGCCATAACTCCCACCCGCATCGCCGCCGCCGCGCTGGTGGCGGCGGGGCTGGTTTTATCGCGGTTCTGAAACTCAGATCGCGGTTTTGCGCATCTCTTCGAGATAGATTTCCCGCAGACGGGGCGCCAATTTGCCCGGCGTGCCGCTGCCGATCTTCGCCCCGTCGATCTCGACCACAGGCGTCACGAAAGCACTGGCCGAGGTCACAAACGCCTCATCCGCCTGCTGCGCCTCTTCGATTGTAAAGTTGCGTTCTTCGACCTGCATCTGCGCTTCACGGGCCAATTCCAGCACCGCCTTGCGGGTGATGCCGTGCAGAATGTCGCTGGAGGTCTCGCGCGTGACGATCTTGCCGTCCTTAACGATATAGGCGTTGTTCGAGGTGCCTTCGGTGACGAAACCGTCTTCGACCATCCAAGCGTCTTCGACACCCGCCTTCTTGGCCATCATCTTACCCATCGATGGGTAGAGAAGCTGCACCGTTTTGATGTCGCGACGGCCCCAGCGGATGTCTTCGATGCTGATGACGCGGATGCCATCACGGGCGGCAGGGTTGTCGGCCAGCCCCGGTTTCGACTGGGTGAACAGCACCAGCGATGGCGCGGTGGTCTCGGGATCGGGAAAGGCGAAATCACGGTCGCCGTCCGACCCGCGCGTCACCTGAAGATAGATCAGCCCGTCTTTGATCTCGTTCAGCCGCACCAACTCGCGGTGAATCTCCAGCAGTTCCTCGGTGGTCGCAGGCGCACGCATGTCGAGCTCGTTCATTGAGCGGGTCAGACGCTCGGCATGGCCGTCAAAAGCGATAAGCTTGCCATCCAGCACGCTCGTCACCTCATAGACCCCATCGGCCATCAGAAACCCCCGGTCAAAGATCGAGACCTTGGCCTGATCCTCGGGCAGATATTTGCCGTTTACATAGACAGTTCGCATGGTCACCCCCAGAGCGCGGCCACGGGGGGATGCACGCCCGCGCCGTCGAATTTCAAAGCATTGTCGCGGTCTTCGGCCAGAAGCAGCGGGCCGTCAAGGTCCACGACCTTCGCGCCTTGGGCCACCAGCGTCGCCGGAGCCATCGCCAGCGACGATCCGACCATACAGCCGACCATCACGTCGAACCCTTCGGCCCGCGCCGCATCGCGCAACGCCAGCGCTTCGGTCAGCCCGCCGGTCTTGTCGAGCTTGATGTTCACCACATCGTATTTGCCCTTGAGGCCGGGCAGGCTGGCACGGTCATGGCAGCTCTCATCCGCGCAGACGGGTACGGGGCGGTCCATGCCCAAGAGCGCGTCGTCGCCCCCTGCGGGCAAGGGTTGTTCGACCAACGCCACGCCAAGGCGCACCAGATGGGGCGCAAGGTCAGCGTAGACCTCTGCCGACCAGCCCTCATTGGCGTCGATGATGATGGTGGCATCGGGCGCACCTGCGCGCACGGCTTCGAGCCGGGGCATGTCATCAGGCGTGCCGAGCTTGATCTTGAGCAGGGGCCGATGGCTGTGTTTCGCGGCCTGCGCGCGCATCGCCTCGGGCGCGTCCAGTGACAAGGTATAGGCCGTGACTTCCGGCCCCGGGGCCGTCAGCCCGGCCAGTTCCCAAACGCGCTTGCCCGCGCGTTTGGCTTCCAGATCCCACAGCGCGCAGTCGACAGCGTTGCGGGCCGCCCCGGCGGGCAGCAGATCATAAAGTGCGGCACGGGTGATATCGCCGGGCAGGCCGTTGATCTCAGCCGTGACCGATTCGAGCGTTTCGTCGTAGCGCGCGTAGGGCACGCATTCGCCCCAGCCGGTCACGCCACCATCAGTGATGCGCACGGTCAGAACCTTGGCCTCGGTCCGCGAACCACGGCTGATGGTAAAGACCTGCGCCAGTTTGAACGTATCAGCGGTGACGTCGATCAGCATGGTCATAGCGCCGCCAGCGCATCGGCCAGTCGCGCCGCCCCTTGGCGGAAGGGATCGACCGCAGGCAGGCCAAGACGCTCTTCGACTTCGGCCAGATAGGCATCCGCCTCGGCTTCGGACATGTGGTAGGTGTTGACCGAAATGCCGACGACCTTGCAGGCGGAGTTCGCCACATGGGCCAGTGTCAGCGCCACGTCGCGGACCGCTTCCATGCTGGGCAAGCTGTATTCCGGCAGGCCGCGCATATGGGTCCGGGTTGGCTCATGGCAGAGGATCAGCGCATCGGGTTGGCCGCCGTGGATCAGCGCCATGGTCACGCCTGAGTAGGAGACATGGAACAGGCTGCCCTGCCCTTCGATGATATCCCAATGGTCGTCATCATTGTCGGGCGTGAGATATTCCACCGACCCGGCCATGAAATCGGCGATCACGGCATCCAGCGGCACGCCTTCGCCAGTGATCAGGATGCCGGTCTGGCCCGTGGCACGGAAGGTGCTTTTCATGCCCTTTTCGCGCATCGCCTCATCAAGCGCGAGGGCGGTGTACATTTTCCCGACCGAGCAATCGGTGCCCACGGCCAAGACCCGCTTACCGCTGCGTTTCTTACCGTCTGCAATGGGATATTCGACGCTGGGCACACGCACGTCATGCAGGGTTGTGCCATTCGCCTCGGCGGCGGCGACCAGATCGGCTTCGTTGCGCAGCAGGTTGTGTAGGCCCGAGGCGATGTCGAAGCCCATGTTCAGCGCCTCGATCAGCACCTCTTTCCAAGCCGCGCTGATCTTGCCGCCACGGTTGGCGACACCGATGACCAATGTCTCGGCCCCTGCCTCACGCGCTTCGGCCAGCGTCATGTCTTGCAGGCCGAGGTCGGCCTTACAGCCCTCCATGCGGAACTGACCGACCGCGTTGTCGGGGCGCCAGTCTTTGATGCCTTGGGCAACCTTGGCAGACAGAGCATCGGGCGCGTCGCCCAAAAACAGCAGATAGGGGGTTTTGATCATGGCAAGCCTCCGGCATTAAATTTGTCCGCATATTGCGCGTGAGAATACGCAAGTGCGTGGCGTTGTCGACGCATCTGCATGCAAATGCGCAGCATTTCCCGCAAATTACCGTTGGCTGCGCAAAATTCGTGCGCTGCGCCGTGAGGCCACAAAAATCATTGAAATGCTGCGACTGCGAAAACCTCCTTGCGATTGGCAGCGCAATTTCATACCAGAATGGAGACTGATGATGAAACAAAATTACCCATAGGTGCCCCATGAGCTTCCGTATTCAGCCTGCCGCCCCTGCCCGCCCGAACCGCTGCCAATTGTTCGGCCCCGGCTCCCGCCCGGCGATCTTTGCAAAGATGGCGGCCTCGGATGCCGATGTGATCAACCTCGACCTCGAAGACAGCGTGGCACCTTCGGACAAGGACAGCGCGCGCGCCAATATCATCAAGGCGATCTCGGAGATCGACTGGGGCAAGAAGACACTTTCGGTCCGGATCAACGGGTTGGACACGCCCTATTGGTACCGTGACGTGGTGGAACTGCTGGAGCAGGCGGGCGAGCGGCTCGACCAGATCATGATCCCCAAGGTGGGCTGCGCGGCGGATGTCTATGCCGTCGACGCGCTGGTGACGGCGGTCGAGTCCGCCAAGGGGCGAGAGAAGAAGATCAGCTTTGAGGTGATTATCGAATCCGCCGCCGGTATCGCCCATGTGGAAGAGATCGCCGCCTCTTCTCCGCGTTTGCAGGCGATGTCGCTGGGGGCCGCGGATTTCGCTGCCTCCATGGGCATGCAGACCACCGGCATCGGCGGCACGCAGGAAAACTACTATATGCAGCGCGGTGAGCAAAAGCATTGGTCGGACCCGTGGCACTGGGCGCAGGCCGCCATCGTCGCCGCCTGCCGCACCCATGGCGTGCTGCCTGTCGACGGGCCCTTTGGCGATTTTTCGGATGACGAGGGTTTCCGCGCGCAGGCGCGGCGGTCGGCGACATTGGGGATGGTGGGCAAATGGGCGATCCACCCCAAACAGGTCGCGCTGAGCAACGAGGTTTTCACGCCTTCCGAGGAGGCCGTGGCCGAGGCGCGGGAGATTCTCGCGGCGATGGAAGAAGCCAAGGCGAAGGGCGAAGGGGCGACGGTCTATAAGGGGCGTCTGGTGGATATCGCCAGCATCAAACAGGCCGAGGTGATTGTGCGCCAGTCCGAGATGATCGCCGGGGGCTGAGCGACTGCGGCCAGCCGCCGGGGGCGCTGCCCCCGGACCCCCGAGGGTATTTGAAAAAGGATGAAGTGGTAAGGGCGTGCGCTTGCCTGCCTGTCAAACCCGCGTTGCAAACCGGCGCGTTGCGCTCCATATAACAGGGCAACAAGCCGGAGCATGCAATGACCCAATATTTGGATTTCGAAAAACCGCTGGCCGAGATCGAAGGCAAGGCGGAAGAGCTGCGGGCATTGGCCCGGTCCAACGAAGAGATGGACATCACCGATGAGGCCCGCGCGCTGGATAAAAAAGCCGCGGTGATGCTCGAAGACCTTTATGGCTCTCTGACGCCTTGGCGGAAATGTCAGGTGGCGCGTCATCCAGAGCGGCCCCATTGCAAAGACTATATCGAAGCGCTTTTCACGGAATTCACACCGCTGGCAGGCGACCGCAATTTTGCCGATGATCTGGCCGTCATGGGTGGGTTGGCGCGCTTTAACGATACGCCGGTAGTGGTGATTGGCCATGAGAAGGGCAATGACACCAAGAGCCGGATTGAGCGTAATTTCGGCATGGCGCGGCCTGAGGGTTATCGCAAGGCCGTGCGGCTGATGGAACTGGCGGATAAGTTTAACCTCCCCGTAGTCACCATCGTCGACACGCCCGGGGCCTATCCCGGTAAGGGTGCAGAGGAGCGCGGCCAGTCTGAGGCGATTGCCCGCTCGACGGAAAAATGTCTGCAGATTGGTGTGCCGCTGATTAGTGTGATCGTCGGCGAAGGCGGCTCTGGCGGGGCGGTGGCTTTTGCCACGGCGAACCGTGTCGCGATGCTGGAGCATTCGGTTTATTCGGTGATCACACCCGAAGGCTGTGCGTCGATCCTGTGGAAAGACAGCGAGAAGATGCGCGAAGCGGCTGAGCAGATGCGTTTGACGGCGAATGAGCTGAAGACCCTTGGTGTCATTGACCAGATCATTCCGGAACCGATGGGCGGCGCGCATCGTCATGCCGAAGAGTCGATCAACGCAGTGGGCAAGTCGATCGAAGCCATGCTAAAGGAACTCGACGGCAAGGACGGCAAGACTTTGGTCAAAGAGCGCCGGACCAAGTTCCTTGAGATGGGCCGCAAAGGACTGGCTGCCTAAGCCAGCCGCCGCCGAAAACGCGGATCAGGCGTGATTTGATCGAAACCGGCGGCGCGGTAGAACCCCTGCGCGCGCCGGTTTTTTGTATCTGTTCCCACCGTCACATAGCTGCATCCCTGCGCCTTTGCATGGTCCAGCGCGGCGTCGACCAGTGCTTTGCCGATGCCGCGCCCGCGCGCGGTGTCGCAGACAAAGAGGTGGTGAAGGTCCATCCCCCTTGCGCCGAATTGCAACTGCATCTGCGGGCAGAGCGCCGCATAGCCATGCAGGCCGGTCGCGCCTTCGGCGACCAAGAGTGTCAGCCAAGGCGTGGGGCCAAGGCAGTCCCGTTCCAGCGCCGCAAGCGTGAGTGTGGCGGTGTCGCCGTGGTAGGCGGCCAGCGCGTGGGCCAGATCGAGGACCATTGGGAGGTCGGATTTTTGGGCGGGTCGAATGGGGGGCATGTCGTCTCTTTCTGTGATCGCCACAGGGAGACAAGCAAAGCCGCGCTGTGGCGGCTTGTGGATATGGGAATAGGTGCCGCGCCGGTTAGGAGCGCGAATAATAGACTGTTGTGAAGCAGGTCTGTTCCATGAAGCGTAGATGCGCCTCTGCCGCGCACCTGTCAAGCGCCGCATATGTGACCCGGTGTGATTTGCAAACGGCCCCGACGCAGCCGATATTTATACTACAGGGCGTCTGCGACACCCCTGTGCCGCCGGATGCCCTTGTTGATCACAGCACAAGGGAGCCTGTCATGTATAAACGTATTCTCACCGCCGCCCTGCTCTTTGGTATGGCCTGCACCGGGCCACCGGTCTTTGCTCAGGCTCTGGCCTGCGCCCCGCGTGCGGCGCTCGCTTCGCAATTGGAAGCCGCCTATGGCGAGACCCTTTCGGCGCGGGGCCTGCAAAACCCGAACGCGCTGATCGAAGTCTTTGCCTCGGCTGAAAGCGGCCGCTTTACCGTGTTGATAAGCAGGGCTGATGGCATGAGCTGTATTTTATCAACCGGCACGCATTGGATGGTCGAACCTGTCGCGCCGCCAAAAGAGGGCGCGGCGAGTTGAGCGGGGGGCTAACAGTTAACTGGCCAGCATCCGCAGACCTTGGGTGACATCAGAGCGCACCGCCAGTCGCAGCCCCGGCTCATCCCCGGCGCGCAAAGCGGCGATGATCAGCCGATGGAAATGCGGCGGCTCGGTCCGGCGCAGGCGGCCATAGAGCGCGCGCATGGTGGGGCCGAGTTGCAGCCAAACCGTTTCCGCCATGGCGAGCATGGCGGGTGCTTGGGCGCGCAGATAAAGCGTGCGGTGAAATTCGAGGTTGGTGCGGATGTAGCTGACCGCATCACGGTGGGCCACGGCCTCGGCGATATTGGTGTTGATGGTCTGCATCCGCTCGATCAGCGCCATATGTGCGCGCGGCAAGGCGCGAGAGGCGAGTTCGACCTCCAGAAGCGCGCGGAGGGCGGCCAATTCTTCGATCCGTTCGTTGCTGAGTTCGGGGGTGGAGATGCGCCCAGAGGCCGACATCGTGAGCGCGCCTTCGGCCGCCAAACGCCGCACCGCTTCGCGCGCGGGCGTCATCGAGACCTCATATTCCTTGCCGATGCCGCGCAGGGTCAGGGCATGACCGGGCGGCAGATCGCCGTGCATGATCCGCGCGCGCAGGCGGCGGTAGACACGATCATGGGCCAGTGGTGTGGCCTCGACAGGGCGGGGGCTGAGGTTCATGATGCGGTTGTGATCACAAATTAGCCACCCGTCAAGCGCGGCATTTTGCGCACCCAAGTGCAATCACCCGTTGTCCCGGACCCTGCGGCGATTTATCGGGGATAAAACCGCCAAAGGAGACGCGCCTTGACCAAACGAAACTTCATCCGTCACGTGGTCTTTTTCTCGGCCAAAGACCCCAAAGACTTGCCCACGATCGTGGCGGGGCTTTGGAAACTGGCCGACATCCCGCATTCGACAACTTTCGAGATCTGCGAAAACACCCGCGTCGATGCGCTTTCGGGCGATGTGGATGTGGTTGTCTATGCCGAATTCCCCGATGCCGAGGCACTTGCCGCCTATAAGGCGCATCCGATCTATCAAGAATCCATCGATATCGTGCGGCCCTTGCGCGATATGCGTGTGCCTGCGGACTTTTAAGGCCCGGCATGGCTGGCCCTTGCGTCCTTTTTGATAACGGCCCGCTGGGCGATGGCACGGGTTTCTGCGCGCCTCAACAGATCATCAGCGCGCAGAAACCCGAGGAAGTGCCTGCAGCGTTTGCGGCCCTTGAGGCGGCGCAGACAGGAGGCGCGTGGCTGGCAGGCTATGCGAGCTATGAGTTGGGCTACCTCGGTTCGGGCAAACTGCGCGATCTGATGCCTGCGGGGCGTGGCCTGCCGCTGCTCCGTTTTGGGGTGTTCGATGCGCCCTTGCCACATCGGTTTGAGACGGAAACAGGCGACGCGGCTCTGTCTGACCTGACCCCGGATTGGGACTTCGCACAATATGAGGCGGCCTTTGCGCAGGTGCAGGATTTCATCACTGCGGGAGACATTTATCAGGCCAATCTGACGTTCGGGATGGAGGGGCACTTTACCGGCACGCCTGCGGCGCTTTATGCCCGGCTGCGTGAGCGCCAGCAGGTGGCATATGGCGCTCTGGTCGATCTTGGAGGCCCCGTGTTGCTGTCGCGCTCGCCCGAGCTTTTCTTTGCGTTGACTGAGCAGGGGCATTTGACTGCGCGTCCGATGAAGGGCACCGCACGGCGCGGGCGGGATGCTCAGGAAGATGCCAAGCTGCGCGCCGACCTCGCCGCTTCGGAAAAGAACATGGCGGAAAATCTGATGATCGTGGACCTATTGCGTAACGACATCAGTCGGATTGCCGAGGTGGGCAGCGTCGAGGTGCCAAAGCTATTCGAGATCGAAACCTATGAAACCCTGCATCAAATGACCTCGCGCATTACGGCACAGGTCTTCCCGGGGAAACGTTTGGCCGACATCTTCCATGCGCTCTTCCCCTGTGGCTCAATCACCGGTGCGCCCAAGATTCGCGCTATGCAGATCCTGCGCGCATTAGAACCTGCCCCACGCGATGCCTATTGCGGGGCGGTGGGCTGGATCGCCCCCACGGGGGCCATGCAGTTCAACGTGGCAATCCGCACGGCAACCTGCCACGCCGATGGGCGGTTGCGGCTGAATGTCGGTGGTGGCGTGGTGCATGACAGCACGGCCGAGGATGAATATGCCGAAGCACTGCTGAAGGCGCGCTTTGCGACCCTTGCCTAGAACCGGTAGCGATGCAGCCCGCCGCCATGGTCGCGCAGCCATTGGCGGGGGGCCTGATAATCACCGTATATCCGCGTGACCTCGGCCCAGAAGGCGGGCGAGTGGTTCATCTGCGCCAGATGCGCGACCTCATGGGCAGCGACATAATCCAGCACCTCGGGTGGGGTCATGATCAGCCGCCACGAGAACATCAGCCCGCCATCACTGGTGCAAGACCCCCAGCGAGAGCGCGTGTCGCGCAGGGTGATCCGGGCGTAGGGCTTGCCCAGCAGCGCGGCATAGTCGTCACAGGCCCCGGCGAGGCGGTCGCGGGCCACTTCGCGCAGATGCGCCGCAAGACGTTTGCCGATGCTCTCCTCCGGGCCGGGCACGAAGATTTCTTCGGGGCCGATCCGCACGCCCCTCCCTTGCATCTCACGCCCCTGCCCGCCGCGCACCCGCAGCACCTTGCCGCCCACCGGCACCTCAGCCCCCGGCGCCACGATCACATCCTCGCCCCGCGCGGCAAGATGCTGGCGAATCCAGTCCTGTTTGGTCTCGGCGAAGGCCAGAGCCTCACGCTCGGCCAAGCGTTTGGGCATGGTCAGGGTGACCCGCCCGTCCAACTGCGAGATCCGCAAAGAGATGCGTCGCGCGCGCGCCGAACGGCGCAGGATCAGCGGAATCGGCGGGTTGCCGGGCAGCACAGGGTCTTTCATTACCGGAGCAACGTCCCTAGATAGAGGCCAAAGCCTTTGACAGTGCCCCCCTCATATGGCACTTGGCCGGAATCATCTACACGCAACAGCAATATTATAAAGGGGTGTTTCATGCCCAACGAAGAATGGGGAACCAAGCGCCTGTGCCCCACTACGGGCAAGCGCTTCTATGACCTCAATAAGAATCCGATCATCAGCCCCTACACGGGCGAAGAGGTCGAGGTCGATAACTCCAAGTCGCGCATGATCGCGGCGGATGCCGAGGATGCGGTCACAGCCAAAGCCAAGAAGGGCGACAAGGCGAACGACGAATCGCTGGTCGATGACGATGACTCGGTCGACGTGGATCTGGACGACGACATCCTTGATGACGACGACGATGATGACGATACAGTTCCGCTCGACGATCTGGCCGATGTGGCCTCGGACGACGAGGATTAATTAATCGGCGGCGGGGTCAATTTTCCGCTTGATCCCGCCTCCGCCAGCGCCTAATTAGCGGCACAGAACGACCCGGATCACACAATCCACGATGGGGCCTTAGCTCAGCTGGGAGAGCGCCTGCATGGCATGCAGGAGGTCAGCGGTTCGATCCCGCTAGGCTCCACCAAGCCTTTTGCAAAGCAAAAGGCGTCGCGCGGCAGTCGCTTCGAAGAAGCGATGAGAGCGCCAGCGCAACAGCCCATACAACCGACACGACACTAAATCGCAGTTGCAAACGATGCTTTGCGATCAAAATCTTTAGACCACCCCCTGCCTACTGGTCGGTGATCTGTCTCGCCTCTTGCCACTATGCCGCCCCCATGATGTGCACGGCCTAGCGGGCCAAACCTTGCCAAATCGCCAACCCATTGGCATAGGCTGATGATAGCTGGTCATGCTGCACGCTTATTTCTGGACCCGCTTAAAAGATCGCCCGTCGGATCAGGTTCAACCCCGCCACCATCAGCACCAGCAACGTCATCTTGCGGAACAGCACCGGGTCCACCCGGTCCATCACCTTGCTGCCCAGCCAGACGCCCAGCATTACCGGCAGGATCAACAGCGCGGAAAACGGCCATGTCTGCGCATTCAGCACTCCTGACCCGATATGCGCCGCCAAAAGCGCCACAGCGCCCAGCCCGTAGATCACACCTTGGATTCGCATCTGGTCATGTTTCTCGGTCCCGAGCGCGGTGAGATAGGCCACCGTGGGCGGCCCCCAGATGCCCGAAATCCCTCCGACGGCCCCGGCAAAACCGCCCACCAGCGCCTCAACCTTGGCCGAGCGCTGCGGCAGGTGGAATTTATGCTTGGACAGTTGCAGCAGCGCGAACAGCACCACGGGCACCCCGATCATCAAGAGCATCACCGTAGCGGGCACCAGCCGCACCATCTGCGCGGAGAGCACCAGCATCACGCCGCCGCAAACCAAGAAAACCCAGAACAACCGGATCGAGCGCAGCGCCGCCTGCGGCCCCTGCCGCAGCGCTTGGAACGCGTTGGCCAGCACTGTCGGCAGAATCAGCCCCGCCAGCGCCAATTCGGGCGCCATAAAGGTCGTGAGACCAGATATGAGTACGAGCGGCAGAGCAAAACCGACAACGCCCTTCACGAACCCGCCACAGAGGCCGATTGCAAGTGCAGCATAGAATTCGAACGGGGTGAGAAAGGGGAAAATACTGTCCATACCGCTACATAGCACCCCCTTGGGCAGCCGCACGTCAAAAATGAGTACGCAAGATTAAAACAAAATGCTGCAGCAAAACGTATCTTTGTTGTGCTGCGGCTGCGAAAGGTCTATGTCTTCCCCAAGCAAGAAAGGACAGCTCATGGCACATGATGGTCAGGATATGACGATGCATAGCGTAATTCTCGACGATCTGATCGGGCTCACCGGCGCGACGCTGCCGCCGTTGGATCGGCTGCTGGAAACCGCCACCGCCGCCGTCCGCGCGCAGGTGAGCGAGGGGGATCGCGTCTCAGCCAAGCTGATCGAGGCCAACCAAACCGCCGCCCACGGGCTCGCATGGCTCGCCACCTATGTCCAAGCGCTGCGACAGATGCAGCTTTGGGCCGAACGGCTACAGGATGACGGGCGCTTTGGCGAGGTTGAGCAACTGCTGCACCAGATCGGCTTTGGCGAATACCTTTGCCAGATGCGCGGCGGCATCCAGATGAACCAAGGCGAGATACTGCGCCTGCAAGATTTGGGGCTGAGCGCTGAGGATGAGGCCACGCTCGACGCGCCGTCGATCACCACCCTGACCCGCGGCGGCAACACCCAAGCCGCGCGCAGCCGTCTGGTGGAGCTGATGCAGGAGCGCAGCGCCGATGTGACCTTTGGCGTCAGCGGGCTTGATGAAGAGCTTGAAATGATCCGCGACCAGTTCCGCCGCTACGCGGTCGAAAAGGTCGAGCCCTTCGCCCATGACTGGCATCTGAAAGACGAATTGATCCCCATTGAGGTGATCGAAGAACTGGCCGAAATGGGTGTTTTCGGCCTGACCATTCCCGAGGAATACGGCGGGCTGGGCCTGACCAAAGCGTCGATGTGTGTGGTCAGCGAAGAACTGTCGCGCGGTTATATCGGTGTCGGCTCGCTCGGCACCCGGTCGGAAATCGCGGCGGAATTGATCCTCTGCGGCGGCACCGACGCGCAGAAAGAAAAATGGCTGCCCCGCATTGCCAGCGCGGAAACCCTGCCCACGGCGGTCTTTACCGAGCCGAACACCGGGTCGGACCTCGGCAGCCTGCGCACCCGTGCGGTCAAGGACGGGGACGACTATAAGGTCACCGGCAACAAGACGTGGATCACCCATGCCGCGCGCACCCATGTGATGACACTGTTGGCGCGGACCGACTCTGAGACGACAGACCATCGCGGCCTGTCGATGTTCTTGGCTGAAAAGACCCCCGGCGACGATGCCAACCCCTTCCCCACCCCCGGCATGACCGGCGGCGAGATTGAGGTGCTCGGCTACCGCGGCATGAAGGAATACGAACTCGGCTTTGACGGGTTCGAGGTGAAGGGTGAGAACCTGCTCGGCGGCGAAGAGGGACGCGGCTTCAAGCAACTGATGGAGACGTTTGAGTCCGCCCGCATCCAGACCGCCGCCCGCGCCATTGGCGTGGCGCAATCGGCGCTCGATATCTCGATGCAATATGCCCAGGACCGCAAGCAGTTCGGTAAGGCGCTGATCAACTTCCCCCGCGTGTCGGGCAAGCTGGCGATGATGGCGGTGGAACTAATGATCGCGCGGCAGTTGACCTATTACAGCGCCTTTGAAAAGGACGCCGGACGGCGCTGTGATGTCGAAGCAGGCATGGCCAAGCTGCTCGGCGCGCGGGTCGCTTGGGCCGCCGCCGACAACGGCCTGCAGATCCACGGCGGCAATGGATTCGCATTGGAATACAAAATCAGCCGAGTGCTTTGTGACGCGCGGATCTTGAATATCTTTGAGGGCGCTGCGGAGATCCAAGCGCAGGTTATCGCGCGGCGGCTGCTGGGTTAACGGTCCGGGGTTGCAAGCGCTGCTTCTGTCAGAGACATAGGCAGCGTTTCCACCCAAAGGACAGCCCATGCGCAGCTTCTTGATCCTCGCCGCCCTCAGCGCCCTACCGCAATGTCAGAGCGACGAAACCGTTCGTGCCTATGGCGGCGGAGACAAGACATGGGTCTTGGTGGAACTGGACGGCACCCCCTTCGACGCCCGTGCGACCCTGACCTTTCCGGAAGCTGGCAAGATCGCCGGACAGGCCCCCTGCAACGCCTATAGCGCCGCGATGACGGTGCCCTACCCGTGGTTCGACGCGGGCCATATCGCGGCCACCCGCCGCGCCTGCCCGGATATCGCAGCCGAGACGGCGTTTCTGAATGCATTGGGGGATGTGACGATTTCAGACGTGTTGGGCGACACGCTAATCCTGTCGGATGAAAGCGGCGAACGACTGATCTTCAAAGCCGCCGACTGAAGGCATCGACAAAGCGCGCACGGGCTTCGGGCAGAGGCTTGCCGCCCAGATCACGCGCCAGATGCGCGGCAAGGAAATGGCCCGTTGTAACAAGCCCCTGCGCAATCTCCGCATCGCTCCCCGTGCCGCCGCGTAGGACTGTCGGCAATGGCAAGAGCCGGTTCGCCCACTCCCCCGCGCCTTTGGCCGAAACGGCGCGGCCCGACTTGGGCGAAACATAGATCAGCTCTTCGCTCACCCCGGTTACCGCGCAGCTTTCCAGATCGAGCGCATAGCCCATCTCTTCCAACAGACGCAGCTCCCATTTCAGATAGGCCAGCGGCCAGACCTCCCCCTGCCCCAGAAGATCGAGCAGCGCTTCGGTGCGGCGGTAGAGCGCCGGATGCGGCTCGCGTTCGGGCAGACAAAAGGACAAAAGCGCGGTCACCGCGTTCAACCCCGCCAGCGCCAGTCGGTCCTGCATCGCCACTGCAGCCCGGCTCCGCAAAGGCTCGACCGTGAAGGCCCCGATATGGTCCTCCAACCGCGCGCGCCATGCCAGATCAAGCTGCGCGCCGGGCTGCAGGCTGGGGGCGATCTTGCGGCTGGTGCCGCCGCGCACGATCCCGGCATGGCGGCCCTGTTCGGGAGTGAAAACTTCGATGATGGCCGAGGTTTCGCCATGTCGCCGCGCGCTCAGCAGGATGCCCTGATCGCGCCATTCCATCAGGTGAGCCCCGGTTTGTCCAACAGGTGGCGGCCCTGCCGGTCTTCGACTTCGATCACCCAGAGGTCCGGGTCAAAGCTGCGTTGGCGGGCGACGGTGGCGTCAACCTCAGCCTCGTCACCCGAAGCCAGCTCAATCCACTTCCGGTCGCCGGTCATCAAATCAAAAGAGCGTTGAAACAGCACTGCTTTGCCGTCCAGCGTCGCCAGTTTCACCAGCACAGCGCCGCCCGTGTCATCGCCATGAGCCACAACAAAGGCCGGGATATCCTGCAAACGCAGCCGGGTGAGATAGGCGTCGACCCAGAAACGCGCGGTCAGGCGGGGCATGGCTGGCCTTTACGCTCAGTCGTTGCCATCTTTGAAATCCAAGCCCATCTCGGAATAGCGCTCGGCTTCTTCCAGCCAATTGGCGCGGACCTTGACCTGCAAGAACAGATGCACCTTGCGGCCCAGAAACTCTTCAAGCTCTTCCCGCGCCGCTTTGCCCACGGCCTTGATCGTTTCGCCCTTATTGCCCAGCACGATGCCCTTGTGACCGTCGCGCACGACATAGACCAACTGATCGATCCGGGCCGAGCCGTCCTTGCGCTCTTCCCAATTCTCGGTCTCGACCGTGAGCTGATAGGGCAGTTCCTGATGCAGCCGCAGGGTCAGTTTTTCGCGGGTGATCTCGGCCGCGATGTTGCGCATCGGCAGGTCGGCGATCTGGTCTTCGGGGTAGAGCCACGGGCCTTCCGGCACCTCGCCGGCCAGCCACTGGCGCAGCGTGTCGATACCGTGGCCACGCTCGGCGGAGATCATGAAAGTCTCGGTGAAATCGAAAGCTGCGTTCATCTTTTCGGTCAGCCCCAACAACACAGGCGCCTCAACGCGGTCGATCTTGTTGATTGCCAGCGCCACGCGGCGGCCCTTGGCGATGTTGCCAAGCTCCTCAAGGATACGCTCGACACCCTCGGTCATGCCACGGTGCGCTTCGATTAGCAGCACGATCACATCCGCATCGGCAGCCCCGCCCCAAGCGGCGGCGACCATGGCACGGTCAAGCCGGCGGCGCGGCTGGAACAGGCCGGGCGTGTCGACGAAGACAAGCTGCGCGTCGCCCTCCATCGCCACGCCACGGATGCGGGCGCGGGTGGTCTGGACTTTATGCGTTACGATCGAGACTTTGGCCCCAACCATGCGGTTCAGCAGCGTGGATTTGCCCGCGTTGGGCTCTCCGATCAGGGCGACGAATCCGGCACGAGTGGTCATGAGTTCTTCTCCAATTGCCGCAGCAATGTGCTGGCGGCGGCCTGTTCGGCGGCGCGTTTTGAGGGCGCGGTGGCGGCGGCTTCGGCGCCGTTGTCCAACCGCGCGGTAATGGTAAAGACCGGCGCATGGTCGGGGCCGCTGCGGTCGGTCTGGACATAGCGCGGCGGGTTCAGCCCGCGCGCCTGCGCCCATTCCTGCAACGCGGTCTTGGCATCACGCGCATCTTCCTTGACGGTCTTCAGTCGGTTGCCCCACAGCCGCAACACGAGGTCTTTCGCCGCGTCAAACCCGCCATCCAAATAGACAGCGGCAATCACCGCTTCGATCGCATCGCCCAAAAGCGCCTGTTTGCGCCGCCCGCCCGAAATCATCTCAGACCGGCCCAATTTCAGCACCTTGCCCAGATCAATCTCGCGCGCCACATCGGCGCAGGTTTCCTTGCGCACCAGCGCATTGAAACGCGGGGCCAACTGGCCCTCCGTCGCGCCGGGATCAAGCGCCAGCAGCGCCTCGGCCATGACAAGGCCCAGCACCCGGTCGCCCAGAAACTCCAACCGCTGGTTGTCGTCGCGGTTGGCCGAGGACATTGAGGCATGGGTCACCGCGCGCACCAGCACGTCCGGCGTGGCAAAATGGTGGCCGATCCGCGCCTCAAAGGCTTTGAGGTCTCCGCTTAGCTTCATCTTACAGCTTCGAAGAAACGGTCGCTGCGCCATGTCCAGAAGAACAGCATCGAACGCCCGGCAGAACTGAACATGATGCGATCCGCGCGGCCAATCAGGTTCTCAAACGGCACGAAACCCACGCCACCGGCGCGCTGCGCCAACCGGCTATCGGCAGAATTGTCGCGGTTGTCGCCCATGAAGAAGTAATGCCCCTCAGGCACGGTATAGACGCCCGTGTTGTCCGACTGCTGGTTGGTGATGTTCAAGATCGGATGCGACACGCCATTTGGCAGCGTCTCAATCTGGCGGCTTTTGAGGCAGGTGCCGCCCTGCCCGACGGGGCCGTTTTCGCAACGCGGGCGCAGTTGTTGTGGGCCTTGCGGGGCCATGACCTCTTCAAAGGTGCCTGCATCTTCGACTTTGACCGGGGTGCCGTTCAGGCTGATGACGCCGTTTTGGATCTGCACCTTGTCCCCCGGCAGGCCAATCAGACGCTTGATGTAGTCGCGGCCCGATACGGGGTGACGGAAGACCACCACATCGCCGCGCTCAGGCTCGGACCCGAAGAGACGCTCATTATCGCCATCGAAGACACCGCAGACATCCTTGGCGTCAATCTCGATCCCGACACCGGGGAGCATCAGGCTGGGGCAAGACGCATAGGAATAGCCGTAAGCCATCTTGTTCACGAAAAGGAAATCGCCGATCAGCAGCGTCTCTTTCATCGACCCCGAAGGGATCCAGAAGGGCTGGAAGAACAGGGTCCGAAAGACACCGGCGATCAGCAGCGCCCAGAAGATTGTCTTGATGGTTTCGACAAAGGCGTTGCCGGTTTTTTCCTTGGCGGCCATGCGGCGCTCCTGACATATCGGTTTGGGGTTACATGCGGGGCCGTGCGGGCCAAGTCAAGGGAAGCAGGGCCGGATCGGCCTGTCCGCGTGCATATGACGCGAAACGGCGGGGCGCGCCAGCCTGAGCGGTCTCAATCGGCAAGGGGGCGCGCTTCGATCACGACAAAGGCCTGCGCCCAGGGGTGGTCATCGGTCAGGGTGACATGGATGATTGCCTCATGCCCCGGCGGGGTCATCGCGGCCAGACGGTCGGCGGCCCAACCGGTCACTTCCATCACGGGTTGGCCGGTGGGCAGATTGCTGACCGCCATGTCGCGCCAGGCGATGCCCATGCGCAGCCCGGTGCCTAGCGCCTTTGAGCAGGCCTCTTTCGCGGCCCAGCGTTTGGCGTAAGTACCCGCGACATCGCGGCGACGCTCGGCCTTGTGCTGCTCCACGTCCGTAAAAACGCGATTGCGGAAACGGCCACCAAAGCGGTCGAGCGTGCCTTGGATACGCTCGATATTTGCCAAATCAGTACCGATGCCGAGGATCATTGAGTGCCATTCTTGTCGCGTGACAGGGCCGATGCGCCCTTTGCCCTCAATAGATCATGCGCCGTTGCCGAGGAAAAGCAGCAATACGACGCGAAAACGCCGCCCCGCGGAACGGGACGGCGTTGAAACTTGTGGCTAGGCGCGGCGCTTATGCGACGGCGTGGCGCGCTTTTTCGGCTTTCGCCTCATCAATGGCGCGCTGCACAGAGGCACGCTGCTCGGTCAGGAACTCATAACCGGGGCGGCCAGCGGTGGCTTTGATCGCATCGTCGTAGTTTTCGATCAATGCGGTTTCGCCGTTGACGATTTCGTCATAGACGGCTTCGTCATCGCCGGTCACCGCGTCACGCAGTTTCAGCCAACCACGGTGGGCCGATGCCGCGGCGGAGCCTTCTTCGGAGACATCCACGCCGTCGACGCCCAACTGGCGGTGCAATTCGGTGTGGAACTTCTCGCGCTCAGCGATGCGCTGGTCGAAGAAGCCGACGAAAGCGGCCTCATCCGAGACCTGCTTGCGGGATTCACGATAGCCGTCGCGGCTGTCGATCAGGCGGGTGTGGAGTTTCTTCAGTGTGTCGATATGGTCGCTCATTGGTGCCTCCTTAGGTTTGTTAACCAGTCTGGCAGCCCAACGCAGTCAAAGCCGTTTTGGGTCCAGAGGAAGGCATCCATTGAGTGGATTTTCGCCACCGAAGACCGGCGGGCTTAGCCCTCGCGGGCCTCATCCATCAGGCGGCGCATCTCTGTTATGGCGGGTTCCAACCCGAGGAATATTGCCTCTCCGATCAGGAAGTGCCCGATGTTGAGTTCGCGCACCTCTGGAAAGGCCGCGATGGGGGTCACCGTGTCATAGGTCAGCCCGTGTCCGGCATGAACCTCAAGCCCGAGGGAAGCTGCGAAACTCGACATCTCGCGCAGCTTGTTAAGCTCGACATCCGCCTCGTCCCAGCGGCCTTCGGCAAAGGCATCGCAATAAGCGCCGGTGTGCAGTTCGATCACCTCTGCGCCGATGCGATTGGCGGCTTCGATCTGCGCAGGCTCGGCGGCGATGAAGATCGACACCCGGCTGCCCGCCTCGCGCAGGGGCGCGATGAAATGGGCCAGCTTGTTCTCCTCGCGGGCGACTTCCAGCCCGCCTTCGGTGGTGCGCTCTTCGCGTTTTTCCGGCACGATACAAACGGCGTGTGGCTTATGACGCAGGGCAATCTTTTGCATCTCGTCGGTGGCGGCCATCTCAAAGTTCAGCGGGACGGAAAGCACCTCCATCAACCCTTCGATATCGGCATCAGAGATATGCCGCCGGTCTTCGCGCAGATGCGCGGTGATGCCATCGGCGCCAGCCTTTTCCGCGATCTTGGCCGCGCGCAGCGGGTCAGGATAGGCGCCGCCCCGCGCGTTGCGCACGGTCGCCACATGGTCAATGTTCACGCCCAATCTCAGCTTTGGTTGATCCGCCATCCCGATTCCCCTTGCATCACTTGCCCGACCATAGGTCGGAAATTTCGCCAACCCCATAGGGGGAAGCGGTTTTTCCGGAAAATTGATGCCCTGAAAGCCTCAGTCCGCGTGGCGCTTGGCCTCGGCCTTTTGCGCCGCCTTATGCTTGAGCGCCTCGAACTTGGCTTTGATCATCCCGCGCCGCCGCTTTTGGTAAGCCCGCAGCACCGGTACCGAGATATAATAGGCGATAGAGGCGCAGATCATTCCCGGCAGGATGCCCCCGATCAGATAGGGGTAGAAGACCTGATGGAAAAAGGCGGTCAGCCCCGTCCAATCCATCTGGCTATCGGTAAAAATCGCGACAAAGTTCTCTTGCAGATCGCGGCCCGCATCCAGAAACTTCCCCCCGAAGGAGCGATGCTCTTTCGGAGCCACGGGCGCGCCAAGGATCCAATGCCCGGTCTGCAGAGCCGCGATGCCGATGGGGACATAGGTCAGCGGGTTACCAAAAAAGGTCGCCATAAGGGCGGCAAGGATATTGGCCCGCATCACCCGCCCGATCAGTGCCGCCACGATGAAGTGCAGACCATAGAAGGGCGTGAAGGTGGTAAAGACCCCGGCCCAGATGCCGCGCGCGATACGCTCGGGGCTGTCAGGCAGCCGCCGCATCCGGTGTTTGACGTAGTGAAACGCACGTGTCCAACCACCCCGCGGCCACAGAAACTCGGCCAGCGCGCGCAGGGTCGGTTTCGGATCGCGGCGTTTGAAAATCAAGTCTCAGGTCCAGTATCGGCGTTTCGTCTGCGCGGGGTCAGTCGGTCTTTTCGACAGTCTTTCCCATGCTCATATTGCGGTGCCTGCTGACATCGGCGACTTCACTTTCGGCTTCGATCGTGGACATCAACGAATGCAGGTGACTTACGTCTCTGAGATCCACATAGACCACCAACCGGTAAAAGTCAGGCTTGCGCTCCACAAACTCCAAATCAGAGATATTGGCCGAGGCTTCGCCGATCAAGGTGCAGACCCGCCCCAGTACGCCCGCGCCGTTGCCGATGGTGATGTCCAACGCGCAGGTATAGACCGCCGGGTGACTGCCATCGTGCCAACGCAGGTCCAGCCAACGCTCGGGCTGGTCTTCGTATTCCGACAGGCGGTCGCAGTCGATTGAGTGGACGGTCACGCCCTTGCCACGGAAGGTGATGCCGACGATCCGCTCTCCGGGCAGCGGCGTGCAGCAGGGCGCGCGGTCAAAGCTCTGGCCCGGCTCCAGCCCCACGACGGCGCGGCGCACGTCGATCTGCTCGCCCTTTTGCGGGGCAAGGTCAGGATAGACGCATTCCACCACTTCGCGGCCTGTGAGTTCGGAACTGCCAAGCCGGGCGAGCACCTCATCGGGGCCGTTGAGCCGCATGTTCTTGGCGACCGTATGCAGCACCTTATCGGTGGCCTTCTTACCGACCTGCGCAAAGGCCGAGCGCGCCAATTCGCGGCCGAGTTTGATAAAGCGCTCGCGGTCGACCTCCCGCAGGGACCGCCGGATTGCCGACTTGGCCTTGCCGGTGGTGGCGATATCAAGCCATGTGACCTGCGGTGTTTGCCCCTGCGCGGTGGTGATCTCAATCGACTGGCCGTTTTTGATCCGCGTCCAGAGCGGCACACGCATCCCGTCGACTTTGGCCCCAACGCAGGCATTGCCGATCCGGGTGTGGATCGCATAGGCGAAATCAATCGGCGTCGCCCCGCGCGGCAGTTTCACCACATCGCCTTTGGGCGTGAAGCAGAAGACCTGATCCGCATACATCTCAAGCTTCACCGCTTCGAGGAAATCCTCGTGGTCGGTCTCGGCGTCGAACTGCTCGGTCAGCTGGCTGATCCATTTGGCGGGATCGACGGCAAAGGGGTTTCGGCTGCGCACACCGTCGCGGTAGGACCAATGCGCGGCGACGCCGGTCTCGGCCACGTCATGCATCTGCCGGGTGCGGATCTGCACTTCCACCCGCTTGCCATCGCGGCCCGAGACGGTGGTATGGATCGAGCGATAGCCGTTGGTCTTGGGCTGGCTGATGTAATCCTTGAACCGCCCCGGCACCGCCCGCCAGCGGCGATGGATCGCGCCGAGTGTGCGGTAGCAATCCTCGTCAGAGGCGGTGATAACGCGAAAGCCGTAAATGTCGGACAGACGGGAGAAGCTCTGTTCCTTCTCCTCCATCTTGCGCCAGATCGAATAGGGTTTCTTGGCCCGGCCAAAAACCTCGGCGTCGATATCCGCTTTTTCCAACTCCACCCGCATGTCGCCGGTGATCCGCTGGATCACGTCGCCGGTGTCGCGTTGCAGGGTGATAAAGCGGCGAATGATCGAGGCGCGCGCCTCGGGGTTGAGCACGCGAAACGCAAGGTCTTCCAACTCTTCGCGCATCCACTGCATGCCCATGCGCCCCGCCAGCGGCGCGTAGATGTCCATCGTCTCCCGCGCCTTTTTGACCTGCTTGTCCGGGCGCATGGATTTGATCGTGCGCATGTTGTGCAAACGGTCGGCGAGCTTGACGAGAATGACGCGCAAGTCCTTAGACATCGCCATAAAGAGCTTGCGGAAATTCTCGGCCTGCTTGGTCTCGGTCGAGTTGAGCTGAAGGTTGGTCAGCTTGGTGACACCATCGACCAATTCCGCCACTTCGCCGCCAAAGAGGCTCTGCACCTCGGCATAAGACGCTTTGGTGTCTTCGATCGTATCGTGCAAAAGGGCGGTAATGATCGTCGCATCGTCAAGCTGCTGTTCCGTGAGGATCGCAGCGACAGCGACGGGGTGGGTAAAATAGGGTTCGCCGGAATGGCGAAACTGCCCCTCATGCATCCGCGCCCCATAGTCGAAAGCGGCGCGGATCAGGGGTTCGTTGGTACGCGGATTGTAGCCTTGAACAAGAGCGATCAGGTCATCGGCAGTGATGTCGGCGCTGTTCATGCCATCTGCCTCATAGCCCCGGCCGGGGCGCGGGGGTTAGCCCTGCCCCTGTGCGGCCATCAACTGGCGTAGCAACATTTCTTCGGACATGCTGTCTTCTTCGGGCTTGTCCTCTTCGGCACCCATCAAAAGCGCCATGGCGTCTTCTTCGGGTTCGTCGACTTCGATCTGGCTCTGGTTGCTTTCGATCAAACGCTCGCGCAGGTCATCAGCCGACTGTGTTTCTTCGGCGATTTCGCGCAGGGACACGACGGGGTTCTTGTCGTTGTCGCGGTCAACGGTCAGCTGCGATCCGGCAGAGATCTCACGGGCGCGATGCGCGGCCAGCATGACGAGCTCGAAACGGTTCGGAACCTTATCCACACAATCTTCGACGGTGACGCGGGCCATGAAGCCTCCAATATCTCATTTGCTGCCAGAAGTGCGGTATTTAGGCCGCTTCGGGCAGATTTACAAGCCGTTATTACAGGCGCCGCACCTCGGCACGATCCCGCTCAGGCAGAGCCTCAAGCAAGGTGCGCACCGGTTTCCCAAGCAGCGGATGCACCCAATCGGGGGCCACATCGGCCAAGGGCACCAGCACAAAAGCGCGGTCTTGCAGGCGCGGATGCGGCAGGATCAACTGCTCTGGCGTGCGGCCAATCTGCGCCTCAAGCGGCAAATCACGCCACATCTTGTGGGTGTTACGGTCTGGCAACACGATATCATCACAGGCCAGCAAATCCAAATCCAAAGTGCGCTGACCCCAACGCTGCACCCGCTCCCGACCCAACTGCGCCTCGATCCGATGCAAGACGCCAAGCGCTTTGGCCGGATCCCAAGGTGCCTCCAGACGTGCTGCGGCATTCACATAATCGGGCCCCGCTCCTGCGGGAAAAGCCGGAGTATGATAGAATGCACTGGTCGCGCGAATCACCGCGCCGGAGGTTTGCAACAGCTTCAAAGCCGACTTCAGGGTTTCCTGCGGCGCACCGACAGAAGAGCCGAGGTTCCCGCCAAGCGCGATCAGGAGACTATACTTTCGTATAGGCTCTCTACTGCTTAATTCCATACCCACGGGGTCTTGCGACATCGTTAAAAAGCCTTAGTTATGCACCCTGATGTGGGGGCATCGCCAGCCGTCACAGATTTATTAATCTGCGACGATTACAACTCAAACCGGGAATACGGCGAAGCCTGCCGAAAGGATAGATTAATGTTCTACAAAGATGAGCGGTTGGCGCTTTTTATAGATGGCTCCAACCTCTACGCCGCGGCAAAGACGCTGGGCTTCGACATCGACTACAAGCTGCTGCGGCAAGAGTTCATGCGCCGCGGCAAGCTGCTGCGCGCCTTCTACTATACCGCACTTTTGGAGAACGATGAATATTCGCCGATCCGCCCGCTTGTTGACTGGCTGAACTACAACGGCTTTTCCATGGTCACCAAACCGGCCAAGGAATACACCGACAGCATGGGCCGCCGTAAGGTCAAAGGCGACATGGACATCGAACTGGCCGTTGATGCGATGGAACTGGCACCGCGTGTCGACCATATCGTGATCTTTTCCGGCGACGGCGACTTCCGCCCGCTGGTCGAAAGCCTGCAACGCCAAGGCGTGCGCGTTTCTGTCGTGTCGACGATTCGCAGCCAGCCGCCGATGATCTCTGACGATCTGCGTCGCCAAGCCGACAACTTTATCGAGCTTGACGATCTGCGTGATGTCATTGGCCGTCCGCCGCGCGATCCGATCTCGACCTCGCAAGACTAAGCGCAAACCGCCTTATTTCCGCCCAAAACCATGTTGCTAGCCGCAGCAGTGGCTTTCTTGTGCCTGCCTCCGAGGGGGCAGGCAGACGAATAACAGACCAGTGACAATGGCGTCACTGGCCTGTGAAATTTCTAAAATACCCCAGGGAAGATACAATACAGCACATGAACCCATGCGTTCCCCTTGATCCCACAGTACCCGTTCCCGTAGGAGTAGACGACCCCCCGAAAAAGGGGGGGGGAAAGTGAGGGACGATGCTTTTCGATGATGCGGTGCGGCTGGAAAAGCTACAGGATGTCGGCAGGCTCTGGGACGGCATTGTAGAGGCGCTGCGACAGATCGGTTTCACCCACGCCATTCACATCAGCGTCGGGGCAGATTTCAAAGATGCCCAGTTTTTATCCACCATCCCCGACCTTTGCGATGATCTCCCCCCCGAGGATGACCCCTTTCTCCACCATTCGTGCACCAGCTATGAAGTCCTGACAATCGGTCAGGCCTTCGTGCACCTTTACCCCGATGTTACCCCCTCTGAGCATTCGCTGATCGCACGCGCAGGACGGGAAGGCTTACACGCCGCCTTTGCGGTGCCCATGCGGCTGAAAGGATCAGAACGTTTCGGTGGCTTCATCATCGGCAATTGGATGGAAGCCGATGAATTTGAACGGAGCTTTAGCGACGTGGCCGAGGATCTTCGCCTCTTTTGCCTGCTGATGCACCGCCGCATCGAAGACCTGACCGGCACCGCCCCGTTGCCCCTGCCCGAGACCCCATCGGCCTTTGGCAAACTCAGCCCGCGCGAAGCCGAAGTGGTGAACCTGCTGGCCCATGGCTACACCCGCCAGCAAACCGCGCATCGCTGCAACCTCTCGATCCACACCGTCTCGGACTATGCGAAATCGGGCTACCGCAAATTGGGCATCCGCAACCGGGCGCAGGCCGCCGCCCTCGTTCACGGCACCGCGGGCGAGGCTGCGCCCAAGAAAGGCTGACGGGCTGGACGAAGAGCGCCCAAGCCCTTACCTCTGCGCCAAGCCGTTCGGAGACTTCGCATGACCAACACGCCCCTGACCCTCTACCTCGCCGCGCCGCGCGGATTCTGCGCGGGCGTGGACCGGGCGATCAAGATCGTCGAAATGGCGCTCGAGAAATGGGGCGCCCCAGTCTATGTGCGCCATGAGATCGTGCACAATAAATTCGTCGTCGACGGGCTGCGCGACAAGGGCGCGGTCTTTGTCGAGGAACTCTCCGAATGCCCCGACGACCGTCCGGTGATCTTTTCCGCCCATGGCGTGCCGAAATCCGTGCCCTCGGCGGCGCAGGCGCGCAATATGATCTATGTCGATGCCACCTGCCCACTGGTCTCCAAGGTCCATATCGAGGCGCAGCGCCATGCCGATGCAGGACTCCAGATCATCATGATCGGCCATGCGGGCCACCCTGAGACGGTCGGCACCATGGGCCAATTGCCCGATGGTGATGTGCTGCTGGTCGAAACGCCCGACGATGTGGCCGGTGTCGCTGTGCGTGATGAGGCGCAGCTGGCCTATGTCACCCAGACCACGCTCAGCGTCGATGACACCGCCGATATCGTCGCAGCCCTTCAGGCGCGGTTCCCAGCCATCATCGGCCCGCATAAAGAAGACATCTGCTACGCCACCACCAACCGTCAGGAAGCCGTCAAAGCCATGGCGCCCAAATGCGACGCGATGCTGGTGGTGGGCGCGCCGAATTCGTCGAACTCCAAACGTCTGGTCGAAGTCGGTGCCCGTGCGGGCTGCGCCTATGCGCAACTGGTGCAACGTGCGGACGACATCGATTGGCGAGCGTTGGATGGGATCGGCAGCATCGGCATCACCGCAGGCGCATCGGCCCCCGAAGTGCTGATCAACGAGGTGATCGACGCCTTCAAAGCGCGCTATGACGTGACCACCGAACTGGTCGAAACCGCGCAGGAAAACGTCGAGTTCAAGGTGCCCCGCGTCTTGCGTCAACCCGCCTGATTGACCGCCGCGCGCCAGCCGCCTAAACCGCGTTGAAACCGCGACGGGAGCCGACATGCCAGACCTTTACGCCTACACAGACGGAGCCTGCTCAGGCAATCCCGGCCCCGGTGGCTGGGGCGTGTTGATGCGCGCCATGGACGGCGACAAGATCGTCAAGGAACGCGAGTTGAAGGGCGGCGAGGCGCAAACCACCAACAACCGCATGGAACTGATGGCCGCGATCTCGGCGCTGGAATCGCTCAGCCGTACGACAGAAATCACTATCGTAACCGACAGCAACTACGTCAAAAACGGCATTACAGGCTGGATCTTCGGCTGGAAGAAAAACGGCTGGAAGAACGCCGCCAAAAAACCCGTGAAAAACGCGGAGCTTTGGCAACGGCTGGACGCGGCGAACGCGCGGCACAATGTGACGTGGAAATGGGTCAAAGGTCACGCCGGCCACCCCGAAAACGAACGCGCCGATGAACTGGCCCGCGCCGGCATGGCCCCCTTCAAACCGGGCGGCAAGAAGTGAGCCTGCTGGCCCTGCTCGACTATGCCGCCGTGCTGGTCTTTGCCATCACCGGCGCGCTGGTCGCAAGCCGGGCGCAGCTTGATATCGTGGGCTTTGCCTTTATCGCCTGCCTGACCGCCGTGGGCGGCGGCACGATCCGCGACCTCCTGCTCGACCGCAACCCGATCTTTTGGATAGAAACGCCCAGTATGCTCGGCGTGGCCATCGTGGCGGCGCTGGTGGTGTTTTTCACCGCGCACCTTCTGGAAAGCCGCTTTCGCACGTTGATCTGGCTCGACAGTCTGGCACTGGCCGTTGCCGTCGCGGCGGGGGTCGGTGTGGCGATGTCCCAAGAGCAATCCGCGCCGATCATCATCGTCATGGGCATGATCACCGGCTGTATGGGCGGGCTGATGCGCGATGTGGTGGTGGGCCAATTGCCACTGGTGCTGACGCAAGGCGAACTCTACGCCACGGCGGCTCTGTCTGGCGCTGCGGTGGCGGTGCTGCTGTCGCCCTATTTCGACGGGAGGCTCTATCCGCTGCTGGCCTGTGCCGTGACGACTTGGGTGCTTCGGGCCGGATCGCTGTATTTCGGCTGGCACTTGCCAGTCTACAAAAGCACCCCGCCGAAAAGCTGACGCCTCAGCCTTAGCCCAAGCGCCGCCCCACCGCGATTTGTGCGCCGCGCTGAAACACATCCGCGTCCTGTGCTCCCTTGCCCGCGCGCTGCAAGCGCGTTAGTCGCACGGCACCCTCGCCGCAGGCAATACGCAGATCATCCGACAAGACCTCACCCGCAGCACCTGTGCCTTCATCCAGCACCGATCCCAGCACTTTGACCCTTTGTCCGTCAATCTCGAACCACGCCCCGGGAAAGGGTGAAAGGCCACGGATCATACGATCCACCTCAACCGCGGGGCGGGTCCAGTCGATCTTGGCCTCGGCCTTGTCGATCTTGGCCGCATAGGTGACGCCTTCTTCGGGTTGGGGCTGCGGGGTTAATTTCAACAGTTGCGACAGCGCCTTGTTGATCGCCACCGCGCCCATGGCGCTCAACCGGTCGTGCAATTGCGCTGTGGTTTCTTCCGCGCCGATATCCGTCTCTTCGCAGAGCAGCACCGGCCCGGTATCGAGCCCAGCCTCCATCTGCATGATGCAAACGCCGGTCTTTTCATCGCCCGCCATGATCGCACGGTGGATAGGGGCCGCCCCGCGCCAGCGCGGCAGCAGGCTCGCGTGGATGTTCAGGCAGCCCTGTTTCGGCGCATCCAGAATGACCTGCGGGAGGATCAGACCGTAAGCCACGACCACCGCCGCGTCAGCGTCGAGTTCAGAGAATTCTTCTTGCGGCTCGGGATGTTTAAGCGATGCCGGATGCCGCACCAAAAGGCCAATCTCTTCAGCGCGTTGCTGCACCGGGCTGGGGCGGGGTTTCTTGCCCCGGCCCGCAGGGCGTGGCGGCTGGCAATAAACGGCGCAGATGTCATGCCCCGCTTGCACCAGCGCGTCGAGTACCGGCACCGAAAACTCGGGCGTGCCCATAAAGATCAGTCGCATCTGTTCACTCCTGCCGGACAGCGCCTTGGAGAGCGCCGTCAGCCGTTCTGTTTACGTGCTTTGCGCAACAGCATGTCGCGCTTGGTTTTGCTGAGGTTGTCGAAATACATTTTGCCCGCCAGATGGTCGATCTGGTGTTGGACACTGACCGCCTCCAGCCCGACGAAATCGCGTTCGACCTCTGCCCCCGTCTCATCAAGGAACCGCACCTTCACGCCGCGGGGGCGGCGGATCACGGCGCTGAAACCGGGCAGGTTCGGGCTGGCCTCCTCATAAGGGTGCAGCACAGCAGAGGCGTCGACGATCACAGGGTTCGCCAGCCGGATACGTTTGTTGCGCGCTTCCGAGGCATCGACGACGGCGGCCTGCAACATCACCCCGATCTGCGGCGCGGCAAGGCCGACGCCGGGCATGGCGTCCATCGTCTCGATCATGTCATCCCAGAGGGTGCGGATTTCATCCGTCACTGCCTCGATGGGTTCGGCGGGGCTGCGCAGTCGTTTGTCGGGCCATGCAACGTAGCGGCGTAGGGTCATTGGGCTTCAAACTCCGCAATCTTGGCAGCGCGGGTTACCGCATCCAGATGATCGAATGTCACCACGCCATCAAGGTGGTCCATCTCATGCTGCGCGATCAGCGCGGCGGCACCCTCAAGGCTTTGCACATAGCGGCCACCGTTCAGCCCGGTCCAAACCATCTGCACCTGCGACGGGCGCGAGATGTCGGTACTGATGCCCGGAATGCTTAGGCAACCTTCGGTATTGGTCACCCGCTCTTCGCCGATCTCTTGAAACATCGGGTTGATGCAGACCAGCGGGTCGGACTTATCCTCTTTCCAACCTGCATCCATCACGAAGATCCGCAGCATCGCGCCGACCTGCGGACCGGCAAGGCCCCGCCCCGGCGCGGCATACATTGTCTCCAACATATCGGCGGCCAGCTTTTCGATCTCTGGCGTGATCTCTTCGATCGGCGCGCAGGTCTCGGCCAGTCGCGGATCGGGCCAGCGAAGAACCTCTAGCACACTCATCCGCGCGCCAACTCGCGCTTCAGTTTCACCATCTTGCGGGTGATCATCTGGCGCCTCAGGGGCTTGAGGTAGTCAATGAACAGCTTTCCATCGAGGTGGTCGATCTCATGCTGCACGCAGGTCGCCCAGAGGCCGTCAAACGCCTCCTGCTGCTCTTTGCCGTCACGGTCGAGCCAGCGGACCTCAACCTCAGCCGGGCGGGTCACATCGGCGTATTGCTCAGGAATGCTCAGGCAGCCTTCTTCATAGGTGCTGAGGTCATCCGAAGAAGCCACGATCTCAGGGTTGAACATCAACAGCGGGCGCGGCGCTTCGCCCTCTTCCTTGACGCAATCGAGCACGATGACACGGCTCAGCACGCCGATCTGCGGCGCGGCAAGGCCGATGCCCGGCGCGTCATACATGGTGGTCAACATATCATCGCCCAGCACGCGCAGCTCGTCGCTGAGGTCGGCGACAGGGGCTGCGGCTTTCTTGAGCCGTGGATCGGGGTGCAAAAGGATCGGGCGTTTCATCCCGCTCATTTAGGCCATGCCCGGGCATCGCGCAACCGGGGGCTTGCAGCGCCTGTGGCAGCCGTTAGCTTGGCCGCAATATCAGGAGAGACCAGCATGAGCTTTGACGACATCATCGACCGGCGCGGCACCCATTGTTCGAAATGGGACAAGATGGAAGCGATCTATGGCGTGCCTGCAGACACGGGCATCGCCATGTGGGTGGCCGACATGGATTTCCGCCCCCCGCAGGTGGTGCAGGACGCGCTTCAGGCCCAGATCGACCACGGGGTGCACGGGTATTTCGGCGACGACAGCGAATACCTTGCCGCGATCCAATGGTGGATGGAAAACCGTCACGGCTGGAAGGTCGACGCCGATGCGATCTTTACCACCCACGGTCTGGTGAACGGCACCGCGATGTGCGTCGATGCCTTCACCCAGCCCGGTGATGGCGTGGTGCTGTTCACCCCGGTCTATCACGCCTTCGCCCGCGTGATTAACGCCGCCGAGCGGCGCGTGGTGGAATGCCCGCTGACCAATGCCTCGGGCCGCTACGAGATGGATTTCGACGCCTATGACGCCCTGATGACCGGGGATGAGAAAATGGTGATCCTCTGCTCGCCGCATAACCCCGGCGGGCGTGTCTGGAGCCGCGAAGAACTGCAAGGCGTGGCCGATTTCGCCAAGCGGCACGATCTGGTGCTGGTCTCGGATGAAATCCACCACGATCTGGTGATGCCGGGGCACAAGCACATCCCCATGGCGCATATCGGCGGAATCGAAGACCGTCTGGTGATGATGACCGCCACGACCAAGACTTTCAACATCGCCGGCGGCCATACCGGGAACGTCATCATTCACGACCCCAAGCTGCGCCAACGCTTCGCCCAGCGCATGGCGGCTTTGGGCGTCTCGGCGAACTCCTTCGGGCTGATCATGGCAACGGCGGCCTATTCCCCCGAGGGGGCCGCTTGGGTGGATGAACTGACCGCCTATCTGGACGGAAACCGGCAGCTCTTCGATGACGCGGTGAACGCGATTCCGGGGCTACGCTCGATGCCGCTGGAATCGACCTATCTGGCTTGGGTGGACTTTTCCGGCACCGGCATGGCGCCTGCGGAATTTCAGGAGCGTGTCGAGAAAAGTGCCGCCATCGCTGCCAACCACGGCGCGACATTTGGCACCGGCGGCGAAAGCTTCATGCGTTTCAACCTCGCCACGCCACGTGCACGGGTTGAAGAAGCTTGCAACCGGCTCGCCAAAGCCTTCAGCGATCTGCAGTAATTGAAAGACGGCGCGGCGGGACTGCCCCCCCGTTCCGCTGCTTCAGGCGCGGCCGTCTTCGATCAGCCCCAGCGGCGCATCGGCGGGGCGCTCGAAATCAAGCGGAGGACGGTCTGCCACGGCAGTCGCGCGTTTGAACTCATAGCGCATTTCGCCCGCTTCTTCCTCGCTCGCCACGATCAAACATTGGAACAGATGCAGGCTGCCATCATAAAGATCGACCAGCCCGCGTAACTTGGGCGCATCTTCGGCATCAACGGAAAAACCGGTCTTCCACATGCGCAGCACGCGGTAGACATCACCGCCCACCTCAAGCCGCAGGCGAGACCCTTTGCGCAGGCTTTCCATGCGCGCGGCATCCAGCCCCGCTTGTATTTCTTTCGACAGAAATTCTTCCATGAGCAATCCCCCCGCTGATGCCTCTAAGCTGGCGGAAAGCGTAGAAAATACAAGTTAAGATTTGATGACGTTTGGGCAGTCTGCACCTGCGCAGGGCGGCTGCGCGCCCATGAAGATGTGCACCCCTCGCCCCTTGCCCTAGATATATCCTCAAACGCGCAAAGGAGAACAAGATGGGCCTTTTGGTTGACGGAAAATGGCAAGACAAATGGTATGATACCAAATCCTCAGGCGGCAAGTTTGAGCGCGCCGCAGCGAAGTTTCGCAACTGGGTAACCGCCGATGGCAGCGCCGGCCCCAGCGGCGACGGCGGGTTCAAAGCAGAATCGGGCCGCTATCACCTCTATGTCAGCTATGCCTGCCCTTGGGCACATCGCGCGCTGATCTTCCGCCAGTTGAAGGGGCTGGAGAATCACATCGGCGTGTCGGTCGTACACCCCGATATGCTGGGCGAAGGCTGGACCTTTGATGATGACTTCCCCGGTGCCACCGGCGACACCCTCTTTGGCCTGCCCTATGCCCGCGACATCTATACCCGTGCCGATCCCAATTTCACGGGCCGCGTCACCGTGCCGATCCTCTGGGACAAAGAGCGCGAGACCATCGTCAGCAACGAGAGCGCCGAGATCATCCGCATGTTCAACAGCGCCTTTGATGAGCTGACCGGCAACAGCGATGACTACGACCCCGCCCCCCTCCACGACCGCATCGAAGAGGTGAACGCCCGCGTCTATGACACGCTCAACAACGGCGTCTACAAAGCCGGTTTCGCCACCACGCAGGAGGCCTATGACGCTGCCGTGCATCCGCTCTTTGACACATTGGATTGGATCGAAGACATCCTGTCACAGAACCGCTACCTCGCGGGCGACAAGATGACCGAGGCCGACTGGCGGCTTTTCACCACACTGGTGCGCTTCGACAAGGTCTATCACCTGCACTTCAAGTGTAACCGCAACCGGATCGTCGATTACCCGAACATCTGGGCCTATACGCGCGAACTCTATCAGGTGCCGGGCGTGGCCGAGACGGTGAACTTCGACCATATCGTGCGGCACTACCACTACAGCCACGACACGATTAACCCGCATCGGATCATCCCGATCAACCCGGTGCTGGATTTCGACGCGCCGCACGGGCGCGGCTGATCCCTCCTCCCCCTGCCTGCCTTGCGGAAGGCGCTTGATCGCGCAGCGCTTTTGCGCTTTCACCGCAGCAAGAACGGCAGGGGGACGAGGATGCAACAGCCAGATCAGCGCGACCACGGCGGCGGTGTCGATGCGGCAGCGGCGCGTTTCGGCGGGCGGCGGGCGGAGTGGATCGACCTGTCGACCGGGATCAATCCGCAGCCCTACCCGATCCCCGCCCTGCCTGCAGAGGCGTGGAACGCGCTTCCCGATGCGGCAGCGCAAACCGCGCTTGTGGATGCCGCCCGCGCCTTCTGGAAGGTGCCACCGGATGCTGCGCTGCTGGCCGTGCCGGGCGCATCCTCGGCCATTGCGCGCATCCCGGCGCTCGCCCCGAAGGGCCGTGTGCTCATCCCCGGCCCGACCTATAACGAGCATGCCGCGAGCTTTGCCGAGAACGGCTGGCAGGTGGTCGAAGAGGGCAACACCGATGCCGCCGTCCATGTGCACCCCAACAACCCCGACGGGCGGCTTTGGCAAGCGTCAGAGACCCCCGCCCCCCTCAGCATTATCGACGAGAGCTTTTGCGACATCACGCCTGACGCCACCCTCATGGCGCAGGCCACGACACCCGGCACGCTGATCCTCAAAAGCTTTGGCAAGTTCTGGGGGCTGGCCGGGCTGCGGCTGGGTTTTGTCATCGGCGATCCGGCTTTGGTGGCACGGCTTGGCCAGATGCTCGGCCCTTGGCCGGTAAGCGGCCCGGCTTTGCATATCGGCGCGGCGGCTTTGCGGGATGGCGCTTGGGCCGAAGCGATGCGGGCCCGGTTGGCGACTGACGCCACCCGTCTCGACACAATGATGACCGAAGCGGGCGCGCAGATCTTCGGTGGCACCCCGCTTTTCAGGCTTTATGAGGTCGACAACGCGCAAGCTTGGCAGGAACGCCTCGCCCAGCATCACATCTGGACCCGCGTCTTCCCCTATAACCCACGCTGGCTGCGCCTCGGCCTGCCCCCCGCTGACGGCTGGTCGCGGTTGGAGCGGGCGCTGGCATGAGCACGGCGGCGGTTCTTGCGCTGGCCATGCTGCTCGACGCGGCCCTTGGAGAACCGGAATGGCTCTGGCGGCGCTTGCCGCATCCGGCGGTGCTGATGGGGCGATTGATCGGCTGGGGGGATCGGCGGTTGAACCACGGCCAAGCGCGACGCGCGAAGGGCGCGGCACTGCTGCTGGCGCTGATGATCGGGATGGCGTGCCTTGGCTGGGTGCTGAGCCTTCTTGGCCCGCTCGCCGAGATCATCATCGCCGCGATCCTACTTGCGCAACGCTCCCTCGTCGAACACCTCCGCGCTGTGGCTGATGGGCTTCGCCAATCGCTGCCCGCAGGCCGCCGCGCGGTGGCGATGATTGTCAGCCGCGACACTGCCGAGATGCCCCCAGACGCCGTGGCACGCTCGGCCATCGAAAGCGGCGCGGAGAACCTCAGCGACGGCATCATCGCCCCTGCCTTTTGGTTCTTGCTGGGCGGGCTGCCGGGGTTGCTGGTCTATAAGATCGTCAACACCGCCGACAGTATGATCGGCTACCGCACCCCGCGCTATGCCGATTTCGGCTGGGCCGCGGCGCGGATGGATGACCTGCTGAACCTCGCCCCGGCACGGCTGACTGCGCTGCTCATCGCGCTCCCCGGCGGGGTGCTGCACCACTGGCGCGACATCAAGGCCGACGCGGCGCTGCACCGCTCGCCCAACGCCGGTTGGCCGGAAGCCGCCATGGCGCGGGCCATAGGTGTGGCCCTCGCCGGTCCGCGCAGCTATGATGGGCAGGTGCAGCAGTTTCCTTGGGTGCACGGCGCGGGGGCGCGCGTCATCGGACCTCAGGAGATCGATGCGGCCATCACCCGCCTCTGGCAGGCATGGTTGGTGATGTGGGCAATCGCCCTAGTTCTGGCCTGTCTGTGACCAAAAGGATACCTATGCGCCCCTATTTCCTAGCCGCCACCCTTGCGGCCCTCACCCTTCCCGCCACCGCCATTGCGCAAACGGCCTGTGGCGGTGATTTCTCCAGCTTCATCGCGGATGCCAAATCTGAGGCCGTGGCCAATGGGGCTGACCCTGCCACCGCCGATCGGTTTTTTGCTGGCCTACGCCAAGACCCCGCCGTGCTGCGCGCGGATCAGGCGCAAGGGGTGTTCCAAAAACCCTTCATCGAATTTTCGCGCCACCTGATCTCGGAAAACCGGATCAACCGGGGCCGCGCCATGGCCGAGAAATACGACGCGGTCTTTGACCGGGTTGAATCCGAGTATGGCGTCAGCCGTGGCGTGCTACTGGCCTTCTGGGCGTTTGAGACGGATTACGGCGCGATCCAAGGCGACTTTAACACTGCCAACGCGCTGGCCACGCTGGCGCATGACTGCCGCCGCCCCGAGTTGTTCCGCCCACAGCTTTTCGCGGCATTGGAGCTTTTCGAGCGCGGTGAATTCGACCCCGCCACCACCACCGGCGCTTGGGCCGGAGAGATCGGCATGGTGCAAATGCTGCCGCGCGACATCATCGAAAACGGCGTGGACGGCGACGGCGATGGCGAAGTCTCGCTGAAAACCTCTGCCCCTGATGCGCTGCTGTCGGGCGCCAAAATGCTACAAAGCCTCGGCTGGCGGGCGGGTGAGCCTTGGCTGGCCGAAGTCACCCTACCGCAAGACTTCGACTGGTCGCAAAGCGGGCTGGAGACCACCAAATCCGTTAGCGAATGGCAAGCGATGGGCGTGTCCCCCCGCAACGGGCCGCTGGCCGAGGGGCTGACCGCCTCGGTCCTGCTGCCACAAGGGCGCGGCGGGCCAGCCTTCATCGCCTACCCGAATTTTAGGGTCTATTTCGAATGGAACCAGAGCTTTACCTACGTCATGACCGCCGCCTATTTCGCCACGCGGTTGGAAGGCGCACAGGTTTTCGACGCAGGCAATCCGCAACCGGGGCTTAGCGGCGACGCGATGAAAACGCTGCAACGCAAACTGCAAGCCAAGGGCTATGATGTGGGCGATGTAGATGGCATCCTCGGCTCCGGCACCCGTGCCGCCGTGCGCGCCGAACAGAAACGACTAGGCATGCCCGTCGATGGCTGGCCCACACCTGATCTGCTGAACCAACTGTAAGGAGAAGACCCCGATGGCCCTCAAGAAAACCGCCGCCCAAATGGTCTCTGAGGCCCGTGCCCGGATCGAAGAGATCGACAGCGCTGAGGCCATCGCCATGCTGGACGACGAAAACGTGCAATTCGTCGACCTGCGCGATCCCCGCGAACGCGAGCGCACCGGGTTCATCCCCGGTGCGTTCCACTGCCCACGGGGCATGTTGGAATTTTGGGTCGACCCCGACAGCCCCTACTTCAAAGAGGTCTTTGCCCAAGACAAGAAATTCGTCTTTCACTGCGCCTCGGGCTGGCGCTCGGCCATCTCGGTCGCGACACTGCAAGACATGGGCTTTGACGCCGCACATCTGAAGGACGGTTTCGGCGGCTGGGAAAAAGCAGGCGGCCCTATCGAGAAGTCCTGATACGCGGCCTTTGATCTGGCCTCCCTCACGCAAAGCTGCCACAAGTTTTGCAACGTCAAAGGAGAGACAGAATGACCGAGATCAAACGCCACCACACCAACACCCGCATGAGCCAAATCGTCGAGCATGGCGATGTGATCTACCTTGCCGGTCAGGTCGGCACGGCGGGTGCCGATGTCGCCACGCAGACCCAAGATTGCCTTGATAAAGTCGACGCCCTGCTGGCCGAGGTCGGCAGCGACAAGACCCGCATCCTGCAATCGACGATTTGGCTGGCCGACATGGCCGATTTCGCGGCGATGAACGCCGTTTGGGATGCTTGGGTGCCCGAAGGCAACGCCCCCGCCCGCGCCTGTGGCGAATCCAAACTCGCCACGCCAGAATATCTGGTCGAAGTGCTGGTGATCGCGGCCAAAGCCTGAGCCATCGCCCCGCGCCCTGTCGTAGGGCGCGGGGTCTTTGCCGGAACCCCCAGATGACCCCCTGCACCCTCACCGCCCTGTCGGACCTCGCCACGCTCGACGTTGATACCATCATCGACGTGCGCGCCCCAATGGAGTTTGCCGAGGATCATCTGCCCGGCGCGATCAATCTGCCCGTGCTGTCGGATGCCCAGCGGGCCGAGGTCGGCACCATCTACAAACAAGTCAGCCCCTTTGACGCCCGCAAGATCGGCGGCGCGCTGGTGGCGCGGAACACGGCACGGCATTTACAAACGGCACTGGCGGATAAAAACGGCGGCTGGCAACCGCTGGTCTATTGCTGGCGCGGTGGGCAGCGGTCGGGTGCGTTCTCGACAATTCTCGATCAGGTCGGCTGGCGTGTGCAACTTCTGCGCGGCGGCTATCGCAGCTATCGGCGGTTGGTGGTCGCGGCGCTCTACGACACGCCCATGCTGCACCGGCTGATGTTGATCGAAGGCGGCACCGGCACGGCCAAGACGCGGCTGCTGCACCATCTGGCAAAGGCAGGCGCGCAGGTGCTTGACCTCGAAGGGCTGGCACAACATCGCGGGTCGCTGTTTGGCGCGGTGGACGGCGGCCAACCGCATCAGAAAATGTTTGAATCCCGTCTGGCCCAAGCCCTCACGCCGCTCGACCCGGCGCAGGTAACCTGGGTCGAAGCGGAAAGCAGCAAGATCGGTGGCATCACCCTGCCTCCCGCGCTCTGGGCTGCGATGCTCGCCGCACCTCGGGTCGAGATCGCCGCACCCTTGGCCGCGCGGGCGGATTTTCTCTGTCGGGCCTATGACGACCTGACGACGGACCCTGCCTTGCTTGAAGATCGTATCGACAAGCTGCGCCCCTATCACAGCGCAGAGACCATCACCCAATGGCAGACCCAAGCCCACGCGGGCGATTGGGCCACCCTTGCCGAAGGGCTGATCGGCCAACACTACGACCCGCGCTATGCCAAAGCCGCCAGCCGCAATCCCGCGCCGATAGAGCGGTTGGTGCTCGACACACTCGACGACACCTCCTTGGCCGAGACCGCCGCCGCCCTGAACGCCCGTTTCAGCGCAGGCGCATAGAGGGGGCACCGGCCTCCAGCCGTCCGATGATATGGCCCGTCAGACCCGCAGCCTCTAGCCGTGCCTGCGCCGCTTCCGCCGCTCCCTTTGGCAAGGCCGCCAGCAGCCCCCCAGCGGTCTGTGGGTCGTGAAAAAGTGGGTTCACCGGGCCTGCGGCCTCTACCGGAGCATCGGCCTGATTGACCGACAACAGCGATGATGCCACCCCCCGATCCGACAGCGCCTGTGCGCCGGGATAGAGCGGGACCGCCGCACCCCAAAGCTCTGCCGCCAGCCCCGAGGCGCGGCAAATCGCCTGCACATGGCCTGCCAAGCCAAAGCCCGTCACATCCGTCATCGCATGAGCAGCGCCCAAAATCGCAGCCTCCCGCGCCTGCGGTGTCGCCATGAGCCCGAGCGCTTTGGCCACCACCCGCCCCGGCGCACTGCCTGCCATATGCCCGGCAAGGATCACGCCAGACCCGATTGGCCGGGTAAGCATCAACACATCCCCCGGCTGCGCGCCGCCAACACCGATGGGCATCTCCGCCCGCGTGCCGGTGACCGTAAACCCGATGGTCAACTCCGCGCCCATGGTCGTGTGCCCGCCGACAATCTGCGCCCCTGCTGCCGCCATCACGTCCTGCGCAGCCCCCGCGATCTCTCGCAACGTGCGGGCCTGCAATGCGGGCGACATGCGCGGCATGATGATTGAACTCAGCGCCACCTGCGGTTTGGCCCCCATGGCCCAGACATCGCCCAAGGCATGAACCGCCGCGATTCGCGTCATCAGCGCCGGGTCTTCGATGAAGCCGCGCAGGTGGTCCGTGCTCATCACCTGAAAGCCGCCGCCCGGTTGGCGCAGCACCGCCGCATCATCGCCCGCCCCAGTGACCACATCGCCGGAGATTGGCCCCTGCACCTTTGCCAAAAGATCGCCCAGCACCGCGCCGCCCACCTTGGCGCCGCAACCGCCACAAAGCGGCTTGCCCGCCAGCGCCTCTTCCACGCCCGAGGCCGTCGGAACCGACAGCGCTTTGCCCTTCATTTCGGGCAGGTCATCAAGCTGATCCATGAACTTCCGGTCGATCCGATCCTTCCACTGCCAAAGCAGCGCCCCGCCAAGTGCCAGCCCGTTCCGCTCGGCCACGGCAGATTTCCCACCGAGCGAAACCAGCTTGAGATAATGTTTCTGCGGTTTGAACGCCCGCCGCGCACCACCACTCAGCGCAGCGCGCAGGTTATCATGCAGCACCGGCGCTGCCCGCACAGCAAAAACCCCGGCCTTGGGGCGCGGCGTGGCCTCCATATGCGCACAGTCGCCCACGGCAAAGAGTGCCGCATCGTCCACGACACCCAAGTCTGCCCCGACACGGATGAACCCCTCATGAAGCGGCAGATCAGTCTGCGCGAGCCAGCCATGCGGCACCGCCCCCGCCGCGCCCACACAAAGCGCGGCTGGGATCGGCGGGCCACCCGCCAAGATCACCTGCCGATCGGTGATGCGCGTGACCGTGGCATCAAGCGCAAGGGCCACCCCCAATTTCGCCATCTGCCGCCGCAGCATCGCCTCGGTCCGAGGGGCCATGCCGGAAAGCTGTGGCCCGTGTTCCACCACCGTCACGGCAGGCTGCACACCCGCTTGACGCAGCGCAAAGGCCATCGCCATGGCAAGCTCGCAGCCCGCCACACCGCCGCCAATCACCGCCACCTCGGGCGGCTGTTCGCCCGCCTTCACCGCTGCCAGAAACTCACGCCAGCGCGCTGCGTAGACATCAAGTGGTTTGGCCCCGACCGCGTATTGCGCAAACCCCGGCAGGTCCATCTTGGCCGTGATCCCTATGTCGATCGAGGCCACGTCATAGGCCACGGCCCCGTGCCCTTCGACCGTGATCTCGCGTGCCGCCCGGTCAATCCCCGTCACCGCCCCAAGGATCAGCCGCGCCCCGGCGTGGCGGCACAGGCGCATCAGGTCGATCTCCAATTCATCCCGCCCGTAGTGCCCGGCGATATGACCGGGCAGCATGCCGGTATAGGGCGCGGTGGGACCGGGGTTGATGACCGTCAGCCGCGCACCGGGCAGCGGGTCCATCCCCCATTTGCGCAGCACGAGAGCATGGGCGTGCCCGCCGCCTACCAGCACCAGATCTCGCGTCAGGGGCAGATCGCTTTGCACCAGATTGCCTCACTCTCTCTTTCAGATATGGCTATAGCTAACCGAAGCCGCTCGGCCGCGCCATTGGCCTGACCGAGATGTGAGCGGATCGGACCAGAACTAAAATGGCACTTCCCCGCCCATTCCGGCCTCCAAACCCGCCAAACAGGTAAAAAGGGTGACAATTCGCCCCCAAACCCCCATGTACATTCCATCCCCGACCCTCTACCGACGGTCGGATTCCTTTGCCGTGGCTGGTAGCACCCCACGTGCCCGCCCCCCGCACAAACGTTCAAGACAGGACAGCCTTCGTGATCCAGACTATTGCCGATGCCCTTGCCCAACAGGGTTATGAAACACTTACCGCCGTTCAGGATGCCGTCACAGACCCAGCGCTGAACGATCAAGACCTTCTGGTTTCCGCCCAAACCGGGTCGGGCAAGACGGTGGGCTTTGGCCTCGCCATCGCGCCGACACTCTTGGGGGACGATACCCATTTCGGCCAAGCAGGCGCACCGCTGGCGCTGATTATCGCGCCCACACGCGAATTGGCGATGCAGGTCAGCCGCGAACTGACCTGGCTTTATGGCAAAGCGGGCGCAGTGGTTACCACCTGTGTCGGCGGCATGGACACCCGGACCGAGCGCCGCGCGCTGGACCGGGGCGCACATATCGTCGTCGCCACGCCGGGCCGTCTGTGTGACCACATCAAACGCAACAATATCAACCTCGACGCGATCCGCGCTGTGGTGCTGGACGAAGCGGATGAGATGCTCGACCTCGGCTTCCGCGAGGACCTTGAGTTCATCCTCTCCGAATCCCCCGAAGAGCGCCGCACGCTGCTGTTCTCGGCCACCGTGCCTGCGGCGATTGCCAAACTGGCGAAATCCTACCAGCGCGACGCGCAGCGCATCACCACTGTGAGCGAAGCCAAACAGCACAGCGATATCGAATACCGCGCGCTGAATGTGCACCCGCGTGACACTGAAAACGCGATCATCAACGTGCTGCGCTTCTATGAAGCCAAGAACGCCATCGTGTTCTGCAACACCCGCGCCGCCGTGGCGCGTCTGACCACGCGCTTTACCAACCGGGGTTTCTCGGTCGTGGCGCTGTCGGGTGAGTTGACGCAATCCGAGCGAACCAACGCCCTGCAAGCGCTGCGCGACGGGCGGGCCCGCGTCTGTATCGCGACAGACGTGGCCGCACGCGGCATTGACCTGCCGAACCTTGAACTGGTGATCCACGCCGATCTGCCCAGCAACTCCGACACGCTGCTGCACCGCTCGGGCCGTACTGGCCGCGCCGGGCGCAAGGGCGTTTCCGCCCTGATCGTGCCTGCGAAACTGCGCAGCAAAGCAAACCGTCTGATCGGCGGCGCGAAGCTGAAAGTGGAATGGGCGGCACCGCCCTCCGCCACCGAAGTCAACGCCGCAGACGAAGCCCGCCTGCTGGCCGATTCCGCATGGTCTGACCCGATCCCGGAAGATGCCGAAGGTTTTGTCGCCAATTTGGTCGAGCAATTCTCGGCAGAGCAACTGGCCACTGCCTTCGTCAACCTCTACCGCGCGCGTCAATCCGCGCCAGAAGAACTGGCCGAACCCGGTGCCCCCGGCGATGACAAGCCGCGCCCGGCCTTTGGCAAATCGGTCTGGTTCTCGATCTCGACAGGCCGCAACGACGGGGCCGAGCCGCGCACGCTGCTGCCGATGCTTTGCCGTCGCGGCGATCTGACCAAAGACGACATCGGCGCGATCCGTGTGCAGGGCAGCCACAGCTTTGTTGAAGTGCTGGAGACTTCTGTGCCCGGCCTGCTCAGCGCACTTGGCGGTGACATGAAGCTGGAAGAAGGCGCGGTGCTGACGCAGCTCGACAAAGCCCCCGATCTGGCCCGTGGCCCGAAGCCTGCAGGCAAACGTGGCCCCAAGCCGGGTGGCGGCTACAAGGGTGATCGCGACCGTGGCCCGCGCCCGCCGCGCGACAACTACGATCCCGATGCCGCCCCCGCCCCGCGCAAACCCCGCGCCAAAGCGGCGGATGGCCCCGGTGCGGCGTCGTTCGACAAGCCCAAATACGACAAGCCCAAGTTCGACAAACCGCGCGCACCCAAGGGCGAGCGCCCGCCAAAGTCGCACAAGACAGAGCGCAGCCCGATGAAGCCCGGTGCAACGCCCAAGCCGAAGTCTGGCGGCGAAACCACCGGCAAGCCCAAGGCGAAAGCCGTTTGGAAAAAGGAAAAGCCCGCAGGCGATGCACCGCGCAAAGGCAAGGGCAAGCCGACAACCTCGGCCACCACGCCGGGCGGTGAGAAGTCCTACAAACGGGCGTCCGACCCGTCCAAACGCTTCACCCCGCCGAATAAGATCGGCAAGCAGGGCGGCAAGGGCGGCCCGAAATCGAAGTAAACTTGAACGCCGGGGCACCACCCCGGCGTTTTCTTTAAGGCCCCGGACTTTTTAAAAAAGTCCGGTTCGATTTCTTTGAAAGAAATCGGCTCCCACGGCTGGCCTTAAAGAACAAACCCAACTGGCACTACTGGTGGCGCGACTTTCGCTGTGATGTGATAGGCACATTCCCCGCCTCTGCGCGGGCTTCATTCGTGGGTTCGCCCACTCGCACAGAAAGGTTTGCCCCATGGACGGCAATTTCAACGAGAACGACATCTCCCGCGTTGTCGAAGCCGACCGCGCGCATATCTGGCACCACCTGAGCCAGCACAAACCCTATGAAACGACCGACCCGCGCATCATTGTCGAAGGCAAAGGCATGCGGGTCTGGGACCAAAAGGGCAAAGAGCACCTTGATGCCGTGTCCGGTGGTGTCTGGACGGTCAACGTAGGCTATGGCCGTGAAAGCATCGCCAATGCCGTGCGCGACCAGCTGATCAAACTGAACTATTTCGCCGGGTCCGCAGGCTCGATCCCCGGCTCTCATTTCGCCGAGAAACTGCTGGACAAGATGCCCGGCCTTGATCGCGTCTATTACTGCAACTCGGGCTCCGAGGCGAATGAGAAAGCCTTCAAAATGGTCCGCCAGATCGCGCACAAACGTTATGGCGGCAAGAAGCACAAGATCCTCTACCGCGACCGCGACTACCACGGCACCACCATCGGCTGCCTCTCGGCGGGTGGGCAGGACGAGCGCAACGCACAATACGGCCCCTTCGCGCCGGGGTTTGTGCGGGTGCCGCACTGCCTTGAATACCGCAGTTTTGAGCAGGACGGCGCGCCACAGGAAAACTACGGTGTCTGGGCTGCCGACCAGATCGAGAAGGTGATCCTCGCCGAAGGGCCGGAAACCGTTGGCGCGCTTTGCCTAGAGCCGGTGACCGCAGGCGGCGGCGTGATCTGCCCGCCCGAGGGCTATTGGGAGCGCGTGCAAGAGATTTGCCGCAAATACGACATCCTGCTGCATATCGATGAGGTCGTCTGCGGCGTCGGGCGCACCGGCACATGGTTCGGTTATCAGCACTACGGCATCCAGCCAGACATGGTGACCATGGCCAAGGGCGTCGCCTCAGGCTAT
>Ga0207906_1000077_pt1 | contig 91962 bp, 81 predicted proteins | sample LinPmetageLP37_FD_184050 | JGI IMG/M metagenome (GOLD analysis project Ga0207906, IMG submission 184050) | Marine viral communities from the Pacific Ocean - LP-37 (SPAdes) | ecosystem: Environmental > Aquatic > Marine > Oceanic | place: Pacific Ocean | collected 2010-06-16 | reverse complement strand
TATTCATGCTGTTGTGTGGTAACAAGCCTAATTGCACGTTCACGAAATTCTGATGTATAGCGATTTGATTTTTTCATAGTTCCAGTTTCTCAAGTTATTGAGTCTCTGGCAAACACGGGGCGATTCAAACTTTACCAAACATGGGTTTACTCAAGCAGGGCCACAACATGTTAAAGCTATATTAAGGTGGCTTGCACACTTTCATGCGTTTAACTTAAGTAAACCCGCTGATGGGTTATGGCAGCAAGGCAACTACTGGCATTTAAGCACGCGCCCAGATGAGTTTAATAAACTAAAAGATAACCTTGATAAAAAGTCCGATATTAAAAATGCTGCACATAAAATAGATGAGCAACTACAAAGTTGTGCGTATAAAACGCTGATTCATGGCGATGCAAAACTTGCTAACTTTGCAGCAAATGAGCGCGATGAAATACTCGGTTATGATTTTCAGTATATAGGTGCAGGTTGCGGGATAATTGATGTAATGTATTTTATGACCAGTTGCTTAAGTGATGCACAATTACACGGATGCGCTGATGAGTATCTTGCGTATTATTTTGATAATTTAAAGACTGCTATTACTACTTATCATCCTACAGCACCAGCAGGTAAAATAGCTGACAATTGGCTCGCTTTATGGCCTGCTGCATGGGCTGACTTTTATCGATTTTTAGCTGGCTGGAGCCCCGAGCACCAAAAAATAAATAGTTATATGCAACAGCAAGTAAACAGCTGGTTAGCGAGTAACATTTAATAAACACAACGGGTTGATGGCTTGCATAAATATCAAGCAAAACAATGCATTTTGGCACGATATATGAAAATCTCTTTAAAACTACAGGTCAAATGACCTTTTTTAATATAAAATACTGCAAATTCTTGTATCAGTAGGTTTATATCATGGCAATTCACGTTATTTCTCACCCTCTTGTTCAACATAAACTAGGCCTAATGCGAGCGCATGGTATTAGTACTAAAAGCTTTCGTGAATTATGTTCTGAAGTTGGAACCTTATTAACTTACGAAGCAACTAAAAACCTACAGTTAGAAGATAACGAAATTACAGGCTGGGATGGCAATAAATTAAAAGTAGAGCATATTAAAGGTAAAAAAATTACCGTAGTGCCTATTTTACGCGCTGGTCTTGGCATGATGGACGGTGTTATGCAGTTATTACCAGCGGCTAAAGTAAGTGTGGTTGGTCTTGAACGTAACGAAGAAACACTAGAGCCAGTACCATATTTTGAAAAGCTAGTAGGTAATATTGATGAGCGCTTAAGCTTAGTTATTGACCCTATGCTTGCAACGGGTGGCTCAATGATTGCCACAATCGATATGCTTAAAAAAGCAGGCTGTAAAGAAATCAAAGTAATTGTATTAGTAGCTGCGCCAGAAGGTGTGGAAAAAACACTTACAGCACATCCCGACGTAGAAATATTTACAGCCTCTGTAGATAGCCACTTAAACGAAAAGGGCTATATTATCCCTGGTTTAGGCGATGCGGGCGACAAAATATTCGGTACTGTTTAGGAGTCTTTAAGTGCAAAATAATGACACCTTTTCAATAAAAACTATTTTAACAGGCGCGCAAATGCTGTTTGTAGCATTTGGTGCGCTGGTATTAGTGCCACTTTTAACGGGCTTGGATCCTAATGTTGCGCTTTTTACCGCTGGCATTGGTACTTTGCTGTTTCAGGTAGTGACTAAAGGCCAAGTGCCTATATTTTTAGCTTCATCGTTTGCTTTTATTGCACCTATTATTGCCGCTGTGCAAATGTGGGGCGTGCCAGCCACTATGGGCGGCTTAATGGTGGCCGGCTTTGCTTATATGCTTTTAAGTTTATTAGTGAAATTTAAAGGCGTTGCAACGCTTCATAAAATTTTACCGCCTGTGGTTGTGGGCCCAGTAATTATGGTTATTGGTTTAGCGCTTGCACCTGTTGCTGTAAATATGGCGATGGGTAAAAGTGGCGACGGCAGTATTCAAATTATTGATTACAACAGCGCTATTTATATTTCGTTGTTCTCGTTAGTGGTTACGCTTATTTTTGCAGTGTGGGGAAAAGGCGTATTTAAGCTTATACCTATTCTGGCAGGGGTTGTAGCGGGTTATTGTTTATCGCTTGCAATGGGCGTTGTGCAATTTGACGCAGTAACTAACGCACAGTGGTTTGCTGTACCAAACTTCACATGGCCTGAGTTTAAATGGCAGGCTATTTTGTTTATGGTGCCTGTAGCAATAGCACCTGCAATTGAGCATATTGGCGATATGATGGCTATTAGCCAAGTAACCAATAAAGACTTTTTGAAAAAGCCTGGGCTTCACCGTACTTTGTTTGGTGATGGCCTTGCGACGTCTGCCGCATCATTATTTGGCGGCCCGCCTAACACAACTTACTCAGAGGTAACGGGAGCAGTTATGCTTACCAAAAACTTCAATCCTAAAGTAATGATGTGGACAGCCATTATCGCCATTATTTTAGCCTTTGTTGCTAAAATGGGATCTGGCTTACAGACTATACCTGTACCTGTAATGGGCGGCATTATGATTCTACTTTTTGGCTCTATTGCTGTAGTGGGTTTAAATACATTAGTTAAGTCGGGCGATGATTTAACAGCACCACGTAACTTAAGTATTGTTGCACTTATTTTGGTGTGCGGTATTGGCGGTATGCATATTGGTGGTAGCCAATTTAGTTTAGAGGGCGTAAGTTTATGCGCTATTTTAGGCATTGTGCTCAACCTTGTATTACCTAAGGCGCAGCCTCAAGAGAGTTAATAGTGCACGTAAGTTAAAAATATTGCACCATAATAGCGCATTTTTAATGCGCTATTTTTTTAACCTACTAATAAATATACAAAAATAATAATGGTCTAGTATCTGCATTTAACTTCCAGAACGCATTGTATGCAAAGGAGTTACTATGTCAGAGGCCAATATTGTGGATATAACCCCGTTTTTAGCAAAACACCAACTGCCTTTAAAGTATCAATATTTGAGTGAGCAATATTTTGTTCCACTTGCGCATGACATCCTCGAATCTAAAAAAACAAATACTCCTATTTTTGTTGCCATAAATGGATGCCAAGGCTCAGGAAAAACAACACTCGCTGATTTTTTAGTTACCTGGTTTTCTAAAAACACACCACTTAACAGTGTTGCATTGTCTATTGATGACTTTTATTTAGCAAAACAAGCACGTAGTGAACTTGCCAAAGACGTACATCCTCTTTTTACTACTCGCGGAGTACCGGGTACTCACGATGTAGCGTTAATGAATAGCACAATAACTAACTTACTGGCAGGAGAGGTAAACGTACCGCTTCCACGTTTTAATAAACACGAAGACGACAGCGTGCCAGCAAGTGATTGGCTAACAAATGAAAAGCCAGTTGATATTGTTATTTTAGAAGGGTGGTGTGTAGGCAGTGAGCCACAACCGTTGTTTTCATTGAGTGAGCCGCTTAACGAGTTAGAGCAACAGTTTGATAAAGAAGGCGTTTGGCGCCGCTGTGTAAATAGCTGTTTGGCAAACGAGTATAAAGCCGTTTTTAACCTAATTGATTATACCGTTATGCTAAAAGCACCGAGCTTTAGTGATGTTTTTACATGGCGACAAGAGCAAGAACAAAAGCTAATAGCCAAAAAAGGTGAAGGCTCAGGCACCATGACTAACGAGCAATTGGTGTATTTTATTTCTCATTTTGAGCGCATTACGCGTGAGAACTTAAACACACTGAGCGCTAAAGCAAATGCATTAATTGAACTTGATAGCAATCGCGATATTAGCGGTATGCACCTAACGAGTGATGACACCCTTCAACCTATTATTTTTACAGATTTGGACGGTACATTACTCGATCACGCCGATTACAATACAAATAATATCAGTGAGTTATTACAGCAGCTGCAAAATGCGCATATTCCTGTGGTGTTTAATACCAGCAAAACTTTTTGCGAAGTTATAGAACTTAAAAACGATTTAAATATTCAACAGCCTTTTATTGTCGAAAACGGTGCAGCGGTATTTATTCCAGAAGACTATTTTGAATTAAAGCCAATTGGTTGTAAAAAAGTAGGCGCTTATTGGTGCTACGCAATGGCAAAGCCGTTATCGAGTTTATTAAATGATTTAAATACTTTAAAGGCGGATTATAAAGCTCATTACAAATTGTTTAGTGACTTATCGAGTGAGCAAATATCAGAGCTTACCGGGCTAAACGATGCACAAGCAAGGCGCGCACAAACTCGCGATTATTCAGACCCTCTTTATTGGTATGGCAACGACGAATTGCTCACAGCCTTTGTAAACGATGTTGAAGCACTCGGCTACGATATAAAAATTGGCGGACGCTTCATTCATATTGCCAAAAATACCGATAAAAGCGCTGCACAGCAGTGGTTAGTTAAACAGTTTACCCATCATTTCAGAAAGCCTCTCACGGTTATAGCACTGGGTGATAGCGATAACGATAAGCAAATGTTAGAACACGCAAATATCGCCATTATTATTGCCAATCCGGCGAGTAAAAAGCCGGTTAAATTGTCGCACAACAAAGCACGATATTCTCAATCACCAGCACCGCTGGGCTGGATTGAAGAAATAACGTCGTTGCCGTGTATTAGCAGTATTTTAAGTATTTCTGAGGAGCAAACATCTCATGGCTGATTTTTATCAAAATGGCATTATTACAACACTACATAATATTGCCGACAGACCAATAGAAGACCTAGAAAAAGAGCTACTTACTTTTAGTAAGCAGCGCCCTATGGGGTTAATACTTCCTTCGTTATTTAGTGAACTTGAAGGCCCTGCGCTGCAAAATATAGTTAGTGAATTACGCGAAGTACCATATTTATCACAAATTACGATAGGCTTAGATAGAGCCGACGAAGCACAATACCGTCATGCACTAGGCTTTTTTAAAGAGCTAAACCAAAATCATAAAGTATTATGGAACGACGGCCCACGCTTACAAGCACTAGATAAAGAATTACAAGAGCTAGGTGTTGCCCCACGCGAGCTGGGTAAAGGGCGTAATGTGTGGTACTGCATGGGCTATAAATTAGCAACAGCAGAAGTAGAGTCTATCGCGCTGCATGATTGTGATATTTTAACCTACGATAGAAGCCTACTTGCTCGCTTAATTTACCCCGTTGCGCATCCGCGTTTTAACTATGAATTTTGTAAAGGGTTTTACCCGCGTACTGCTAATGGCAAAATTAATGGCCGTGTATCGCGCTTATTAGTAACGCCACTGCTTCGCTCATTTAAAACAATTTTAGGCAATACCGACTACCTTGAATATATGGACTCTTTTAGATACCCACTTGCAGGTGAGTTTTCGTTTAGACGCGATGTATTAAACGATATTCGCATTCCAAGTGATTGGGGCCTTGAAATAGGCGTACTGAGTGAAATGTATCGTAACTATTCGCATAACCGCTTGTGCCAAGTAGATATTGCCGATAACTATGACCATAAGCACCAAGAACTTTCACTAGATGACCAAAGTGCAGGCTTGTCTAAAATGTCGATTGATATTACTAAGGCATTATTTAGAAAGCTGGCGACTCAAGGTGTTACTTTTACCAGCGAAACAATTCGTTCATTAAAAGCGACTTATTACCGTATCGGTTTAGATTTTATAGAAACGTATCATAACGACGCGCTAATGAACGGGTTAACGCTTGATGTACACCAAGAAGAAAAAGCAGTAGAAATGTTTGCACAAAATATTATGGAAGCAGGGCAACACTTTTTAGAAAACCCAATGGAAGCGCCATTTGTGCCAAGTTGGAACCGTGTTGTATCTGCAATGCCAGACGTACTTGAGCGCTTAAAAGAAGCCGTAGAGCTAGATAACGAAGAATATAGTTAACCTGCGTGCAGGTTAACTAGCCTATAAGTCTAAACAATAAATATTAGGGGCGCATGTGAGCACAGTTAGCGAATTATTTTTACAACGAGTAGAGCAACATCTTCATATTATTTATGAGGGTGTTGAGCTGCCTTTATCGGTTACTGAGCTTGCTCAGCAACTCATTAAAATTATATTAGGTAGCAATGCACTGCGCGACCCGACACCCCATACAAACCGATGGGATGAACAAGATATAGTATTGATTGCTTATGGCGATTCTATTATTAAACACGATGATAGTGAATTTGCCGTATCGAGCCCAATGGAGGCACCGCTTAAAACACTACACCGGTTTATAAAAGAGCAATGTGATATGCAGCTAAATGCGCTGCACATATTGCCATTTTACCCGTACAGCTCAGATGAAGGCTTTGCCGTAATGAACTACGTGCAAGTGAATGAGTCGTTAGGTGATTGGGGAGATATTCAAAACATCGCTAAAGACGTAAAGTTAATGGCAGATTTAGTTATTAACCATTGCTCAAGCAGAAGCGTATGGTTTGAGAACTTTTTAAACGATTTACACCCTGGTAAAGACTACTTTAAAACGGCCAGCTTAACGGATGATTTAAGCCAAGTTGTACGCCCGCGAACCTCATCGTTATTAAATACTGTAACAACGCCAAGCGGTGAAAAGCACGTATGGTGTACGTTTAGTCACGATCAGGTTGATTTTGATTTTGGCAATCCTGATGTGCTTAAAGAATTTGTGGGAATAATTAGGCATTATTTAGACAATGGCGTACGTTTATTTAGACTCGATGCTGTTGCATTTTTGTGGAAAGAGCTTAATACAAGTTGTATTAACTTGCCGCAAACACATGAAGCCGTAAGGCTAATGCGAACACTTATTGAGCACGCAGAGCCCAGCGTAGTTATTATTACCGAAACCAACATTCCAAACCAAGAAAACCTATCGTACTTTGGTAATGCTAACGAAGCGCACAGCATTTATAACTTTGCATTACCGCCATTGTTGCTACACACATTACTTAGCGGCGATAGCACAGCAATTAAACATTGGATGATGAGTATGCCGCCTGCGCAAAATGGTACTGCATACTTTAACTTTATAGCCTCGCACGATGGAATAGGGCTCAGACCAATTGAAGGTTTACTACAACCTAGCGAAGTGGCGTCACTAGTAAGTACAACCATGCAGTTTGGTGGTCGTGTATCTATGCGTACAAGTAACGATGGCACACATACACCGTACGAGCTAAATATTGCTTTATTTGATGCACTTCAAGGGACGCACAATGGCCCCGATAAGTTTGGCCTTGAGCGATTTATGTGTGCTCACGCAATTATGTTTGCGCTTGAAGGTATCCCAGGGCTTTATATTCATAGTTTGTTGGGTACAACTAACGATTACGACCGATTTGAAAATTCACAGCATAACCGCGCTATAAATCGTCATCGTTGGCAAGAATCAAAGCTATTGGCGGCAATTGATGAAAAGTATAGTCATCATCATAAAGTGTTTAACGGCATAAAAAGCTTATTGGCAGTGCGCAAAAAGCAGAGTGCCTTTCACCCAAATGCTACACAGTTTACGCTGCATTTAGCGGGTGGTTTATTTGGCTTTTGGAGGCAAAGTATAGACAGACGCCAAAGCATATTTTGTGTTTATAACATTAGCGATAAACCACAAACGCTCACATTGGCCGACTTAAACTTAATTAACACCCAAAAGTGGTTTGATTTGGTAGCAAATAAAACGATTGAAGAAAGCCAATTAACGATAGAGCTAGAACCATACCAAAGCGTGTGGCTGAGTAATATTAAATAAATGTTAACTCTTTAAAAGTCTGCAAATGCAGACTTTTTTATTGCCTAAACGTTGTAGTTTTTTTATTGTAAAGCCCCTTTACAGTACTTAAAAGTTCACTATTTCTGTTGAGTTACTTTTATCAGCATAATTGATACAATTAGCCCTCTTTTATTTATAGGGTTTTTCATGAAGTATTTTTATTTAGCTATTACGTTACTATTTAGCTCGTTGGCTTTAGCCCAGCAGCCTGTCGATCTTGAAATAAATATGAAAAACACGGGCCTCGCTTACAAACAAGCAGTGCAGGCTACACAAGTTGACGAATTTAATACCGCAATTGATGAATTTATTAAGCTGGTTAAAGTGAGTAAAACAGGTAAGTTTTATAAAAAACCAGATCAATCATTGCAGGGCCTTGATAAAGTGATTGCTCAAGCTGAACTTGCAAAAAAAGCAGCAAACGAGCAGGGGCTAAGTGCGGCGAAAGAACCACTGAAAAATATAGATAATTTACGTAAAAAATATCATGAGTTACACGAGCCTCCAGGGTTCTTTGAATTACTGTTCGGTTCATAAACCTAAACTATATGTATCTTTAGTCGCTACTTTTAAGCTAATTGCGTTAAAGGTATCTGCAGCAATAAATATAAGGAAACACAATGGAAATTTCAGTTTCAATGTTAGAAGGCCAAAAGCAAAGCGCTAAATTTGGCGACCTAGAAGTAATAAGTGATCAAAGCGTAAACGCTGGTGGCAATGCAGAGTATCCAGAACCGTTTGATTATTTTTTAGTAAGTATGGTTTTATGTGCAGGTTTTTATGCGCGTAAGTTTTGTGAACAGCGTGATATTTCAACGCAAGGTATGACGCTTACTCAAAATAACGAAAATGTAGATGACAACGGTAAAAAGCTATTTTCAATTGAGATTAACTTACCAGAAGGCTTCCCTGATAAATATAAAAAGGCGCTTATTGCAGCCGTTAATACCTGTACGGTAAAAAAAGTAATTCAGGCAGTACCAGAGTTTTCAGTAGTGGTAAAATAGTCCCCCTAAATTAGGTAGCTTAAGCAAGCTACCTAATTATATGTTGAGCATCCCCGTTTAACTTATTTCTTTTTCATTCCTTGTACTGCTTTAAAGCGTGGGTTGTTTTTACAAATTACAAATACGCGGCCTTTGCGTTTTACAATTTGACACCCCGGACGTTGCTTTGCACTTTTAAGAGAGCTTAATACTTTCATACCTTTTCCTTTTTAACAGTCGATAAACTTTTAAAACGACGATTAAACTGTGCAACGCGGCCATCTGTAGCGGCTGTTTTTTGCTTGCCTGTATAAAATGGGTGCGAGTCACTTGATACATCAATAGGTACGTATGGATATGTATTACCGTCTATTTCTACTGTGCGGCTCGTTTTTATGGTTGAGCCAATAATAAAGTAAGAATCAGCAGCGGTATCGTGAAAAGCAACCACGTGGTAATCAGGATGAATATTTGGTTTCATAATACGCCTCAATAAATGATATGTGATAATATATCACTTTAATTTACCGTATTTATTCTCCCATTGCAAATTATTTAAATGTTCCTCAAAAGGGGCGTAATTGCTGGCTATTTGCGCAAATAAATCAAAAAATAAGCACTTGAATCAAAAATGCTGGCTATTGGCGTTTAGGCTGTTATAACTATATTTAAGAGTTAAAACGTTAACAAATACGGTTATAAAGTTATTACAGAGGTTATGTATGAGTGACGCAACACAACAACAAGAACAAATTGATCAAGGGGTGATGGAAACCCTACGAGAGCGCGACCACAGTACCTTGGCGCAACAAGTAAATCCGTTAACCTGCAACCACAATGATATTGTAGAGTTACTAGCAAGGTATATGGCGCTAAGCGAGCAAGAAGATGATGAGCTGTTTGATACTTGGTTTGATAACCTAACTAAAGAGCAACATACTGTTTTAAAAATATTTGAAGTTTACCGTGGACAATATGAGCACCAAAATTAAAGTGTTTATTTTTGTAAGTATGCCAAATCCAGTGGTTATTTAAATAAAACTAAATAGCCACTACTACTTTTTAACTAGAAAGTAGTAATGTTGTATCAACCACTACTCCCACCTGTTTTCATCATAATTTTTTGCGGATTTAATCTAATCTTTATTTAGGTACGACTTACTGATATTCATAAGTATTTATTGCTATTTTAAGGTAATGTTCTAGTTTTAATAGACAGACTGTTTATAATTTAAATAAGTTTATGGGTTATATACTCGAAAATATTCGCTCCCATTTCGTAATTTATAAAACACTTAAAATTAATTGAGCTTTAATGATTCAACCTGAGATCCCAAGTAACGAAGCAGAGCGATTACATGCGTTAAAAACATTAAAAATTCTAGATACGTCGCATGAAGAGCGCTTTGATCGTGTTACTCGTATTGCCAAGCGTATGTTTAATGTTTCTATTTCATTGGTTACTTTAATTGACGAAGACCGCCAATGGTTTAAATCTAGGCAGGGGCTTGATGCGCCTGAGCTTCCTCGCGAAACCTCATTTTGTGGCCATACCATAAATCAAGACGAGCTATTAATAATCCCAGATACAGCCCAAGATAAAAGGTTTTTTGATAACCCTTTTGTTACAGGCGATCCTAAAGTACGCTTTTATGCTGGCTTTCCTTTAAAATTAAGGCAAGGGGTTATTATAGGCACTTTATGCCTTGCCGATAATAAACCTAGACACCTTAATGATGAAGAAAAACAATTACTAAGAGATTTAGGCACGTTAGTCGAGCGAGAGATTCAATCGATTCAACTAGCCACAATTGACGAGTTAACAAAAATCTCTAACCGACGTGGCTTTTTAAACTTTGCCGAGTATACGCTAAATATATGTAGGCGAAACAAAGTATCAATGTCGTTTATAGTGTTTGATCTTAATAAGTTTAAACAAATTAATGATATTTATGGGCACCACGAAGGCGATTTTGTATTGAATAAATTTGCGCAAATTATGCTTAGTTCATTTTGTGATTGTGAAGTAATAGGCAGACTTGGCGGAGATGAGTTTGTAGTAATGTTAAGTGATTTAGATGAAACAAAAGCTGAGTTTGTTTTACAAAGGTTTGCGGATGCAATTGCGCATGCCAATAATACCTTAAATAAGCCTTATAAAATCGATTACAGTGTAGGGGTAACACACTTTAAATACGATACAGGTAAATCGGTTGAGGATATGATTCAAGATGCTGATTGCGCTATGTATCAGCAAAAAAAGCAGCAATCACTTTAGTGAGCTATTTAGTTTAATTGCTGCTTGAACTTCACTTAACTTCCTCATGCTAGTACAAATCTTATAATAGGTAGTTATTGGCTGTTGCAGTCATTTTTTGCAGCGGGTGAGGCTAAAGACACATTTGGTTGCCAAATCCTGTTCCATATTTTATGAAGATTGTTTAAGTTTGGCCTTTGACTTATTTTTTCAAAATTACCAAGGCTCACCTCTAAATCATTTTTTTTGCCCACTACAAAATTAAACACATAGTTGCACTCCATCCCCATACGTAAATCAGAAAGTACAATATTGCTTTGCTGTTGGCGCACCGAATAAAACCCTTTAGTAAACCACTGCAAGCGTTTTATAGCCCATTCATCGCTAATATTATTTAACAATGAAGGCGTTGTTCGATAAGCCGTTAATGTAACATCGCTGGGCGCGTCAAATACTGATGCATAACCTTCGTAGTATTGCCCGTCAGACATCACAACAATACGCCACAGTAAAGTGGTTAGCTAACATACGCATTTACTGGTATTTTCCTGTTGTTGAGTGCTGTTTTTACTTTGTTATCAATATTTACTTTTAAAATTAAAGCGCAAAATAAATATAAGCTACTTAAAACTAAGGTCACTGCATTTATACGATAAGCCGTTGTTGGTTTTATTTTGGGTATTAGCGTACATATTACGCCAATTAATAAAGGAAGCGTGTAAGCGGGGTCAATAATAAACACGCTAGAAACTGCAAAGGGGTACTCAGTAAAAGGCCAAAGTAGTTGTGTACCGTATACTGTTAGGCTGTCTAATATGGCATGTGTAGATAAACTCAAAAATACCAGCCAAAACCAGCGCACTTTATAAGTTTTCATTCCGGTGTGTATTTTTAATATTAGCCATACAATGATCGGGCTAATTAATAAATGTATTAATAACGAATGGCTAAAGCTACGGTGGTAAGTAAATGCTTCTACAGAGCCACCATAAGGCAAAAATACATCTAAATCAGGAAGTGTGCCTAAGATAGCACCCCACAAAACGGCTTTTCGACCTATTTTATTGCCTAATACCGCATAACCTACAGCACTACCTAATGCTACCTGCGTTAAAGAATCCATGTTGATTAATACCTTTAATTACGACTTTTATTGCTTATACTTTTTGATTATTAAAAAGCGTCAAAAAATCGGTTAAAACGTTTCCTAGATTCAAATTGTAAGTGCATAACTTGTTTTGGCTAGATTAAGTGGTCAGTTGCTCATAAGCTAACTACTTTTTCTCCGGCAAGAGATTTTACAATGAGACATTACAAACAACTGACCTATGCGCAAAGATGCCAGATCGCCGTTCTAAAGAAAAGCGGTTTTACGCAACAAAGTATTGCTGAGCTAACTAATTTATCGCAATCTACGATTTCAAGAGAGCTTTCTAGAAATACAGGTAAGCGAGGTTACAGACACAAACAAGCTCATGAGCGGGCTTTGTTTCGCCGAAGAAGTGCAAGAAAACCGCTTAAGATGACACCTGAAATGATAGCTTTAATTACCCAGAAGCTTAATGAGAAGTGGAGTCCTGAACAAATAACGGGATGGTTACGCAAAGAAAGTGAACAGTCTGTCAGCCATGAATGCATTTATCTGTATATCTGGGAAGATAAAAAAGCAGGTGGTGATTTATACCTACATCTGCGCCGACACGGTAAGAAATATCACAAGCGCAGTCATGGTAAAACAAACCGAGGGCAAATAAAAAATCGCGTTAGCATTGAAGAGCGCCCACAAATAGTTGATGAGAAAGGCCGTATCGGAGATTGGAAAATAGATACCGTCATAGGCAAAGGTCATCGAGGCGCCCTTGTTACCATTGTAGAGCGGGTTACCCAATTCACTGTATCAACTCAGGTGGCAGGCAAAACAGCACAAGCCGTCACTGCGGCGACGATAGAACTATTAAGGCCATATAGGTCAGCGCTTCATACCATCACGGCTGACAATGGAAAAGAGTTCGCTTATCACGAGCAAATCACAGAGGCTTTAAGTGTACCTGTTTATTTTGCTCACCCTTATCACTCATGGGAGCGCGGATTGAATGAAAACACGAATGGATTACTACGTCAGTATTGGCCGAAGAGCACAGATTTTAAGGCGGTAACACCAGCGCAAGTTATACCAGTACTTGAGCAACTTAATAATCGTCCGAGGAAGACACTTGGATTTGAAACGCCTGCAAAATTGATGCAGGATCACTTGGCGGCTAAAGCCGCCTAAACGTTATGCACTTCAGGTTTGAATCCGCGTTTAATAAGCATATCAATATCAATATTAATACGCAGAACTTATAAACTAAGCCTAGGCCTTATAAAATCTAAAAACGCCACAATTCGCGGTGATACCGCATTTTTTCGCCGCTGCTTGCGCTAAGCGAAAACGTAAATAAAATGAGTTTTACTAACGGCCAAATTTACGAGCATGTAAGTTCGAATCTTATAAATCACCAATACGTATGGCTAAGTCTGTTTTATGCTCGAGTAAATTAATAGTACTGCCGTGTGAGGTTATATCAAGCGTTATGTGAGAGTATTACTTAGCGAATTCACCAATTAAAGGCGTAAGTTGATGCAATACAAAAGGGTTTGCCGAATCTATTAGCTGCTTGCCATTTGGCGATTGTTTTAAAGCTTTATGGCGTTTTCATCTGTGCATAAAATATTTAGCCTTTCGCAGGCGTATTTTAAAAGTATAGCTTTCCTAGCATTTTAAATTAAGCAAAATAATACCCCGTGGCGACTTATAAATCCTGTTGCCGTTTAAAGTGCGGACGGTCAATTTGTTACCATGTTTGGAATGATAATTGCTTCTAATTATAAAAATAAAGTCGTCAATTTTTAGACACATGAGGCAAAAATGAATTTTGGAACTCTTTCTTCACAGTTATACAATGACAATAGCTATTCGAATCTAAGTAATTTAAAGAAAAACACTGTAAAAACGGATGATCCTAGTAAAAGTCCAGAGGCTAAAGCAGACTCTTCTTTAAATAAAGACGCCGAAAAAACTACGAGCTCTACTGCAGCTACTGAAGACGCAAAGTCTATCATTAGCAGCGAAACAGAAGATTCGAGTGACAATTCAGCAGTTCAAATGAATAAAGCGATCGAGTCAATTAAAGATTTACAGAGTAAAATAAGAGAAATGACCAATAGTTCTGATACGCCCACAGGGGAAGCGATAGAAGAGCTAAGCGAACTTAAAAAGCAACTCGATAGTGAGCTATCGTCGATACAATTGACAGTGCGAAAAAATGTATCTACTTTAATGGATTCAATGTTTTCATCATCTTCAGATAATAAAAATTCAGGTTTGCTTTTTAATAACCAAGCATAATTTAACTTGCTTTTTAATATAGTTATAAGCTTAGTCGTGGCTTTATAAAATCTAAAAAAGCCACAATTCGAGACGATACCGCACTGTTTTTATAATACACGGCTTGTACAACCTCTCGGTTATTAGGAGAGCTAACTGCACTGGGTAACACTTCAACTAATTTACCTGTTTTTAGGTCATTGCCAATCATAAAGTGAGAAAGTAGTGCCACACCTTGATTTGCAATACATAGTTGGCGCACTGTTTCGCCGCTGCTTGCGCTAAGCGAAAACGTAAATAAAGCGGGCCTTACTAACGGCCAAGTGTTTAATTTAGGGGAGTCACTAAAACCAATTATTTTGTGATTTTGTAAGTCATCTATTTGCGTAATTGTTGCGTTGTTTTTTATATATTCTGGGCTGGCTACAATACGTAACTGGCTGCTGCCAAGTTTACGAGCATGTAAATTTGAGTCTTTTAAATCACCAATGCGTATGGCTAAATCGGTTTTATGTTCAAGTAAATCAATAATGCTGTCGTGTGAGGTTATATCAAGCGTTATGTGGGGGTATTGCTTGGCAAATTCGCCAATTAAAGGCGTAAGTTGGTGCAATACAAAAGGGCTGGCCGCATCTATTCGCAGCTTGCCACTTGGCGCGTGTTTTAAAAGCTTTATGGCTTCTTCACCAGTATAAAGCGTATTTAACCCTTCGCGCGCATATTTTATAAAAGTATGGCCTTCTTCGGTAAGCTCTAATCGGCGCGTTGTTCTGTTTAGTAAAGTGCATTGCAGTGTATTTTCAAGGCGTGATACAGCTCGCGACACTTTAGCCACCTGTTGATCGAGCAAATTAGCCGCTCCCGAAAAGCTTCCACAATCTACTACCGTTATAAACGTTTCTAAATCTTCAGTTTTTGAATGAACTGCCATAAGTATACCAACACCATCTTTGCATTATTAACAAAAGTATTTTGTCACTAATGCTATTTTTTGCAAATGATATTTTAGCCAAACTACATTCTTCAAATATTAATGAGGATATAACTATGCCATTGGCTTTGTGGGCGCTTACCTTAAGCGCATTTGCAATAGGAACAACTGAGTTTGTAATAGTGGGATTAGTACCCACCATTGCAAACGACTTAGGCGTAAGCCTACCTTCAGCAGGTTTGCTTGTAAGTTTATATGCGGTTGGCGTTGCCATTGGTGCGCCGGTGCTAACAGCTTTAACGGGTCGTTGGAATCGTAAAGTGGTACTAATAAGCTTAATGGGCTTATTTGTTTTAGGTAACTTACTTGCTTGGCAAGCGCCAAGTTACGAAACATTAATACTTGCGCGCATTTTAACGGGGCTTGCCCATGGTGTGTTTTTTTCAATCGGATCGATGATTGCCACAAGTCTAGTAAGCAAAGACAAAGAAGCCAGTGCAATAGCCATTATGTTTACCGGGCTTACTGTAGCACTAGTAACTGGTGTGCCACTAGGTACATGGATTGGACAACACTTTGGTTGGCGTGCAACGTTTTTAGTTGTGTCGGTATTAGGTTTAATTGCATTAATCGGCAGCTCTATTTTAGTACCAAAAAACTTAAAACAATCAATACCAGCGACGTTTAAAGAGCAACTACAAGTAATCGTAAAACCGCGTTTATTACTGGTGTATTTAATGACGATATTGGGCTATGGCGGCACGTTTACAGCGTTTACTTATTTAGCACCTATTTTAGAGCAACAAACAGGTTTTGCGCCTTCGGCTATTGCCTTAATAATGCTTGTTTACGGTGTATCGGTAGCGATAGGTAATATTTGGGGTGGAAAGTTGGCCGACAAACGCGGCCCAATTAGTGCACTGAGCATTATATTCAGCGCTTTGAGTATTATTTTACTGATATTTACCTTTACGATGGAATCAAAAATTGCCGCTGTACTTACTATTTTAGTATGGGGCGCATTTGCTTTTGGCAATGTGCCAGGCTTGCAACTTTATGTTGTAAAGCAAGCACAAAAGCACACGCCAAATGCGGTGGATGTTGCATCAGGTTTGAACATAGCCGCATTTAATATTGGTATTGCACTTGGCTCAATTATTGGCGGTAGCGTAGTAGAGAACATGACCCTGCAAGATACAGCATGGATAGGCGCCGTTAACTCTGTTTTAGCACTTGGTGTTACACGCTACAGCGGTATGCTTGATAAACGTGAAATTCAGCAAGCATAAAGCCTTAGTAGGGTCTGTTGACCTTTTTGGATTAAATTTGTTCAATCTAGGGATGATTTAATCACGGAGCGAGGTTTGTAACCTAGTGGGCTAAGTAAAAATCGAGGGACAAAGAGTAAATCCACCCTAGGAAGAACCTGCAGGCAGCGCGTATTTGGCATTTATGCTGCGTTATCGCCTATTAATGTGGAACAACCACACTGCATAGGCTCTGCCTTGCCTAAATACCAAATACACTGCTGCAAATGTAATCTCTAAAGATTAACAGACCCTAACCTTGAAACTAAAATTAATGACCTCATACCTGTTATGAGGTCATAGATTTTTAAGTGACAGTCGTAATAAGAAGTAAAAGGTGTATTTCGTAAAACTTTTAAAAGTTTGTATTTCAAAACCGATTATTTTATAAGGATAAACCATGACAAAACGTGTAATAGAAATGCCAGAACTAGGTATGGGAACATTCCGCTTAGAGGGCGACACTGCCTATAACTCAGTAAAAATGGCACTCGAAGTTGGGTTTCGCCATATTGATACCGCACAAATTTATGGCAACGAAGAGCAAGTAGGTCAAGCCATAAAAGATAGTAATATTCCGCGCAGTGAAATATTCTTAACCACCAAAGTGTGGAATAACAAATTAAATAAAAGCGACTTTATCCCAAGCGTTAAAAAGTCACTTGAAAAGCTACAAGTTGATTCGGTCGACTTACTGCTAGTTCATTGGCCATCGCCTGCTAACGACGAGCCAATGAGTGAATACCTCACTGAATTACTAAAAGCGAAGCAGCTTGGTTTAACTAAGCACATTGGTGTATCAAACTTCACCATTGCAAACTTAAATGAAGCAATGCAAACACTTGACTCGCGTGAAATATTTACCAATCAGGTTGAGGTTCACCCATATTTAACTAATACTAAATTGCGTGCATTTTGTGCTCAGCACGATATACATGTAACTGCGTACATGCCATTTGTAGTAGGTAAAGTACTTAAAGATCAAACCATTATCGACATTGCTAACAAGCACGATGCAAGTCCAGCACAAGTTGTTTTAGCATGGGTTAACGCAAGCGGCATGACGACAATTCCATCATCAACTAAGCGCAAAAACTTAGAAGATAACTTTAACGACCACGTTAAGTTAGATGATGAAGACATAGCCCGCATTGATGGTCTTGATTGCGGCGACCGCCAAGCAACACCGGACTTTGCGCCGCAGTGGGATCAGTAAACTTACCTCAAACGCAAAGTTAAACTAAATATTTTAAGGTGTAGATTATCTACACCTTAACTTTTAAAAAGGAATACACATGTTAACGGTTATAGCGGCACTGTCGTGCAAAAATATTGATGCAGATGTAATGCTTACAGCACTTGAAAACTTACAAAAGTCATCGCGCCAAGAAGTAGGGTGCTTACGTTATGAACTATCGGTAAAAAGTGATAATGAACATACCGATTACGTTGTTAGCGAACAGTGGGCGTCTGACGAGCACTTTGAAGCGCATAAAAACGAGCCACACTTTAAAGCATTTGGTACGCAAGTTACTGGGCTTTTAACCAATAGTAGTATTGATGTATATAAATCAATTGGTTAAGCAGCTTTATACCACTTAGCTAAACTACATAACTAAGTAAATACTCAAATAGGTGCTGTTAACTTACATCACCTTTTATTCTTACACTCTAACCTGCCTAAATACTCTACTTCCCCAATATACCAATGAAACCTATTAGGACCCTTTTTTTGTTAATGCGTAGTGCGTCAAAATCAAAAGAGGTTTATAAAACTATTAAAAGTCGTTTTGGTATCACAATCCACTCTAATATATAGCCTATTTAATTTGTTGTTTACATTAAAATTCTCTGGTGTAAATTATAGAAATATAACATGGCATTTTAGTCAGCCGTAAATAGTTCGAGTGGTACTGAATAAGAGACTCAAAATAGCAAACTATTTATATATTTTTTGTGTGTTATATTTTTAGAGCTGAGTTAATTAAACTAATAATGGAGACATGGGTATGGAAATTAATAAATCTAATCAATCTAATCAATCTATCCTTATTTTTGTAATCCCTTTATTAGCTGCGTATTTCGGATCAAAAGTCATATTTCACTTATTTGCTTTTGAGTATCTTGTGTTTACAGATACTTTTGACATTCTAAAGCTACTCATTGATATTAGTGTATTTGGAGTGTTGTTCTATATTAGTTCGCTGGGCGTTGGTTATGTCATCAGAGCTAAAACATAAGTTTTTAATCATTAGCTGGTAAATTGCTAGCTAAAAAATCACAGCCAATAAAGCCTTAACAGCTTTAAACTGTATAATTTATATAGAGATAATAATGAAAAAATTAATCGCAATAATAGCGTTGTTAGGCTTTGCCTCATTTGCACAAGCTAATGATAGTTTTGTAGTGAATGCTAAATTTTATGATAATAAAAACTTAATTGGCTCACCTACTTTAGTAGTCAATTCAAATGAAGAGGCGTCAGTTTCAGTTGATAATTCGTATAGTTTTGCTCTTACAGTAACGCCAATTGATGATTCTACTGTTAGTTTAGCAACTGACCTAAAACTAGGTGGAAAACATATGGCTCCCTCTTTAGTTGTTGAACTAGGCAAAGAAGCAAGTATTAATGTTGATGGTAAAGAGTTGTCAGTTTTAGTAAGTAAATCAAGCAGTTAATAATACCAGCCTGCATAAATCTTTGATCAATTTAACGAATTAAATTGCACTATAACGTCGTTAAAAATTTTTTATTTAGAACAACTAGATATAAAAATTTTTGCCTAGTTCTAGCGTAATTTTCTTAACGTTAAATAGACCCCATATATAAGCAGATTGGTATAAGTTAAAAACTAGGAATATAATTAATGAGAAATTCAAAAAATGAGATAGTAAAATATGGAGTCTCTTTTGGTACGGCCCTAGCAATTGCTATTTCATGGAGTGCTAATGAGTCTGTGTTATGGGCAATTTTGCACGGTTTTTTATCTTGGTTTTATGTTATTTGGCATGTAATTACGCGATAAGTGTTTTCGCGTTTGCACTGATTGATTATGTAGATTGCGGTCAATGTTAATACTCGAGCAATTACCATCTAAAACTATTAAGTCAAAAATATAAAAGGAATAATTAATAATGAAAGGTGCTGGTGGAAGCTCTGGTGGTATTGGGCATTTTTTTATTGGTTTAATTATGATGTGCGGTGGCTTTTATATGCTGCTAAACGCAATTTCGGTGACCTCTAATTTTGGACTAAGTTCTCGCATTTATAGTGTTAATGCTTTAGGTGGCTTTGGCGTTACAGGCGGCATGGTTATGATCCCATTTATTTTCGGTGTGGGTCTGATTTTTTATAATTCTAAAAATATTTTAGGCTGGGTGCTATCTCTTGGCTCGTTAACCGCACTAATATTTGGTGTTATATCGAGTGTTCGATTTAGTATGCGAACTATGACGTCGTTTGATTTGATTGTTATTATAATTTTAGCGTTTGGTGGCTTAGGGCTATTTTTACGCTCTCTCAAATCTATTGATACTTAAATAATTGCCACGCTTTGTTTTCAATACAATTTTAATTATAGGCATTTAACATGATGTTCCAATGCCTAAGCTAATACATTAATAATGTAATCCTTCCTATTTACTGCTTAACCAGTAACGTATTTTAAAGAGATTTATGTGAACAACTCAATACAGCTAAAACTAATTGCTACTCACTTATTAGCACAAAGAGAAGAAAACCCAGCACGTTCAAACTTTCCTAAAGAGTTAGTACTAGACTCGACTGACGATGCGATAGAAGTACAAAAGTTGATGATTTATTTAAATGATCAAACTGTATATGGCTGGAAGTGTATGCTGCCTTTAGATGATGGCTCAATTATATTAGCGCCTCTTTTACATGCACCTATAAAACAAGCTGAAAATTGCCCACTGTATACAACAAATAACAAAGCGCTGATAGAACCAGAAATTGCATTTATTTTACAAAGCGATTTACCAAGTAATAAAACCTATACAAATGAAGACGTAGATACTGCATTTGCCAGCGCCCATTTAGCACTTGAGCTTATTCAAAAAAGGTTTGATGAAGGCACTCCAAGCACTCACATTGAAAAGCTGGCTGATGGCCTATCTAATCAAGGCGTGTATTTAGGCCCACAAATAGATAAAGCCAAAGCGTATAACGCAAATACTGTAAATATTAACGTTAAGCAAACTGAGCTGGAGTTAAACTTTGCAGGTGTGCATCCTGCAGAACTTGCGCAGCTTCCACTTTATTGGGCGGTTAATTACTTATCAGCAAAGGGAATTAATTTAAAAACTGGGCAAGTGTTTATAACAGGCTCTTATTGTGGTGTTGTTGAGCTTAATACAGATCAGTTAACCACGGTTAGTTACGAAGACTTAGGGTCTGTTAGCACTACGTTTTTATCAAAGTAAATTTAGCGTTACTTAATAGATAAATCATATTTTAAAATAAGCGCATCTATATAGCGGGTGCGTAATGTGTGTTGTTTTTCATGATCGGCGCCATGCCCTAGCGCTTTGTTTAAAAGCTTTATGGCGGGGTGTAATAGCGCTCTTTCTTCTTGGTTTAAACTCGCTTTACTGCGCAGTTCTGTAATGTCGTCAACTAATAGCCTGCCAATGTCTACCGAGACTATTTCGTCTATTAATCCATTTTGAGTAAGTACGCCATATTTACTGCATAAAAACTGTTGCCAAACTTGCTGTAAGTGCTCGTCTATTTCACAGCCAAATAGCTCTTCGCTAAACGTAAATCCTTGCTGAGCGAGTTTAGTTAGGCTTGCAGTATATTGCTGCGCAAAATAATTAAAAGCATGGCTTGATGATTCTATTTTTTGTTTTAAAAGACCTTGCCCCCAATTAACACAGCCGCGCGGATAATAGTCGTCATATTCTTCGCATTCATACAAACCCGAATATGAGCTGCAGCTAAGTTGACTTTTAATACAGTAACTTGGTTTGGGGAACACACTTCGCTCTTGCCAAGCTAAAAGTGTATCTGCATCTATGTTTAATGCTTGGCACAGTTCATCGGTGTTATAAAAATGAGTTGCTAAGTAGTCAGATAAACGCATAAAGCCTCTGGTATCGTTAAAAATAAAATACTGTTCATATATACAGTTATTCATTTTGTATTACCAAACTCAATAACACAAGCGATTTTATAATTAAATGTGCGCTTATACCTCCAAAAATACCGGCAAGTATGTTACAAATAGCGCAAGTTTTATAAATAATGAATTTTTATGCGCACCCTAGAGAAAATTAAACAAGCAAGCCTTATTACAGCTATTAAAACGCCATATTTAGCAAACGGTGAAATTGATCTCGCAAAGTACGATGAACTCGTTGAAATACAAATTGCAGCGGGCGTTGATGGCATTGTAGTCGGTGGCACAACAGGCGAAGGCCAGTTAATGAACTGGGAAGAGCATTTAATGCTTATAGCGCACAGTGCAAACAAATATGGTGACAAACTGATTATTGTTGGTAATACCGGTAGTAACAACACCCGTGAAGCGATTAAAGCAACTAAATATGGCTTTGCCAGCGGTATGGATGCAGCACTGCAAATTAACCCATATTACGGACGTACGTCAATCGCGGGTGTTAAAGAGCACTTTAAACGCGTACTTGATATTGGACCTGCCTTTATTTACAACGTAGCCGGTCGCACAGGTCAAGACCTAACACCTGATATTATTGAACCATTAGCACAGCACTCGAACCTAATTGGTATTAAAGAATGTGGCGGCAATGAGCGCATTGCACAGTATGAGCAGCAAGGCATTGCGTGTTGGTCGGGTAACGACGATGAAGCACATGATGCTCGTCATGTACACAAAGCTCACGGTGTTATTTCGGTTACTTCTAACCTTATTCCTGGGTTGTTTCGCCAATTAATGGATACTAAAAATGATGAGTTAAATACGTCATTACAACCATTAATGAGCTGGTTGTTCTGTGAGCCAAACCCTATTGCTATTAACACTGCGATGATGATGACAGGTGCAGTAAATCCAGTATTTAGATTACCGTATTTACCGCTTAGTGATGAGCAACAAAAAGTAGGTTTGCCATTAATAAATGAGCTTAACGAACGTGAAGTTGTCGGTGGTAAAGCACAGTTATTAAAACAAAATGAGGTATTAACGCTTTCTTGAGTTGATAATCAATATTTTAATGACTTAACAAACTAATTTTTAGCTTTTAATCCAGTTTAAAGCTAACTGTTGACTCGTTTTTGCTGTATAATTTGCGACCCTTGATAATGTGGCCGTAGGTTATACAGCATGAATTTTAAATCTTTTAGTTTCGCTCCTGAAATCATCCAGGCGTTGGACGAACTTAACTATCACACTCTTACGCCCATTCAGCGCGCAGCAATCCCTGCTGTTCGTAAAGGTAAAGACGTTTTAGCCAGTGCACAAACTGGTACCGGCAAAACTGCCGCGTTTGCTTTACCTATCATCCAAAAATTGGTTGAGTCTGAACTCAGCACAACGAATGCACCTCATGCGTTAGTACTTGCTCCAACGCGTGAACTTGCAGAACAAATTGCAAATAATTTTAGAGATTTTGCAAAGCATACATCACTTAAAGTTGTTAGTTTATTTGGTGGTGTTAGTACCGCCGGCCAAGCAAACGCTTTAAAAGAAGGTGTTGATATTGTTGTTGCAACCCCAGGTCGTTTATTTGATCATATTCGTTTAGGTAACTTAAGCCTTGCAAGTGTTAAGCACCTTGTTCTTGATGAAGCTGACCGTATGCTTGATATGGGCTTTATTGAAGACATGCAAAACGTGATTAAAAGCTGTGCAGAAGAGCGCCAGATTTTACTTTTCTCAGCTACATTCCCTGCAGCAATTAAACAGTTTGCATCTAAAGTATTAAAACAAGCTGAAATAGTGCGTGTTGATCAAACTAACAGTACAGCAAGTACTGTTGAGCATGTTGTTTATCCTGTTGAAGAGCGTCGTAAGCAAGAGCTACTTTCTGAATTGATTGGTAAGAAAAACTGGCAACAAGTGCTTGTATTCGTAAACATGAAAGAAACGGCTGATGAGCTTGTTAAAGAGCTTAACCTTGATGGTATTCCGGCAGGCGTTTGCCACGGTGACAAATCTCAAGGTAACCGTCGTCGTGCTTTACGTGAGTTTAAAGAAGGCAAAGTACGTGTATTAGTGGCTACAGAAGTGGCTGCTCGTGGTATTGATATTGATGGCTTACCTCGTGTAATTAATATTGATTTACCATGGCTTGCAGAAGATTACGTTCACCGTATTGGCCGTACAGGTCGTGCTGGTCGCCAAGGTCAAGCAATCTCATTTGTTAGCCGCGAAGAAGAAAACACTTTGTTTGAAATTGAAACGTTAATCGGTCAAAAAATCAAACGTGTATATTTAGAAGGTTACGAAGTAAGTAACCGTGAAGTACTAATTGATAAAATTGGTAAAAAACCAGCGCATTTACGCCGTACACGTTCTAACAAGTTATCAGGACAAGCAACCGGTGAAGCGAGAGCAGTAAATCGCTCACGTATTTCAAGCGTTCGTAAAAGCTTAAAAGGCGAAAAACTGTCACTTAAAAAGTCATAGTTAACGCCGTTTAGTTTAAAAAAACCTGAGTTTACTCAGGTTTTTTTGTGCCTGATGATAACACCTCATCAATAATATTTGCGTATACATAAGCCGCTTGCTCGCCCTCTTTATTTGCTATTATGGACAAACCAACTGGTAAACCACTTACTTTGCCTACCGGCAGAGTTATGTGCGTTGTGCCTGCAATAGCAGATAACGAACTACTACTACCATTAAAATTATCACCATTAACTAAGTCTGTCTTCCAGGCGGGTGATACTGTAGGCGCTATAACAATATCAAGCTTGTTGTTTTTATATACATTAACAATGGCTGTCGTTGCTAAAGTGCGATAGCGTTCTTTAGTCTCTTGGTATTTTTGTTTGTTAGTTAAATCAATAGCCTGAGATTGAACTAGGATATCTTGCTCAAAGTAGGGCATTTCTGTATTTTTATTTTGAATATTAAAATTAATAAGTGCTTTTAGGCTTTTTACACCCACTTGTGCTGGAGTGCTTGCGAGGTAGTGATTAATTTCGGCTTTAAAGTCGTAAAGTAAAATATAGTATTCATCAACAAATAGCGTATCTAAGTTATCAGTAATATCTACATTAATAATAGTGTGCCCAGCCTGTTTTAATGCTTGTAACTGCTTGGCATAAAGGCGCTGCGTTTCAATTGTAAATTTGTCGCTAGGCAGTGCACCAATAATAAGTGACGATTTTGATTTTAGATTACCTGTTTTTAATTCAAACCCTGTAGTTGTTGCATCAAGGGAGCCTTCACCTTGCAAAACTGATAAAACCAGCAATGCATCTTTAAGTGAATGCGCCATCGGCCCTACTGAATCTTGGCTACTTGAAAGAGGTATAACGCCTGAGCGTGATACTTGGCCCATACTCGGTTTTATTGCATAAACTCCATTTACTGAGGCAGGGCACGTAATTGAACCGTCTGTTTCAGTCCCTAATGCTATGGGCGCAAAGTTAAGTGCGACTGCCACAGCAGAGCCTGCACTAGAACCACATGGATTACGTGTTACATCGTGCGCATTATGTGTTTGTCCGCCTACGGCACTCCAGCCTGACGATGAATAGGATGAACGAAAATTTGCCCATTCACTTAAATTAGCTTTGCCTAAAATTATAGCGCCTGCATTACGTAGTTGTTTAACAACAAAAGCATCATTATTAGTAACGTTATTTTTAAGTGCTAAAGAGCCAGCCGTTGTGGGAAGTGTGCCTTTAGTCTCAATATTATCTTTAAGAAGTACAGGTATTCCATGTAATGGTCCAGCCCAAGTTCCTTTAGTGGCAAGTTCATCTAACGTTTTAGCTTGAGCAAGTGCTGTAGGCTCTAAACTAATAACCGCATTATATTGTGGATTAAGTTTATTAATTCGCTTTATATAACTTTGGGTGAGTTGCTGTGCATTAATAGAATTATTTTTATATGCAGTGTGGATTTCATCGATGGTTTTTAGCTCTTGTGCTTTAGCGTTAAAAATTGCTAATACACTAAGCAACGAAAAGGTAAATGTTTTGATCATTGTTGAGGTGCTTGAGTTGTCATTATTTTCTATACATTTAGCACAAAAAAACCTCACAAAGTGAGGCTTTTCGATAAACAGCTTAAAAAAGAGGTTTAAGCGTTTTCTAACATAGACAGTGCGACTGCTTCAGCTGCTTTAATACCATCAATACCCGCTGATAAAATACCGCCAGCGTAACCTGCGCCTTCACCAGCAGGGTAAAGCCCTTTGGTGTTAATACTTTGGAATGTTTTATCACGCTTAATACTAATAGGCGACGAAGTACGTGTTTCCACACCGGTTAATAAACCGTCGTTAGTTGAAAAGCCACGAATTTGTTTATTAAACGCTGGTATCGCTTCGCGAAGGGCATCAATTGCAAATTGTGGTAACACTTTACTCAAGTCAGTTAACTTAATACCAGGTGTGTAAGAGGGTTGTACTTCACCTAAGTCTGCAGATGATTTACCTTTTAAGAAATCTCCAATTAACTGTGCTGGTGCATCGTAGTTGCTACCACCAAGCTCATACGCTTGCTCTTCAAGTTTGCGTTGTAAGTCTATTCCGGCAAGTGGATTACCAGGGAAATCTTGCTCTGGTGATATACCTACCACAATAGCGCTGTTAGCGTTGCGCTCACTTCGTGAATATTGACTCATACCATTGGTAACAACACGGCCTTCTTCAGAGGTTGCCGCGACTACTGTGCCACCTGGGCACATACAAAAGCTGTAAACCGTGCGGCCATTGTCGCAGTGATGAACAAGTTTATAATCGGCAGAGCCTAAAATTGGGTTTCCTGCATTTGTGCCAAAACGACATTCATCGATCATTGATTGTTTATGTTCGATTCTAAAACCGACTGAGAATGGCTTTGCTTCAACATAAATCCCTTTTTTATGGATCATATCAAACGTGTCACGTGCGCTATGGCCAACGGCTAATACAACATGTCGAGTGTTTAGTTGCTCGCCATTTGAAAGCGTTAAACCTGTTACTTGCCCGTCGTCTAAATGAATATCGTCAACACGTGTGCTAAAGCGAATTTCGCCGCCAAGCTCTATTATACGAGCGCGCATTTTTTCAATCATGGTGACAAGTTTAAACGTACCAATGTGTGGCTTACTTACGTATAAAATTTCATCGGGTGCGCCTGCTTCTACAAATTCAGTAATGACTTTTCGGCCATAATGCTTTGGATCTTTTACTTGGCTGTATAACTTACCGTCTGAGAAAGTACCTGCGCCACCTTCACCAAATTGTACATTTGATTCTGTATTAAGTGTGCGTTTACGCCAAAAGCCAAACGTGTCTTTTGTACGTTCACGTACTTCTTTACCGCGCTCTAATATAATGGGTTTAAAGCCCATTTGAGCAAGTAATAAGCCCGCAAATAAACCACAAGGACCAAAACCAATCACGACAGGGCGCTCTTTGATATTATTGTTAGCTTGGGCTACAAATTTATAACTTGTGTCTGGTGCTACTTTTACATGTTGGTCTTTTTCAAATGCTGCGAGTAGCTCGGCTTCGTTATCAACTTCTATATCGAGTGTATAAATAAGTAAAATAGCTGATTTTTTACGTGCATCATAACCACGTTTAAACACATTAAAACTGTGCAATTGTTCAGGTAGGATTTTTAGTTTATTTACAATTGCTTGACCAATTGCGTCTTCGTCATGATCAAGTGGCAGCTTAATTTCGGTTAAACGTATCATTTATATCTCTTTTAGGTGTCATAGCGGGGTATTATTACCGCTCACAATAAGGGGATGCAGGACACAACGAGTGTGCAAACATTAGGCGCGCATTTTACGTTAAAATAGCCTGATATGGCACTTATTTATTGTATTTTTGGGGTGGATGGGTATGATCCACAACTGTTGTTCAAAATCTTAGGTATTAAAATAGTATGGCGTTTGTTGTCACCGAAAATTGTATAAAATGTAAGTACACCGATTGCGTATCAGTGTGCCCAGCAGATGCATTTTTTGAAGGCCCTAATTTTTTAGCAATTAGCCCGATTGATTGTATTGATTGTGGCTTATGTGTCCCTGAGTGTTCAGCTGATGCGATATACCAAGAAGATGAGCTACCAGAGTCTCAAAAAGAGTTTACTGAATTAAATGCTGAACTTGCACTGGTCTGGCCGCGCATTACAGAGGTTAAACCTGCACCAGAGGACGCTGATGTATGGAATGGCATAGACGATAAGCTTAAACTACTCGAAACATAATACATAACAATTAGTTACTCCTTTATCATTAAATAGTTAATTTTTCATTTCAAAGTATTAACAAATGTACCTGGATAAATTACAATCCTCAGCTTAAGTTGCTCCTTATGAGTAATTACAGTCTAAATGGATGTTTATGCAGTACTTTATAACTATAATAAAAAAGTTTACCTTCCTATTTTTAAGTTTTGCTTTATTACTTTCAAGCCTTGATGTAGCGGCTAAAAAACAGCAAGTATCCTTGTCCCGTATTAATTCAAATATCACCGTTGATGGTGTTATGGATGAAGCGCACTGGCAAAATGCAACACGTATATCTTTACTTTACCAAGATGAGCCTAACGAAAAAGGCACACCCCCTGTAAAAACTGATGCCTTTATTTACGAAGATGGCACTAACTTATATGTTGCCTATGTTGCACAAGACCCAGACCCTACGCAAATTCGTGCATCACTTCGTGACCGCGATACGCTATGGGAAGACGACGTCGTTATTCTTGTTATTGATACATTTAATGATGAACGCAGTGGTTATGAATTCCATGTTAACCCGCTGGGCGCGCAAGGCGATATACGAATGACCGACACCGATGGCTGGAGCTCTGATACCTCATGGAATGCTATTTGGGATAGCGCAGGACAAATTAACGACAAAGGTTATGTTGTTGAAATGCGTATTCCTTTTAAAGCACTGCGTTTTCCTGAAAATAAAAATGAGCTAACGTGGGGTTTTTCTGTAATGAGAAACTACCAACGTGATGTGCTATATCAGCTATCAAACATGGGGTTTGATAGAAACGTGAAATGCAGCCTTTGCCAGTTTGATAAGTTAGTTGGATTTAGTGACATTGAATCAAGTAAAAATATCCAATTAACACCTACATTAACCACACTGCGTAACGATAATAAATCTGCGTTGCCAGGTGATTGGGATAAGGGTGATATAGATACTGAAGTGGGCTTAGATTTACGCTGGGGTTTAACAAAAGATGCTGTTTTAAACGCGACAATTAATCCTGATTTTTCGCAAGTAGAAACTGACTCTTTAGAGCTTGATGTAAATACAACCTTTTCAATTTATTACGCTGAAAAACGTCCTTTCTTTTTAGATGGTGCTTCTTACTTTAAAAGTAGTTTATTTGAGCTTTTATATACACGTACAATTGCAGAGCCTACTTTAGGTGCAAAGCTGACGGGTAAAACGGGCGATCATAGTTATGCGCTAATGCTAGCTGATGACGACAATAGTAATATTTTACTGCCAACGAATCAGGGCTCTGGCTTTGCAAGCTTAAACGAAAAAACGAATGCAGCCGCAGGGCGTTATCAATATGACTTAGGTCAGCAAGGTACTATTGGTATTTCAAGCACGCACAGAGAAAGTGATGACTATCACAACACTGTATTATCAGTGGATGGTAGCTACTGGTTTAATCAATCGGATACTCTTTTGTATCAAGTGTCATCTGCTGATACTCGTAACTCTGAATTTTTAATTCAAAACTATAACTTATCTCAAACTCAATCAGATGAAGCTTATGCTCTAGAACTTACCCGCGATAAACGTGATTACAAATTATTTGCATCTTATGAAAATATTGGGCAGGACTACCGCACTGATTTAGGTTATCAAGCTAAAGTCGATTATGAAAAAGTAGGCTTTGGTGGCGGACAAACATGGTACAGAGATGAATCTGATTTACTTACCTCATGGTCATACGAAGCTGACTGGGATAAAACGTGGGCACAAAATGGCGACTTACTTGAAGAAGAATACGAAGGCTTTTTGAGTTTTAAAGGTCAAAAACAATCTATTTTTGAAATTGGTTTAGTACACCGTTATGAAAATTATAATGACAATTTTTATAATCAAAATATTGGTTACATTTATACGGGCTTTAAACCCACTAAAGATTTAAAGTTATCATTATATGTTGAATACGCAAGCCGCATTGATTATGCAAATGAGCAATTAGGCGATGCGTTTGACACCCAAACCCAAATGGTGTGGGACATTAACGACCATTGGCAGCTCGATGTAAAACATAACTACAGCCAATTAGATAACCCACAAGGGGAGCGTGTATTTACAGCTAACTTAGTTGATTTTAGGCTTCATTATAAATTTAGTATGCGTTCAATTCTTAAGCTTATTTTACAATTTGAAGATATTGATAGAGACGAAAATGCCTACTTTTATCAAGTTAGCCAAATTAACAAAGACTATGGTAGTCAGCTTGTTTACTCATATAAAATTAATGCGCAAACACTGTTTTATTTGGGTTACTCAGATAGAGGTTACCAAGACGATTCACTTAAAAATATTGAGCGGGATCAACGTACCTTATTTACAAAAGTTAGCTATGCATGGCAGCTTTAAATTTTAATAATAACAGTACTAGCGATGATTTTTACTAGTTTGAGTAGCAATGCATAATGCGCAAGAATAATTTTTAAATGATGTACGACAGCGGAGCAAATGCGATTAAGGTTGAGTAAATATAAGTACTTAAAGCTGAAGTGGTGAGGCATAGATTAATGCGGAAGAAAAAATTATAGAGCTTATTGACGGCATGTATTAAATTTTAAACAATTGAAACGTTTTTGTTTATTTTTATTAATCCCACCTATACTATATGTAGATACAGTTAGTTAATCCATTATCGTTACAATTTTTTGTTATTCTAATGGCTTAGGGTTATATCAATGCTTGCGTAGTACTAAATGCAAGCGATATAATCCGCTTTTGGTAATGGGTTTGATAGGAGAAGCAAAATAGATGGATTTTTTTTATGAATAAACTTAAGCCGCTCGGTTTTATTTTCTTAATCATAGTTCTATTTTGTTTCTGCATAAACATAGAGTTAACTAATCAGATCAACCGTATAAATCTATTTCAGACTAATATTGATATACGAAGTTTCGAGATCACGAATACCTCCCTTGATATGGCTCCTTGGTATAATCCCATTTTAAATGGCCATTATATAATTAAGCAGCCAACAGCTGATTTTTTACTTATTAAAACCACTGATACCCAATTTGTAGCCGCTGATTCTAACAAGTTAATCATGATGACGCTCGCATCACCCATGAACTTTTTATTTTTATGTATATTGATATTTGGCTCAGGTATCTACTTACGTAGAGAACGTAGAAAACGTCATTATAAAAATCAAATAGCGGAACTCAACCGCCAAGCCAATAGCTTACTTACTGCATTTAATTTACAAGTTAAACCGGCAGAGAACCCATTAGGTGTAAGCAGCTTAAGTCAATCTATAAATAGCTTAAATTCACACGTAGTTAATTATGTTAAACAAACTCAAACAAGTATTTGTCAAGACAAACTGACGCTGTTAATTGACCGCCATGCATATATTGAACACATAGACAGACAAATAAATCATGCTAATCAGGAAGATCTCAAGTGTGCGCTTCTATTTATCGACTTGGATGGCTTTAAACAAGTAAATGATTCGTTTGGCCATAGTTTTGGTGATGAAATATTAGTTCAAGTGGCCAGTCGACTTGCAAATGTTTTACGTCACCATAAGTTAAGTAATATTAATAGCGCTAATCAATTAGAGCAAAACTTATCAAGATTAGGAGGAGACGAATTCTCCATATTTATAGAACTACTTGATGATAGCGACAGAGTTGTTGACATAGCGAAGCACGTGCTAAGTGAGCTTGAAAAAGACTTTGTGCTTGGCAATAAAATAGTAAAAATTAGTGCCAGTATTGGTATTGCTGCTTACCCAGAAAGCGCGTCAACCCCACAAGCACTTTTACAATTAGCTGATGTTGCTATGTACAGAGCTAAGAGTGATGGTAAGGGAATATTTAAAGTTTACTCGCCGGAAATGGGTAACAAAATGCGCCGTTATCATTATTTACTCGAAGAATTGCGTTTAGCGCTCGCGTGTAAAGATTTTTACTTGTCTTTTCAGCCAATTGTACATGTTGAAGATTGTATGATTGATTATTTTGAAGCGCTTACACGTTGGGACCACCCAGTTGAAGGTATGATCCCACCTTCAGAATTTATTCCAATAGCAGAAGAGTCGAATTTAATATTAGAGCTTGGCGATTGGATTATGCTTGAATCGTGTCGGCAAATGGCTGCATGGCATAATGCAGGTATGCGCAAAGTAAAAATATCAGTTAACGTTTCGGGCATTCAGTTAAAGCACCGTGATATTTATGATTGGATAATGAAGAAGCTAAAAAAAACCGGCTTACCGGCGACGTCTCTAATGCTTGAAATTACCGAATCAACATTTATTCAAGCCAGCCCTAGAATAATTAAAGAGCTAAGTAGATTAAGAGAAGAAGGCATCACTATTGCAATTGATGACTTTGGTACAGGTTTTAGCTCGTTAAGTACATTAGCGGATTTACCAATTGATGTTATTAAAATTGATCGCTCGTTCATAGCTCAAGCCAATAAAAGTCAAAAATATAACGATATATTAAATACAATTAGTGAGCTTGGACAAAAGCTGGGCCTTAAAATTGTAGCTGAAGGCGTTGAAGAAATAGGGCAGTTTGAGCTTGTTAAAAAAATGGGTGTGAGTTCAGTTCAGGGGTATTTAGTGAGCCGTCCTGAGTCATCAGTTAATGTAGGCAATAAAGTATTACGTAATAACACCAGCAATCTTTCTGCATCGGGTACAAGTGCGTGGGATATTGTTAGTTAGTTAGTTAGTTAGTTAGTTAGTTAGTTAGTTAGTTAGTTAGTTAGTTAGTTATTTTACAAATAAAAATGCCACTCTAAATAGAGTGGCATTTTTTGTTTAATCAGTAATTAATGTATTAAAGATCAAATGTGCGTGAAACAGCAAGTACAATACGCTCATCAGCATAATCGTAATCTAAGCTAGTGTTTTCAGCAGCCACTTCAATACCAAAACCTTCGTAGCTTGTTTGATAAGCTAAGCGGTAGTGCTTGTACGATTTTTTCTGGTTTGTATCCCAAGCCCACTTTTCACCATCAAGTGAGTTTGAAATATCAAAACTTGCACGTAGTGCGTGATTTGGAGCTAGTTCATAAGTGTGAGCAACCATTGAAATTACATGACCCGCACCTGTTCCAAAGTAATCCCAGCTATACCAAAAGTTAAGCTCAGTTTGGCCGTATTCACTTGCATAACCAAACTTAGTGTAAGCTTCAGCGTAGTTACCGTCACTGTTATTACCTTGATAAGTGTAATAAGCGATACCGTAATCAACGCTGAATTGCTCATCAAGTTGTACATATTTACCTAAGTAAGCATCAAGCTCAAAATCAGTGTCGTCACCAAAATCTACGTTTGAGGCCCAAACACCAGCGTAAACACCACTATCAAAGGCATAATCTAAGCTGCCTTGAATTGCAGGGTCGCTATCGGTCTGTGTTACACCATTAAAAGTGTAGTCAGACGCTGCAGTGATTGTTGTTGACCAATCAGCTGCTGCAGTTGTTGATAAAAGTGCAAATGGTAGTGCTACTACAAGTTGTTTTAGTTTGTTATTCATTATTAATCCCTAGTGTACTGTGTCTATTTTTGTGTAATCAATTGCGTTTGCTTTTGGTGAGCTATCTATATTTGTTACTGTTTTAAATTTACTGTAACCAATAAATGCTGCACAGATAAAGAACAAGCCGATAACTAATGCGCCTACCCACTGAATTTGTAAAAATTCTAATTTAAACAATAGTGTAAGTAATGATAGACCAACAACATTTCCGATTATGTATTTCATTTTGCCAAAACGCTTTACGGTAAAGTTTAGGTTATCTGTATATAAACGCACTAACGAATCAAGTGAGTTAATTACAAATACAATACCTACAAATACCATAGCGAAGTTTTTAATACCTTGAGTTGGGATGCCCGCTTCATGGTAGTGATAAAGTACGCTAAACCAAATCGCAATAGGAATAGAAGGGAAAATCAACATTGCACCTAATACTTGGTATGTTTTAAGTCCACCAACAAAGCGTGATGTAAATTGACCAATCATTATGCTCCACGCAAACCACCAGAATAAGTAAAACTCATGGTAATCATTAAGCGGTAAAACAAATTCATTAATGTTTGCAAAGTAAGTACCAATAGAACCTAAGTTATCTGTAAATGCTGACATTTGACTATCACCTATCACAAATGCGCCAGTCCACATAAAGGCGATTAAAGCTAAGAATAACCACGTAGTAGAAATACTTAAAATACGTACATATTTAATGTCAGTACTTGAGTACACAGCAAAACAGATAGCAGCAAACACAATTAAGTAAAACTCAGAAACTATACTTGTTCCATCGCCTAATTCGGGTAAATACCATGGTAGGTTTGTAAGCAGTAAATAAGCGGTAAATGCACATGTACCAATAATTACAACGTTATTGATAAATTTAACCCAAGGAATTTCGAAAAATTTCACTTTAGGTTCTATTACACAGAAATAAAAGCACGTAAGAAAGTAAAATCCCCAGATCAAAAATCCCCAGTAGCCAAACTCAATAGCCAGTGGATTTGCAAACGCGTATTCTGGGCTTGCTTTTATGTCTGCATAACCTGCAAACTCAGTTAAAGGAAACATAATAAGGCCAACATCTAGGCCAGAAGTAAATAGTATTGCTATAAAGGTAAAGGTTCGAACTGGTGTTACACCTACTACGCGAACATTACCCCATTTAATTAAAATAGTGATAATAGCAAGTAAGGTAAAAATGATGCCTGCATTAAGCCAAATAGTCATTGTTACCCTCCAGTAATGAATAAAAATAATTCATAAGCACTCCGTATTTTATTGTTTTATTCTCGCATTAACACAACGTAACCTATTTACATCGTGTGCCACTGCAAGGCACGCATTGGTTTAGCCCGACGAGACTAAACCTAAGCATGTGGCTAAAGTTAGATCTCCGTACTACGTTGTGTTTCTTGCCAGTTTGTTGTTATGGCAACATTCACATCCGATTTCTGTAATGGTTCTTTACCTAAAATTATGTCAGCTGCTTTTTCGGCAACCATAATAGTAGGCGCATTCAAGTTTCCGTTAGGAACTGTTGGGAATATAGATGAGTCAACAACACGTAGTCCTTCAATACCATGTACTTGCGTATTTGAATTAACAACGGCCATATCATCTCCACCCATTTTGCATGAGCAAGAAGGGTGGTAGGCACTTTCTACGGCTTGGCGTACAAAGGCATCTATTTCTTCATCTGTTTGAATATGTTTACCTGGTTGAATTTCTTCATCGCGGTATTCATCAAAGGCACTTTGTTCGATTATGTCGCGTGTTAAGCGAACGCACGCTCTAAAGCCTTCAATATCGTCTTGGTGTTCAAGGTAATTAAATAAAATGGTTGGTGGTTGCTCAGGGTTCGCAGAAGCAATAGTGACACTACCGCGACTTTTTGGTTTGTTATGACCAACATGTACCTGAAAACCATGACCTGCAAATGCACTTCTACCATCGTAACGCATAGCCGCTGGTAAAAAGTGATATTGAATATCTGGCCATTCAACACCAGGTTTTGAGCGAATAAACGCACACGATTCAAAATGATTCGTTGCACCTAAACCCGAACGCGTTAATAACCAGCGCGCACCAATCAACCCTTTTGAAACAATGCCTAGTTTGCCGTTAAGCGTGATAGGTTGCTTACACTTGTATTGAAAGTAAAACTCAAGATGATCTTGTAAGTTTTGACCTACACCTGGTAGATGATGCTGTACTTCAACGCCTGCTTTTTCAAGCGCTTGAGTATCACCAATACCAGAGAGTTGTAAAATATGTGGAGAGCCGATAGGGCCTGCACTTAATATAACGTCTTTTGCAGCATGTGCAGTTTTAACGTCGCCATTTACTTTGTATTCAATGCCTGTGGCTTTTTTACCATCTAAAATCACGCGCTGTGCTAGTGCACCTGTAATAATCGTTAAATTACTACGCGATTTAACAGGGTCTAAATACTCACGCGAAGCAGAGCTGCGCACGCCGTCTTTTACGGTCATGTGCATTGGGCCAAAACCCTCTTGCTGCGATGCATTATAATCATCTGTAGACGCGTAACCGGCCTGTACACCTGCTTTGATAAAGGTGCGGTAAAGCGGGTTTTTCATTTCGTTGCCGTTATTAACGCCAAGCGGGCCTTTGCCACCACGGTAAGTATTTTCACCAAGATAAAAGCTTTCTGCTTTTTGAAAATACGGTAAACACGATTGGTAATCCCAGCCGTTTGCACCGTGTTGCTGCCATTCGTCAAAATCTTTTGCGTGGCCACGTACGTATACCATGCCGTTGATAGATGACGAGCCGCCTAATACTTTGCCTCGAGGACAATGCATTTCACGGTTATCTAAATGAGGCTCAGGCTGCGTATGAAACTGCCATGCGTATTTTTCACTATTCATAGGAATAGATAACGCGGTTGGCATTTTTATAAAAATACTTTTATCGCTACCGCCAGTTTCAAGTAGTAACACGCGGTTACTTGAATCTTCAGATAAACGGTTGGCTAAAACACAACCCGCCGAACCCGCGCCAACAATAATATAGTCGTAATGATTACTCATAGTAGGGCGCCTTAAAATGGGCTTTCTATGTCGGCCATACCAACATAAATAGACTTAGTTTGCGTGTATTGATCAAGCGTTTGTATACCATTTTCACGGCCAATACCCGATTGCTTGTAACCGCCAACTGGCATTTCAGCCGGTGAGTTACCGTATGCATTAATCCAACAAATACCGGCTTGTAACTTATGAATTACGCGGTGAGCACGTTTAATATCACTCGTAAATACGCCAGCAGCTAAGCCTAGGTGTGTACCGTTAGCGCGTGCAATCACATCGCCTTCATCGTCAAAAACAAGCACGCTCATTACTGGACCAAATATTTCTTCTTTAACAATAGTCATATCGTCATTACAATCAATAAACACAGTTGGTGCTACAAAGTATCCATTAGGTGCAGATTCAGGTGAAAGCGTTGTACCACCGGTTAGTAGTGTTGCGCCTTCTTCAATACCTTTATTAACGTAGCTCATTACTAGTTCTTGATGCTTTTTAGAGATAAGTGCGCCAAAGTTAGTATTTAAATCTTGTGGGTCGCCAGCAATAATGTTTTTCTCAGTGCGCGCTTTAAGCTCATCAATAAACTGCTGATATACATTTTTGTGAACGTAAATACGTGTACAGTTAGTACAAATTTCGCCTTGCGTATAAAAGTTACCTAACATAGCAGCGCTAACCGCTTGCTCTATGTTGGCATCATCAAATACTAATAGTGGAGATTTACCACCAAGTTCCATCGTGACATCTTTTAACGTACCGGCAGCACTCGCTACTACTTTTTTACCTGTGCCTACTTCACCCGTAAACGATACTTTATCAATATCGCTATGCTGCGTTAGCCACTGGCCTACATCGCCCGCGCCTTGAACAACATTAAACACACCTGCAGGTACGCCAGCTTCAACAAATACTTCTGCAAGTTTAATTGCGCCAAGTGGTGTTTCTTCAGATGGTTTGAATATAAATGCATTCCCAGCAGCAAGAGCAGGGCCTGACTTCCAACATGCAATTTGTAGTGGGTAGTTCCATGCACCAATACCCGCACAAATACCTAATGGCTCTTTGCGTGTGTAGTAAAAGTCATCACCAACCATTTGTTGTTGGCCTACCTGTGCTGGCGCAAGACCTGCAAAGTATTCAATTACATCAGCGCCAGTTTCAATATCAACACAATTTGCTTCTTGCATTGGTTTACCGGTGTCGAGTACTTCTACAAGTGCTAGTTCATCGTTACGCTCGCGTAAAATAGCCACTGCTTTTAATAAAATGCGGCTACGTTCAATGGGTGTCATTGCTGACCACTGAGCAAAACCTTGCTTTGCACTCTCAATGGCTGCGTTTTGAATAAATTCGTCGGCAATTTCTACTGCGTAAATAACCTCGCCCGTTGCTGGGTTTGTTACATCAAATGTTTTGCCGTTCTGGTTTGCAAGAAAATGGCCGTTAATAAAATTTTGATAGACAGGTGTAGTCACGCTAGGCTCCATATTGCTTGATAAGTGAAAGTACATAGCTTTTTGCTAACTTTTCACAGTGTTTAAACTGATTATTGTCTGATTTACTCAGTACTGCTCTTAACCATAGGCCATCGATCATTGCGGCGCTAAGTTCTGCAGCTTGATTTGCTTGCTCAATAGGCATTAATTGTTTAAAAGAAAATGCTAAATTACTTTGCAAGCGTTTACTGTTTACATTTTGTAGTCGGTGTAATTCTTCATCATGCATCGATTGCGCCCAAAAACTTAACCACGTTCGGGTTGTATCATTACGCTGTTGTACAAGCGCAAAGTTGGCTTCGATAATAAACATTAAACGTTCAGTCGCATTTGTTTGATGATTTACTTTGCCTATCAAGTCTTGTTTTAAGCTTGTTAGTAAGTATCGAACAGTGGCTTCAATCAACCCCTGCTTACCACCAAAATAATGACTAATAATACCCGACGATAAACCTGCATTTTTACTAATGCTGTTTATAGTCGTTCCTTGTAATCCATTCGTCGCAACAGATTCTATAGTTGCGTCAATTAGCTGCTGACGCCTGACAGGTTCCATTCCAACTTTAGGCATAATTTTTATTAATTGAACGTTCAATAAAGATAAGCTTAAGGTAATAGCTCTAACAATTCAAGGTTGAGGTAAATATCTAGATGCCAAAATGTAGATTAATCATTAATAAAAGAGCAATTAATAGGACAAAGAAGATGTGGTTTTTATTTATTTAATTTTATTTAAAACAGTAGCTTGAGAATTTAATTTTTAAATTTAATAATAGTAATGATTTGTTTACAGCAATAAATGAATAAAATGTCAAAAAACCATTAGAACAATAATAGTTAGAGTACTAATAGTATTATTTTGATACAAAAGAACACTAAACCTGCAATTGCTTAGTGCTCTAATAAATTTATATGGAGAGTAAACTTTGTGGTTTTATCGCTTTAAAGCGCTTGGTATTGAAAGGTTAGGCATTATTAATAACGCCTTTAAAAAGTAGGGGGTAACGTCTTAGTCTATTGCCAATGTAGTCATCAGCTAAAATTTGCTGGCAAATGAAATCAATATCTTTGCTTGCTTCAAATACCCAATCAAAGCGCTCTATAGCCAGTAAAAAACCACGCTTTAAATGAGTTTGAGAACGGTACTGTTCTAGGTTGTCTTGAATAATAGAGACTTTACTTGGATTAGCTTTAAGCTCTTCTACTACTTGATTAATAAAAGTAGTATTGAGCTTACTGGTCGGGCGGTGTCTGAGTTTTCGTGGGTGCATTAGCTCTCGTTTGCAATGTTATATAATTTTTTCAAAAAGTCGTCTTTATGCTTTTCATGCTCGTAGTCAAGGTGGTAAGTATTATGAAAACCAAAGCGCAGTTCTACGCCGCTACCTTGTAGATATACGGTGTAACCGTCTACGTCTGAATATGCAGTAACTCCCTGATAATGTTTGCCTTCATCAGTCATTTCACCTTTTTGAATTATGCGTTCATATACGGCTAAAATCTGTTTATTGTCGAGTTCGTTTTTCATGTTTTATACCTTTTATTAAAAAGCTAATACGATATAGATATGAGGGTCGATCATCTTAAAAACAATAGCTAAAAAAATGTGATATTGCTTTGTAATTTGGCCTTTTTAAATTATGCTCAAAATTCATTTATTGTTGAGCTTACACCATGATAGACAAGGCGTTACTACTAAAAACTCGTGAGTTATCGGATCAATTAATTGCATTGCAAACGCCTATTAGGATACTCGATGCTATTAATTGGGATAAACAAACTAAAGAGGAGTTTTTTAGACAAAAATGTCAAAAAAATCCACTGATCGATCGTGCATACTATCAACAGCGCGATCTTGGTTTTGTACCTAGCGAGTTACGCCAAGCGTTTTCTACTTTGCACCGTAACATTATTAACCAATTGGGTCAGTTAAATCCCATAGCTCAATACATGGGAAAAATGTGCACAGAGTATAAAACAGTATTAAGCATGCTTGAGTATCGTGGCACACCAGAGTTTCATGACTTATCGGTGGAGTTATTTGGTCACCCTAAAGATTTATTTCATGCCGGTGAGCCCTCACTTTCTGAGCTAGCTAATATGCTAGATAAACCGCTGCAAAATTTACTTATAGCCGACATACTGCCTGACGACCCTAAAAATATTGATGCTGTTGATGCAGTGCGTATTCTGTCTGAGCAAGTAACCGCTAGTATGGCAGGCATAAACGTTGAGGTAATGCTTAGCGATGGTATTGTTAGTGATGCAGCCGCAGGTGCTAATAATATAAAGCTTAATCAAGATGTTAAGTTTTCTCAGCGCGAACTTGATATTTTAGAAGTTCACGAAGGGTGGATACACGTCGGTACCACTCAAAATGGTTTAGCTCAGCCTTATTTAACGTGTTTGAGTAAAGGCACGCCAAGCTCCACTATTACCCAAGAAGGCTTAGCGGTCCTTACCGAAATTATTACTTTAAAATCAACTCCAAGGCGTTTATCTAAATTAGTGAATCGTATTCAAGCCGTTACAAAGGTAATAGATGGCGCCGAGTTTGTAGACATTTACCGTGATTACGTAGCGCAAGGTTTATCAAAAGATGACAGCTACACACTTGCGCAGCGTGTATTTAGAGGCAGTACGCCAACAGGTTTGCCTTTTACAAAAGATATTGCTTACATTAAAGGCTTTGTACTGGTTTATAACTTAATACGCGTTGCAATACAGCTTGGTCGAATAGATAGACTTCCTTTATTACTGGTAGGTAAAATATCGATAGATGATTTTAGATTAATATCGCAGCTTCATGATTTAGGTGTAATAGAGAGTCCACAATTTGTACCACCACACTTTAAAGATTTACGCGGTTTGGCAACTTGGTTGAGCTTCGGTCGTTTTATTGGCGACTTGTCGTTTGAAAAGTTAGAAAACGATTATAAACCGCTATTTTTATAATTAATCAATATAACTTATCGACACATCGACATAAAAAAAGCCCATAACGGGCTTTTTAAAATAAGGTACTTTAGGTTTTGCTATCGAGCGTTCGTGCTTTCAAATATTTTGTCAGCTGAGGCTGCAACAAAACCAGTATAAAGCTCGCCGTCTGCTTTAGGGTAACGAATAGCAAACTCATAAAAGCAGCTAGGAATGCTCATATCACCGTCACTAAAGGTAACTGAGTATTCATCAGCAAGTGTTGACGATTGCTCTAGTAACACCTCTGGTGAGCCTTTAACTTCACCGCCTGACGTATTAAGCGAAAAGCCGGCGTCTTTTAGGGCTTGGTTAACATCATGAATGTTATCAAACTTAGCAAGCGTATTAATATTTACGGTAAAGTGATTGGCACGGTAACCCCACGCCGACATCCACGCTGCATATTCGCTTTCAGCTAGCAGTTGTTTGTAAGTATCGGTGCTTACTTGCCAATGCGTGCCTGAATATAAAAAGTTGTCTGCTGTAACTGCACTTTCGTCAATTTGACTTACCATATCTGTCACGATGGCTTGTAACTCTGGCGAGCATTTTTCTACTAATAGTTCAGAGATAAATACTTTTGGCTGATTAGGATCGCTATGCTCATAGTGTTTTGCGTAAAGTTTTTTAGCTTCAAAGTGGTACTCACCACATTCTTTGTAACCAATTGCTAAAAAGTGAGCGGCGAGCTTTTCAAGACCCACTTTTTCTATATTAAATGTACGCAGCGCAATATGATCGTTAATGATGTCATCTTTTTGCGTTGACCCTAAAAGGTCATGAATTTTATCTGCCGATGGAGTTACGTTTAAATAGTTTTCCCAAAGGTTCTCAAATAATGTGTTTACATCAGTATGCATGTTAAGTCCTTAAATCTAAAATTTGGTTTTATTGCTTATTCAATTACTAAGCCCGGCGCTAGGGTTTGCGGTAAGCTCACTTTGTCTGACTCCACAGATGCGACAGGGTATGCGCAATAATCGGCGGCATAGTATGCACTTGCTCTGTGATTACCACTGGCGCCAATACCGCCAAATGGAGCTGCACTAGAGGCACCTGTAATGGGGCGGTTCCAGTTAACAATACCGGCACGAATGCGCTTTAAAAAGTGAGTGTAGTCATCTTCACTGTCGCTAAGTAAACCTGCAGATAAACCAAAGCTTGTGTTGTTGGCTTCAATAATTGCGCTGTCAAAGTCGGTATAACGATACACTTTAATTAGCGGTCCAAAATGCTCTTCATCTGGCATGTCGGTAATGCTTGTTACATCAATAATGCCCGGGCTTACAAAACCTGTGCCTGGTTTTAATTGCTTAAGTTCAACAAGGATTTGTGCACCTTTTGAGACTAATTCACTTTGCGCAGCAACCATACCCAGTGCTGCTTTTTCGCTTATCATTGCACTCATAAAAGGCTGCTCTGTAGCAAAGCTGTCGTCTACAACTATGTTTTTAGTTGCGCTTATTAGCTTTTCTAAAATAGCATCGCCATTGAGCGACTTTTCAATAAATAAGCGACGTGCACACGTACAGCGCTGACCTGAGGTAATAAAGCCTGATTGAATAACATCGTGCACAGCAGCGCTTACATCACTCACATCTTTTACAATCAGTGGATTATTACCGCCCATTTCAAGCGCTAAAATCTTACCGGGGTGTCCAGCAAACTGTTTATGTAGTAAGTGACCTGTGTTTGAGCTACCGGTAAAAAACAAGCCATCTATATCTTTATGAGAGGCAAGTGCTTTACCTGTTTCAATTTCACCTTGCACAAGGTTAATAACACCCGCTGGTAAGCCCGCTTTTAGCCAAAGTGAGAGGGTAAATTCTGCCACGTGCGGAGTAAGCTCTGATGGCTTAAATACCACTGTGTTGCCAGCTAGAATTGCAGGAACAATATGTCCGTTTGGTAAATGCCCCGGAAAGTTATACGGGCCAAAAATAGCCACAACGCCATGCGGTTTGTGTCTAATAAACGCTTTAGCACCGGGCATTGGGTTTTCGGTTGTACCGGTACGCTCATGGTAGGCTTTTACAGATATAGCTACTTTACCTGTCATTGCGCCTACTTCGGTGCGGGTTTCCCATAATGGCTTTCCTGTTTCGCGTGCAATTATGGTCGCAAATTCTTCGCTGTGTTCTTTTAATTGTGCTGCGAAGCTTTCAAGAATGACTATACGCTCTTCAAGTGGTTTGTCTGCCCATTGTAATTGCGCAGCTCTGGCTGCTTTTATAGCCGAATCTACTTGATCAGCGTTTGCGCCATTACCTTGCCATACCACATCGCCATTACTTGGATTGATTGACTCAAATACTGGGCCAAGGCCTGTATGCCACTGGTTATTAATTAGGTGTGTATTCATAAATTATTTACAGGCGGAAAAATCGCGCTGCGTCTCCTTGGCTTAAATTAAGCGCCTTAGCCACATCTTGGCTAATGACGAGAGTATGTTTTGCATGATTGTAGTGTGCGTCTTTGGTAAATGTTGCTCTAAAGCCACTTACGCCTTGATTACATACAGCCAGCGTATCTGAGCTATTTTGTGATATGTGATCAAGCTCACCAATAGTAATAGGGCAAACTTGAGAGTCACGAATGCTGCGAATATTACCAAGCTTTGCTTCAACCGTTGGGCCTGCGTCAAATAAGTCAACGTAGCCTCTGTGCTCAAAACCTTCTTTTTCTAATAATTTTAGCGCAGGTTTTGTTTTTTCATGCACATGGCCAATAACAGCTTGGGCTTTTTTGCTAAGCAAGTTCACATAAATAGGGTACTTAGGCATTAACTCGCTAATAAATACCTTATCGCCTAAGCCCACTAAGTGATCCGCTTGTGGAAATTCGATACTAAAAAAGTGCTCTTGCAGCCATTGCCAAAAAGGAGAATGACCGTCTTCGTCGCTAACACCGCGCATTTCTGCGATAACAGTATCGGCAAAACGCTCGCTGTGCTGAGCCATAAACAAAAAGCGTGAACGAGATAAAAATCGACCCGTTAGGCCTTTACGGCTATTTTCGCGCAAAAATAATGTACATATTTCTGAGCAACCAGTGTAGTCGTTACACATGCTTAAAATATCAACGGTGTTATATACATTTAAAGTAGGCGAGTGGTGTACTGTTTTACCCAAATGATAATGATATAAAGGCACCGATAAACCTACTGCGGCTTCTATAGCGGTTGTGCCAATAACGTCACCTGTTTCACTGTCTTCTAAAACAAATAAATAGCTTTCATCAAGTGGCTGGTTAATGTTTTTGGCAAAGCTTTTTTCAGCACGTTCAATTTTTTCTTTAAGCTGTGCATCGTCCACAGGCAAAGAGGTAAACCCATGACCGGATTCAATCGCTATTTGTTTAAGCGCGTCAAAATCATTGGCAGTAATAGGACGTAATACTTGCATTTATTGCTTGCTCCAATAGCACGCCTGTAGGCGTGCTAATTTAAACTATATTAACCGTTTACTACGTCGCTAACGGCTTTTTCAAAGCGCGCTAAGCCTTCTTTAATATCTTCAAACGGAATAATTAAAGACGGTGTAAAACGAATTACATTCATACCCGCTACAAGATTCATCAAACCATTATTAGCACTGGCTACTAAAAAGTCGCGTGCGCGACCTTCAAATTTGTCATTTAGTACTGCGCCAATTAATAAGCCTTTACCACGTACTTCGCTAAATACGTTGTATTTTTCGTTAATTGCGTTTAATCCGTCACGGAATAATTGCTCGCGCTCTTTAACACCGTTTAGTACGTCTGGTGTATTTACTGTATCAAATGCCGCTTCGGCCACAGCACAAGCAAGTGCGTTTCCGCCATAAGTAGAACCGTGAGTACCAATTTTTAAATGCTCAGCAATAGGTGTACGAGTGATCATAGCGCCAATAGGAAAACCACCACCCAATGCTTTTGCCGTTGTTAAAATGTCAGGAACAACCCCTAAACCTTCATAAGCGTATAAATCGCCTGTGCGACCAACACCCGTTTGTACTTCATCAAAAATAAGTAACGCGTTATGTTTAGTACAAAGTTCGCGTACTTTTTTAGCAAATTCATCTGTTGGTGAAATAATACCGCCTTCACCTTGTAATGGTTCCATCATAACAGCACATGTTTTATCGCTGATCAGCGCTTCAAATGCCGCTATATCGTTAAAATCACAATGTACTATGTCCGCAGGTTTTGGACCAAAGCCATCTGAATAAGCCGCTTGCCCGCCCACAGTTACTGTAAAGAATGTACGACCATGGAAACCTTTATTAAATGCAATAATTTGCGTTTTTTCAGCGCCATATACGTCCAATGCATAACGACGCGCTAGCTTGAGGGCTGCTTCGTTTGCTTCTGCACCTGAGTTTGCAAAGTAAACTTTATCAGCAAATGTTGCTTCAACCATTTTTTGAGCTAAACGAAGTGCTGGCTCATTGGTCATAACATTTGATAAATGCCAAATTTTTTCGCCTTGCTCTTTTAATGCTTTAACTAATGCAGGATGACAGTGACCCAAACAGTTAACGGCAATACCACCGGCAAAATCAATGAACTCATTGTTATTTTGATCCCAAACGCGTGAACCTTCACCACGAACTGGGATAATTGCTGATGGGTTATAGTTTGGTACCATTACGTCGTTAAATAAGTCTCTTGTTACTTGCATTTTTACACCTAAATTTAATGGGCTTAGATAAAAGATTAGTTGCTAACTCAAAGAAGAATATAGCCTTTATTCTTCAGCAAACACGTTATTATTTCTTATAGAGGTCATTATCGAAGGTTAGCTGTTAAAATTGCAGTGCTATTTTGTGAAAAATGATTAAAATAAAAGTCAAAATAACGAAGAAAATAACCATTATGATAACTCCACAAGATGAAAAGCTACTTTCTGTACTAAAAACAAATGCAAGAGCGAGTATTTCTGATCTTGCGCGAATGCTTGACTTGTCTCGTTCAACAGTACAGAGCCGAATGCTCAAATTAGAAGAAACCGGTGTGATTAAAGGTTACAGCGTTGATTACGGTGACGACTACCTTAGTAAAATGGTATCAGCTCATGTGTCTATAAAAGTAAGACAAAAATTAACAACTAAAACAAACATTGAGCTTAAGCAAATTGATGCTATTTCACAGCTCTATGCCATAAGTGGTGAGTTTGATTTAATTGCAGTGGTCCAAGCTCAAAATTTAGAACAGCTTAGTCATTTGTTGGACGATATAGGAAATCTTGATGGGGTGGAGCGAACAACATCTTCTGTAATTTTAGAAACTAAATTTAAGCGCTAGGGTTGGGTAGTTCCTTTGTTTTTAGTCGTTAAGTGAACACTCGGTATACTTTAGGTCAATAATAAAAAGGCTAGGGTCTGTTGAACCTTCAAGGTTAAATTAACAGCCCCCAAAAGATTCTTCCTAGGCGCTATTTTCTCTTGGTTGCCTACATAGATGCAGGGGAGGGGGCGTGAGCAGGGCGCGGAAGCTTTGCTCGGTTTTTATTTATTCTTACATGGATGTAAGCAATTAGAATAACGCAGGAGCAGTTATCGAGCACACTAGCTTATAAATCTTGCGCCGCAATTAAATAGCACCTAGTTTGAACAAATTTTTATCCACAAAGATAAACAGACCCTAGATATAAATGCATTAATTTAAATATTTAAGCCTGCTTTTTATAAGTTAATAGCAATAAATCATAGATTTAAATATTGAAGCTATTGATAAGGTACAAAATTTTGTAAAGAAAATTAATACTTTTTTATATGCATGACTATACTTGTTTTAATTTGTACATTATTTAGCAATGGATTATGCCCGCATATCTTTTCACTCTTTTGTTAGGTTTAACTGGGCCTCTCCAGTTTGGGACAAACTTACCCACCACAGCTCCTAATAATGCAGTCAACCAAGTCGAGTGTATTTTATTTGAAATGGGAGCGCCTTTTCAGCTACAAACCTTGCCATGGTTACGTGCACGTCGAGAAGTAAAGTTAGAGCGCTTAGATGGATATTTCACAACCCATTTAATGCCTGAAATGAAAGCTTATGGACGTATATCATCCCCCATTTTTTTAGAAAGCTGGTACTGGTTCACTCACCCAGAGAGCATTAATAAACCAAAAAATAAAATGCGTTATGGTGCAGTAAGAGGAAGTTATCAAGCAAATTGGTTTAAAACTCAGAATATTATTGCTGAGGTAGAAGTAAATTCATTAGAAGAAATAGTAAATGTAATGCACCATAAACGGATTGATAGAATCCTACTTGATTTAGACGATTTTGAATTAGCAGCCTCTAAGCTAGGGATCAATAAAGACGAGTACCAAAAAGAATTTTTTAGATATGTACCTTTGGGATTATTTGCTTCGCATTCACTTATCAAACGCCTTCCTGAATTTATGCAGCAGTTCGATGAAAATATAAATACTTGTGCGCAAGCTCCATTTTCACTATCAAAAAGTGAAGAAACGCAAATACTTGATAGGCTCTACAGTAGCGCTAAAACCTTATTAAACTTACCTAGTTTAGTCGAAGAAGTTCAAATAAGTAATGAGTCTCCTTTGAGTGAGCCTGAAATTATGAAACGAGACCAGCTATGGATAAAAGAAAGTAAACACGTTGGGCATGCTGATGCGTTAACTATGCTTGATTTACCGTTATCTAAGGTATTTAAAAAATGGCAATCGCAGTTTAAAGGTGTTGTTACTGAGCTTATATTGACTGATAGCCAAGGAAAAAATATAGCAATAAGTAAGTTAACCAGTGATTACTGGCAAGGAGATGAGAATAAGTTTACTAAAATATTTAAACAGTCAAAGGACTATAACTTTGATAGCGTTACATATGATGCATCAACACATCATTTTCAAGTACAGCTAAGTTTTCCTGTTTTAGATAATAATAGCCATATTGGAGTGTTGATTTTAGGTGTTGATGTAGAAAAAGCACTCCATTCGTCAAACGAAAAGAGTAACTAACTCGATACCTTTTACATAAGTTAGCTAAGCTTTGGAACTTTTGCTTAGCTAACATTATATTATGGATGTATTTTTTCTGAGGTCGGCTTTTTTCTTATAATTTCTTTTTTGGCTTCATCAAGCTTTATAAAATAAGCATTACCGCCAATACCTTTAAACTCTTCATCTGTAAATACAATAGTATTGTCATCAAAAAAAGTGACAGCTTCTTTTTGAGTTACTATTCCTAAGTCAATTTTTGATACATCGCCAGAAAAAAACTTATCACCCTCAAAATTTTCGAATAACCAAATACTGGTTGAATCAAGTAATATCAGCTTTTTACGATCAGGGCTTAAAGCAGCCGATGTTATCCAGCATAGCTTTTCTAAAGTGGTACATGTTTTAAATGAATCTATTAACTCGGCTTTAAAATTAGCAGCATGATCGCCCACTTTATAAACCTTAGTAATACCATCAAATGGCTCTGTGCGGTTTTTAGTAAATAAATATAAGTGACGTCCTAGAGCTACAAATGCCTCTAAATCAAAATTACGGTTATTGGGCTTTATAGGACTGCCATCCATTTCGGGGTAGGTAAACTTAATTATTTCTGCTTGAGTCGTATCTGTTTTTATATCTATCGGGTTTTCTATTTTATAAATAGTGAGCCATCTACGATCGTTTTTGTTGTTACCAAAATCGCCTAAAAAGAAGTGCCCAAATTTGTTTTGGGTCATGTCTTCCCAATCAATGTTTTTAGCGTTTTCAACTAAAATTTCTTTAGCAATAGAACCGTCTTTATTGAGTCTGTATAGCTTTGGTTCATTGCCTCCGTCGTTAATAGCCCATAAACGTTGTTGTTTATCAAATTCTATTCCTGATATTTCTTTTAATTTAGGATCAACTGAGATTTCTTTTTTACTGTATAGGGTATAAATTGAGGTACCAATAAATGCAGCTACAACTAAAAAAATGATGGTGGTAGTTATTAAAATGGTTTTTTTCAACATGAAATTAATGATATTTCAGAGTATTAGAATGATGTGTATTATCCATGATGAAGTAATATAAAAAAAGTAATTTAGGATTTTAAATTTTCTTCGGATATTTGCAGCTATAAATATCTATATATTGAACTAATGAGGTTTTTAATAGTTTGTTGGTTTGAATATTGCTCTGTATGTTAAGTATCATTTAAAGCGTATTGTATATAAGGTTAATGCACCTTTTTGGTGTCATTGAAATATTATTTGCACTGTAATAAAGCGTAAATAAAGTTTTGTTTAACTAATAACACGTTTAATGATTTTTAGATGGTTACCACATCGCCTTTTTGTTTAGTTGTATGGCCTGTGGCAAAGATTAAGTACCCTTTTTGGTTTAGTTGGAGCCTGCTATGTTGAATAAACGTTTTTTTAAAACAAAAGATGAAGCTGAAGTTACTTTTGAATTTTCTCATCCAGAGGCAGAAGAAGTTTGCTTATTAGGTGAATTTAATGATTGGAAACCAGTGCCAATGAAGCTTTATAAAAAACAAGGTGTGTTTAAATTTAAGCAACGCTTACCTATCGATCAACAATTTCACTTTCGTTATCTGATTAATGGAGACATTTGGGATAACGACCATCAAGCTGACGGTTATATCGGCAATACATTTGGCACAGAAAACAGCATAGTAAATACTCAACGCACTAATTAAGGCGATTCAATGGATGCTCTTTCGCAGTTGTTTTACCTGCATGGTATTGGCTTTGAATTCACTAAGTATACAGGTGAACAGGTATTTTTTAGCGAAGAAACGCGTAAACGTGCTTTGCAATGTTGTGGTGTTGATACAAATAATAAAGCAGGAATAGCTCAACTAACTTATGATTTAGATGCATCGCTTTGGCTTGATTTAGTACCTTGTGTGAGTTTAGTTGAGCAAACTGCATGTTTGTTAAAGCTTCGTATAGATGAACGTCAGCAATATTTAGCCGCTAATATCGATGTCCCTTCACTTGGAATGCATTTAGCATTTGATAACCTTTATAACTTGGCTGTCACTGGTGAATATTACTTGCATGGCGTTCGCTATATTGAGCTGGCACTACCCATTGGTAATATGCCAATTGGCTATCATGACGCTAATGTTCAGGTAGGTGAGCAACACGCTATTACACAAATTTGGTGCGTGCCTGAGCAAGTCTATCAAGTGGGAGACACAAAGCGCACTGGATTATCTATTCAGCTTTACACATTAAAAAATAGAGCGAATTTTGGTATTGGCGACTTTGACGATTTATTAGCGCTTACAAAACTATGCAGCTCCCATAACATGGATTATATATTACTTAATCCACTGCATTTGTTATTTGCTGATATGCCAGAGCGAGCCAGTCCTTATAGCCCTAATAGTCGCGCTTTATTAAATCCTCTTTATATTTCTATCGTACTAAGCGAAGACGCAATAAATAACGAAAACCTTGACGCCATTATGCAGCTAGATGATGTCGCTGCACTTATTAAAAGTAATGATCAGTTTATAGATTATGAAAATGTAAGCCGTATAAAGTATACGTTATTTGAAGCGCTTTATAATCAGTTTGAATTAACGGCAAGTGATGAGCGTCGCCAAGCGTTTACTGATTTTTGTAATGCTCACTCTACTACGTTAAATACCCTCGAATCAGATAACCTAACATTTGCTTATTACCTGCAATGGCAAGCGCATATGCAACTTGCACTGTGTCAAAAAAGTTGCGCAGAGAGAGGCATGGCTATTGGCTTAATAAACGACTTAGCTGTTGGTTGTGCTGGCGATGGGGCTGAATTTAAAAACCAGCAATCGCTGTTTAGCCAAGGTGCAAGTGTAGGCGCTCCACCCGATCCATGGGCTGAAGCAGGTCAAAATTGGGGCCTCCCAGCCCTCAATCCCCAAAGCCTTAGTAATAATCACTACCAATTTTACCGCTCGCTCATTCGCGCAAACATGCAAAACGTAGGTGGGCTTCGAATTGACCACGTAATGGCTATTAGGCGCCTATGGTGGTGCTTTGAAAGCAATGGCGAACAAGACGGCTGTTATGTTTACTATCCGTTTGAGCATTTACTTGCCATTTTAAAAATTGAATCGCATATTAATCAGAGTATTGTTATTGGTGAAGATTTAGGCATCGTACCGCCAGAGGTTAGGGAAGCTTTGGCATCTAGCGGTATTTTTTCCAACAGCTTATTTTATTTTGAGAAACAACACAGTGGAGAGTTTTTATCGGTAGATGAGCTAGCAAAACATTGTTTGTTAATGATAGCCAATCACGATGTCCCTCCATTTACAGGCTGGTGGCAACATGATGATTTAGATATTAAGCAACAATATAAGCTTATAACTTGCAATGAATACGAGCAACTAAAGCAACAGCGAATAGAAGAGCAACAAAGGTTACTACGTTTTATTAATCACCATGGCAATACAACTGAGCTTTTATTACATAGTGAAGCTGTGACTGTTTATAGCGCACTTGCATTGTGTTTAGCAGGCTCTCAATCGCGTTTATTTGCAATACAAATAGATGACTTAGATGAGCAAAAGTATCCGGTTAATATCCCCGGGACAGATAAAGAATATCCTAATTGGCGACGTGTATTAACGCATACCAGTGAAGAAATTTTTACCAAAAATGCCTCACTTTTAGCTGCTATCGATTCAATAAGGAAAGGTTAAATGAGCAGTACAACTAATGAAAATAGTTACGATGCACAAGTACACGCATTAAATATAGGGCGATTTAAAGACCCATTTAGCTTCTTAGGGGCACATAAAACGGATGCTGAGGTTGAAATTCGTTTTTATCTACCTTGTGCAATAAGCGTAAGTGTTACATTAAATAATAAAAGTATTAAGGCGAAACGCTACCAGCAAAGTGACTTATTTATAGCCAAAGTTGATGCTTTGCCCACTGCGCCATATGAATGCATTGCTCAGTACACAGATAGCAGCGTTACCTTTTATGATGAATACAGTTTCCAAAGCACACTTGATGCAGAGGCAATGTATTTATTTAACGAAGGCAGTCTTGAACATGCTTACTCGCATTTTGGTGCACATTTTAGTACTCAACAAAACGTAGACGGTGTACGTTTTTGTGTATGGGCGCCTAATGCGGCAAGTGTCTCTATTATTGGTGAGTTTAACTTTTGGCAAGCGAATCGCCACTTTATGCGCTTTCATCCTGCAAGTGGTGTATGGGAGTTATTTGTACCAGGCCTTAAAGCTGACATGTGCTACAAATTTGCAATTACCGCGCAAAGTGGAGAGGTGCTCGAAAAAGCCGACCCTTATGCATTTAAAATGCAACAAGCACCTGGCACTGCAAGTGTACTGCAGTATAAACCAGAACCTATAAAGCTTGGCGAGCAGGCACTTCAAAACAGACAAAAGCGTAACCATATAGATGCACCAATTAGTATTTATGAAGTGCATTTAGGCTCATGGCAACGGGCTGAAAACAACCGCTATTTAAGTTACACAGAGCTTGCCGATAAACTCGTTAGCTACGCTCTTGAAATGAATTTTACTCACCTGCAACTTATGCCAATAAGTGAATACCCGTTTGATGGTTCGTGGGGGTATCAGCCTGTTGGATTATTTGCACCTACCAGCCGCTTTGGCGACTACAACAGCTTTAAATACTTTGTAGAGCAGTGCCACAAAGCTAATTTAGGTATTTTGCTTGATTGGGTACCAGGGCATTTTCCAAGCGATCCGCATGGCTTACATCGATTTGATGGCACCCATTTATATGAGCATGCTGATAAGCGCCAAGGGTTTCATCCTGATTGGAATACCTACATTTATAACTACGACCGTCCTGAAGTTAAAAGCTTTTTAATATCAAATGCTATGTATTGGCTACATCAATTTGGTTTAGATGGCCTGCGTGTAGATGCCGTAGCTTCTATGTTGTATTTAGATTACAGCCGAAAAGAAGGCGAGTGGGTTGCTAATTGTTACGGCGGGCGTGAAAACTTAGGTGCAATTGAGTGCCTAAAGCAAGTCAATATGCGCAGCTATAAAAACAACCCAGGCATTATGATGGTTGCTGAGGAGTCGACAGCATGGCCGGGTGTCACCCAAAGTGTTGAGCACAACGGTTTAGGCTTTGGTTATAAGTGGAACATGGGTTGGATGAACGATAGTTTGCATTACATGCAGCACGACCCTTTATATCGTCAGCATCATCATCATGAAATGACTTTTTCGATGGTATACGCGTTTAGCGAAAACTATATATTGCCATTAAGCCACGATGAGGTAGTACATGGTAAAGGCTCGTTAATTGAAAAAATGCCAGGCGATGATTGGCAAAAATTTGCAAATTTACGCGCTTATTACGCATTTATGTGGGCACACCCGGGTAAAAAACTCTTATTTATGGGCGGTGAAATTGCACAGCGAAAAGAGTGGGGGCACGATCATTCTATCGATTGGCATTTACTTGAGCACCAAAGCCACAGCGGTATAAAGCACACCGTAAAAGCGCTCAATACCGTTTATAAAACCCAACCCGCGTTGTATGAGCTAGATTCGAGCGCGGCTGGTTTTACCTGGATAGATAACAATAATAATCAGCAGAGCATTTTAAGCTTTGTTCGCTATGCTAAAAACGCAAAAAACTTTGTGGTTGTTATTGCTAATTTTACCCCCGCGTCCTATGAAAACTACGTTATTGGCGTACCGAGTAAAGGGCGTTACAAGGTCATTGTAAATACAGACGATACTCAGTTTTTTGGCTCTGGCGTTGAGGTAACTAGAGATTCTTCGCTGATAGTTCAGGCAATAAACGAATCAAATCATGGTTTTAAACACAGTATTTCAATTGCCATTGGTGGCTTAACTACTATTTATTTACAAAAGGTTGATGATGAGTAACCGATTTGATGTAGCACCCGGTAATGTAGAACCACTTGGCTCTAGTGTTATTGATAATGGGGTCAACTTTGCGCTTTATGCGCCTGGGGCGAGCCAAGCTTATGTATGCCTGTTTGATAAAAGTGGCCATTCAGAAATACTAAAAATGGCGATGAATATCAACGAAGGGGGTATTTGGAGTATTCATATTTCGCCATTAAACGCCGGTGCGCTTTATGGTTTTAGAGTTGAGGGTGAATATAACCCTAAAAATGGTCAACTGTTTAACGAAAATAAGCTGCTGATAGACCCATATGCAAAAGACTTGTTTGGTGAGTTTACTTGGAGTGAACGCCATTACGGGCAAATGCCCATCGGTACTAAAAGCACTGTAAATAATGCGATTGATATACCTAAATCAAAAGTAGCGGCTCCTACGTTGTATAGGCATAAAAAGCCTAACCACCGTTGGTCAAACACGGTTATTTATGAGTGTCATGTAAAAGGTACAACGTGTCGTCATCCTAAAATTCCCAAATCTCTACAAGGGAAGTTTTTAGGGTTAAGCCACCCAAGCTTTATTGAACACTTACAAAGCTTTGGTGTTACAGCCGTTGAGCTTTTGCCTGTTCATTCTTTTATTAGTGAGCAATTTTTAACAGGGAAAGGTTTGCAAAACTACTGGGGATACAACACGCTTAACTTTTTTACGCCCCATAAAGACTATTTGGTAAACGATGATATAAACGAGTTTAAGCAAATGGTTCAAGAGCTCCATGCTGCAGACATAGAAGTCATATTAGATGTTGTTTACAACCATACAGCTGAAGCAGGGGCGGATGGCCCTATACTATCGCTTAGAGGCTTTGATAACTTAGCCTATTACCGCACAGTAGAGGGGCAGCCTGACGTATATATAAACGATACCGGCTGTGGTAATACCATAAATATTGACCACCCTAAAACACTGCAACTTGTACTTGATAGCCTTCGTTATTGGGTTGAAGTAATGGGAGTTGATGGTTTTAGGTTTGATTTAGCGACCATTTTAGGCCGCTCAAAAGCAGGCTTTAGCTCCGCACATACTTTTTTACAAGTAGTTGCCCAAGACCCTGTGCTTAACAAAGTTAAGTTAATAAGTGAGCCTTGGGATATAGGCCCAGGTGGTTATCAGCTTGGTGCATTTCCGCCGCCATGGCGAGAATGGAACGATCAATATCGCGATGTAATTAGACGTTTTTGGCAAAGTGAAACAGGCATTATTGCAAGCGTTGCAAAACGTTTGCATGGATCGTTTGATATTTTTGAGCACAGCCAACGTGGGCCGCTCAATAGTATTAATTTTATAACGAGTCATGATGGTTTTACCCTTGCTGATTTAGTGAGTTATGAGCATAAACATAACGAAGCTAATGGCGAGCAAAATCGAGATGGGCACAGTGCAAATCATTCGTTTAACTGTGGGGTAGAAGGTTTTACCAGCGACTCTAAAATAAACGCACTGCGCTTACAGCAACAAAAGAACTTTTTACTTACTTTAATTCTCTCAAAAGGTGTTCCCATGATTGCTGCTGGTAGCGAAATGGCGCACTCGCAAGGGGGGAATAACAATGCTTATTGCCAAAATAATCGCACTAGTTGGCTTGCCTGGAAAGATTCTCAACTTAATCATTCGTTAACACGATTTATTGATGATGCATTAAAAATTAGACGTGCGCACAGTGCGTTTAAACACAGTGTATTTTTAGATGATATAGACGAGCGTTTTACCGTTAAGTGGTTTACCGAACAAGGTAAAACCATGACTGATGCTCACTGGCATGAAGATACCAGGCAGTTTTTAATGTATAGCTTACTTGATAAGCAAAACAATCATGCATTGCTGATTGTATTTAATGCCAGTGAAAAAACAATTTTTTGTCAAATGCCCCCATCGCCAATTAATGCGCCGTGGCAAATGATTCTATCAAGTGTACATAATGCATCTGTGAGCAGTAATGAAGATGCGATGGTTGAAATTTCAGCACAAAGTAGTTGGGTTTTTAGTGCCAATTTAGAGGATGTTAGTCATGGTTAAACAAAGTGATCAAGTGTGTGTAGTAAAGAGCTGGCAAGAAGGGCCCGTTATTGATGAAAGTACGCTTAAAGATGACTTAACACGGCATTTTTATTATACCCTCGGCCGAGATAAGGTGGGTGAATCGCAGCATTATTTGTATCACGCATTAGCGCTTACTATTCGCGACAGACTTGTGGCCCGCTGCAGAGAAACGAATCAACAAGTTAAGCAAGAGAAACGCCGCAAAACGGCTTACCTTTCTCTTGAGTTTTTGATGGGGCGTGCGCTAGGTAATGCTGTTTTAAATCTAGATTTAGATGAACAAGTAAGCTCAGCACTACAAGAGTACTGCACAACAATAGAAACAATTGAAGACGCCGAGCACGACGCTGGCCTAGGAAATGGTGGGCTAGGGCGCCTTGCAGCCTGCTTTTTAGATAGCTGTGCTAGTTTAGCGTTGCCTGTTATTGGCTATGGCCTACGATACGAATACGGCATGTTTAATCAATCGATTAAAGATGGTAACCAAATTGAGCAACCAGATAACTGGCTACGTGAAGGGCATCCATGGGAGCTAAGCGCACCAGAGCATGCAAAACATGTGAAGTTTGGTGGCTATGTGCAAAGTTACACAGATAAATTTGGCAGAGAGCACCGTCAATGGATGGGCTCACAAGATGTATTAGCTGTACCGTACGATGTCCCTGTCCCTGGGTATAAAAACAATATCGTAAATACACTTCGTCTGTGGAAATCAGAGGCAACAGATGAATTTAATTTAACCGAATTTAATGCGGGCAGTTATTCAGAAGCCGTCGCACAAAAAAATCTAGCCGAACAGATCACCATGGTGCTGTATCCAAATGACAGCAGCGAAAATGGTAAGGAGCTTAGGTTACGCCAACAATACTTTTTATCATCGGCGAGTATTCAAGACGTAGTAGACCAATGGGTTTCCCAACATGGCGAGAGCTTTAGTGACTTTGCTGATTTTCATGTTTTTCAGTTAAATGACACGCATCCAAGTATTGCTGTTGCGGAGCTAATGCGTATTTTAATTGATGATTACGAATTAAATTGGAACGACGCTTGGGAAATTACAACTAAAACAATGGCTTATACAAATCATACGCTACTTCCTGAAGCGCTTGAAAAATGGTCTGTTTCGTTGTTTTCAAAATTATTGCCACGCATTTTAGAAATAGTTTACGAGATAAATGCACGCTTTTTAGCACAAGTTGCACAGCAATGGCCGGGAGATGTTGAAAAGCAACGTGCATTGTCACTGATTGAAGAGGGTGATGAGCCGCAAATTCGTATGGCTTATTTAGCTATTGTAGGTAGTTACTCTGTAAATGGCGTAGCAGCACTTCATACTGAACTGTTAAAAGCGGGATTATTTAAAGAATTTTATGCACTGTGGCCAGATAAGTTTAATAACAAAACAAATGGTGTAACACCTCGTCGATGGCTTGCGCATTGTAATCCAGTATTAAGTGAATTAATTGGTGAAAAAATTGGCCATGATTGGGTTAAAAACTTTTCAAAAATTAGTGACCTACGTCGTTTTTATGACGACAAGGCATTTCATGAGCAGTGGCAAAATGCTAAACGTGAAAACAAACAACGTTTAGTTGATTTAGTTAAGGCGCGCTGCGATATCGATTTTGATGTATCAATGATGTTTGACGTACAAGTAAAACGTATCCACGAATACAAACGTCAGCTATTAAACATACTTCATGTGATTCATTTATATGACCGTATTCGCCGTGGGGATACCCAAGGGCTTGTTCCTCGTTGTGTTCTATTAGGTGGTAAAGCAGCGCCGGGTTATTACATGGCTAAAAAAATTATTAAGCTTATTAATAACGTGGCAGAGGTTATAAATAAAGACCCTCAAGCTGCGCCATATTTACGCGTCGCCTTTTTGCCTAATTACAACGTAACCGCAATGGAAGTTATTTGTCCTGCAACTGATCTCTCAGAGCAAGTATCTACCGCAGGCAAAGAAGCGTCTGGTACTGGCAACATGAAATTTATGATGAATGGTGCATTGACAATAGGCACGCTGGATGGCGCAAACATTGAAATTAGAGATGCTGTTGGTGCTGATAACTTCTTTTTGTTTGGCGCACAAGCGCACGAAATTGACGATATTAAATCACGTTATAATCCAGAGCATTTAATATCGCAAAATAGCGATTTAAAGAATGTGATGCAATTACTCGAGAGCGGGCATTTTAATTTATTTGAGCCATGCTTATTTGACGACATAACAAATGCAATTAAGAGCCCGCACGATCCATGGCTTGTTGCTCACGATTTTGAAAGTTATGTAGCAGCTCAAAAAGAAGTTGATAAAGCTTACGCAGATCAGACCTACTGGACACAAATGAGTATTTTAAATACAGCAGCCAGTGGTATGTTTTCAAGTGACAGAACCATAAGCCAATACAGTGAAGATATTTGGCATTTAGAACCCCTCAATATTAGTGAAACAGACTTAACGACAACTAAAAGCCATGCCACTAACAGCCTAGACTAAATGGAGAGAGTATTATGCCTAATTATGCAAATCGCTACATAAGTAGCCTAACCAGAGAAACTTACGCGTTAATACTGGCAGGCGGTCGCGGTTCTCGCCTGCATGAGTTAACCGATTGGCGAGCAAAGCCAGCAGTTTACTTTGGTGGTAAACATCGAATTATCGATTTTCCACTATCAAACTGCATTAACTCGGGTGTGAGACGTGTTGGTATTGCTACACAATATAAATCACATTCATTAATACGCCATGTTAATCGCGCATGGGGGCACTTTAAAAAAGAGCTAGGAGAGTCGGTTGAAATACTACCTGCATCTCAGCGCCAAGGTGATGATTGGTATTGTGGAACCGCAGATGCTGTTTTTCAAAACATAGATATTATTCGTCACGAGCTTCCTAAATATGTGATGATTTTGTCTGGAGATCATGTGTACCGTATGGACTATGGTGCTTTATTGGCTGAACATGTGCAAAAAGGCGCAGATATGACTGTGTGTTGTATTGAAGTCCCAGTAGAGGAAGCCGCAGACACGTTTGGTGTAATGACCGTTGATGAAGAAAATAGAGTGTGTCGTTTTGATGAAAAACCAGCAATGCCGAGCTCCGTACCCGGCAAGCCAGGTACATGTTTAGCATCAATGGGGAACTACATTTTTAATACTGAATTTTTGTTTGAGCAACTTAAAAAAGATTCTGAAAATGAAGGCTCTGGACGCGATTTTGGTCACGATATTATTCCAGCGATTATAGAAGAGCATAATGTGTTTGCCTTCCCATTTAGAGATCCAAACCAAGAAGGGCAACCTTATTGGCGAGATGTAGGTACGCTTGATTCGTTCTGGGAAGCTAATATGGAACTGGTAATGCCAGAACCACAACTTGATTTATACGATCCAACGTGGCCAATATGGACTTATCAAGAGCAACTACCACCTGCTAAGTTTATTTTTGATGATGAAGATAGACGTGGTATGGCTTTAGACTCAACAGTCTCGGGTGGGTGTATTATTTCGGGCTCTGCGGTTAGAAAATCCCTATTGTTTTCTAATGTCCACGTTCGCTCATTTTGTACCATTGAGCAGTCGGTAATTTTACCCGGTGCAGTTATAAACCGAGGTTGTAAAATTAAACGCGCAATAATAGATAGAAGCTGTGAAATACCTGCAGGTCTTGAAATCGGTTTTGACAAAAAAACAGATGAAGAAAACGGCTTTAGGGTATCTAAAAAAGGTATCGTTCTTGTTACACGTGATATGCTCACTGAGCTTGCAAAAAAGTTAGAACGCCAAGCGCGAGAAAATAAAAAGCTAGCGTAACAACAAGTTAGATAAGCACGACAACATAGCTTGCTCATTTGTGAGCAAGCTCACACAGGTTTAAAGGAAATAATAAATTAATGCATGTATTAATGGTTGCAGCAGAAAATGACGCGTTACCAGGCGCAAAAGTAGGCGGTGTGGCAGATGTAGTACGCGATGCACCTAAGGCTCTCGCAAAGCAAGGTATAACGGTTGATATTGTTATTCCTGACTACGGGTTTGAGCCGCTTGAGCGTATTTATATAGGTGAAGTAACCGTTGCATTTAATGCTCAACCCCATGTATTAACCATTTTTAAAGTACAACAAGCCGAAAATAATGTAAGCCAAATTGTTATTAGCCACCCGTTATTTAGTGAATCAGGCAGTGTATATTGTAATGATGCACCGGGGAGGCCTTTTGCAACTGATGCGACTAAATTTGCTCTATTTAACGCAGCCGTCTGCGAAGCGTTATTACAAGGTGTATTAAAGCGCCCTACAGCGCTGCATTTACATGATTGGCACAGTGCCTGCGTTGCAGTTTTACTTAAGTTTGAGCCACGTTATAGCTCACTTAATACCTTACCCATTGCCTTCACAGTGCATAATATTGCACTGCAAGGTATTAGGCCTTTCAAACATGATGATTCAAGCTTAGAGGCGTGGTTTCCATCACTTAGTTATAATGGCCAGCAATTATGCGACCCGCGTTACCCTCATTGTTTTAATCCCATGCGCAGTGCAATAAATCTATGCGATAAAATACATGTTGTATCGCCAACTTATAGCCAAGAGGTTCTTGAACCTAGTAATTACGAACATGGTTTTTTTGGTGGCGAAGGGCTTGAGCAAGATCTGCAAAATGCAGCAAGCCAAGGCAAGCTTGTTGGTATTTTAAATGGCTGCGAATATCCAAGCAATGCACTTGAAGGAGCAACTCTCGCTGATTTTTATAGCCAAGCTGAGAGTACTTTGTTTGGTTGGATGACCAATTACGAGCAGTTACAAAGTGGTTACTTTATTGCCCACCAACGACTACAACAATTTAAAGCAACGGTTAATAACGGTCCATTAGTTACAAGCGTTGGCCGTCTTACTGAGCAAAAAGTGTTGCTATTGTGCCAGCAGGTTAATGGGGTTTTAGCTATTGATAAAGTGTGCCAATTAATTAATGAACATAACGGCAGACTTATTATTCTCGGCTCGGGTGACAAAGAGCTCGAAAGCATATTTACCAAAGCAATGGCGCGTAATTCCAATCTTTTATTTTTAAAGGGGTATGGGCAAGGTGTTGGCGATTTAATGTATCAATTAGGTGACTTATTTTTAATGCCAAGCTCGTTTGAACCGTGTGGTATTAGCCAAATGCTAGCAATGCGAGCGGGGCAACCGTGTTTAGTACACAGTGTTGGCGGATTAAAAGATACTGTTAAACACCACGAAAATGGTTTTAGCTTTAATGGAGACACGTTGGCAACGCAAACGCGTAATTTAATTAGCTGTTTAGACGAAACTCTCTTAATTAAAAAGCAAAATCCTAAAAGATGGCATAAAATTAAGCACAGCGCAGAGCAAATGCGTTTTTCGTGGCCACAAGTGGCAACTGATTATATAACAACCTTATACCGGTAAATCGTTTCTGTACTTTAAAGTTTAGTGACAAATCTACCTGCTTAGGGTTTAATTACTTAGTATTATATAAAAGCTAAGAAGTAGGTAATGTGTCTGTATTTGTTGCAAGGCAAGCAATATTCAATCGAAGTAAAAAAGTAGTAGCCTATGAGCTACTTTTTCGTGATAGTCCAAAAAATTATTTTCCAGATATTGCAGAAGGCCAAGCAACAGCAAGGCTTATTATGGAAAATCAATTAAATTTAGGTACACGCCATATTACATCAGGCAAAAAAGCGCTTATTAATATAGGACCAGAATCACTAAAACTCGATTTATGTGCTTTCTTACCATGTCAAGACGTTGTGATTGAGCTGCTCGAAACCATAGAACCTACCGACGATAACTATGAGCTATGCCGAGGTTTATTTCATAGTAACTACAAACTCGCGCTCGATGACTTTGTATATAAACCACAATGGGATCGTTTTTTAAAGCTTGTGAAGCTCATTAAATTTGATATTGCAATTACACCTCTTAGCGAAATACAGCCCATAGTTACTAAGTTACAAGCGCATAAACAAATAAAAATACTAGCCGAAAAAATAGAAACACAAGAAGACTATGAGCTTGCCTTTGATATGGGGTTTGATTATTTTCAAGGCTATTTTTTTGCAAAGCCTACCATGATCAAGCAAAACGACATTGATTATAATTATGGTTTAGTCGTCGCTATTTACGCCGAAATAATGAAGCAAAGCCCTGACATTAAAACCATCGCAAGCCTGTTTGAGCTAGATGCTGCACTCGCATATAAGTTACTGAGATTAATAAACAGCGGTGTGTTTCCTATACAAAGCCAAATATCGTCATTAAAGCAAGCGCTTGTGTATTTAGGACACGAACGCCTGAAAAAGTTTGTGAGCCTTATTGTTACTGCTCATACAGCGGGTAAAAAGCCAGCAGAGCTAATGCAAGTATGTGTTGTACGTGCTCGCTTTTGTGAGCTGGTGGCAAAAAAGGTTAATAAAAGTCAGTCAGGCGAAGCATTTTTAACAGGGTTATTCTCGTTACTAGATGCAATCCTTGATCAACCAATGAGCTTGCTTGTTGAAAAGCTACCTTTCCCTGATGAAATAAAAACGGCATTATTAGGGGACAAAAACACACTTTATTATATTTTAAACGTTGTTAAAGCATATGAAACAGGAAGCTGGTGGGCACTTGAACAAGCTGTACTTTTGTTGAATATAGACAGTGCTATACTACCTCCACTTTACCAGCAGTCAGTCGATTGGGCTGACAGTTATAAGAATAATATTTAACGGATAATAGCTTTAATGCGCAATTATAATATGGACTTTATTCGCGGCGTTGCCGTGCTTGGCCTCGTTTACATGAATGCTTACGCCTTCGGCATTTTTGAATATGGGTATTCCTCCTTAACTAATCCTCCTGTTAGCGACTCAATTATTCACACCCTTAGCAGCGTGTTTGTAGACGGGCGTTTTAGAACGCTGTTTAGTTTGCTTTTTGGTGCTGGGCTTTACATTCAGTGGCAACGTTACAAGTCTGAAGTGCAAATAAAAAGCAGGCTCTATTGGTTAATCCTCTTTGGTTTAGCGCATGGTTTTTTACTTTGGGCCGGTGATATTTTATTTGTTTACGGTGTATCTGGCTGGTTTGTTATTAAATATTTAGAAAGTGATAGCAATGTACTTTTAAAAAGAGGGCTTGCATTTACCTTGTTGTCGGCTGTGGTTACCTTACTTGTTATATCTAGCGTACCCGATGAAATAATTTACCGCGATACAGCACAGTTTATTGAATTATATAACCCACACTATATTGATTACTTTATTAGTAACCTTGCTATGAACACGTTAATGCTTGTTATGGTGCCAATAATGACAATGTGGATGTGCGTGGGCCTTATGCTCATTGGCATTTATTTATATAAACAAGACGTTTTTAGTAAAGGCTTAACGACTCAGCAATTAATAGTTTGCGGTGCAATGACCCTTGTTTTTTGTGGAATCAGGCTTTATGCATCACAGCTTAATGGCAGCTTAGGATATGGGGTGCAAGAATTTATAAATATGTTTGCGGCGCTAGGTATGGCTACGCTGTATATTCATTTAATTGTTAAATTTTGCAATAACAGCGCACATGTTGGCAAGCTTATTCAACAAGCGGGGCGCTTAGCATTTACTTTATATATTAGCCAAACACTCATACAACTGTTGTTATATAAAGTGCTATTTACACACTGGGTGCTCAATTTTGATCGTATTGACTACTGGTTAGTTGCAACGGCATTAGTTGCACTGCAGCTCATATTTACCTTTATATACAGCCGTTATTTTAACCAAGGCCCGCTTGAATTTGTATGGCGTAAATTAACGAAAGCAAAAATTAATGCTTAAACACCTATAAATTTTAAATTAGGGGCGAAAAAATAGTGTGGGTGGTTTACACTACTCGCCTTAAAAATTACTACGCTATAAGTGCCATGACCGAATTAAAACGTTTAAATAAATTTATTAGTGAAACAGGATTTTGTTCACGCCGCGAAGCCGATAAATATATTGAGCAAGGTCGTGTCAGCGTTAATGGCTACTCGCCTGAAATGGGCGTAAAAGTTGCTGCTACCGATGTTGTATTGGTTGATGGCAAGCCACTTAAAGCCACACCAAAGCGCGTTTATATTGCTTACAATAAACCCGTTGGTATTACGTGTACTACCGAAAGTAAAATTCAAAGTAATATTATTCGCGCGGTAAATTATCCTACGCGTATATTTCCAATAGGGCGTTTAGATAGACCTTCTGAAGGGCTTATATTTTTAACTAACGAAGGTGACATCGTTAATAAAATTTTGCGTGCGGGTAATAACCACGAAAAAGAATATGTTGTTACGGTTGATAAACCGCTTAATCGTCAGTTTGTTACAAAAATGGCCAATGGTGTGCCTATTTTAGATACCGTGACTAAAAAGTGTAAAGTGACACAAACGGCCCCTAAAGAATTTAAAATAGTACTTACACAAGGTTTAAACCGCCAAATACGCCGTATGTGTGAATATTTAGGTTACGAAGTGGTGACGTTAAAGCGCACTCGTATAATGAACGTAACACTAAAAGGTTTAAAGGTAGGGCAGTGGCGTCATTTATCTGATACTGAAATGGCGCAAATAAACGACTCGATTTCTGACTCAGGTAAAACTCAAGAACATTCGCTTGATGCTAATAAACAATCAGAAAATAATACGCCGTCGATTCCTAAAAAGCGTGATTTTCAGGGTGAAAATCCTCGCCGTTTTAATAAAGGCGAACAAAGTGGCGAGCGTAGTACTGAGCGAAATTCAAGTCGCAACTCTGATCGCAGTAATGCTAATGGCGAGCGCAAAAATGAGCGCAGTAAAGCACCTTATCAAAAGCGTTCTACCACGTATGTTGGTAAGCCAAAAAGTATTAAAGAGAACAAGTCGTCACAGTCAAAACCTAGCTCGGGGCGTACCCTTAGCTTAAAAAAATAATCTGCAGCTAAGTGGTATTCTACTACCACTGTATTTCTTGTACTATATTGCCAAGTGGGCTTGTAACGCCCACTAAATTTATATTGTTATTTTGCAAAGTCACCAATTTATTCTTATCTAAATACCATCTAAAAGTGTATTTTCTGTAGTTCTGTAAACTAAGCACAGTTAGCGTTGCACAACTGTACTCATAATCATTTGGGCAACTACCTACCTCGAGTAATTGATGCTCTTGCTGCCATATATTATTGCTGTGTTTATTGGCCCATAATTTCACAGAAATACAAACTGACGTCCATAACCATAAGTAAATTAAAATGGGCAAAAACAGTGGTATAAATGCGCTGCGGAACTTCCCATGCTCAGCAATATAATTTTTAACTGTATGTTTAAATTCAAAGTTATTATTGTATTTTTTATATAGGTGCCTTAATAAAACAACCGACAACACTATCGCCGTTATTGGAAATAACGTAAATGTTAAGGTGTTATATATACTGTTGGGGATAAAAGCGGGGTCGGCTTGTTCATCCCATGCAAGTAAAACCAGCGGAGGTGCTGTTACTAAGAGTAATAAGGCGCTGTTGAAGAGTTGCTTAAAGGTCAAAGGGTATTCACTTATAAAATGTTGCTTGTATAAAGCCCAAATTAGCGCTTAATGTTTCGCTATTAAATGCTAAAGCCAATATAAAATAAGAGTATACCTAAATAAATTGCAATCGCCGATAATGCGTTTTTAGAGCGCAGGCGTTTAGCTATATCGCGTGTACCATCAACCATGCCGGAAACTACCAGCAATAAGCCTCCTGTAAATCGGTAGTTGTTTAAGTTCACGTTACCATTTTCATCAGTTATAAAGCGTAAATAACCAAAAAGTATAAAAAGGCTGCCCGCTATTAGAAGTGCAATTTTAAAGTTTTCCAAGGCTTTTCCATAATATTGAGTTAGATATTAAAACGCCACTGAGTCTAGCTAGTATAATTTTACTATATTTCGAATTCAAATTTTGCCTAAATCCATTAAATGTCCTCATTATGTCGCTATATTAGGCGTATATACGCTAAAGCTTGATTTATATTGTGCATTAGCAAGTACACCTTAGTTATATGTTGGGTAAGCTGTTAAGATGCGCCGTCTTAATAATGTAGAAAGGTTATAGAAGTAACATGTCAAAATTTTTCTTTATGGGTAAGCCCGACATAATGGGTAAAAATAACAGTAATGGATTTGCACCAAAACGTACTGCAAAGCCAGGCACAGAGTCACACCCGCTCACGCTAATTGTAAACTCAGCTGAACGACAATCAGAAATAGAAGCCATACTAGAAGAGCATTCGCTGTTTGCTTCAATTGAAGTTAAAGCAGACGTACCAGAAGATATTCGCGAACTAGACTTTGCGCTTAGTAAATCCACACCACAAGTATTTGATAAAGTACCAGAGCGTAACGCACCTTGTGTATGTGGTAGCGGCAAAAAATATAAAAAGTGTTGCGGTTAGTTTCTTAACAACTAAATATGTAGCCTTTCTTTTTTTATCGGTATTAAATAAAAATGCCACAGGATTTTGAACCTGTGGCATTTTTTAATGTTAACCAATTATATGTTTAACTACTTACGCGGTTCGTAATCAATTCTAAATATCACGGTGTACAGTACCGGCACTACAATTAGAGTCAAAATTGTAGCAAAGCCCAAACCAAACATAATTGTTACCGCCATTGACTGGAAGAACACGTCAAATAACAGCGGGATCATACCCAAAATAGTAGTTATAGCTGCCATTGCAACTGGTCGTACACGGCTCACACCAGAGTCAAACACGGCTTCATAGGGCGATTTACCTTCCCTTAATTCGAGGTTTATTTGATCAACTAATACAATACCGTTTTTAATTAGCATACCGCTTAAGCTTAACAAACCAAGTAGCCCCATAAAGCTAAACGGCGCATTCATAGCTAACAAGCCCGCGCTTACACCGATAATAGCTAACGGAACCGTTGCCCAAATCACAAGTGGTTGCTTAAGCGAGTTAAAAAGTAATACGGTTACTGCAAACATCGCTAAGTAACCCAGCGGTAATGAGCCAAATATTGCTTTTTGAGCCTTGCTTGAAGATTCAAACTCGCCGCCCCATTCCAGTTCGTAACCGCGCGGTAATTCCATGTTTTCTATTGGTCCGCGAATACGTGCAAATAGTTTAGCAGGGGTTTCATCTCCTAATACATCGTGATCGGCCATAATCGTAATTGTACGTTTGCGATCGCGGCGCATTATTAGGCTGTCTTCCCACTGTACAATAAACTCGTCTACCACTTGGGTTACTGGTACAAATACACCAAGTACTGGGCTGTATATTTGAAGGTCGTGTACGCTTTCTACGTTTAAGCGCTCGTTAGCAGGAGATCGTGCAATAATAGGCAGCAACTGCGTGCCATCGCGATATACGCCCACTTGTTTACCCGATAAACTTGTTAGTAATACATTGTCTAAGTCAGATTTACTAATACCTAAGCGGCGTGCTTTTTGCTCGTTAAACTGCGGGCGAATCATTTTAGTACGTGCACGCCAGTCATCACGAATATTGTACGCGCCATCGTCGTTACCAATAAGTTCTTCAGCTTTAGCAGCCAATTGTCTTAAAATAACAGGATCAGGGCCTGAAAAACGCGCTTCTATTTTTGCATCAGTAGAGGGGCCGATTTCCATTGGCTTAATTTTAAGCTGTGCAGAGAGTGCATGATTATTTGAGTAATCACGTACAGTTTGCATTACAGTCGCTACGGCTTCTCTGTTGGCTACACGAATAATTAATTGCCCGTACGCGGGATATGACTTTTCTGGTGCGTAGGTAAGCATAAAGCGTGGAGCGCCTTGGCCTGTTGTACTTGTTACTTCTTCAACAAGGTCTTCTTTTTGCAAAAACTCTTCAAGTTTTTTAACGCCCTCTAGGGTTGAGCGAATATCAGATCCTTGCTCTTGCCAGTAATCTACATAAAACATAGGTGTATTAGAGGCAGGAAAAAACGACTGTTTAACAGAGCCAAAACCAACAACCGCAGTACACAGTAAAACAACCATTAATATAAGCGTGGTTTTTCTAAAGTGCAGCGCTAAATCTAAAATCGCTTTGTAACCGTTAAAAATAAAACCTTTGTATGGGTCTTCATCTTCTTGGCCTTCTTCGTTTTTAAACTCGTTTTCTTTGAACATTAAATTGGCAAAAAATGGCGTTAACGTTATGGCTGTTATCCAACTTAACAAAAGCGAAATAAACAACACCCAAAACAAGCTGCCGGCAAATTCACCACTGGCATCAGAGCTTAAACCAATTGGCGCAAAGGCAGTGACTGCAATGACTGTTGCACCTAGTAAGGGCCATTTTGTTTGCTCAACAATATTAACCGCTGCTTTGAGTTTTGTTTGCCCACGTTTAAGGTTTATTAGTATCCCTTCGGTTACAACTATTGCGTTATCAACCAGCATCCCTAGGGCAATAATAAGTGCTCCAAGTGATATGCGTTGCAAGTCGATGGCAAACAACTTCATAAATATAAACGTACCCAGTACAGTAAGCAGTAAAATACCACCAATTAAAATACCGCTTTTTAAACCCATAAATAACAGCAGTACTACAATAACAATCGCAATAGCTTCAAGTAAGCTGATAATAAAACCATCAACCGATTTTTGAACCTCTTGTGGTTGGTTGTATACCGAATTTATGTCAATACCATGAGGGCGTTGATACTCAAGTGAAGCTAAGTGATCGTCAATGTGTTTACCCACATCAACTACGTTAACTCCTGACATAAACGACACGCCAATAAGCAAAGCTTGCTGAGAATTATAACGAATAACATTGTTAGGTACTTCTGCGTACTCTCTGTAAACCTTTGCTACGTCGCCTAAATAAATAAGCTCACTTGCACCAGGTTTTGAAATTAATAGCGTTTCGAGCTCTTTTACATCTTTAAATTCGCCAGTAGGGTGCAAGCGAATTGACTCATCGCCTACGCGAATTTTACCCGCATTAGAAACCGTATTTTGCGATTGCAGTAACTGAAATATATGACTTGGTGCAATACCTAATTGAGCTAATTTACGCGTTGAGACTTCAACCATTACTTGCGGTTGTTGCTCACCTGCAACCGTTACTTTACTTACGCCTTTAACCAAGACTAGCTCACGTTTTAAAAAGTCTACGTAGTCTTTAAGCTCGTCATATGAGTAGCCATCACCGGTTACCGAATACATAACACCGTAAACATCGGCAAAGTCATCTAAAATAGTACTTGGGTAAACGCCGCTGGGAAGCGAAGGGGAGAGGTCGTTAATTTTACGACGCATTTCATCCCAAATTTGGCGAAGTTGCTCTTTTCGATAAGTGCTTTTCATCTCTACCGAAATTTGCGACTTGCCGTTAGATGAAATAGAAGTAACGTAATCAACATAAGGGAGTTGCTGAATCGCGTTTTCCAGAGGAAAAGTTACTTCTTCCTCTACTTGTTGCGGCGACGCGCCAGGGTACATGGTAATAACCATGGCTTTTTTAAGCGTAAACTCAGGGTCTTCTAATTGCCCTAAATCAAAATACGACACGGTACCGCCAATTAATAGCAGCAGCGTAAACATCCAACTGATTACTTTTTTCTCTATGGAGAGTTGTGCAAAGCTCATAATTATAAGCCTCGCTCTTTATTCCATGCTCTTACTTTCATGCCTTCTTTTAGTGAATGCACACCGGCAGAAACAACAATTTGGCCTTCTTTAATACCACTTAACACCTCAATACCATCGCGGTGTAGCTGGCCAATTTTTACTGCTTGTTTATGTACTTGGCTAGTTTCTGAATCAAAAAGCCACACGTAGGCATTATCTTTAATAGATTCTTGAGGTTCAGAAAACACTGATTCAATTGGCAGTATTGTGTAAGACACTTGCGAGCGAGTTACTTTACTTAAATCAATAAATACACTGCCCGTCATACCCGCTAGTAAATTAAAGTCCTCAGGTACTGGTAGCGAAAACACAACTTTATAGGTAAGGGTTGCAGGGTCTGCTTGGGTATCCCACTCTTTAATATCAAGTGTGTATTCTTTATCGTCAAAGCCATCGAATTTTACAGTAGGGTGGTAATCAGTGCCTTTTTGAAAACGAGCGACTATTTTTTCAGGAACCTGGATTTCTACATCCATTAAATCGCGTGTTTCTAAACGCAATATATTTTGTTTGGCTTGAATGTTTTCAAAGTTTTTAACAAATACTTTTGCAACTGTGCCTGAAAATGGCGCGCGTAGCTCGCTGTACTCAAGGTTTGTTTGTGCAATTTTAAATGCAGATTCAGCAATTTGCATATTAGCAGTGGCTTGATCTAATTCTGATTGGCTAGTGATTTTTTTCTCAAACAATTGCTCAATACGGCCAAGTTGTGATTTTGCCAATTCAAAGCGCGCTTTGCGCTCATCAAACTGCAACTGAAAATCTTCAGGGTCCAGTTTTGCTAATAAATCACCTTTTTCAACGTGTTCACCAGCAAGCACCGGAAACTTAATAAGTTCGCCGTTTACCCTAAAAGCAAGGTAAGAGCCTTGGTTTGCAACAACCTCAGCAGGAAAGCTGCGAATGTTAGTTTGAGAATCATGACCTATGTTGAATAATTTAACAGGGCGAATGGGCTCTTCTTTAACTTGTTGTTCTGGCTCAGAACAGGCTATTAAGCTTAATAAAGTCGTAGTTAAAAAACATAGACGAAAGAGTTTCATGTCTTCTCCGTTGCAATGATGGCAAAATAATTAAGTGCAGCATACGCTGCAAACATATAAAATAAAAATCATTAAATCTTAGAAACTCAATAAGTTTTACTTATAATGTTGCAGAGTGCTATATGAAGCTGAATCAATTAATAATTTTAGATGCCATAGTGCAAAGCGCAAGCTTAAGCGGGGCAGCACTAAAGCTACATAAAACGCAGCCAGCGCTTACACTTGCTATTAAAAATCTAGAAGAAAAAATAGGGTTTGAGTTGCTAGACAGAAGTAAGTACCGATTACAGCTTACTGAAAAAGGGCGTATTTTTCACCGCGAGGCGCAGCAACTTCTGCATGCAAACGACGAGCTAGCGCAGCTTGCTAAAGAATTGGCACTCGGTAATGAACCCCAATTTAGAATTTGTTACGAACAACTTTGCCATACGCAGAGTTACAACGAGATCATAAGTAATACTTTTAGATTGTTTACCAGCACCGAATTTAGCTTAACAAGCGGGAAGCGCTTTATTTCGTTAGAGCAAGTAAATAGTGGGCAAGCCGAATTAGGCATTGGTCCGTGGTTTGATTTATTTCACGCGACAGGCGATTTAGAAAGCGTACCTATAGGCAGGCTCGATATTGGCATTGTCAGCGCCAAAGGCGTACTTCCTCAAAAGCTAACCTATAGTGAACTACAAACGTATCCGTGTTTAGCCATGTTTGAAAGTGACTTGAGTATCGACAGCGACAGGCTATCGTACTCAAAAGGCTCCGCCATGATGAAAATTGATGATGTATCGACCTTAAAATCGTTTTTACTCTCAGGTGCTGGTTGGGCAATGATGAGCCTGTCGCACTGCGACACTGAAATAAAAGCAGGCTTACTTCAAGAAATACACATAACTGACCGAGAGCATAAGTTTAGCGCGCAAATTAGAGCCTTTAGGCAGCATGCAATGCACCACGGCCCTGTAGCGCGTACTATTTGGGAGCAATTTAAAGTACTTAGTGAGGCGTATTTAAATGAACGCTGATATTGATAAAGAAACACTTATTTATACTGTTATCGCAGGCATACCAATAGGTAAAGTGGCAAGCTACGGGCAAGTTGCAGCTCTTGCGGGCTACCCGCAAAACTCACGGTTGGTTGGGCGCTTATTAAAAATGATGCCAAACGACTCGGTTATACCTTGGCACAGGGTAGTGAATAGCCAAGGTAAAATATCATTCCTTGAAGGTAGCGAAAAATATCAAGAACAGCGCGAAAAGCTATTATCAGAAGGCGTACTGTTTAAAAACGACAAAGTGAATATGCGCGAGTGCCGGTGGCAGTAGAAGACAAGGAATGGCTTAATAATAGTATTTAAGCACTGTTACCAAACCAAGCATGTTGACCACTTTTTTATTTATGAAGTTTAGCAATACATATAAATAACCTGATATTTGAGCATTTAGTTTTATCTTCAATACAAGCCCCTTACTAACCGAAATTATCGATAAATGAAAAAGTTACAAAAAAGGGGCATATTTTCTACTTTCTAGCCATCAAAAATACAAAGAGATGAGCCTAAAACTCTTCCACACCTACTTATACCTGCGTTTTCATGCAATCCACTAAAAATAAAAGTTTGGCATACCACTTGAAGTAACAATCTGTCGGAGAAAATAATGAGCATACCCGTGGTGGTTCAAGAGCTCGCTTCAAAAGGTATCTCATATACAGCTAAGTAAAAAAATTCTTAAAGCTATAATAAAAGTGGCTAAGAACGTGTTTGAAGAACACGGTTTATGCTTATCGGTACGTTATTAATTATCGAAATGACCAAGCGTATATATTTAGTTTTGAGTGTGACAATTTTTAAAAACTTGATTTTAAGGACTAACCAAATATGACTGACCCTACTTTAGTTATTTTAATGTACTTTGTGATCCCTATTTGGCTTGTAGCTGGCATTGCGGATTGGTTTTGTCATCGACGTAGTAATATTTCTACAACAAGTGGTGCAAAAGAGTCGTTTATTCATCTATTAATGTTTGCCGAAGTGGGTATACCGTTAATTCTTGTTTTAATTTTTGAAGTTAATAGCTTGATTATTGCTATTAGTATCTTGTTGTTTTTTATTCATGAACTTACAGCAATGTGGGATGTAACTTACGCGGTAAGTAAACGTAGAGTAGGGCCAATAGAGCAGCATATACATAGCTTTTTAGAAATGATACCGCTGTTGGCTTTAGTATTAATTATTACGCGGCACTGGGAGCAATTTACAGCATTATTTACTCCCGGGGGCTTTCCTCCTGAATTTACGCTCCAATTAAAAGAGTCACCTATACCAATAACTTACTTGATAACAGTGCTATTTATATCACTCGTGCTAGAGTTTATGCCTTATTTAGAAGAGTTCATTCGCGGTATACGTGCTAAAAAAGACAACGCATAAAGCCAGTTTGATAAATAAGTATAAAGCCTAAGTTGACTGCTTAAGCAGCTCTAGTTGTTTTAGCAGTTTGTTTATGCGTGCTTAAATAGGCTCACTCAACCTCGTACTAAGTCAAATATTGCAGTGGGTAGCTCAGGCTTTTAGGGTGTTTATAACCACAGTTTCACGAATACTTAGTGGACTTCGTTTAGATGTGATGCAAAAAGAGTAGGTAATAAAAGCGGCGTATTCTCGCCGCTATTATGTTGTTTAAAGTCATCTGTTGAGATTAACTAATGTGTTAGTCATTATGATTAAGGTAGATGTTGCCCACCTGTCACGCCCATTATTTCAGCGGTAATGTAACTTGACTCTTGCGAAGCTAAGTATACATATGTTGGGGCTAGCTCGGCAGGTTGGCCTGGTCTACCTAGTGGCACGTTATCACCAAATTCGGGAAGTTTTTTCGCCGGTTGGCCGCCACTTTGTTGTAGCGGAGTCCAAATTGGCCCTGGAGCAACACCATTAACCCGAATGCCTTTATCTATTACCATTTTTGCTAAACTTTTAGTAAAGCTAGTAATTGCGCCTTTAGTTGATGCGTAATCCAGAAGTCCAGCAGATGGCTGGTAACATTGGATAGAGGTTGTGTTAATAATACTTGCCCCGGGTGGCATATGCTTTACTGCGGCCTTTGTTATCCAAAACATAGCAAATACGTTTGTTGCATATGTTTGGCAAAATTGCTCGGTAGATAAATCTTCTAACTCGGCGACAAATTGTTGCTTACCAGCATTATTAACTAGTATGTCAATTGACCCCAAGTATTCAACGCTTTGAGCAACAAGGCTGTTACAGAAATCTTCATCAGATATGTCACCTGCAATACCCCAAGCCTTGTTACCGCTGGCTTTTAGTATATCGAGTGTTTCTTTCGCATCGGTTTCTTCGCTGGGTAAGTAATTAATAACAACTTCCGCACCTTCTCTTGCAAATGCGATGGCTACGGCTCTTCCAATCCCAGAGTCGCCGCCTGTGATCAAAGCTTTACGGCCTTTTAACCTGTCGTGGCCCTCATAGGAGTCTTCGCCATGATCTGCTTTAGGTTTTAAAATTTCATCTAGCCCTGGGTCCGGTTGATTACTGTCTTTTTCGGTACGTCCCATCTGATATTGGCTTCTAGGATCTTGCATAGTAAATTGATTAGTTGGCATATCAAAGTCTCCTCAACGTAAAGTTTAAGTTCGATTAATTGCATGTAATCACAAAGAGCGTAATCTCAGACAGCACAGCAATGCTGTTACTTCTCTTTGCTTAGCGTGAATTGGGTGATGTAAAAAACATAAGAGGCGTGTGTGGTTGTAAAATGTCGAAGCTAAAGAGCGACTAACTGATTTAGCACGAATAGCAATATTATAGTTAGCTTGTAATGCTCCCACTCTGTCTCTCCTTTAAAATTGACATTTTTAGCCGTTTACGTACACCGCCTTCATTATAAAAAGCAATAGATATGCCACAGAGGTACTTTTTAAATATTAAGCTATGTTACTTATTTTAAAGTGTTTATATTTAAACTGTTGAAAGTATAAGTGCGGATGAAGGGTAAAAAGTGGATATTAGTACCGAAAATATTACACACTGTTCATTTAGCCAATCAAGTTGGGAAGGTGCGTTTATGGCTACACTGATGGGCTTATAATTAAGCCAGAAAATAGCAGCACGTTAAAATGTATCATTAAGTGATATGCTAATCCCCCCGAAAAATTATAGAAGCCAAATATAAAATTTTCACCTATCGCAAGTATGCGTGGCACTTGAACTAAATTTTGTACGTTTCGACGTTAGCTTTTCTTTAGTGTAAAAAACAAACTGGAGTTTCATGGTAATTGCAATAAAACGTCAAGTAAGTTCGTCTAATACAAAATATTATTACTTTTTATTACTGTGCGTGCACCGTGCTTTTTTTATGAGGCGAAGACCACTTTACAGGTAAGTCTTACGAACACCGCAGAGGCTAGGTTGAAGATAAATCAATTAAAAAAGGAAGAATCTTGATTTCTTACATTACAGTTTTGAGTGGCTACTCATGGCTCTGTGCCAAAGTTCGGCTCAGTGCCAGTGTAGGTCGGATAAGCGAAGCGCCATCCGAAACAGTAAAATACCTTATCAATTATTATCAATATTTTATGGTGTCGAGTGGCTGGAGAGTGCCATGAGCGATCATTGAAGATTTTTATTTTATGAAGTCATGATTTGATCCCATTATTGTTGCTGCAAAAAGAACCGCAATTGGTGGTTTTGGACAAAGTTTATCAAGCCTGTCAGCTATTGAAATAGGTAGTCAGTTACTTAAAACCGTTCTTGATGAAACACCGCAAGTAAAGCCATACATTGAGGAGGTGATTTTAGGGCAGGTGCTAACAGCAGGTTGTGGCCAAAACACAGCAAGGCAGACAGCACTTAATGCTGGACTACCTATTAATAAGTCTGCTTTTACTATTAATCACGTATGTGGCTCAGGACTAAAAGCGGTGCAATTGGCTGCGCAATTAGTTCTTTGCGGTGATGCTAAAATGGTGGGTGCAAGTGGGCAAGAAAGTATGTCTCAGGCGGCGCACGTATTACCCAATAATAGAGTATCTAAAAAATTAGGTGACTTATCTTTGGTTGATAGCCTAATAAAAGATGGTTTGTGGAATAGTCGCGAAAATATTCATATGGGAATTACAGCTGAAAATATAGCTGAAAAATTTGCTGTAACTAGAGAGGAGCAAGATGAATTTGCTGTTCGCTCACAGCAAAAAGCGGCACATGCGATTAGCTGTGGTTCATTCAAAGAAGAAATTTCTCCTATTGGCATAAAAAACGAGGCGGCGATATTCAGTATTGTGATACTGATGAATCGGTGAAAGCCGACACGCAACTTAGCAATCTGAGTAAGTTGAGATCTGCATTTAAAAAAGACGGTTCAGTTACTGCTGGAAATAGTTCAACTATTAACGATGGCGCAGCTGAGGTGGTGGTTACTACAGACGAGTATGCAAAAAAGTTAAACTTACCTATTTTAGCTGTGATTGAAGCTACCGCTTGCGAAGGTGTTGAGCCGCTTTACATGGGCACTGGCCCAATAGCGGCCATGCAGGCTGTGTGTAAAAAAGCGGGCTGGCAAGTGTGCATGATATAGATTTAATTGAAGCCAATGAGGCATTTTCAGATCAAGCTTTGCATGTAAATACTGCGTTGGGGGTTGGATAGTAATAAAGTAAATGTTAACGGGGAGCGGTTGCACTTGGTCATCCAATTGGAGCTTCAGGTTGTCGTATTTTAGTTTCGTTAATATATCAAATGAAGCATGCGAACAAAGCAGAAGGGCTTACAACACTTTGTATTGGCGGGGGCATGGGTATTGCCATGCTCATATCACACGACTGTAAGTAGTTTTGTTTTGCTAACGTGTTATAAATTTAAGTGACTATAGCCGAGTACTTCTTGGCTATAGTCCGTATAATATTAAATTCTTAATTAAAAAGCGTTAAGCTTTTCCCCGAAGTGCAGAAATACAGCTTGCCAAAACCACACAACCCAACGAAATATTAAATGCCAGCGAGATTGTACTCATTAATGCAGTGCTATTTTGCGCCGAAAAAGTTTTGTCGCCTAAATAATAATGGACAATTAGATTGACTAAACTCATTCCAAATAAATTACCAATTGTGCGTGATAAATTCATGGAAGAAGAGGCTACGCCTAACTCATTCTTATCTACAGCGCCCATAATTGCATTATTGTTAGGCGTTGAGAATAAGCCAAAGCCAACACCTAACAATAACAGTGAGCCACTTATGTATGTGATACTTGAGTCCATAGATAACAGTGATAGTAAAAAAAAGCTGACCATAACAATTATACAGCCAAATGTAGCTATTATGCGTGGCTGTATTTTATCTGAAAGTTTACCTGACAATGGTGCCATAATGGCCATAGAAACCGCTTGCAGTAACACGATTTGGCCAGCATGAGAAGGACTTAACCCTTTAATATATTGCAGATATAAGCTTAACAAAAAAGCCAATGAAAAATTACTGGCGTACATTAGAAACGATGTAGATAGTGATAAGCTAAATACTCTGCTTTCTAAAAACATTTGTACTCTGATTAATGGTCGCCTACTTTTACTTTGGTGAATAATAAATAATCCTAAGCTTATTACCGAAAGTAATGTTAAACCCCAGCCAGACATAGTGGGTAAATCACTGAGCCCTAATACTAAACATATTGCAAAGAGTGAGAAAAGCCCAGTACCCCACCAGTCAAACGAAGATTTTTTATCGTTTTTCCACTCACCATGTAAAAAAAGTTTAATAGAAAGCAGTAGCAGAAGTACAAGCGGAATTTGAGAGTAAAATACAGCTCGCCATCCCCATATTTCTGTCAGCCAACCGCCTACTGCAGGGGCCGCACTTAAGCCTATATAAACACATGCTGCAGAGGTGCCTAGTGCCATACCTCTTTTATTATTTGGTGTAATAGAGGTAATAATAGCTACACCAATACCAAAAATCATTGCTCCTGCAGCGCCTTGTACAAAACGCCAAAAAAGCACCCATTCAATTGATGATGCACTAGCACACATCAGTGATGCTAGTGCATTTAAGCTTAAGCCAAATGCATAGACTCGCTTGCGACCATAATTATCGGCTATTTTCCCGCAAGGCAGCATAAATATCACGCTACTAAGTAAGTAAAGGGTCGGCATCCAACCAATCATTTTAGCGCTTGCTTGTAAATCTTGAGCAAGATTTGGAATGGCAATGTTGACACCGGCCATACCAAGAGGTCCGATAATAGATCCGCTGCATACAATTATAAGCGCGATGGTAGTAATAGGGAGTTTAAACAAATATGGTCCTTAACGCATAGACTATAAAAATAATAAAAAGTGGTGCTTGAAAGCATGGGTTGCGAGTGCATTTATTATTGCTAATAGCAAAGGAGGTAGCAAGTTTGGTCTACTAAGCATCAACGTAACTTTAAAGCAGCGTATTTCTTGGTCCAATATGATGAGGTATTACTTTGTAGACCATTGAAAAAGTAATACCGTAGATTAGTTAATATAAATAAACATGCCTTTAAGCTTCACATAACCGCTTAATTGTACTAGCTCAGACTTGATCCGACAGTCGCATCTGTGCCATTTGCAGACATTAGCAACGCCTGAGCTCAGGTGCATTTGAGACAACGCCTGCTTTTGCGTTAGCAAAAAAGTGGGTGGCGGATCAAATGTCATCTGCAGAGACTTTTTAGGCAGCGTTCACCGTATTCTAGGAACGAGCGTTTACGAGGCACGTGCCGAACTGGCCTTTATGACTTTTGTAAACAACAAAAAAATATTTGGATCAAACTTCGTGTCCACTTCATGCTTCAAGATATTCATAGTTTCAAGGTGCGATTTAGCCATGCGGTATGGCCTGCTAGTCGTCAGTGCATCATACGCATCAATGATCGAAAGTATTCGACTACTCAGGGGAATATCGGCACCAGCCAGTCCGTCTGGGTATCCGCTTCCATCAAATGCTTCATGATGATGTCTGACAATAGACGCGACCTCGTCTCTGTTTGTCAGGAATGTCTCACTAATTATTCTCTCACCGATAACCGAGTGAGCCTTTATCTCTTCTCTTTCATCAGGTGTGAGCTTTCCAGGCTTCGAGAGAACAGTATCACGAACTCCAATCTTACCCACGTCGTGTAATTGACTGGCAATACGCAAGTCATCTAATGAGGGGGCACTCAAATCGGCCGCACGCCCCACTTCCAACGCAAGCGCACAGACGCGGTCACAATGGCCTCTAGTATACGCATCGCGCGCGCACAATGCCGTAATGAGTGATGGGTAAGCATTTTCTTGATCTGGTGCGAGGGCAAAAGCCATTGAATATCTCTCCTTGTTCAGCAACGCCTAACAATTTAATAGTGCGCTCATCACGCATATTTTTGCTGACTTCAAGCTCATCTATCCACATTCCAACAAATAACCGAGGGTATTTCAAGATTTTAAATAAATTTAAATGTAGGATATACGCGTTGCTCGTTTGCTTGACTATATGAATAAACGACACAACTTTATCTATTAATTAGCCCTAAATTTAGCCATCCTCAATGACCGGTTATCGCTCTTTTGAGGCATTCGCCTAAACACGTTTTGGGGCAGAAATGAGTTTGGCAACATCGCCTCTGTTAGATTCCAATCAGCACAGAAAGTACTACCTCTATAAGAACTATGCTTTAGTTCAGTTCACCCTTACAACCGCAGATATTAACCATTAAAGGAGATGTTACACTTTTAAGTATGCATAACATTAATGTTTGAAACTTTTTTGCCTTCCCAGTCCGCCTTTCGTGTCAATAGAAGGTATGTATGACAATAAAGATCAAAACTTAGATTCAATCAACGTGCCTATCCAAAGAAAAATTGTGACAACAAAGATTGAAACTCACTTTTGGACATCTTCAACGCTGGCGAGAGTGTTTTATCTTCTTGTAACTGAGTTTTAGTTTGCTCAACTATTTCAGTGATATTTATGCTGTTTAAATTCATTAAAGCTAGAGCGATAGGGTAATAGCTCTAGCTTGGCATACTGGCAGGATCAGTCAATAGCTAAAAAAGATCCTTAGAAAATAATTTGTCTTGGTGAATAGTTACAAAGAATTAAATACACCACGACTAATAACCACGTTGTCATCTTCTTTTAGCGTTATGCCGTCAGATCCAATTTGGCGCCATTGTTGGCCGTTTTCTAGAGTAATAATTAACTCACCATAAGCTGCTTCTTTAATGGCTGATACAGTTGAGCTAATAGAGCTGTCATTTTCTTTCGCAATATTTTTATGCTCTGAAACCAAACTCTTCTGCTTGTGTTACCGCTACAGCAACAGGTGCGGTGGCTTCTGTATTTGTTGGTGAGAGTGTTTTATTTACAGTAGGCTTGCTCAGCGGTTTACCGGCAACCGTATTATCGTAACAAAGCAGGCGGTTAAAGTCGTTTTCAATAAAGCTACATGCTTGCAGTGCTTGCTCGTTAATAGCTGTGGCTGCAAAAGTCGGTGCGCTTAACAAAACTAATAGTGAGAGTAGTTTTTTGTTCATGTTATTCCTCAGATTCTTGTTGTGGTTTAGCGGTATAAAATTTAGCTAAAATTAGGCCTAGCTCAAACAAAATAAGCATAGGTAGCGCTAATAAAGTTTGTGACAATACATCGGGCGGTGTTAAAAACATCGCTACTACAAAAACACCCACTACAATATAGGGACGTTTTTCTTTTAAGCTTTGCGTTGTTGTAGCGCCGCTCCAGCACAGCAGCATAATGGCTACTGGAATTTCAAAAGCGACACCAAAGGCAAAAAATAGTTTTAGTACAAACCCTAAGTAGCTACTAATATCCGGTGCTAAGGTGAGCATTGCAGGACCCGCACTGGTAAAAAAGCCTAAAATAATTGGCAGTACTACAAAGTAGCAAAAGGCAATACCACCATAAAACAAAAAGATGCTTGAGGCGAGTATTGGCATTAACATGCGTTTTTCGTGCTTATACAATCCCGGAGCTATAAAACCCCAAACCTGGTGTAATATCCACGGAATAGAGGCAAATAATGCGACAAATAACGTTAGTTTAAAAGGGGCAAAAAATGGCGCTGTGACATCAGTTGCTATCATGGTTGCAGTGTTTGGCAAATGTGAAATTAATGGCGCTGCAACAAATGTATAAATGTCGTTTGCAAAATACACTATTGCAATAAAAATAACTAAAATGCTTAATAGTGATTTAATCAGCCGATCGCGTAATTCAATTAAATGCGCGACAAACCCCGATTTTACTTCCTCAGCCATTATTTTTTATACCATTTAGTAAGTTGACCACAAAGTGAGAAATTAACTTCACTTTGTATCATCAATATTTTGCTTATTAGAGGGATCGATTTGATTTTTTTTATAACTGTGGGTCACAGACTGAGCGGCCTGTTGTAGTTCAGTTAGTGAACTTTGTAGTTCAGGACTTAAATCGGTTAAGTTTTGTTGCTCCGCTTTTTTAAGGTTTTCGTGTAATTCGTGCACACGCAACTCTTCGCTCACTTCAGCTTTCACTGAGTTAGCAAGCGACTTTGCAGTTTTTATCCAGCGGCTTACCGTTCTAATTGCTACAGGTAAACGCTCTGGACCAAGCACTACTAAACCAACAATTAAAACAACAATTAGCTCCCACATCCCCATGCTAATTAAACCTTGTTATTGTCTTTATTTTTTTCAGTATGGGCAGAATCAAGCGGTGCACTTTCTTCTGATTTTTGAATCTGCTCTGGCTTTTCTTTATCTGTATTTTTTTCGTCAGACATTGCTTTTTTAAAGCCTTTAACTGCTCCACCTAAATCCCCACCAATACCGCGTAATTTTTTAGTGCCAAACAAAAGTACAATAATTGCTAATACAATCAATAACTGCCAAAGACTAATACCGCCAAATCCCATGTTTATCTCCCGTTTTCATAATTATAAAGTGTATATTTTAAATACTAATTATACGCCTAAAAACGTAAATAGCACTTAGTTTATGTGCTACGCCATGCTGCTATAAAACCAATAATAGCGCTACTTATAGCGATACTTGCAGCAATTAAATCGTGCTGTAAATAAAATAATGCCGCAATAACCATAGCCGCACTGCTAAACAAACCTAAAACCAAAGGTTTATGAGATCCCTTCGGAGCCTGTACTTGAATTTGTGGTGGACGTTTTAAGCTTTGATAAATGTAACTATTCAGCCTCATCTGAAATGAATATATCAGGCAGCTGATTTTTGAATAATAACTCAAGGGCTAGGCTTGCAGATACATATTGTTTTCTGCAAGTCGATAAATAGCTTCTCAGCAAGCAGAACATTTCAGCTCCTTGCTTACTTCTAAAACACCCCGATATTTTTTGATGAACCTTGGTCATCCTAATATCATTCTCGCCTTGGTTGTTGGTAAATGGCACGCCACTGCTCATCATGAAACGTAAAACATCATCTTGATAATCTCTTAGTCGTTCCAATAATGCGCGGGATTTGGTTCGCTTTAATCGGCCTCGCTGACCTTTCACTCGGCTACTTTTATCTGGTGGTGGACATTTAGCGTCACCTTGAAGCAATATTTTTTGATATTGCTCACGATATTTCTGTTTAGCCCCTTTATCTAGGTCGGGATTATCTATTTGAGCTTTATTCATTTCTTTAAGTAAGGTTTGCATATCCTTCGCCCATTGCATGCCGTCTTGCTCCCAAGCCCTTTCTAATTCTCGGATGTGGTGAGCATTACATAATGCATGTTGGCATTGGGTATATTGATAATATGGCTTCCAATGGTCATGACATAGCACACCGGTAAAGTGCGGTAAAATACCGGCCTCATCCATCGCTATTTTTCCTCTTTTTTCATGAGGATAAAAATAAGTCCACCAAGTCGTTGATGCACCATGAAGCCATCGCCGTTTACCGCCGATATTAATGCCAGTCTCATCAACATGCAAAGTTTGATACGGGCTTTGTAATGCCGCTTTGATGATACCTTCTGCGCCCGATGACTTTACCAGTGCCGCTGCTTGTTCATTAAAGTTAAATAAACTGCCGGCACTGATCGGAATACCTAGTTGGTCACTAAAGTATTCTTCAATGCGGTTATAAGGGAGTAATTGATATTGTGATAAGTAAACCGCATGAGCTTTCACACCAACACCATATTGAATAGGACCGTTAACACCTTGGGGGAATTCACCAACAAACCGCTTCCCTTGCTCATTCTCAAGGATTTGAGCCTGGTATTCGGTCACCACTTTACTGATATCTATATCGACGACTTGTCGCTTTTGAAAACCCACCTCACGATAGTGACCTTTAGGTAAAAAATCTCGGTCAACTAAAATGACTTGTACCTCATCAGGTGTTTCTGTTTGAGTCAGCGTTTTACCTACTCGGCCTTTTTGTCCGCCAGCTGATTTTTCTGACTTCTCTCTCGTTGGCTTTGTACGGTTGATATCTTTTGATGGAGGAATGCTACTATTTTGACTATTAAGTCCTAATTTACTAGCTAGCATAACAACGACAACAAGAATGAGTTCAATAGACAAAAACGCTTCAGAGCCGAATGACAGCTCTGTGCCATGAGCGGACGGTCGTAACGCCCGAATTTGCAGCTGGTTCGGAGCGCAGCGGAAAACCAGTCCGACAACATGCGTTTGTTAGATTCTAATTTCAAGGCTCTAGCTCATCTAAAATTGAATTAAAACGCCGCGCTACATGTTCGTCGCTTACTGCGTACCTGACGGACTTACTCCCTTTCTCTAAATCAGCAACAATTGGGTATACATTTCGTGACTTTGCTTTCAATATATTAATAGCTATTGGAGCACCAACATTGCTATAAAAAACATTTCGAACATTGCCATAAGAGGTCCTACCCCCAGATGATCCTATGTAACACAGCACTAACCACTCAACATATTGACCCAAAGACTCCTCGGGACAGAATTCCAAGCCACCAATCTCTTCAAGATTACGTAACAGTTCACCGTGAGAATTATGAGCCCCCCATGAATAGCCAACTTTTTTCATTTCATCAAAATAGCTATCATAAAAATCTTTAATTTGAGCTTGCTTCAAATAAGGCAAAAGCCCTGCCCCATAAGCAACACGAGCTTCTATTAGAGTAGGGCCTCGTTTCCCAATTCGCTTAACAAACTCCCTTGCACAAGTAATCATAACTTGGCTATGTGCGAGTGACTTTAATGAATAAAGTGCCATGTAACAGTTGTGACGAACAACATCGGGGAGCTCAACATTCAGTGAGGAGCTTATTAAGAATTTATAGATCTCCATTTGTCGAGGCTCAGGTGCATGACTAAACTCTTCAAGAAGACTTTCATTAAGAGTAGTTGCCTCGGAACGCTCTACAATCTCTTTAATATCTGTAAGCTTAATAAGCTCGATAGGGTCTTTAGATAGAATCACATCAACGCAGGTTCTGAAAATGTATACGCAATCTTCAACACCTGCTTCGTACTCATCATCTTCGTGCTCTAGGTCTTTTCGGATGTCATAAGCACGAAGAATCCGTCGATATTCTGGACGAGACAAAAGCCCCATGCGATAAGCAAGATCAATCATTCGCAAAGTTGAATAGTTTTCGACATTTTCCGCTGACGATATTGGTGGGAGCTTATGTTGTTTAGCAGCCTCAGCAGCGATATCGACACCCGCGAATAGTATTTTTTCTCTAAGATCATGAATGGATGCATTAAATAATCTCTGGCAAGCACTGCTAGGGTCAACATGTAGTAACTTTGTGACGCGCTGAATAAGGTTTTTCGCTTGCCAGTGAGGGCGAATTTGCAACAACAAAGCATTAACACCAGAAGCTTCGATGATCTCCACATTTGCACTTGGAATTAATTCTTGTCCGTTACTCATCTAGTACTCCTAAAGAATCTAACGTCTCAAACATAGGCGCTTTAGAGTCCTAAGCTTTGACTTGTTAACTGGCAGGACGGCACAAACTATAACTCCTGAACAACTTCATGCCGAACTTTAAATAAAGCATCAGATTGAGCACCGATTAACGATGGGAAATTTGAACGTATAAAGTTATCAAATTTCTTCTTTTGCTTATCTTCTCCATTTACGCCAAGTACGTTTTTGTAATCATAAACTAGCTCTCTGGCTACTATCTGATTTCTAAGAGACGTACTAGATGTAATATATGGAGTTAACTTGTCATCTAAATGACGTACATATCTGATAGTTACAGAAATGAGTGTCGTAAAGTCTTTGAGAGTAATTTTTTTAGCGTCCAAGTTTGATAATGTTTGAGCTATATCTATAGCGGCATGCCTATCTCTAATTACATTGGCATTCTCTAGTAGAGTTTTACGCAACTTTGTTGACAAAGAAGTTTTACTATTATGCACCACTTGATTTCGCCACCTGACAAGTAACACAACCATAGGCGTCCAATAGCTTTCCAAGCTTGGTACCTGTGGAGCGAGTTCTTCTACTTTCTTTGCTGCTCCGTCAACCTTAACCGCTGTAACTATTTTTGGCGGTTGTTCTGGGCAATTACTCAAATATTTAAAATACTCAAGTAATGCTTCCTCAACAAATACAAGGGAGGATCTAACTGCAAAACTTCTTGCTTGAATAGAAGTTTGCTTTGGGTCATTGGTGTCCCATGAAATGGTTAAGTCATCAGGCTTTTCAACTCCGCCTTTAGAGACAGCATTCAAGCCAACACATATTGTGTTTAACGAATAAACCGCGTCCCCGACAGAACTTAAAAAATTCTTTAAACCTTCACTTTCCATTTTATACCTTTAATTGGTGGTACCGTGAGGACTCGAACCTCAACCTCCTGCTTTAATTTCACAAAGTAATAGACAGGTATCTTAAACCAATTAGACCACAGCACCTTTTTCATTGAAGCAGTTAACATTTTAATAGTGCGCTCGTCGCGCATATTTCAACCGACGCCAGATTCATTTTTCTGCATTATATAGTTTTAACAAATAACCTAAGGTATTACTAGCACTAAGTTTTCTATAACTTTAAATAAAAGTTAAATAGAAAAATATGCGCTCAGCGCTCATCTTCATGAATATATGCGCAAAGAGCAGTTTAACCAATCAATTCATGACAGTCTTTGTCCAATCTCAATGTCCGGTTGTCGCTCTTTGACGAAGTTCGGCTCTGTGCCAGCGGACCTTCAATCGTAGCTCGTTTCAGCCCCATTCCGAGCTAACGTAAATGCTCTAAAAGTTTGTTTCGAGATTAACGGACGGTCATTGACTAAAATTTCAAAGTTAAAAATGTTTTGTTTGAACTCAGAAGAACCATATAAGACTAACCTGTTAACATTCCCAACGCATTTAATCTCGAGAATTTTTGAGTTTCTATTAATAACGGATCAACTGAGCTAATTCGAGCTAAAATTGCGTTTAAATCACCCATTATAATACTAGGTTCATCCTCGATAATTTGATTTAAAAACTTCAATACAGTTTCAGGATATTTCTCAGGTAAACTTGTTTCATTTAACTTTCTCAATAAATAATTAAAATCACTAATATTACTTAAGCTATGCTGCAGTATAGAATAACTTTCTACAAAATATTTTTGAGTGTTTAAACATAGAATTGCAAGTTGATTTATTGTTAATTCATTAAAATTTTGATTTTTAGGCCAAACTTTTAATAAGAATGTTTTAATTCTATTTTCCCAGTATTCATCAAATTTATCTCCAGAACTTGTTAATGCATCGTTTAAAGCAACAGTAACATGATAAAAAGCATTTCCGGAGAGTTGCGAGAAGGCAACGGCGACTTCTTTGACTCCATATTCATCATATTTCTGGAGAGCAACATAGGTTAAAAATTTGACATACTGTTGTGATTGTTCACCTAAATCATCTAAATGAGATGCTGTTTCTAATAAATTTACTTTTATTTTAATTAAAAACTCTTTGTGCAATCTTGGTGACCATAAGTAGCAAAACCATGCTACCTGAGAAAAACTACAATCGCTCCAATTAAACCAGTTTAAAATATGCTCTTCAGCCCACTCAGGTGAAACACTATAAAGAGATAAAGCATTAGTAGATATAATTGCTTTAGATAAAATATATATTTCATTATCTTGATTGCACAGATGATTGAGCCTTTCCTTATAATCTGAACTTATGCCATAGCCATCTTTTGGTTTTTCTCTATACCATTGTTTAAATAAAAGTTCAGTCAAGATTCCAACGGGGTGATTTATTGCAGCCATTAGCGGATCTCTATTAATATCAATCTCTTTTTCAAATGGTAAAGTTATTAATAAATCATAAAAGGTAAAAAATTTACTTTTTGTAATTACCTTACAATCGAAATTTTTATCAAGCCAAAACGCAAGAGACCTTGATATGTCGACTAACTTTTCTTTCTCTAAACTTAGAAGATAATTACATGACGAGTCCCAAGCAATATAAGAAAGCCGCCTATTTTCAGACCAAATGCTTATTGCCTCATTCCATCGTTCTGGTAGCCATGAATTACATTGAATAAGTGCCTCTATAACAAATTTTGGTTCTTTTCTACATCGAATGGGCCAATCATCCTCATTTCGAAACCCTACCTCAGGGTTATCCTCCAGCCATGTTATTAAACTATTAAGCTCTAAAGGGGTATTATTTTCCAGTCCTTTATGAAAGCCTGTACTCATCCAAAAAGGGAACTCTTGTTCCTCTTTAATGTGTTTACCCCACATTGGATGCTTTTGAAGCATTTTTTCATATGCCCTATCACCCTCAATACCAACATTTAGTCTAGATCTTTTTAATTTGGATAATCTAAGCCAAATAGCACGATCTTTAATATCCTTAAACTCTTGCTCTGTAAGTTCTTTCCTAAACCAAGATTTAGATGGCCCTTTTAAAATATTACAAACTAGTCGATTCTTATCAACATCACTTAAATTTAAAAAAAGTTTTGGTAATAAACTTAATATCTCTCGTTGTGTCGCAGTATTCCATAACCAACGTGAGTCATCTATTTCCAGTAGCTCATTTACATCCACTGAAAAATTTTGGGGTAACTCTGCTAAAGCAAATAATGCCAACCTTTTGAAGATTGGAAATGGTAACGCCCACCAATCCATAATAGCGTTCATAGCGGCATTGGGATTGGTTGTTTTCATTGAAAGCCATGAGTCTCTAACTAACTCAATTAATACAGTCCAATCATTATGATGTTTATTCTGTGGATGTTTCGCGATAGAAGGCTGGTGAATGTATGAATAATCATAATACTCATTTACTTCCCCCAGTAAACTCCTCAACTCCATTATTTCTAATAGAATTAAATTAAACTCAATAAATAGATTACCAATATCATGGCTCCATTTATCAACTTTATTTAGTTCTTTCAACGCAGAATATGGGTGAGAGCTAGTGAGAACAACCTCACTCCTAAAAATACGTTTTATCCCACTCACAGAGCTAGCTAAACTCAGAGGCTCACTAAAACGGATTCTTGGAGAAAGTAATGTCTTTAGCTCATGTTTGAGGGGTAATGATAAATAGCTTACCTTATATTTACCTACCCATGAGTAAAGACTAAAACGATGGCTAGAATTAGTGCAATAGCCCGATAGTATTAACTCCCATATAGTTAGCATTTCTTCACCTAAATTAGCGCATAAAATGTCATTACTATTTTTCCTGTGCGCTCTTAGCTCATTATTAATTTTCCAGTGTAAATCGCTATGTAGCCTTCCTCCCTGTTTACATAAAAAGAGAACTAGTTCTGGTTTATCTAAGTGCTTAACTAACCAGATGCCAAGAAAGTTCATTACTTTATCCCACTCGACCTCATCATGAGAAAAACTTGCTAATGACATATTTGGAGAATAAGCGCTTTTTGGAGGCCTACTGAAAAGTCTAAACTCAAAATTTTCTTTAAAGCTTGTGTCTACTATACCAAAACGCGGTAGATCACTTTTATCAAGCTTAATTTCATTAAGTACATTCAACCATTCAATAGGTGGAGGGGGGGTTAATTGAGCAAATGTTTTTGCAGGAATACCAGTTGGGTCACTTAAAGCCCAAGCAAGTCTGTATGCATATCCATTACCTAAATCCGCTTCAGATGGCTTTGTAAAAGCAGTCGTTACTACTATTTGTTGCTTTCCAACCAGTCCGTCTCTATAGGTTTCAGACCATTTTTCTAACGTTTTATGTAAATAATAATGATGTCGGTGGTTTTTGTACAAAATAGGTGTGACATTTTTAGCTAACCAGTTTTGCTTTTCGCGCTCATATTCTTTTTCTTCATTTTTACCTGTTTTATAATTACCAAACGCGAACATCTCAGGAGGTGATTCACCTAGTAAACGGTCCGCGGCTAAAGCATCCATCATATATCTAAGTACAGGATCATTAAGGCTGTATCCTACAAAGCATACTACATAAGTTCTAAACAGCTCACTAACAAATCGTGAAGCCCATCTCTCATTCAAGTATGCCAATCCGAAGTCACCACTTGAAATAACTAAATTATCAAGGTCAAAATCGCTGATGTTCTCAGGTATTAATCCATGTAAATAAACCAAACCACTCCACCTACTTTTTGGGACTGGAAGTAATGGAGCTTGAAATATAGGAAAGTCTATTTTTTCACTTAAGCTAACGTCTTGAAAAATTCTATCAAAGTTGGTAGTTATTAAACGAACTCGTTTATCTTTTGTTGTTGCGAGCTGAAGTAAAGCTTTGTGAGTAGTAGTAGCATTTGCATCAGAGTAATCAGGTTTCAATTGATTAACCAACTCTTTTCTAACAGCGTTTCTCCATTCACTACTTGGTCTAGTCGCTTCTAGTAATGATACAGCAGTGTCAAATTGTTCTAGCTTTAATGTTTGCTCTTGTATTGGAGAAGGATCAACACCTAGATTCTCATATAAGCTTCTAACAAGCCCACCAAACCCCGGGAGTTTAGCTGGAAAAGATATTCCAGCACCGCAAAAGAAAACAACCTTACCTTCTTCATGTGCTTGTAATAGCTTTTCAGGAATATTTGGTCCATTATTCACAAACTGCATTACAAAAATCCTTTTAGTAAAATTTCCTCCATATAAAATCAATAGAGGGTGTATCTGAAGGTGAAAATAACATATCTCCCCTTAAAAGAATAATCTTTCGCACATAAGGCTTTACATAAGTACAACAAGTCAAAGCCGTAAACCTTCCCCTTGGGCATCACAAATGTAACGACAGTATATTGCATATAGCCATTTACGGCTCTAACTCATTTATGTCCATCGACGATTTATCAATATAACTCACCTTTGCCCCAAGACGTGTTAAAGTAATTACTCTATAGGTCGGCTTTGAGCGAGAAGCAGACGGTTGAACAAACTCATTTTTGGACAAAAATTCGTTAGGGCGATTTCATCAATAATGCCCTTTTAAGGTGTTTGCAACGCAATACCATACAGCCATATGTCAATATAAACACTGGGCTCATCGTATTATAAAAACGCTATGCGTTACGAATCAGTCTTAGGCAGTTATGTACATTATTTTACATACAAGCTACAAGTTTACTGGTACAATTCATGTTAAATTGTCCTATACTATTTTACATGTAGGATACTTGTAGCCAATATGATAAAAAGTGTTGGCATTGGGAGAGAAACGATGAGATTTAATCACTTACATACAGATGACCTACCCAACATTGATATGTCTATAAAAAAATGTATCAACTCAGGGCAATGGTTTTTGTTTAAAGCCCCGTCGGAGGCTGGAGATGCCGTATACATGTTAAAGGTAGATAATACGCTTTATTCTTTAGATCAGTTTGGCAGTCCCTTAAGCGAGGTTACTATTGCTTCAGATTCAATAATGGATGAACTATTTTACTTTGATGATATCGATAGTCCGAAGTCTCTTAGTAATCAACTAACCGCATAACCAAAAATAAAAAAGAACGAAATAGTGAGCTTATTGAATAATAATACTAAGTGGGTGCTTTTTCTTTCGACAAGCCACTCTGCTCCTGAGGACCGCCACATTTACGATCTTTCATTTGGGGTAATGTGTTTAGAAAATGCGGGAGTCGACCCGAGCGATATTTTCATTTACATAGATGGTCAGAAACGTGCTGATATTGAAAGTAAAGTATCTATGGGTACTAATAATACATACAATATCCGAACAAGCGCCGACTTTTTCAGTGACATTCAGACATACAGCCATGATAATTTAGTCATGTTTGTAACAGGGCATGGTGGTCTCGAAGGTATCGATGCGTCACCCGGGATCACCCCACACAAATTAGTTGATGCTCTTAAATCGTCTCCTGACCTCCAAAACTCAATTGTATATCTTGGTCAGTGTTTTGCTGGCACCTTCAACTACATGCCTGTAGGCTCAACTAAAGAGTCAAGCAATAGTGTTATTTTGGTTGGTGCAACAGGCTTGCATCCAAGTCTAAGCCTGTCAACATCAGAGAACCTACAAGGGAATAACTTACGTTGGTCAGCTAACGTTTTCCTGCTTCACGCTTTTAAATGGTTTTCAACACCCAAAGATATGGATGGTGATGGGAAACATACCATAATGGACTCTTATAAATATGCCGGTGTATTGAGTAATAGCTCACAGGTCAGCACAAAGGCACAAACCTTTGTAGACCTTATCGGCTCATATCAAGAGCTTATTCAGGCTGCAAATGCAGCCCGAAGTACCGGCACTCCTTTACAAAGAATGCAGTGGGATTTAGAGGCAAAAGCAAAGAGACAAAATTACTCCGAGGCATGTTCTATACATAACGTGCATCAAGAGTGCTGGATATTAAACTCTATTCCAGCACAAAGTATCGAGCTTTAAAAATGTTCTAATATAGCTCCAACTTCGGGGCTATAGCTTGTCCGCTTTCATAAACATAAAAATTTAATATCAACCCTGCGGGTCGTTTTTCTACCCAGTATTGTTTTTCGATTTCTTGACTATAGAACCCGTCATCAATTGATAAATCAGTATTTTTAATGAAAGATAACCACCCACTCTTAGTTCAAAGCAGACCTTTAGAGCATTTACGCTAACGTTTTTTGGGGCAAAGGCGAGTTATATTTATAACTCGTCGATGGACATAAACAAGTTGGAAAACATTTCCAACTTATTTCTTCGTTTCAAGGTGAGCGTCTAGCGAACTACACCTATGTTTTAAAATTCCAGGGTAACAAGCTGTCGATATCGGGCTCAGGCTGGCACAGTTCATCAAGGCAAGCACAGATGTAATTAAATGGGATTAGACCATTTAT
>Ga0207906_1000076_pt1 | contig 93543 bp, 71 predicted proteins | sample LinPmetageLP37_FD_184050 | JGI IMG/M metagenome (GOLD analysis project Ga0207906, IMG submission 184050) | Marine viral communities from the Pacific Ocean - LP-37 (SPAdes) | ecosystem: Environmental > Aquatic > Marine > Oceanic | place: Pacific Ocean | collected 2010-06-16 | reverse complement strand
TGTTGCTGCTCAATCAATTTTTGCCAGTCATTAAGGGTTCTTTTTTGCATAATACCTCCAGTAGAAACTGACGATATTTTCTATTAATTAAATCCACTCTGCTAGGTGTCGTTGCTCGGACGCTTACAATATACCTCTGTAGGTGCGAATTTACTTCGCGCTCAGCTAACCTAACTTTATTATAAGCCAATAAAAAACACTGTCTCAAATGAAAACAGTGTTTTTAAATGACTTACAAATTGTAACCTTTATTTATAAAAGTCTTTATACCACTTGATAAGCTCACTTACGCCTTGCTTAACACCAACTTGCGCTTTATAGCCTGTTGCATTAAATAAATCCGTAGTATCAGCATAAGTTTTATAAACATCGCCGGCTTGCATTTCACGGAAGTTCTTTTTAGCTTCAGTACCTAATTCAGCCTCAATGGCTTCTATAAACTTCATTAGGTTTATTGGGCTACCGTGGCCAATATTATAAACCGCATACGGCGCAGAGCTAGAAGCTGGCGAACCAGATTCAACCCTCCAGTCAGGGTTTGCAACAGGTATAACATCGGCGGCACGAACAACGCCTTCTACTATGTCATCTATGTAAGTAAAGTCACGCCACATATCGCCATTGTTGTTTATATCAATAGTGTCGCCGGCAAGTATTTTTTTAGTAAAAATATATGGTGCCATATCTGGACGACCCCAAGGGCCATAAACGGTAAAAAAGCGTAAGCCTGTTGTAGGTAAGCTATATAAATGAGAATAGCTATGCGCCATTAGCTCATTCGCTTTTTTAGTAGCAGCATAAAACGACACTGGGTGATCAACACTGTCGGTTGTTTCAAACGGTGTTTTTTCGTTTAAGCCATATACAGAGCTAGATGAAGCATAAACCAAGTGCTTAACTTTATTATTACGACACCCTTCAAGTACATTTAAATGCCCTACTAAATTAGAATCAGCATAAGCATCAGGGTTTTCTATTGAATACCTAACACCGGCTTGCGCCGCTAAATGTATTACTTTATCAAACTGCTGTGTTTTAAATAACTCGCTCATTGCTGGGCGTTCACTTATATCAAGCTTAATAAATGTAAACGCTTCATGGCTTTCAAACTGCGCTAAACGAGCTAGTTTTAAATTTACATCGTAATAGTTGTTAAGGTTATCAATACCGACTACTACATGGCCAGCCGCTAACAATTTTTGACATGTTGCCGCGCCAATAAAACCAGCAGCACCCGTTACTAAATATTTCATAATTTCCTAATCTTTAAGCTGATAAAGTTGAAAATTGAAAATTGAAAATTGAAAATTGAAGACTAAAAGCCTAATCCCAAGTTTCAATAGTTTCATTAAAGCAGATATCATTTTTAATAACTGCCTAGACTCTTTTATCCAAGTCCGTACTTTTAACTTTTAAAGCTATGCTTATTTGCTAACGCGCCAGCAAGCAAAGCGCCTACAACAATAACATCGCAAATATACTGCTGAGTCGTAGGCGTGAAGCTTGCTCACGCAAAAAAAACACTAATTAAAACTATAAGCCTTTCACCTAACTGCTATTCTTTTAATTAATCGCTACCAAATAAATCGCGTGTATAAACTTTGTCTGCAATATCACTGAGCTCTTCAACCATACGGTTAGATACAACAACGTCAGATATTTGCTTAAATTCATTTAAGTCTTTAATTACGCGAGAGTGATAAAACTCATTTTCTTCAAGTACTGGTTCGTAAACTACTACCTCAATACCTTTAGCTTTAATGCGCTTCATAATACCTTGTATAGCAGAAGCTCTGAAGTTATCAGACCCTGTTTTCATTACTAAACGATATACACCAACCACTTTAGGGCTACGCTTAATTATTGAGTCCGCAATAAAGTCTTTACGTGTCGTATTAGCATCAACAATCGCACCAATAATGTTGTTTGGTACATTTGCGTAATTTGCACGTAATTGCTTAGTATCTTTTGGTAAGCAGTAGCCGCCATATCCAAACGATGGATTATTGTAATGATCACCAATACGTGGGTCTAAACTAACACCCTGTATAATTTGCTTAGAGTTTAAGCCATGTGCTTCAGCGTAGCTATCAAGCTCATTAAAGTAAGCTACACGCATTGCTAAATAAGTGTTTGAGAACAACTTAATAGCTTCGGCTTCAGTTGAGTCAGTAAAAAGTACTTCAATATCTTCTTTGATAGCGCCTTGCTTAAGTAAGTTAGCAAATACACTTGCACGCTCACTTTGCTCACCAACAACAATACGTGATGGGTATAGGTTATCGTGTAGCGCTTTACCTTCACGTAAAAACTCCGGTGAAAATATTAAATTACTAATACCCAACGTCTCTTTAATATTTTGCGTAAAACCAACCGGTATAGTCGACTTAATCACCATAACTGCATTTGGGTTATGCGCTATCGCATCTTTAATTACAGCCTCTACAGAGCTTGTATTAAAGTAGTTATTTTCAACATCGTAATCGGTTGGAGTCGCAATAATTACAAAATCAGCGTTTTTGTACGCTGCTACTTTATCAGTCGTGGCTGTAAAATTTAAATCACTGCGTGTTAAAAAATCACTAATTTCAGTATCAACAATAGGCGATTGCTTATTGTTTAAAAGCGCAATTTTGTGTTCGTCTATATCTAATGCAACCACTTCATTGTGTTGTGCTAACAACATAGCATTAGAAAGGCCTACATAGCCTGTACCTACAACGGCAATTTTCATTTTATTCCCTTAATATTTATAGTGTTAATCATTCTAATTTTACTTTATGAGCGTTCACTTAAAAACAATTTTATCACCCACAACACATAGGTACTACATCGAGAAGTTATTAGCACAATAAAAACCCACCCCATAGGTGCAAATTTACTTCGCGCTCATCTAATTTAACTTTACCAAAAGCGAGGTATAAAACCTCACCTACAAAACATTTTTACCACCGCGAACACAGAGGCGCTTCGCGCTACACAGAGAAGTTATTTGATCTTCTCCTTGTCTTCTCGGTGGTGATAATAGTGTCTTAATCACTTAATGAGCATTTAGCCCAAAACAATTTTACCACCGAGAACACAGAGGCGCTTCGCGCTGCACGGAGAAGTTATTAGATCCTCTCCTTCACTTCTCCTTGTCTTCTCGTTGGTGATAATAATGTCTTAATTACTTTATGAGCGAGGTATAAAACCTCACCTACAAAACAATTTTATCACCGCGAACACAGAGGCGCTTCGCGCTACACAGAGAAGTTATTTGATCTTCTCCTTCACTTCTCCTTGTCTTCTCGGTGGTGATAATAATGTCTTAATCACTTTATGAGCATTTAGCCCAAAACAATTTTACCACCTAGAGCACAAAGGCGCTGCGCGCTACACTGAGAAGTTATTAGATCCTCTCCTTCACTTCTCTGTATTCTCTGTGGTGATAATAATGTCTTAATCACTTTATGAGCATTTAGCCCAAAACAATTTTACCACCGAGGGCACCGAGGCGCTTCGCGCTACACTGAGAAGTTATTAGATCTTCTCTTTCACTTCTCTGTGTTCTCTGTGGTGATAATAATGTCTTAATTACTTACTCTATAAGCGAGGTATAAAACCTCACCTACAAAACATTTTTACCACCGAGAACACCGAGGCGCTTCGCGCTACACAGAGAAGTTATTAGATCTTCTCTTTCACTTCTCCTTGTCTTCTCGGTGGTGATAATAATGTCTTAATTACTTTATGAGCGAGGTATAAAACCTCACCTACAAAACATTTTTACCACCGAGGGCACCGAGGCCCTTCGCGCTACACTGAGAAGTTATTAGATCTTCTCTTTCACTTCTCCTTGTCTTCTCGGTGGTGATAATAATGTCTTAATCACTTTATGAGTATTTAGCCCAAAACAATTTTACCACCGAGAACACAGAGGCGCTTCGCGCTACACAGAGAAGTTATTAGATCTTCTCCTTTACTTCTCCTTGTCTTCTCGGTGGTGGTAATAATGTCTTAATCACTTTATGAGCATTTAGCCCAAAACAATTTTACCACCGAGAACACTGAGGCGCTTCGCGCTACACTGAGAAGTTATTAGATCTTCTCTTTCACTTCTCTGTGTTGATAACTATTGCTTATTCACTTTGTGAATTCACTTAATAAATAAGATTTAGAACTCATCTAAATACATTACTTATAGTAACCTACTAGTTCAGTTATAAAACTTGAAAGTTGCGACTCAGGCAGCTCATTAATTCCAGCAGCAGCCGCTCGCCCACCACCTGTTGCAAACTTACTACATATATCAACAGCCCCCTGCTTATTACTAAGCGGAGCGCGTACGCTAACAGTGTAACTTCCCTTATTATTACTTGTAACAACACCATGCGCTTTAGTCGGAGCTTGGTTAGCTAAATCATTACCTAATACACCACTAACACGACGCGCCCAAGGCTCATCATCTAATAAAATAACTTTGGCAGTATCACAATCATGCAGAACTTTGGCCCCTGCAGCTTTTTTCATATCAGCTTTATAAGCACGCTCTAAAGTATAGTAAGCAGAGTTTTCATCGTTAATGGCATCAAGCGGCGATTTATATTGCAAAAGTTGCTCGTAAAGATCTTCTGGAGAAAAATGTAAATCAGCCACTTCACTGCCATAGCCGTTATAATTAATATACGTACCAAACGCTTTTAACTGCGATTTTTGCAATGCTGTCAATTTTAACTTATCAGCTTCAGCATCAGCCTTTGCAAATAAATTATCACCATATGCAGCAGTAATTGCCCACAGGTGGAATTGATTATTAAGTAAATTACTCACAATTAAACTGGTGCACATATTTGCATCCAGATCTATATGAGGAAATAAATTTGCGTGATTAGGAATGTCACCTGCTTTGTGATGGTCAACATACATAACTTTAGCGCCAGCCGTTAAAGCATCATGAAGAGCTGGCATATTTTTTTCCATTGAAATATCAAGCACACGAATACAGTCGCCTGATTGTGGTGTTACTTTTTTTAGTAACTGAATATCACGCTTAACCCCAGTTACTTTAACTGTGTCTGTCGGATTAGCGAGTTGTAACTGAAGTAATGCGATAATACCATCAGCATCACCATTAAAAACATCGTATTTCATAATAGTCTCAAAGTCAGAAAACAAAGTACTCTGCTTAACTAAGCGGTTAATCTTTAAATTATTCAGGTATCAAAATCTGAATACCTATAATTTTATAACTTCTTTTTCTTTTAAATACTGAATAATCTGCTCAACACTTTGTTCAATACTTTGCTGTGCTGTTTTTACATGTAACTCTGGTGATATTGGTACATCAAAAGCAGAGCTAATCCCCGTAAAGTTAGGTATTTCGCCAGCTCTCGCTTTTTTATACAAACCTTTAGGATCGCGGCTTTCGCATACTTCTATTGGAGTATCAATAAACACCTCAATAAACTCACCGTTGGCCATAATACTGCGAGCCTGGGCACGATCTGTAGCAAATGGAGAAATAAATGCTGTCGACACTATTAAGCCAGCATCAACAAATAACTTAGCAACTTCACTAATACGACGAATATTTTCAATACGGTCTTCATCGCTAAATGTGAGCCCTTTATTTAGACCCATACGAACATTGTCACCATCTAACAAATAAGTATGACAACCTAATTCAAATAATTTTGATTCCACCGCATTAGCAATAGTCGATTTACCTGAGCCACTTAATCCCGTATACCAAAGCAAAACCGGCTTATGTCCTTTATGACCTTGCTTTTGTTCTCGTGACACCGTTTGCGTGTGCCATACTATATTTTCATCCTGGCTCATTAATATACCTTACCTTTTATTCTTGTACGGCCCGAGGTAACCCCACACCGACGTAATATAATTTAAAATGTGACACCATAGTCCATTACATGTCTACTTAAACGGAAAAAACACCGGAATACAAACTAAAACAACCACTGCATAAACAACACTGACAGGTAAGCCCATTTTAACAAAGTCATTTAATCTATAGTTACCGGCATTAAAAACCATTAAATTAGTTTGATAACCATAAGGGCTTATAAAGCTTCCACTTGCAGCAAAAGCAACTGTCATAACAAACGGCAAAACATCTACTCCAAACCCAAGCGCAATCGTATAACCTATAGGAAACATTAATGCAGCTGCCGCGTTATTAGTCACAAACTCAGTCATTAACCAAGTTGCTATATAAACAAAAATTAAAGCAATATATACATAGCTCGGATCGTTATACTGCCCAATAAAATCGCCTAATGTACCTACTACACCAGAATTAACTAAAGCATTTGAAAGCAAAATTGCCGACGAAACAACTAACCAAATATCAACTGGAAAGCGTCTAACCAGCTCATTCGTAGTTAAACTATGAGTGAATAATAACGCTCCGAGTAATAATACTAAACCTTCTAATAAATCTAGAATACCAAAAGCGGCCAGTACAATGATTGAAATAAACCCACCAATAGATAGCCAAGCACGCCACCCATTTATTCTTGATTCAGGCTCAACACCAGAAAGTACTAAAAAGTTTTTATTAATATTGGTTCTTGTTTTGTAATCTTTGCCCACCGCTAAGACTAAAAAGTCACCAGAACGAATTACAACATCTCCTAACTTTCCAGAGACCTGCTCACCATCGCGTCTAATTGCAACTACAGCGGCATCAAATAAAGCCCTAAAACCTGTTGTTTTTAAGGTTTTACCAACAATAATACTTTCTTGTCTAACCACTACTTCAGTTAAATTGCTATTTAACGTACCGTTTTTTTCAGCAAAAATCTCTAAGCCTGTAAATTGTCCAAGCTGGAGTAACTTAGTAACTTCGCCACAAAATATAAGCCTATCAGAGCACTGTATAACCTCCGAAGGAGACACAGGACTAATTAAGTGCCCCTTTCTCACTATTTCAACTAAAAACAATGACTCTAAATGCCTCAAGCCATTAGCTTCAACGGAACGCCCGATAAGCTCAGAGTTTTCAGCTACCTTAGCATCAATAAAATACCCTTCAGAGGTCGCCTTTTTTTGCTCAATACTGGGTAACATATTCGTGCAAAAATACATAACAACACCACAGCAAACAACTAAAATAGCCCCAATTGCTGTGAACGAAAAAAACGACAGTGAACGTCCAGAAGCCTCAATATACATTGAGTTAACAATCAAATTAGTTGACGTTCCTATAAGTGTTAAAGTACCACCTAAAATAGAAGCGTAGGAAAGAGGTAAAAGTAGTTTACTCGAAAAGTGGTGAGGATTATTACGTATAGGAGAAAGTAACGTAGCGACAACAGCTGTATTATTTAAAATAGACGAAAAAAGTGTAGTAACTCCAAATAACCTAAACCAAGTAGAATGGTAGCTACTCACAATTATTTTAGATGCTACAACCCTTAACAAACGTGTTTTTTCAAGTGCTAAAGAGCACAATACAAGTAAAATTAAAGTCACTAAACCAGGGTTTGCAATGCTTGTTAAAAATTGTTCTTGAGTAACCAAATCACAAGCTATCAAAGCAATAAGTGTCGCTCCAAAAACAGCGACAGGCCTTCCTTGAATAACAACTAATCCAGTAACCGTAAGTGCAAAAATAAAAAGCGTTAGATAAGCATCTAATGGCATAATTATAGTAGCCATCCATAGTTAATAAAACAAAAGTGCGGGCTAAAAAAGCCCGCAATGCTTAGCACGAGCAATCTATCGGATTACTTTTGCATCCCAATGAGGAAAGTGTTTACGAACCAACGCATTAAACTCAACTTCAAAAACAGAGTGTTGGCTTTGCGATTTATTCGTTTTAGCATCCAGAGGCTTACGTATCATCCCAGCACCAACAGTTACGTTAGTTAAGCGATCAATAATAATAAACGCTCCTGTGTGCTTATTAATATCATAAGCATCAAATTGTACAGGTGCTGTTAAAGCAAATTGACAGTTACCAATCTCATTTAAGTTTAGCTGCGACGCTTCTTTTTGCTCTAGCGTATTCACGTCAACTTTATAGTTAACAGCTTCTACGTGGCCAAAAACAGACTTACTGCCAACTTTTATTTCATACTCACGGTCGACTTGTAGTGCCTCTTCAGTCATCCAAACCACATCAGCTTCTAAATTAGCAGATGAATGAGGTTTTTGATGAGGGCGCACTAGCATATCGCCACGACTAACATCAATCTCATCTTCAAGCGTTAGCGTAATGGCCATACCAGCAGAAGCTTTTTCAAGGTTGCCATCAAAAGTAACTATTGATTTAACTTTACTTTCTTTACCTGAAGGTAATGACGCAACAGTATCCCCCACTCTAATATCGCCAGCAGCTATAGTGCCACTAAAGCCACGAAAATCTAAATTAGGGCGGTTAACATATTGTACTTGCAGTCTAAATTCATCATTTTTAGCATGCGTCACTGAAACCGTGTTTAAAAGCTTCATTAGCGTAGAGCCAGGATACCAAGACATCGCTTCACTTTCATTTACTACGTTATCACCACGCAGTGCCGAAATTGGTACAAAACGTATATCATCAAAAGATAGTTTTTCAGCAAACTCTCGGTAATCTTTTTTAATGTTTTGATAAACAGATTGCTCGTAACCAACTGCATCCATTTTATTAATGGCAATAACTACATTTTTAATTCCTAACAAAGAACAAATATAGCTATGGCGACGTGTTTGAACTTGCACACCATGGCGAGCATCAATCAAAATAATTGCTAAATCACATGTTGAAGCGCCCGTTGCCATATTACGAGTATATTGCTCATGCCCTGGCGTATCGGCAATAATAAATTTACGTTGATCCGTTGCAAAGTATCGATATGCAACATCAATTGTAATACCTTGCTCACGCTCCGACTGAAGGCCATCAACTAAAAGCGCTAAGTCAAAATCGTTATCTGTAGTGTTAAAGCGTTTTGAATCTTTTTCGATAGCAGCCATCTGATCTTCAAAGATCATTTTGCTGTCGTAAAGTAAGCGGCCAATTAACGTTGATTTACCATCATCTACACTGCCGCAGGTTAAAATACGCAGCATATCTTTGTTTTCGTGTACTTTTAAATAAGCTTCAATATCGGTTGCAAGTAAGTTTGTATCTTGTGACATAATTTTCTCTGAAATTTGGTTCGTAATAGGTTAATAACAAGTAGTTATTTATAATTTAGTAATAACTTGTCTCTTAAAGCTTCTAACGTATGGTTAGAAATAACCTTCCATTTTTTTCTTTTCCATAGAACCAGCTGAATCGTTATCGATTACTCTGCCTTGGCGCTCTGACGTAGTACAAAGCAGCATTTCTTGGATAATTTCAGGTAATGTTTGAGCCACAGACTCAACAGCACCAGTTAATGGATAACAACCCAATGTTCTAAAGCGAACCATTTTTTGCTGAACTTCTTCGCCTTTTTCAAGCTCCATTCGTTCATCATCAACCATAATTAATGTGCCATCACGCTCAACAACAGGACGCTCTTGTGCAAAATATAATGACGGAATTTCAATACCTTCAAGGTAAATGTATTGCCAAATATCTAACTCAGTCCAATTGCTAAGTGGGAATACGCGAATGCTTTCACCTTTATCGACTTTGCTGTTATAAACATTCCAAAGCTCTGGGCGTTGGTTTTTAGGATCCCAACGGTGGTTTTTATCACGGAATGAATAAACACGCTCTTTAGCACGAGATTTTTCTTCATCGCGACGAGCACCACCAAATGCAGCATCAAAACCATTCATATCAAGGGCTTGCTTTAACCCTTGAGTTTTCATAATGTCAGTGTGTTTAGCACTACCATGAACAAATGGGCTAATCCCCATTTCTAAACCTTCAGGATTTTTATGAACGATTAAATCGAAACCATGCTTTTCAGCCATTTGATCTCTAAACTGAATCATTTCTTTAAATTTCCAGTTTGTATCTACGTGCATTAACGGAAAAGGTATTTTACCTGGATAAAAAGCTTTACGTGCTAAATGCAGTAATACCGAAGAGTCTTTACCAACAGAGTAAAGCATTACTGGATTATCAAATTCTGCGGCTACTTCACGCATTATATGAATTGATTCGGCTTCGAGCGCCTTAAGGTGAGTTAACTTTTCTTCATTCATAACGTTTGTTTATATCCTAAATTATCAAAATCCATCCAAGCCAATTATTAAAATATTATTTGGCTAAACTAAAACTATTATGCGTACTAGTTTAAATATTATAAACACCGCATTCAATACGCAAGTATGCGTTCATAGTACTATATTCTTCACTAAGGTGCTGCGTGCATCATAAAGAGAGTAAATAATCCTTATTTACTCTATAAGCGAGGTATAAAACCTCACCTACAAAACATTTTACCACCGAGAACACCGAGGCGCTTCGCGCTACACTGAGAAGTTATTAGATCTTCTCCTTGTCTTCTCGGTGGTAATAATAATGCCTTAATTACTTTATGAGCGAGGTATAAAACCTCACCTACAAAACATTTTTACCACCGAGAGCACAGAAGCGCTTCGCGCTACACAGAGAAGTTATTAGATCTTCTCTTTCACTTATCCTTGTCTTCTCGGTGGTGATTAATCACTTTATTAGCGAGGTATAAAACCTCACCTACAACATATGCCACCTTGTAGGTGCGAATTTACTTCGCGCTCATCTAAATTAACTTTGTTAAAAACAAGCTACAAAACCTCACCTACAAAACAATTTTACCACCGAGAGTACCGAGGCGCTTCGCGCTACACTGAGAAGTTATTAGATCTTCTCCTTCACTTCTCCTTGTCTTCTCTGTGGTGATAATAATGTCTTAATTACTTTATAAACAAGCTATAAAACCTCACCTACAAAACATTTTTACCACCGAGAACACAGAGGCGCTGCGCGCTACACAGAGAAGTTATTAGATCTTCTCTTTCACTTCTCCTTGTCTTCTCGGTGGTGATAATAATGTCTTAATCACTTACTCTATAAGCGAGGTATAAAACCTCACCTACAAAACAATTTTACCACCGAGAACACAGAGGCGCTTCGCGCTACACAGAGAAATTATTAGATCCTCTCTTTCACTTCTCCTTGTCTTCTCGGTGGTGATAATAATGTCTTAATTACTTTATGAGCATTTAGCCCAAAACATTTTTACCACCGAGAACACAGAGGCGCTTCGCGCTACACTGAGAAGTTATTAGATCCTCTCTTTCACTTATCTGTGTTCTCTGTGGTGATAATAATGTCTTAATCACTTACTCTATAAGCGAGGTATAAAACCTCACCTACAACATATGCCACCTTGTAGGTGCGAATTTACTTCGCGCTCATCTAAATTAACTTTGTTAAAAACAAGCTATAAAACCTCACCTACAAAACAATTTTACCACCGAGAGTACCGAGGCGCTTCGCGCTACACTGAGAAGTTATTAGATCTTCTCTTTCACTTATCCTTGTCTTCTCGGTGGTGATAATAATGTCTTAATTACTTTATGAGCGAGGTATAAAACCTCACCTACAAAACAATTTTACCACCGAGGGCACCGAGGCGCTTCGCGCTACACAGAGAAGGTAAATCACTTCTCCCTTTCTTCTCAGTGGTGGTAGTTACTCATTTTATGAGTGATTACAAAACCTATATAGTCGCTCTTTTTATACTATTTCCAATGTTTATCATAAGAGCCTTTTCTTCCTAGCAATCCATCGTAAATACCTTTGAGCATAAACCCAAAGCGCTTACGTCTATTTTTTTGCATAACAGAATTTAAAAAAAAGCGAATCGGCATAAAAAACAAACACCTTACTTTCCAATAATTTGGAACGTAAGCCCTGCGGCTCAACAATAAAATATTTCTAAACTGATAATACAGCCTAATTGGGGCACCAACTTTATAAGTTATACCCACAAACTTACTGCGAGAGTCTCCTAAACGATGAACCATTTCTATATTTTTGGCTTTAGCAATATCAAACCCCATACTTCGAGCACGCCAGCACCATTCATGGTCAACCCCATCAATAAATAAAGATTCGTCTTTTAAACCTATATGATCAAGAGCGCTTAAATCTATCATCATCCCTGAAGCAATAATTTGAGTAACACCGACTAGGTCGTCGTATTCAAACACCTCTTTTTGAACCATAGGGTTTACTTTTTTATCTGAAAAACTACAACGAATTCTAGGGCCAATAGCAACTACATTTTGTTTCACTTTAGTAGATGCCTTAAGCAAACTGCTTAAATTGAAAACCATATCAGTAGGTATTAAGCTGTCTTGGTCAAGTAAAATGGCATACTCACACCCTGCTTTTAAAAGATAAATAAGCCCAGCATTATGCGCATGCGCAATACCCGAGTTATCAGCAAGATGAATATAATGGTAATGACTAATTACTTTTGTGAAATCGTGAGGGGTTGGGCTATTATCAACTATAACCACTTCTTCTGTTTGCCCATATAAACGCGTTAATAATCGTTCTGTTAACGCTAGGTCGGGCTTATAAACAACTAAAACTGCACCAATCATAATTAATTGTGTTTATTTAAGCCCAATATAAAGCGGTCGGCTTTATATGCAACTTTTATAATCCATGAAGGCATCATTCGTAAAATTAATACAAACAACGCATAACAATAATTTTGTAAAGACTTTTGCTTAAGCGAATCCATAGCTAAAAGTCTCGCTTTAAATTCATTTACCGATTTCCCCCTACCCCGGCGCTTATAAAAACCGTTAATGCGCCTAAAGTGAAGTAATGGCTCTTTTACGTTAGCAAACTTACAGCCATCTTCAGCCAATGCAATCCATAAAAAATAATCTTGTGTGTTACGCATGTTAGGCAAATACCTATGGCCACGTGCAAATACACTATACCTAATTGCCACCGTAGGATGATTAATAGGGCAACGACGCGAAAACGCATACAGCAATTTAGAATGAGTAAGGGGTAACCTGCGAATTCCCGCCCTATTACCTTGCTCATCTACCTCCCAAAGGGCAGAGCCAAGCACGTCAACATCATCATGCTTATCAAGTAACGTCGCTTGTTTTTCAAAACGGTGAGGCACACAAATATCGTCGGCATCCATTCTAAAAAAGTAGCGAGGATTTAATGGTAGGGTCGAGTCAATAATGTAGTTCATACACGCACTTAAACCCTTGTTTGTTGTGCCATGTACAAGCGCTAAGTTGGGGTTTTCTTTTTCTACTTGGGCTAAATAAATAGCTATATCGTCAGCTACTTCACCATCAAGTACAATCATAAATAAATCTGCTGGTAAGGTCTGATTTAAAACGCTTTCAACCGCTTGCTTTACCCATTCTAGTCGGTCGTTAATATAGACAGACATACCACATACTATGCTTACACTACTTGCAATAGGGTAAGTAGATTGCAATATAAACTGATTATTAGTTGCCGATATTGGGATCATACTCTCTCTATAAAAAGATAAAACAACTCAAACAAACAGTCATTTACAAACTAGAAGCAATTCTAGCTTACTTTAATTAAGCACACAAAAAAACATAACGAATAATAACGCTAGTTTTACTTTTTATTAACTACCTAAAAGGCTTAATCGCAAAGTTTTCACGTCTACGGGTTAAATTAGGATTGTAAGCAGTATCACAAACTATGACGTCAGCCCATGTAGCTTGCAAATAAACAAGTACAGCATTACGTGCAATAACCAGCTTTATGAATTCCCCCACAGTACCTAGATACAAATTAGGTAGCGTAAATTAAACACCTTAATTTTTGAATGCCAGCTTAACTTATGATTCTACTTAGCTCTATAAATAACTTAAGGACTTACCGTTTTAATAAGTTTTTAAACTTGCGCATAGTGCTGCCTTTTGCTGGCACTAGCTCAGCAGTAGTTAGCGCTTTGTTTTTAGCATTCATCGCTCTAATAACCTCATTTAACTTGTCGATAAATTGCCAGTTTTTAGGATTAAAATAATGCGCACCTTTAGCAAACTTTATTGCGTTGTCTAAATCATCTAGCTGAAGGTAATAACAAGCCAGCTCGTAGCAAATTTTACCTCTTTTACTCGGGTGAACAGTAAACTGGTTTATATGCTTTAACAGCAAATCGTCAATTAACGTATTATGGTCTATCGTTTCATATTGCACATTAAACAGATCATAAATAGCTGGCGTATCAATCATTAAATTAGGGTGACTCATTACTAAGCTAACTAATTTTGCATGCAATGCAGAATCATATTTAAGTAAATACTCAGAAATTAATGCTAACTGCGATAAAGAAGCGCTCTGCTTTACAAAAAATCGCTGCTGCACATTTTTAAAAATGTTCAATAGCGGCAACAAATGAGGTTGTTTATAGTGCTCTATAAAACTGGTCATTTTTTCACAGCTTTGGCTATTTAATACATTAAAGGTATCGGGCGAAATTAAAGAATACTCCCTACTACCAATATCACAACTTTGCAATGCTGCATCTAATTTAGGCTCTAATGCCCCCAAACCAAAATGATTTAGTAAGCGCTTAAACTCTAAGCTTTCAAAGGTAAAAGAGGGGTTAATTCTACTATTTTTAAAACCTTTATCCAAACTCATACCCAATACACAAAGCATATCTGCAACTATATTACCTCCTTGCATCAGTCTCTCATCAAACGGGCGTAGGTGCATTTTTTTGCTATCTATATTTTTAAAAACACGCTCTAAGTATTGCCATAAAAAGCTGTCTATTTCAGGCGGCGCAATAAATGGTTTAATATTAGAATGTCGCTTAACGGATTGATTATAATTAGACTCTAAAAGCTCTACAGGGTTACGTACATAGGCAATAAATTCAGCATGGGGTATCAGTTTTTGAATATCAATAATTCTGTGGAAGAAAAACTCTGACGACAAAAGTAGAGTCGAATGACCGGTTTTTTCAAATTTAAGTAATAAACTTGTTACCTTCTCGGCATCAACTTGCCAAGTACCATTTTTAGCTTGTGTTAGTATTTCTCGCAAGTTTCCAGAGCTAATCTTATCTTTAGACAGGTCGTGTTTAGGATAAAAAATACTATTTGATTCTAAATGCGTTATATTTTTAACAAGCCACGCTTGTATAGCTGACGACCCAGTTTTACCTGGGCCGGTGTGTATAATTACTCGTTTGGTATTGTTCATTTTAACGAAAAGTCTTCTCTGGTTTGGCTTAACCAAGGGCTATAGCATGGGTCGTTTTTAAGCTGCTCACCCCATGTATTTTTCATATAGCTAACCTCTTGATCAAAGCGCTTTATTTTTTCAGGAGTATCTTCAGCACCACGGCTAACCGACTCATGATGTATCATCTCAGCATACGGAGTCCATACATTTAAATACCCTGCTTGTTGTACTTTTAAACAAAAATCAACATCATTAAAGGCTATGGTTAAATGTTGCTCGTTTAGCCCTTCTACCTGCTCAAAAACAGATTTTTTAACTGCTAAGCAAGCCGCAGTAACAGCCGAAAAATTTTGTGTTATTTTAAGGCGCTTAAAATAACCTGCATGTTCTTTTGGTAAATATTTATGCGCGTGCCCAGCTACACCACCTATGCCTGTAACTACACCAGCATGTTGTATTGTGTCATTAGGGTAGTACAGCTTTGCACCCACACACCCAACATCATTGCGTAAAGCGTGGCCTAGCATTTCGTTTAACCAATTAGGAGATTGTATTTCAATATCATTATTCATTAAAACAATCACCTCACCATTAGCTTTACTTACTGCGTAATTATTAATAGCCGAGTAATTAAAGGGTTTATCGTAGGTGAGTAAACGTACTTTTTTAGCGCTTTCTAATTGCTTAAAATAGCTAATAGAGTCAGGATCATCAGATTGGTTGTCAACCAGTAGTACTTCAAAGTGTGTATAGCGAGTTAAAGTATAAAGCGAGTCAATACACTGCTTAACTAGCTGAGCACTATTTTTAGTAGGAATAATAATCGATACTAAAGGCAGCTGTTTGGGTATAGGCCAGTTCACTTTATAGGTATTACTAAGCAGCCCCGACTCTACCGTTATATCAGCGTTGTCACTAAAATGAGTTTGCAGAGCTTCTAACCCTGCATCGTGGGTATAATTTTTTTCACTTCCAGCCAGTGCGGTAGATCCTGCGGCAATACGCCAGTGGTATAAAACATACGGTATATGGATAATACCTTGGGCTTTACATTCCTTTATTGCCCGTAATAGTAAATCGTAGTCTTGGCTGCCTTCTACACCTTTCCTAAACCCACCAATGGTATCTAACAACTCTTTTTTATAAACCCCTAAATGGCAAATATAGTTATGCGAATACAATAAATCAGGGCTAAATTTAGGCTTAAAATGCGCCTGTTCAAATTCTCCCCGCTCGTTCACTTTGTCTTCGTCACTATATAAAATGTTGGCTAACGGCTCATTTTTTATAAATAGCGCAACAGTGTTTAAGGCGTACCTATGCAGTAAATCATCATGATCAAGTAAAGCAATATATTCACCGCTCGCTAAATTAAGCCCATCATTAGATGCAACCGAAATATGACCATTAACCTCGCGCTCATACACTTTAATTTTCGGATGCTGTGCGTATACTTTTAACTGTTTAGTTAACTCAATGTCATTTGAGCAATCATCAACTAAAATTAGCTCCCAATTACTATACGACTGCCCAATTACAGACTCTACCATAGCCTTAAAATGGCTTAGATTGGGCTTATAAATAGGCGTAATAATAGATATTTTTACTCCTTGGGTTACCTCAGGGAGTAATGAGAGAGAAAACGAATTTTGAATACTCGTCTTTAAATAATTATCAGGAGCACTGCCTGTCACATTATCATCAGCTAATTTAATAATATATTTACGGTAAAAATGGGCAAGCCAATCAATCTTTCTAAGCCTCATGCGAAGTTTTAACGGTAAAAGTTTTATCATTAACATCCCGGTTGAAATATGTCACTAATATGTAGTTTATATTTATGTTAAGGGTTTCTCGGTATAGCTAAGCATATAAAATTTCTTTATTATTTTAACGAAGCAATTAATAACTTAAGCTTTTTTTTAACTTCTTCTTTCTTTGCTTTTAATAGTGCGCACTTTAAAACATTTAGCGCAATTTCATTAGAACCAACCTCTCTTAAAAATTTTGCGCACTGAATGTGTAAATCAATATTTTCACCACAAGATGCAAAGACTAAAAAGCAATCTTTAAAAGCTGCATCATGATTGTTTAATTCTGCATTTACTTTCATTCTTAAGGCAATAATACCAGGAGCTGAAAACTCCAAATTATCTATGGCGTTATCTAATAATTTTAGAGCTTCCTCAAAATGGCCATACATAACTTCTATCCTTGCACCTAATGCATAATCAAATGGTTCCAAAACCACATTACCTAGTAGTTTGCACCAAGCTGTGTATAAATGATCAAGTTGTTCTTTAGGAGTATATTGATAATATTGCCATAAAATATGCAATAGCATTGGATTTCTGGGATAACCTAATTCTACAAGAATATCATTACATAGATTAACGCTTTTTATTCTTTCATCTTTTGCTATTAAAGAAGTAATATTCTCCACTTTTTTTGAAGCTGAAATTAAGGTTTCTACTTTTTGATCTATAGCATCAAAGGCATCCCTCTTAATATTGCTTTGGCCTTTGCGTAAACCAATAAAGTAAAGATCTTGCGATAGAGGGTTCGTATAAAACTTATAATATGAGAAGTACCTATTGAGTAAATCAATCGGGAAGTCACTTTCAACTAAGTTTTTATAGTAATCCCAACCAAGCTCTGCAGTACCGGGGGACGATTCAGGTGAAGTTCTCGAAGTCCCATGCTCAGGCCTTCCTGTTGTTGCACAGGAAAATAGCACCACACCTCCCCCCCTAGTTAACCTTGCCATATTTTCAAAAGTTTCAAGGTAAACCGGGTTATGCTCAAAGCATTCGCAAGAGATTGCTAAATCTACGGCTTTATCTAAGTCAAACTCGTGACCAGAACTAACAATATCTACCCCTTTTCCGGCGCTTAAATCAACACCTATATAGTCACATTTTTCAAATAGCACACGAATTGATTTATTGACATAATGAGAGCCAACTTCTACCACACGCGCATTTATAAAAATTTCGGGTATTTTTGTTTTAACTAATTCACAGAACTGGAGAGCTTGCCAATGCATATGTCACCAAAATTAATTTTGTTTAAAACAGGACTTTTTATATTAAACGCACTTATTATTGTAAAGCACCGCACGTAAATACAATGGCTTACAGTTACATTAAAATGCCCTTAATTGCTTAAAGTATTACTCTTATACTTATCGATAAAATTCTTAGCAACATTTCTAGCTTTTTCCGACGAATTTCTAGACCAATACAAGTCAGGATTCACATTAAACTTAGCGGGAGAACCTTTAGCAATCGAAAACCTTGGGATATCTTTAGTTACAGTACTTCCGAGAGCAATTATTGAGTTGGCTCCTACTGTAACAGACTTTAATATACTTACTTGCTCACCGACCCAAACATGCGGCTCTATATGAATAGCTCCTAAAGGTTCATTCAATTGCTTTTCAGTTGATAATGAATATATAGGGTGGGCATCCGAATTTCGAAGAACAATATCATATGCAAACATACAATCATCTCCAATAACTATTGCTGGCTTACTTTGACCTGCGCCTAATCCTGAAATCCACGTATTCTTCGCAGTGGTTGTAACACCATTTCCGACAGCGACTAAATCATTATTTTGAAAGGATCTTATTGTTAAATTATTCAACCCACAACCACTACCGATATATACAATAGAGTCATTCCCTTGAAAGAATATATTAATATTACCTGTAACATTATTACCTATAAATACTTTCGAACCTGAGGAATCTCGAAAATTAATAGCCAATTTCGCTTTTATATTTTTTGATTTAACAAAAATATTACCTTCGCCTTTACACTCTATATTTAAGGAGTTTGGTTCGGTTAATAGCTCATATTCAGACTCATTTATTGAAAAGTTTTTAATAGAACGAGATGCTAATTTTAAATACTTCATTTAAATTCCAATTGTTGTTAGCTATAAAAACTCTTTTAAAGCCATACTATATAGAGCCTGATCGAGATATATAGAATCGTACATAGCGCTTCTAAGTTCTTTATCAAAGATAAAATTAGAATGACTCACTTTTGACACGTTTATTTTAGGAATTACCAATTCGCGTTGATAAATTTTTTGAAACTTTTCACAAAAAACATCTAAATGCTCTACGAACCCTACTAATTTAGATTTCCTTAAATTACTCATCGCTAGCTCTAAGATTTCTTGCTCTGATAAATTTTTTAAATAATCTCTTCCAAATTTATTATTTGAATACGCAAGCTGATACGCCTGACAGTTTTCCCTACCAACAATTATATTCATCTGTTTCGAAGAGAAAAACTCTTGAGGTGTCATTTTAGCTACATCAGAGAAAACACCGGCAGGATCCTCTTTTGGAGTTCGATTATGCCAAAAGTTATAAAGAGAGGTGATTCTATCAATAGGATCTCTTAAAACTGTAATAACATCTGCATTTAATAGCTCAGCTGTATTAAAGCCTGAGTGAGTAGCAAAAAAGTTAAAATTACCTAAATCCTTCCTCTTTCTAAGCGGTATTTCAAAAATCTCATCACAATAGTCATATTCTGAAAATGCTTCCAGCAAGCCTTTTTTTAAAGATGAACCAGCTGTTTTACTAATATGTAAAAACATTATTGACTTCACAACATTCCCTTATTTATCTAATCTAATTAATATCGAGCCTACAATATCAAGCAACTCCATTGGAGATAGTTCTAACTTTTGAAGATCAATGTAAGATGAATTATCAACCTTCAAATCTAATTGTTGGTTATTTTCTAGAAACTCATTATTTAGTCTTTCATTTTGACTTTGGAAATAACTAAGCACCTCTTGGCAAACCTCAGGCTTTAAAATTGAGTGGTGAGCCGATAATTTCCCTCTCCCGTATAAAACACTATCTTGAACAATTCCATCTGTTAATGACACTTTAGGCTTGTATTTATTTAAAACTAGTAATGTTTTTATTTCTATTGGTGTTGGGCTTATATTAACCACTTTGTTTTCTATAGAGAAACCGTCAACCTTGCAGCCTAAGCTTTCAATAAAATCAACTGCTAAACCTTTAGGGTGCTTCTTACACTTATCGAAATTTCTAACTATTACATTTTCCTTTCCGAGCACATTAGCCAAACCTTTAGAGAAAGAATAGTAATTTAAAAACCCTGTATTTTTATAAGTGTTTTTAATGAATTCTTCTGGGTATTCAGTGTAATGATGCCTCTTCACACGTTGCATATACCCTGACATTAAAAACTGATCTTGGCGGCGGATATAGTAAAAATATTTAACAACTACACCAAGCTTTTGGCATGTATCTTTTAATAATTCAACAGAAGTGAGTGGAATGTTTGTAAAAAACTCTGAAGAAACAATGCCTATATCCGAGTCGCTATTTTTAATAGAAGAAATTAGACTTTTTAAATGTATTTGTTCGGGATCATCTAAATATACTTCGTGCTTTTCTCCCAACAAACTTCTTGATAGCAAAGACCCATTTCCAGAAGTGATTGCTCCTGTAAGCCCTGCGTCAAAGTCACCTATTTTAAAGTAGTCTATTGATAACTCTTTCAAAGCATCATAGTTATTTGCAAACATTACTTGTAACGCTGATGAGCCATTTTTAGGCATACCTGCATGTATTATTAGCTCTTTCATTTAATCACCTACCACATTTTTAATCATATTGACCCACTTGGGGAAAACCGTTTTTTTCTCATATTGCTTAGAAGCAAATCTAGCATTTTTTGACATAATACTACGTTGCTTATCGTTCTTTATCATTTGGGCAAGGCTATCACTCAGCTCTTCTATAGATTCAACTAACAAGCCCGATTTGGCATTTATAATTTCATTAGGGCCATTACATTGCTTGAAAGCAATTGATGGTAATCCACAAGCCATAGCTTCAACTAATGCAATACCAAATCCTTCAAATTCAGATGGCATAACATTAATAGAGGCCTTATTTAAAACAGACTCAATATCATTGGTGGAACCCTTGAGTGTTATTAAATCAGCCACCTCGAGCTTATCGATCAGCTCTTCTAACTCTGATCGCAAATGCCCCTCTCCATAGATCTCCACATGCCACCCAGTAGCTAATAGTGTTTCTTTTATTTTGGATACAGCCTGAATTAGCCTATCAAAACGCTTTTGCTCAGCCAGTCGCCCTACTGCAACTATAGTTTTTTCTCTATTATTATACGGCTTGAAATTAGCTGGAAACTCGATACCATTCGGGATAATGTGTACTTTATTATGCAACTGGCTTGGCAGTGATTTTTTAAACTTATTTAATAATAAATGAATATTATCAACATTCTCAAAACACTTTAGGCGCTCTTCTTTATTCCACCACAAGTCTTCTATCTTCCATGGATCGTTATGTTCAGATGCAATAACTGGGATACCTGTAAAGTTTGCAGCTTCAACAATTGGCGTAAATAGCCACTCAGATAACATTGGAATAAATACATCTATCCCGTCATCAAGTAACGCTTTTCGTAACTCTTGAATAGATACCTCTTGCCTTGTTTCATCGAAGATACCTTTCACTTTAATATTGCCGTATAGCGGGTAAACAGGTTTTGCGTTTTTACCCCAGCGCCTTGCATAAATAGTGACGTCGTAGCCTTGCTCAACAAAATAGTTAGATAAATCAGCCGCTAAGCGTTCAATACCACCTTTAGAAAACAGCATACCATGAACATAAAGGCCGATATGCTTAGATTGGCTTTGATAAGCAATTTTATTCTTTAAAGATTTTTTATCATATAAGTCGTCTAACGTTTTATTTTTATGTTTAAACTTAAACCTTTCCCACTCGCGATCGATTGCAGAAAATGCTTTTCTAACTAATTTTGGGGTTACTTTATAATTATCAAATACAAACTCTGTGACCTTATAGCGTTCATTAAAATAGGTATTAGAGCCCTCAACCTTATTAACTACTGACGCACTGTGCCTGCGAAAGTAATTGTTGGTATTAACATCATATGCTAACTTGCCCTTTCTTAAACTAGCTAAATATATAAGCCAATCACCACACATTTTAAAACTACTTGCTTGCTTTAAAATCTCTGTATCTAAACTACTTTTACGTAATAATAATCCACTAGCATTTACGAGAGTACACACCGCTCCGAAACTTTCATTAACCTCTTCAAAACCATCCATAATAAAACTATTTAAGTATTTGCATGGGTATGCACTATTCAAATAAGGCTCTAATGCTGAATGATTAACTTCACCTTTTTCATTCATAATAACTGTTTTACCAGATGCAATGTTTACTAACTCATCATCAAAGTAAGGCAATAAAGTTGCTATAAAGTTGTTATCGCACGTATCATCTCCCTCTGCGATCCAAACTACATCAGATTCTGCAACAGCTAAGCCCTTGCTCCACTGCGCAAATGGCGAGCCTGTATTTTTAATATTTTCCTCTACTGACACACGAAAATCATGAGAATATGCACTCGCATTTTTAACAGAGTTATCCTTCGAGCAATCATCAAACACTAAAACTTCTATATCTTTAATAGTTTGATTTAAAACTGTTTGAATTCTTTCATCAATAAATAGCTCATGATTATACATTGGTACAATAACGCTCACGCTTGGCTTATATTGTGTGTATTTTTGTAGAACCTTATAAATATTTAAGCATTGTTTTTCACTTGTATAATTGGCTGTTACCCTCTGTCTTGCTACCTTCCCCATTTTGACTAATGAGTCTCTATCGCTGTGCAAGTTCAATATTTCTTTAGCTGCATCACTAGAGTCTATTTTCTCTAAGCAAACACCTGCATCATCTTTAACAAATTCGGTTATACCTGTTGCCTCTGAGAAGCAAATTGTGGGTATGCAGTGCTGTGCAGCCTCCATAACAACAAGTGGGAACGGATCTTCTCTAGATGACATATAAAATATATCAGCTACGGCAATAGCTTCATTGGCATCGTCGCGCTGACCTGTGAAATGAATATTTAGCTTTTCACTCTCAGTTAATGAAAGGCGAAGTTCTTCTAGATCTGGCCCTGGACCAAACCATACGAAATGTACATCACTCTGTTGGGCTAACACTTCTCTTGCAGTAGCTAAGAAAATGTCAGGCCCTTTTCTCCAATATACCGTGCCACAACCTGCAACTACTAAAGCATCGCTTGGTATCGATAGCTCTGCTCTTATTTTTTTCTTTAATGTTTCTAAGTTAGATAATGTTTGATCTACAATTTTGATAAATGCAGGAACAGTTGTAATTTCTGTTTTAGGTAGGTTATGAGTTTCAATTAAAGTTTTTGTAGTCGCCGGTGAGGCTGAAATAAAATGTTTACACTCCTCATTCAAATAATTAAAGCTACTGATATTCTCTTCAATCACTTTTTCCATTTCGTGGATATGTGCAATAACATCGCATTTAAATACAAACTCATGTTCTTCTAGTAATTCAAAAAGCTTTCCGGATACTACTGTGTTGACATAACAAAACTCAAAGTCTTCGCTAATAAAAGATAGAAGAGTCTCTAATTCATCTATTTTATAATTTGGTAGTACATACACCTCTGCATATTGAGCATATAAATTTGCTAAAGGTCCAGCACTCAATAAAAGTACTTTAATCTTACGGTTTGTATGAGAATAAAACCATTTAATAATTTCTAGTAAAACAACTTCAGAGCCGGCTTGAATGCCATCATGCCCTACAAATAAAAGAGGTTTTTTATTATTAGTTCTACTCTCCAAAGCTGGCGCAGAGCCTAGTCGTCCTTCGTAAAAACCATGAGCACAAAAATGTTCAAATGCGGATGTGCCAGCTTCTCTTACATCTGCATTTAGCTTTTTATAAAAAGTAGGTGAAAAATATGGGTTAGGTTGCCGACCTTCCTGTTCACCAAAATTTATAAAGTGATACAAGGGATCGATTTCTGCCTGCTTTATATCAGGGTTATTTTGCAAATAATATTCTGTATCAAAGACAACTTCTGCAGGCTCAACACTCGATTCTACTGAATTTTTAATAACTTGCTCAGGGCAAAATTCCCTATCTTCATGCACACCGAAATCACAAAAGTGAGTAAAGGGTGTCACTTTACTTCTAAGCACGTCTGGGTTTTTCTCTAAATAGAACACAGGGTCAAAATATGGATTTGGCTTACGCCCTTCCTGTTCACCAAAGCTTTTAAAATGCTCTAATGGGTCCAAACCAGCATCTTTAACATCTGGATTGTTTTCTAGATAAAAAGTAGGATCAAATGAAGTAACAGATTCAAGCCAAGCTTGTTTTTCTCTTAAGGCTTCATATTCTTCAACATTTTTAACTCTCCCTTCTTTTTTCCCAAACTCAAAATAGTGTATAAAAGGGTTTATCTCTGAATTGAGCACATCTGAGTATGTTTTTACATATATTGAGGTATTAAAACTAGCCGTTGGATTACGTAATTCTTTAGCGCCAAATAATACGTAATGAATATAGGGCTCCAACCAAGACCTTTCGATGTCAGGATAACACTCGCTATAGAAAGCCTCATCGACAAGATACTTTAACATTTTGATATCTTTATCAATCCTAGCATGCTCTGTTACCTGAAAGTGTTTATACACCGCTGGGCTAATAGATTTACACTCTGAAAAAAAGTGGGCATCTGAGGCACACTTTTCCAAGACTGTAACTAAACTCTCCCCTTCGTTATTGCGACTCAAAGCTTTAATGTGAAGGCTAGAACAAGGATCAAATTCAAGTTTCTCAAAGTTTTTGGAGAAATGCTCCTCAGGTGTTATACCTTTTAGAAAATTACCATAAGCACATCTGTAGAAGTCACGATTAAAAACTGTCTTATAAAACTCCTCACTAAACTGGGTATGTTTATTTGCGCCAAGCTTATTATTTAATATATATTTTTTTGCTTTATTAAACACTTTTTATAACTCCACCTTAATTAACTCGAGCCACCATGCTTCGTTATCTAAATACCAATCTAATGTTTTAGCAAAACCTGTTTCAAAGCTTTCTGCTGGTACATAGCCTAGCTCGTTATTTGTTTTAGTTGCATCAATTGCATATCGGCGGTCGTGCCCAGCACGGTCTATAACGTATGTTATTAATTGCTCAACGTTATTTTCTATTGCCGATTTTGCATTAGGGAAGCGCTTTGCAAGCTCTGAGTTTGTAGCAAACTTTTCACCCATTACTTTACATACCAATTTTACTATATCTATGTTGGCCCATTCGTTATTGCCGCCAATGTTATAGTTTTCGCCAATACGACCTTTTTTAAGCACAAGCTCTATACCGCGTGCGTGATCTTCTACGTATAACCAGTCGCGAATTTGTTGTCCATCGCCATAAACAGGTAAAGGCTTGTCGTTTAAAATATTAGTAACAATAAGCGGTATTAGTTTTTCAGGAAAGTGAAACGGCCCATAATTGTTTGAGCAATTTGATGTAGTAACCTCAAGTCCATAAGTATGGTGGTATGCACGTACTAAGTGATCGCTCGCCGCTTTTGACGCAGAATATGGTGAGTTTGGTGCGTAAGCTGTTTCTTCAGTAAAGGCAGGATCCGTTGCGCTTAATGTGCCGTATACTTCGTCGGTGCTTACATGATGAAAGCGATGCTCTAAAGGCTCCTTACCAGCTGCTTTAGGCTCGTCTATCCACTTTTTTTTAGCTGCTTTTAATAAGCTGTGTGTACCTAGTATATTTGTTTCAATAAAGGCGTCGGGCCCTGTTATTGAGCGATCTACATGCGACTCTGCTGCAAAGTGTACTATGGTGTTTAACTGATGAGTGTCGATTAGGTTCTCAATTAACGCTGTATCGCAAATATCGCCGTGTACAAAGGTCATATTTGGGTTGTTTGCTACACTGTCTAGGTTGGCTTTGTTACCTGCGTAAGTAAGTGCGTCTAGTACTATTACTTTGTCTTGTGGGTTTTGCGCTAACCAGTAATGTACAAAGTTGGCTCCTATAAAACCTGCACCACCGGTTACTAATAAATTTTTTACTGTCATCTGTTATTCCATTTTACAAATTTTGGCTTTACGCCTTATGTCATCGTTACAAGTCATAAGCTGTAAACTCTAAGCCTTAAGACTACAAATTGTTGTTTACTAATTAGTAAGGTAATAAAAGGTTATTTATTTTGACCTTTTATGTATTTTATTTAGTAATAATAATTACTTTACTCGCCTAAAAAGTGAGGTTTACACCTCACTTACAAAATATTTTTATAACCAAGAAGCTTAATAACACCAGCAAGCTAAGCGCCTGCAATCACTTCTCTTTGTTTTGTGTGTATTCTCTGTGGTGATTAACCTCTTTATGAGCGAGGTATAAAACCTCACCTACAAAACATTTTTACCACCGAGGCGCTTCGCGCTACACGGAGAAGCTATTAGCTCTTCTCCTTCACTTTTCGGTGTTATCTGTGGTGATTAACCTCTTTATGAGCGAGGTATAAAACCTCACCTACAAAACACTTTTACCACCGAGAGCACCGAGGCGTTTCGCGCTACACGGAGAAGTTATTAGATCTTCTCCTTCACTTCTCTGTGTTCTCTGTGGTGATTAATCACTTTATGAGCGAGGTATTATAAAACCTCACCTACAAAACATTTTTACCACCGAGAACACCGAGGCGCTTCGCGCTACACGGAGAAGTTATTAGATCTTCTCCTTCACTTCTCTGTGTTCTCTGTGGTGATTAACCACTTTATGATCGAGGTATAAAACCTCACCTACAGAACAATTTTACCACCGAGGGCACCGAGGCGCTTCGCGCTACACAGAGAAGTTATTAGATCTTCTCCTTCACTTTTCGGTGTTCTCTGTGGTGATAATAATCTCTTAATCACTTTAAGAGCTTTAGCCCAAAAAATTTTACCACCGAGGGCACAGAGGCGCTGCGCGCTTCACGGAGAAGTTACTAGCTCTTCTCCTTCATTTCTCTGTGGTGATTAATCTCTTTATTAGCGAGGTATAAAACCTCACCTACAGAACAATTTTACCACCGAGGGCACCGAGGCGCTTCGCGCTACACTGAGAAGTTACTAGATCTTCTCTTTCACTGCTCCTCCTAGCTTACCGGCTGGAGAGCGGATTTTACACGCTAATACGTTTCAGCCCGTCAAGCAACCGGACCTGATTAAAATTAATTAATAGCCCAGTTTTTATGCCTGTTAACTTTAAATAAGTTATAAGCTGAGCTGAATGAATAGGCAGCAGCTTATCAACAGCTTTTAATTCAATAATTAATTTTTCAGGTATCAATATGTCTAACCTATACCCTGCATCTATACTTATACTTTTATAGCTAATCGGTAATGCAACTTGATTCATAGGTAACAAACCAGCTTGCTGTAACTCATAAAGTAAACAATTTTCATAACTAGATTCTAATAAACCAGGACCAAGTGTTTTATGTACTTCAATAGCGCAACCAATCACAGTTTTAGTTACCAAATCTTCCATAAATAGCGCCCTTAGAATCTATTTAGCACCTAAATAATTATAAACCCGTATTTTACCACCGAGAACACAGAGGCGCTTCGCGCTACACGGAGAAGTTACTAGCTCTTCTCCTTCACTTTTCGGTGTTCTCTGTGGTGATTAACCTCTTTATGAGCGAGGTATTATAAAACCTCACCTACAAAACATTTTCACCACCGAGAACACAGAGGCGCTTCGCGCTACACGGAGAAGTTACTAGCTCTTCTCCTTTACTTCTCTTTGTCTTCTCGGTGGTGATAATAATGTCTTAATTACTTACTCTATAAGCGAGGTATAAAACCTCACCTACAAAACATTTTTACCACCGAGGGCACAGAGGCGCTGAGCGCTACACGGAGAAGTTACTAGCTCTTCTCCTTTACTTCTCTTTGTCTTCTCGGTGGTGATAATAATGTATTAATCACTTTATGAGTTTTAGCCCAAAACATTTTTACCACCGAGGGCACAGAGGCGCTGCGCGCTACACGGAGAAGTTATTAGCTCTTCTCCTTCACTTCTCCTTGTCTTCTCGGTGGTGATAATAATCACTTAATCACTTTAAGAGTTTTAGCCCAAAGAAATTTTACCACCGAGAACACCGAGGCGCTGCGCGCTACACGGAGAAGTTACTAGCTCTTCTCCTTTACTTCTCTTTGTCTTCTCGGTGGTGATAATAATATCTTAATTACTTACTCTATAAGCGAGGTATAAAATCTCACCTACAAAACACTTTTACCACCGAGGGCACAGAGGCGCTGCGCGCTTCACGGAGAAGTTATTAGCTATTATCTTTTACTTCTCTTTTACTTCTCTTTGTCTTCTCGGTGGTGATAATAATGTCTTAATTACTTACTCTATAAGCGAGGTATAAAACCTCACCTATAAAATTAACCTATTGGTTAAGTTTTAGCTCTGTTAGCATTGCTTTTAGTTGTGCGCGCCAATGCACTGTTTTTACGCCACTTATTTCTTCAGCCTGGGCTTTATTTAACACGCTAAATGCAGGGCGTTTAGCTGGTGTTGGGTAGCTTGCTGCTGGTATTGCACTAATAGGTATTGATTTAGTTAATAGCCCTTGCTCAATTGCAAGCTCTTGTATTGCTACTGCAAAATCGTACCACGAAGCAACACCCGCATCGGTCCAATTTAAAATAGTTGCTTTATTTTCAGTATTTAAAACTTGCTCACTGCTTGCTTTAGCTACTAAAGCCCATAGCATATTCGCCAAACCTGCCGCCCACGTTGGCGTACCGACTTGGTCGCCTACTATACCTAACTGTTCTTTTTCTGCCATTAATCGTAACATTGTTTTTACAAAGTTATTACCAAAAAAAGAATAAACCCACGCGGTACGCACTATAGTTGCTTGCGAGCCTAAAATTTCATTAATAGCCTGCTCACCAGCTAGTTTAGACGCGCCATAAACGCCCAAGGGATTTGTTGCATCGCTTGCGGTATAAGGCATAGTGCTTGTGCCATCAAACACAAAATCGGTAGATATATGCATAAGCTTTGCGTCAATATTTTTACATGTGTTTGCTAAATTAGCTGCACCTTGCTCATTTACAGCATAGGCTGTATCGGTATCGGTTTCGGCTTTATCAACCGCTGTATAAGCTGCAGCATTAATAACTATATCTGGCGAGTGTGTTATTAGTAACTCGTTTACCTGTTCGGCATTACTAATATCAAGCTCTTTTGAGCCAAAGCATATTAGCTCTACATTGCTTGGGCAGGTTTTTTGTAACTCTGAGCCTAGCTGGCCATTTTTACCTGTTACTAATATTTTCATAATGAATACTTAATTTTTGGCTATTAAAATTTCGGGGCGTTTTTAAAACTAAGGCCGGCTTCGTCTTTAGCTGATAGCAGCGGTAACTTACCTTCAACTAGTGGCCAATCAATATTTAGAGTTGGGTCGTCCCACTTTATTGATACTTCAACATTTGGGTTATAAACATCGGTACATTTATATACAAATTCGGCAGTTTCTGTTGTTACATAAAAACCGTGTGCAAATCCTTCTGGCACCCAAAGTTGGCGTTTATTTTCAGCCGACAGTAATACCCCTACCCACTGCCCAAAGGTTGGCGAACTTTGGCGCATATCTACTGCTACGTCGTATACTTCACCTTGCGTTACACGTACTAATTTACCTTGGGTATTTTGTGTTTGATAGTGTAAGCCGCGCAGTATACCGTGCGCCGATTTACTGTGGTTTTCTTGCACAAAAGTGCGCTCGCCGCAGTGTTGGTTAAATAGCTCCGTGCGGAAAGTTTCCATAAAAAAACCGCGCTCGTCACCAAATATGTGTGGCTCAATAATTTTTACATCAGGGATGCTAGTTTCAATAAATTTCATTTTAATGCCTATTAAAATACTGTTTGCTCTAAAAGCGATAATAAGTACTTGCCATAGCCTGATTTTTTAAGCGGCTTTGCTAGCTTTTTAAGCTGTTCTGCATTTATGTAACCCATGCGGTAAGCTATTTCTTCTGGGCAGTTAATTTTTAAGCCTTGGCGTTTTTCTATTGCGCGAATAAAGTTAGCAGCATCTAGTAAATCATCTAGCGTACCTGTATCCAACCAGGCTGTGCCACGGCCCATTATTTCAACATTTAGCTCTTTTTTAGCGAGGTATTGGTCTATAACGTCGGTAATTTCAAGCTCGCCTCGCTCAGATGGTTTTACGTTTTTAGCAAACTCCACTACGCGACTATCAAAAAAGTACAACCCTGGTACAGCGTAGTTAGATTTAGGTTTATCTGGCTTTTCTTCTATTGAAATGGCTTTGCCATTTTGGTCAAATTCGACCACACCATACGATTTAGGGTTTGATACATGGTAACCAAACACTGTAGCACCTTGCTCGCACTTAGTTGCATTTTGTAGTGATAAAGATAAATCGTGACCGTAAAACAGGTTATCGCCAAGCACAAGTGCCGCGCATTGGCCTTGTAAAAAGTCTTCAGCTAATAAAAATGCTTGCGCTAGGCCATCTGGACTTGGTTGCTCTTTGTATTCAAATGTAATACCCCAAGCACTACCATCGCCTAGTAGCTCTTTAAAGCGAGGTAACTCAGCGGGGGTCGAAATAATTAAAATTTCGGTAATACCGGCCATCATTAAAGTAGATACCGGGTAAAAAATCATCGGTTTATCGTAAACAGGCATTAATTGTTTACTCACCACTTTTGTAAGCGGATATAAACGTGTACCCGAGCCGCCCGCTAATATAATGCCTTTACGAGCTGACTTATACAGCGGCTTTGTTAATGAATTCATATAGATTCCTGTCTATCTAATTATCTAATTATTATTTTAGCGCTAAACTCAATGCTATCTTAGCTCTTTTACTGTGGCTAAAATTATTTTACCAATACCAAATAGCATTAATTGCAGCACGGCAAAAAGTAAAATATTGTAAAGCGTATCTGGGTATTTATTGTCTTGTGGTAGCGTGGCTGACTCAACCACTACTAAATATTTAAGCTGCCTATAAGCCTCAATTCTGGCTTTATCGAGCGATACCTCAGAAGATGTATAACCTTTAAGCGCTAGCTCTAACTCAATTTTTAAGTCAGAAAATTGCGCAAGCACTTCACTTACAGAGGTTCCATTATTTTTAATATTACTATTGGTGCCTTGCTGGGTAGAAAGCCTATCTCGCTCTAGCTCTAGCTGGGTTTTAAGTGCGCTCAGCTCCGACGCTAACATAACTACTTGCGGGGCTTTTTCGGTCATGGTTGAGCGTAGCCCTTTTAGCTCTGCACTTTTAGTCGCTATTTGGCCCTCAAGCCCATAAGTTATTTGCTGCAGCGCCATGCCTTCGGCCTCTGGGTCAAGTAAGTTATTTTTTTGCTGAAACGCAAGAGTATTTTTTTGTGCGTCGCGCAAGCGTTGCTCAACTTTTGCATGCTCTAATCGTATAAACTTTAATTGCGCATCAGCTAATTGGTGGCCTATTGAATTTATATACCACTCTGCGCGGTTAACTATTGTTTGCGTTAGAGTGTTTGCAAATTCAGGCGTAAAGCCCTGGGCTAATATTTTTAGTACGCCTGAGTCTTCGTCTATTTCAATAGTGGTGTGGTCAATGTAATAACTTAGTAGGTCTTCACTGCTAGCGTTGCTACTTAACCCCGTAAAAATATCGCCATGCTCTTGGTAATGTGCTTTTAAATTACTGTGTTGTTGCAGGTAGTTAAGCATGTCTTGCGAGTGTATGTACGCTTTAGCTATTTCGGTATCGGCTGTTGAGTTACCACCCACACCTAGGCCACTAAGTAGCGCCATTGACGGGTCCATTGTTGCCATGCCGTCGGGCTGCTGAATTATTAATTGTGCACGGCTCTCATATCGTGGGGCTGCTAAAACGAGTTGGTAAAAAGCAAATAATATAAAAGGCACAACCAATAGTACAAACCACGGCTTAGTAAATAAGTGTAGGCCGCGCTTATTATTTAACCTAGCCATAGCAGCTTGCTTTACGTTTGGTTTTGCATTTTGCTCGGTAGAGGTACTTGATTGCGTTTGCTTTGCTTTGCTATTTATTTTGTCAGTAAGCCTAGCTAACTCTTTATTTATTTGCTCGCTTTTAGGTTTTAAATTACGAGCGCGCTGCATAACACGCCTTGCTAGGTATATATCATTTTGTTCAACCCGTTGAGCAAGCCCTATTAACTCCTCACCATTATCCCAAATGGCTTTATCGGTTTTTAACCCTAGCTCTGTAAAGCGCTGTTCTATTTTTTCTACCGCTTGTTGACTCATAATTATAATGCCTGGTAATGAGCAATTCCTTGCTCTAAATCGTTGTAAAAAGTAAGTTCACCTTGGTGCAATACAATGGCGCTATCACAAAAATGGCGTAGTTCGTCCATTTCGTGGCTTACCATTATCACATTAGCATTTTTACTTTTTTGTGTGAGGGCTTCGCGCGTTTTTTTTCTAAAGTTTGCATCGCCTACCGAGGTAACCTCATCTATTAGGTATACGTCAAAATCTATACCTATTGAACAAGCAAATGCTAGGCGGGGTTTCATGCCGCTAGAGTAAGTTTTTACTGGTAAATCAAACTTTGGACCCAGCTCGGCAAATTGGCGTACACGGCGCACGTATTGGTCTAAGTCGGCAACACCGTTAATCATCCCTATAAAGCGGGCATTTTCGGCACCGCTCATTTGCGGGTGAATCCCTGTGGCAAGCGCTACCGGCCACGATAAGTGAAGGTCGGTAATAATTTCACCTTTATTAGGGTATTCGCTGCCAGCAAGCATTTTAAATAACGTAGATTTACCTGCGCCATTAGAGCCTAAAATAGCAATGTTATGGCCGCTAGGTATTTCAAAGCTTATATTTTTAAAAATATATTGGTTACCTAACGTAGAGGGGTAGTACTTGGTAACATTTTGCAGCTTAATCACTTAATACTCCTTGTTGCATAAGGTTACCTGCTTAGCGCCTGTTTCCACGAAACGTGGTAAACAGCTAAAGCAAAAAACAATAATACAATCGTACAAGCTAATAAATAAAACTCACTTACTGCCTCTGTAGGGTAAGTGCTATAAGCCGCATGACGAGTTAACTCTATTGCATGCAAAATTGGGTTCCAATCTAAATATGGCCAGTACTCTTTAGGTATATCCTCCATCGAAAAAAATACACCCGATATAAAAAACAAAGGCCTAGTTAAAATACTTTGCACTTTAGTAATTTCAGGTACATAACATTGTCCAATAGCAAATAGTAACCCCAGTGACAACGCTATAATCCATACTGCAAAAGCGTTAGTTATTAAAAATAATGGATTGTCTATATTAATATCCATTTTAAATAAAAACATAAGCAATAATATAAGCAAAAATACAAATAGCTTAACGAGTAAATAAAAACAACTACTGGCTAATACACTACTAATTGGCTGCACTTGCCTAAAGGCAAATAAGGCTTTATTTTTTTTTATTGAATTTGCTGAGTTATTTAAAGTTTCTAAAAACAATTGAATTAACAGCATGCCGTACATCATAAATTCGAATGTGGGCACTGTATGCGAGTCACTACCTGAGATCAGGCCGCGTAAGTACGATAGTAAAAATATAAAGCTTAATGGCTGAAATATCGCCCACGATAAACCAAATTTATCGTTGAAGCCTGTGCGGATTTCTCGTACAAAAAGGGCAAATATAACGTCGCGCCATATTGCCCAGTTATTACGTTTAAGTACTGTGGTCATTTAGGTGGCCACATTTGCCGCAATAGCAATTTGATAAATTATTTGCGTTATATCTTTAACCGATTGCAAAAACTTAGTGTCGACTTTTGGTAATACTAATATTTGATCCCCTGGTTTTAAGTTGCCGTAGGCGTCTACGTCTATCATGCCGTTAGGGTGTATTACCATTATTTGCTCGTAATTGGCGCGTTCGCTGTAGCCACCCGCCCATGCTATGTAGTCGTCAATTGTTGCATTTGGGTTATACACTAGCGCTTGTGGCATAAGTACTTCGCCGCCTATGTGTATTAGGTCTGTTTTGGCTGGTATGTGTATTACATCCCCCTGCTCTAAACGAATATTAGCTACTTGGCCTTGATCTGAAATTACAACCTTGCCAAGCGGAATCGCTTTGCGGGCACGTTCTGTAAATTCTAAAATCATTTTACCTTCTTCGGCTCTTATTTTAGCTTCTCCGTCGGACGACGCTGGGGCGGTAAATATGCTGCGCTCTAATCGGTCTAACGCTTGGTCAATCATTTCTTTTTGTTTTTTAGCTACGCTTTTACGCTGTATATAAATTGACTTGTAGTCAGCAAGGTCTTTATTTATTTGTATATTGGCAAGTAAGTCGTGCAAGCGTGTGTTATTTTTTACTGCAAAGTACGAAGGCCCTAAATAACTGCCAGCTACCTGAATGTCGAGTACCTGCGCACGTATATCGTCGTTAAAAATAAGGCGGTCGCCATCTTTAAGTGTAAAGCTTTTAAACTCGTTGTAAGGTAAGTAAACCGAAAATGGGCCTGTTTTACGATCGCCTACTATTCCTACGTGGCTTACTTTAGCAAGTGGCAAGGCAAATTTTGCTAGTTGCTCTCCCGTTGCTTGATTATCTTTAAACTCAAACCTAAATGGTGCTCTTACACTTCCTGATACAACAACTGTTGCCTTTTGGCGCTCAACTAAAATTACGTCGTTGTCTTTAAAGTTAAACTTAGGGAGGTAACCACTTAGTATAAAGTCGTATAGGTCAATATTTTGAATTACTTTATCGTCTCGTAATACCTTTATAGAGCGGTAACTGCCTCGCTCAGAGTCTATTCCACCGGCTCGCTTTAAGTAGTACAAAATACTGTCGGAAGCTATACCTGCATATTGCCCAGGACGAACAATGCTACCACTTATGTAAACACTCACTGGCGTTGCTGTAAGTAAGTTTACGTATATTTGTACGCTACTTTTATATACTTCTTTTATTTTATTACTTACGTAACTATTTAGCTGGCTTGCTTTTACGTCTGCTACGTATACAGGACCTACATTAGTTATAAATAAATTACCTTGGTTATCAACCGTTATAACTTCTGATTGATTTATTGCACCCCACAGCCAAATAGAAACTTTGTCGCCTGGTGCTATTGTATAATCGTCGTTTAAACCATCTTGGCGCTCACTTTCGTAACCACCGGCAAATAAGTTTGCACCATATGGAGGTGGTAAGCCAAGCTCTGGAGTAGGTAGTAATTCAGCCGCTGACATTTCGCCTGGCAATAATGTTCCAGAACGCCCTTGTTTATTATATGTTCCATTTTGTAACGCAGTATTAGGTAGTTGCGTTTGAGTTGTACCTGCGCTTTCAAGCTGGCTTAAAGACATTTGTTCTGCTGCAGTAACATTAGCGCTAAATAGACTAAAGGTAGAGCAGGTTAATATTAAAAATGTTTGAAATATTTTGCTTAGCATGTTCATAAAGGGCTTAAGCTCCAAAGCTAATTTGGTTGTTTTTGTTTTCAATTACTTGAGGCGTTACTACCCATTGCTGGTTGGTATTTTTACACACAGCTCGACGTTCTTGTTCGGCTAATTGTTCTGCTCTTTTTAAATAAACCACTCTACAGTTTTCACCCAATGCTGACGTATATTGCAGGCCTAATGTAAACTCAATATTATTGTATTGCCCTGTATAGCCTTGCGGCTTAGAGTCTAATACATCACTTAAATACGTGGGTAATGCGCTAGCACTGTTAGATTTTATTGGTTCGTCTATTAGAGCACGTGTGGCATGAAGAACAGGGGGTGACATAGCACAGCCTGTTAAAAACAGAAAAGGGAGAAGTGATAGTATAACTTTATTATTTTTCATTATTTATTTTCTAATCTATTGGTAAGTAACAAAATAAAATCCTTGATGTGCTAAATTTTCGTTAGCTTTTTCCATACTTGTTTAGTAATTGCCGAATAACACATAAAAAACAATAAAAAAGACACTAGCATTATCCACTCAGCAACTGCATAAACTTCAGCCAAACAACCTAGTAGGGCAAGTATACTTGCACCAGACGAAATAACAATAAGCGAAAATCGATGGCTGTAACCTGCAGCTTCAAAAATATGATGCAAATGCTGTCTGTCAGCCTGAAAAGGGGATACACCTGATCTGACTCTTCGCATTATTACTGTTGCCATATCCATTAAAGGTACAGCAATTATATACAAGGCAGTTACAGGTCTTAATGCTGGCGCATCTAACTCTATCCCTATTACCATAAGCCAAACTAGAGTTAAGCCTATGAGCATATTGCCTGAGTCACCCATAAATATTTTTGTGACTGAGCTGTGCAGTTTAAGATTAAATATTAAATACCCTAATAAGGCAGCAATAAATAAAAAAGGTAGCAAATACCATGCATTAGTTACTCGACTTAGTAAAAACGCCAAAGCAGTAAATGCAACTACACTGAGTAAACCGACTAATCCATCCATGCCATCCATCATGTTAATAGCATTGATTCCTGCAATAATAGCAATAACCGTTAATACAATTCCAAATCCTGCTAATTTGAGTTCAAACCAACCTAAAATATATCCTAAGCTGTGTAAGTAGATCTCTGTTCCAAATATAACTAACGAGGCTACAAGCACTTGTGCAACAAGTCGGATTTTTACCGAGAGTTGATAACGATCATCTAAAGTACCCAAAAAAAGTACCAACGCTGATGCAACTAAATAAATATTTAAGTTTCTGCTGTGTTCTATAAATAACATTGAAGTAATTAATACGGCTAAATAAATTGCAATTCCGCCAACTAAAGGGATGTTTCCTTTGTGTATTTTTCTATCGCAAGGGAAGTCAACCAACCCTGTTTTTACAGCAATAGGATTAATCACTTTTATGGCAACAAGTGAGATAATAAACGTAATTGAGAGAGGGAACCAAAAATCCATTATGTATCCATATGTGTAAAAGTATAGCTAAAGCGCAACGTATATGTACTTCTCATAAGTATACAAAACCTTTACATTTATGCATGGCTAATTACAACTATATTATCAAGACAAAGCACTTAAAACACATGATTTATCACTAGTTTTGTAATGATTTATTTTTTCAATGTTAAAAATAATACCACAAATAGTTGTTTAAAGTACTTCAATACTATTACAGCTTTAATTCTATCTCTCGATAACCGACCCAAAGCGTGCAATCGACAGTATGGTAAATAAATATGGTTAAATATAGCCTGAACGTTGATCTACGACAGCTAAATTATAAATAAATTAGGAATTAAGTTTTAATAAAGAAAATATGCTTACTTTATTAAAACACTGCGCCTATAGCCTACCTTGAATCTTTGTAATTTAACTTCTACTGTAAATATCATTACAAAAACGACTAATTACTGTGAGCCATCATGCAAATACTTCACCACGGAGCGGTTAATGGAGTTACCGGTTCGTGCCACGAACTGATAATTAACGAGCAAACAAGTGTGCTTGTTGATTGCGGGTTATTTCAGGGTGAGGATTCTAAAACAGATCTTTCAATTGAATTTGATATTACCCATGTTACTGCGCTTATTGTTACCCATTGCCATATTGACCATGTTGGTCGAATTCCTTACTTATTAGCAGCCGGTTTTAAAGGCCCTATTTTTACAAGTATTGCATCGGCCAGTTTGTTACCTTTAGTGATAGAAGACGCTTTAAAAGTGGGTGTAACCCGCGACCCTAAAATTATAGCTGCCTGCTTAAGCTTATTAAATAAACGCATAGTTGCTGTTGATTATAAAACGTGGTTTAAACTGCCTTGCAAAGCGCCCGATAAAGCTAAGGCGAGATTTCAGCGTGCTGGGCATATATTAGGCTCTGCCTACGTTGAAATTGACGTTACAAATAATAATAACAACAAACATCGCGTTGTGTTTTCAGGAGATTTAGGCGCGCCGTATACTCCGCTACTCCCTTCACCTAAAGCGCCTTATAAAGCCGACACTCTAGTTATTGAATCAACCTACGGCGATAAAAATCACCAAGGCCGTAAAGAGCGCACTCAAACGCTAAAAAGCATTATTGAACGCGCTGTTAGCGATAATGGCGTGGTGTTAGTGCCAGCTTTTAGTATTGGCCGTACACAAGAGCTACTATATGAGCTGGAGCAACTCATACATAGCTCATCTAAAAAGTCTAAGTGGCGAGACATTCACGTAATACTCGACTCCCCTATGGCAGCCAATTTTACTGAGCAATACAAAAAGTTTAAATACCTATGGGATAGCGAGGCCAAACGCAAAGTTGCAAACGGTAGGCACCCGCTCGATTTTAAAAACCTAACTACGGTTGATACACACAAGGAGCACTTGGCTGTTATTAACTATTTAAGTACGCGGCAAACGCCAGCCATAATATTAGCGGCAAGCGGTATGTGCACAGGGGGGCGAATAGTTAATTATCTTGAGCGATTTTTAAATGACAAAACCACCGATGTATTATTTGTAGGTTACCAAGGAAACAAAACGTTAGGTCGCGAAATTCAAAAATATGGCCCACGTAATGGGTATGTTTTTATAAACGATGCTCGCATTACTATAAACGCCAAAGTTCATACAATTAGTGGCTACAGCGCCCACGCCGATCAAAAAGGATTAATTAAGTTTGTAACGGGTATGCATAAAAAGCCAAGCCATATAAAAATTGTGCATGGCGATGATGATGCAAAAAACGCCTTAGCGGATAAGTATAGAGAAGCTTTGGGGGGGAGTGTAGCAGTGGAGATTGGTAAGTAACCTCAAGTACAACAACTTAGCACTCTGTACCCATTATTAAAAAAGCCAAATAATTTTTAGCGATAACCTCCTCTCCAAAAAGTATATTATTTAATATCTGGAGTAATAACATAATAAAATTACACTCCATACCCCTAGCGATGTTGTACAATACTGGACTTTAAGTCCAATATATAAACTAGGAAGCAAGCTTTGCAAACTGCATTAAACGTAACAATGCCAATATTATCATTTTTAATATGCATTTTAACTGCTTACATTTTAGGTAAAACACCTGCATTTAATTTTCTCAATGCAAGAAAAAACCGCTTTAAGAGCCTTGATGGTATAAGGGGGTTTTTAGCTTTATCAGTTTTTTTTCATCATTTTGTAATCACGTATTATTGGAAAAAAACTGATATTTGGGCATCGCCTCCCGAAAATATGTTTGATAACTTCGGCAGTGTTGGTGTCGCTATTTTTTTTATTATAACTGGCTTCCTATTCATATCTAAAATAACTAAAAAAAGCACAACTAACTGGGTATCCCTTTATAAATCCAGGTTTTTTAGAATCGTTCCTTTGTATGTGTTTACTTTGGTAGTTATTTCATTAGTTGTATTTACCAGCTCTAAATTTAATTTGCAGGTGTCAATCCCGATGCTTATTAAAGACTATATTAAATGGGGACTATTTCACGGAGGTAGTATAAATGGTTTTACAGATACTCGAAAAATTATTGCCGGTGTAGATTGGACCCTTAAATATGAGTGGTTTTTTTATCTCTGTTTACCACTAATATCATTATGCATAAACAAACTAAAAAAAGTCGGTATATTTTTATTAATTGCAACTACCCTAATATTATTTTTTCAGCCGTTATATATTTTTTCATTTAAAACAAGCTATTTAATTTTCTTTAGTATTGGTGGCCTTGCTTCCTACTTAATAAAAAACTACAAACCCAATTTTAAGATAACAGGTAAAATAGCTTCAACCATTAATCTTCTGTTTATTATTATTGCAATGCTTTACCCAAATACATTAGATATTTTTCACGTTTTTACTATAGCTATTGTTTTTTTACTAACGCTATTAGGCAACGATCTTTTTGGAATATTTACATTGCGTTCTTCTATTATCTTAGGTGAAATTAGCTATAGTATTTACTTACTCCATGGAGTTATTTTATATCTCTTATTCACGGTAGCATTTCCTCTTGAAGCTTCAAGTAGCCTGTTAAGTGACTTTTTACTACTCATGCCTTTGACTTCAGTAGCCGTAGTTTTAATATCAGCAGCTACTTTTTTATTGATTGAAAGGCCTTGTATGAGCATTGGTAAAAAATAAAGTCATTACCGTTAACATTTAAAAAATGTACTTTGTAGTACTGATTTTCCTCCCAAAAGGAATGGCCAGATAGAGCTATTACTTAAAGGCGACAAAACAAAGCCTGAATATTTAGAGGTTATTTAACGAGAGGCAGTAGAAAATTGCTGTCTCTCGCTCTAATAGTAAGTAAGTATAATAGTAAATACAGTGGTTTTTATTTTTTTAAAATACCGATTACCTTTTTATTATCACAAACTATTAAACTATTTATTTTATTATGTTGCATTGCTTCATACGCCATTGCTATTGAAACATTCGGTGCTATTGAAACTGGGCTACTATTAGCAATATGCTTAGCCTTTAAGTCAAATAAATCTTTACCATACTTTTCAATTGCTCGACGTAAGTCGCCATCAGTTATCAAGGATTTAGCTTCATCGTCACACATTACCAAAGTGAGCCCTAATGCCCCTTGAGACATAATGTTTATAACTTCTGTTAGTGGTGTATCTTCATTAACTAAGGGTAAGTTTTTAGAAACCATTTCATCACTAACTTTACTGAGCAACTTACGCCCCAAACTCCCCCCAGGATGGAAGCGAGCGAAATTTTCAGGCTGAAAGGAGCGTGATTCCATGAGTGCCACAGTCAATGCGTCCCCCATTACTAACGTTGCAGTTGTAGAAGATGTTGGCGCTAACTGTAATGGGCACGCTTCCTCAGGCACAGATATATTTAAATGGTAGTGTGCATGATTTGCTAGGGTTGAATCTGGGTTGCCCGTTATTGCAATAATTTTATTATTATTATCCTTTAAAAATGGTAATAACTTTAAAACTTCGAGTGTTTCACCAGAGTTAGATATTGCAATAAAAACATCTTCAGGAGTAACCATCCCTAGATCACCATGAAAAGCCTCACCAGGATGCATAAAAAAACTAGGTGTTCCTGTACTCGCAAAAGAAGCAGCTATTTTTTTCCCTATGATTCCTGACTTACCCATACCACAAATAATGGTTCGTCCAGTTGTATTTAAAATTAATTGCACGGCATAATTAAATTCATCATCAAGCTGTTGTTCAACTGCCTTTAACGCTTCTATTTCTATCTTTATTACGCGCTGAGCTACTTCATAACTACTCATATATGCTCCATTATAGCTTTTACATTCAAGTAATCACTTTCGGTATCAATACCATGAGGGATATCACCTAAGTATTTCATTACACCGATTGTTAACCCGTTACTTAGTGCGCGTAACTGCTCTAGTTTTTCACTTTTTTCTAGCGCAGATTCAGGCAAACCACATAGCTTTTGCAGTACTTTAACATTATACAAATAAATACCTATATGACGATTTGCATGGGATAAGCTTTCAGGGGCATCTCGGTCTACTGGTGCAGGGCTACGGGTAAAATATAAAGCTTGATTATTTTCTGTAACAATTGCTTTAACTACATTTGGATTAGTGAAGTCTTCATAATCATTTATCGCAACTGATGCTGTACATAAGTCAAACAGGGGGTTCATTTTACTGAAACTTATAAGCTTTTTTATTAAAGCTGATGGGATTAATGGCTCATCACCCTGCACATTAACGACTAAAGTATTTTCGCTCCAACCTAATTTTGTAGCAACTTCGCTTACTCTATCGGTACCACTTGCATGTGTACTTTTGGTCATTACCACTGGCAATTGTAGTTGATTTGCTTTGGTCTCGATACGGCTATCATCTGTAGCTATAACTATGTCCTTGATACTAATGCCTGCTTCTAAAATACGCTGAGTAACGTGCCAGAATATAGGTTTTTTATTTATTTCTAATAGTGGCTTAGCTGGTAGCCTTGTTGATCCGTACCTTGCCGGAATTACTACTTTAAAATCCAGAGGAATATCCATTATTACTGCCCATACGGTTATATCACCTAATATTATTTAGTGATTCGATAATGACGGCCTAAACAATATGCTTTTAGTACAAAATGAATGTCTAACGGCCCTTTTTTTAGCCCTGCAAGTCTTTGTAAGTTAACAAGAGCAAGACGCAACAGTCTATACATAGATTTATAGAAAGGGGAATAATAACGCCACTGTAAACCTACATCGTAGCCCCTTTCTTTAGCCCTAAAAGCTGTAATTTTTTCAGGCTCATTTTCTAAGCGCGACAACGAGTGACTGAGGCCGCTCATTAGTTTTAAGTTATTATTTTGTTCAAGTGCGTTTAATCTATAGCAAAAAGTAGTATCAACGCCATATAGATAAAATTTACTATCGAAAACATCATTATAAACCGACTTTAGTTTTTCCGTGACCTCACACCCAATAACTAAACCACTCCCTATGGCTAAAATATCATCATTATGCTTACATTTATCATTAATAGACCTAACCACTTTATAATTGATTTTAGGGCCTTCTACTTTACCATTGAATAATATGAGTGGAAAACCGACCTGGCTTTTATCTAAAGAAAATGCATTTTCTAAATAAAGGTCATTTAATTGGGTGTCATCATCTAAAATAATATATTTTTGAGCTATATTTTTGTTTATAAAGCGATTATAAATTTTAGCAAGAGACTCATTCTCAACAGTTTCGATAACTTCCACTTCAAACCCTTTAAGCATAAAAGGTTCTAAGTTTTTATTAATGAGTTCGTCTGGCCCGTTATTCCAGACTGTTAATTTACAATTTTGAAAATTCAAATTGGACTCGAGTAATGTTGATAGTGTTTTAGAATCCGAAATTTCTTTTTTAAAAAGAAGTACAACGATTGCAAGTTTACTTTGCATTTTTATACCTATGCTTTAAGTGTAAATATTGACATTGCTATACTTGTTGCAAAAACAGGCAACATTTTCATTAAAAAGGCAATGGGAGATTTATTGAAAACCTTTATATACAATAATAAATAAGTTTGGATGAAGTTAATATGCATTGCTATAACTAAATACCATGAAATTAGTAACATATCTTTTTTTACTACTCCCATAATTATAGCTAAAATCATTACTACTGCTGACAAACAACCACTTAAAAAAAGTACACCTGTCTTATCCATTGCTTGAAAAAAGCTTCCGCTAGTAGACGCAACCACTTGTACAGGTATCGAAATAGCTAAAATTTGAATAATAGGAATAACAGCAATCCACTGCTCTCCTAACATAATAATTACTATCCAGTCAGATAAAAAAAACATTCCAATGCCAGCAAAAATAGCAATTATCGATAGTTTAAAGGTGAATGCTGAATGTATTTTTTCTACCTTTATTTTATCTCCTTTATTTTTACGAATCACAGGTTGAATTGCTGGTGTCATAGCGAAAGTTAAAACCATTAGTGGGTACTTCATTAGTTGATATGATTTATCATATATCCCCAAAGACGAAGCACCAATAAATTTACCAATAAGAATATTATCGAGGTTCCTAGAAAAGAAGTTTATAAAATTAAAGCCAAATTGATACAAGGAGAATGACAATAAAGGCTTTATTGCAGAAAGTTTACTTCCTAGTTTAGGCCTACCAAATTCGGTTTGATTTGAGTAATAATACTGAACTAAAAACGATATTCCCGCACTAGCTAAGTATTTAGCCGATAAAGCATAAATTGGTTCAACAACAAAAGTTAAACCATACGCAATAGAAGTAGAGATAACTTCTGAACACGTACCAACTACTGCAATTTTATAAAATGCTTGTTCTCGAAGTAAAAATGCATTGGGTACTATAGTTAAAGCAAAAAAAACTAATGATATGGATACAAAAGGGACTACCTTATCAACATCCTGTATTTCATAAAATGAGACCAAAAACACACTCAGGGCACTAAAGCCAACAGCTAATATAAGCCCTACTAATAGTGTTAACGAAAATATTCCATTTTTATCATTATCGGACAATGCCGATAAATTAATAATTGCAGGCCCTAAGCCGGCTTCTGCCATTAACTGGAAAAACAAGTAAAACACCATGATCGCGGCGACTATACCAAATATCTCAGGTGTAAAAACGCGAGCTAAAAGCATCATTGATAAAAGATTAACAGCATAGACTGAATATCTACCTATTACACTTTTACTAATCGCTTTGTATAAAACTTTACTTTCTTTCATTTATTTTGCCTAGCAGTCAGTGCTAGCTAATCCAGACTGCTTAATACGCTTCATATTGGGTAAGAAACTTGTTAATAATTACAAACTCTTTGTTTTGGGTAACAAAGAGATTATTGAATTGTCCATATTTTTTTCCTTCCAATTCAGATCGCATATTCCATCTGTAGGAGAAAAGGCAGTTGGAGCTTGTAGCAACAGCTTGCGAATTTCAAGATGATCAGACTTATCGCAAGCTGATTTAAGTTTAACTAAAAATGGCTCTAACTCTGCCCAAGGCATTTTTACTTCTTGAGCACTCAATATTCTTGGATGGTCTGTGCCAATTACATTGTCACCGATTAAAAGCTCCTCAAAAAGCTTCTCTCCAGGGCGTAACCCTGTACACCTAATTTCTATATCACCATCCGGTCGCTTATTATGTTTAACTTCAAGCCCTGACAAATGCACCATTTTAGTGGCTAAATCTTTTATTTTTACAGGCTCACCCATATCAAGGACAAACACATCACTCCCTACCCCCATTGCACCTGCTTGAATAACTAGCTGAGCTGCTTCTGGAATTGTCATAAAGTAACGAGTTATGTCTTGGTGGGTTAGTGTTATTGGACCACCCGCTTTAATTTGCTTTCTAAACAAGGGAACCACTGAACCAGATGACCCAAGCACATTTCCAAACCTTACCATTGTAAAGCGTGTTGTCGTTTGAATTTCAGACAGTCCTTGCAGAACGAGTTCTGCCATGCGCTTAGTAGTACCCATTATATTAGTTGGGCGAACAGCTTTATCTGTAGAAATTAATACAAATGTTTCTACATTTGTATTAATTGCAGCGGTCGCTAAGTTATAAGTGCCATAAATATTATTGCGCACTCCTTCTACAACATTATGCTCTACTAGTGGTACATGTTTATAAGCCGCTGCATGGTATACAGTTTGAACATTAAACGTTGAGAATGTTGATTCAACGAGCTTTTTATTTTGAACGGACCCCAAAATTGGTAGTATTTCGATATTTAGATTGTTTGTAGCGTTATACTCTGACAGCTCTTTTTCAATTGCATATAACGCAAATTCAGACAGCTCAAACAAAACTAGTTTGATTGGATTGTTTTTTACTATTTGCCTACACAATTCTGAACCAATTGAACCACCGGCCCCCGTTACCATAACTGCTTTATTAGTTATATTTGCAGACATAAGATCTTGTCGTGGTTGAACTGAATCACGACCTAGCAAGTCATCAATTTCAACATCTTTCACTTCATCAAGATTAGTTGTTCCCGAAACAATATCTGCCATGCCTGGTATTGTCATAACTTGTAATTTAAATTTTTCTATTGCGTTAAGGACTTCTTTTCGACGACTTCTTGATGCGCTAGGAAGAGCAAGTAAAATTTTACTCGCACACTTTTGCTTTGCAACCTCAGCAATTTGTGACGGAGCATAAACACAAACCCCTTGAATTAGCGATAAATGCTTTTTAGGGTCGTCATCAATAAATGCAACTGGTGAGTATTCAGGGCCATTTGCTAAGGCAGTTGCTAATTGGCGGCCAGCAGAACCGGCACCATATATAATTACTCCCTCTTTGCGACGCATGGTAATTTGCCCAACGACGGCACGTACTGTGAGCCTCGCACCGCCAACAAATAAAATACAAAAGCTAGCGTAAATAAAAGGAACGGTGCGTGGTACGGGGGCACTAAGAAAAAAGGACAATACTGTCAAAAAGACGGTTGAGAGTATAACCCCAGCAATTATTGCCCACATGGCTTGTGTGTTCATATAGCGTAACACAGCCCTATACAGCCCAAGTTTAACAAAACTTAATAGGCTAACCGGTAGCAAGGCGGCAAGTAAAATCCAAGTATGTGTATTCTTTAAAACGGCGGTGCTGTCTAGCCTTAGTAAAAAAGCGAGCCAAAAAGCAACTACTATAAAAATGCTATCAATAACAAGTGATACAATTCTTTTTTTGGGGCGGGGCAAATTAACTAAAAATTTTAAAAACACAATACAATTCCCTGAAGTTAGCAGTGATACCACTATTCTATTAGTTACAATTTTACTACAAGATGAACAGCTATTGCACTTAATAATTTAAGACTATAGACACAAGGTAATATAGTCTTTATGTATTTGGTTATTTTTTGTAACTTTGTGTATTTTAAAGTTTACTACTTAACTCTATCGCCACTTCCTTTTCCTACCACTGTTTGAATGATGTAACTGAAATAGTTTTTTATATTTAATGTGTTAATCATTTCTTGATCTGTTTCGGCTAACAGTTGTGGCGTCGACATATCAATCTCATTAACTTGCGCTAAACCAGTAATACCAGGGCGAACATTATATATATTTTTAGCATCGCGGGCTTTTGTTAATTCGCTTTGATTAAACAAACCAGGGCGTGGACCTACTAAGCTCATCTCGCCTTTTAAAACATTCCACAACTGTGGTAGTTCATCCAGTTTTGTTTTACGTAAAAAGCTACCAAACGCTGTAATTGAAGCAGTGCTTGCTAAGTGGCTTGCAACAGATGCAGTGTCTACTTTCATTGTTCTAAACTTAATTAGAGTAAAAGGCTTTTTGTGCCTCCCTACTCGCTCTTGCATAAAAATTGGGGAGCCGGTATCAAATAAACCGATTATGTATAAAATTATTAAAAATGGCATTGCTATAACTAAACCAAACAATGCAAAAATAAAGTCGAGTGTTCTAATCATGTATATCTCTGTTTAGCAGGGGCATAGCTGCATTTATTGTGTAGGGCGGTGTCCAATTTAATAATTGAAACATATTGCTCGAATCTACTTCTAAATCATCAAATAATTGCTTACTTAATGTTGTTTTGCCTAATAAATTAATAGCAAATCTCATTAAAAACACAGGGACAGGAAGATGCAAAAGAGTTTTATGAATACCATTTGCAATTGAAGTCGAAAACTCCTTAGTAGACACAACTTGACCATCTGATGCTAAAAATATTTGTCCTGCAGCTTTTTCGTGCTTTAAGCACAAAAAAATAAAATCGGCTAAGTTTTGCACTGAAATAAAGCTTCGTTTATTTTTAACTAAGCCGAAAGGTAATATACCAAATTTATTAATCATTTTTAACAACAAGCTAAAGCTACCAGGCGCTTCTTTTCCATATACTAAGACAGGTCGAATTATAACAACTTCTAGACCAGTATATTTAGAGATAGCCTGTAGCTCTTGCTCAGCGTTATATTTTGACCTTGCATAATCGTTATGCGGGTTTGCAATATCTGTAGGTTTAAAAGGCTCTTCGCGAGAATTCAAACCATTTACACCTATAGTGCTAATAAATATAAACCGCTTAATATTAGCCTTAGATGCTTCGTTAGCTAAATGCGTCACTAATTTAGTATTATATAGTGTGTACGTTTCAGAATCTGTAACGGCTTTATGGGCTACACCAGCTAAATGTATGAATGACTCACATCCAACTAAGTGCTCAGCCTTAACATCAAACAAGTCATCATATTTAATGTACTTATTTGATTTTATGCTTTTTCTTGTTAGTGCTAATACTTCAATGTCATTAGGGCAGCCTATAAGTAACTCTTTACCTATAAAACCAGTTGCACCTGTAACTGCTACTTTCATATTAACTCTCTATTTTTAATAACATTAATCACTACTTTATTTTTCGAGACAAAAGATAGACTAGGTAAAGCAATTTTTGCGGGAGTAATCTAGGTAATGAGCGCACTATAAAATAAAAATACGATTTTACAGCATACTGAGGAAATAATTTAGCTTTTTGCTTAGCAAGCTTAGCCTCGTACGTTACATACTTTAAGCCAGTACGGCGCGACATCATTTCTTTACCCGCACGCGCCTTCACAAGGGTTTGTTGGATATTGTATCCCTTATGACCGCTGCTAAGCAGACGTAACCATAAATACCAATCTTCCATTGACATCATATGTTTATAACTACCAACAGACATAACAGCACTTTTTTTAAACATAACGCTTATATGATTAAAGGGATTGCGCGAAATTCCACCTTTAATTATGTCATCGTTAAACTCTTTTACATAACGAGTTGCTATATAATTCGTGCTTTCGCATTCTATTTCATCAATAAATGAGCCACAAAAAGCAAGTGATGGCTGCGCTTTAAATATAGCTAATTGTTTTTCAAAACGTTCTGGTACACATAAGTCATCGGTGTCCATTCTTGCAATAAGTTCGTAAGAGCATGCTTTTAACCCTTCGTTTAAAGCATTGCCAAGGCCTACATTTACTTGTAAAGGAACTAACACCATATTCAGTTGAAGTTTCCATTTATTTATTACATCCATTAAGCCTTGTTTAATAGGGCCATCGAGTACAAGTACTACCTCTGATGCTCTGACCGTTTGATTATATAAGCTTTCAAGGCACGCATTTAAATATATAGGGTTTTCTCTATCATAAATTGACATTAAAACCGAAAAGTCAGTCATTCATTTTTTCCTATAAATACACAGTCAGTAGAGCACAAGAACGAACGCACTATAAACTTTTACTTACTCGCTAACGCAAGCAGTTTATTAAATTCTTTTTCACTAATTAACTCATCTGAAAAATAGTCAAAATCAACGAGGTAATTATGTATGTAGCTAAGTACCCTTGAAAAATCGAAATCGCTATAAATGGCTCGGCCATAAACTTTTAGCTCTTTATTGTAGATAAGTGCTTCTAGTCCAACAGTTGAATTTATAGTCACTACCACTTTAGCCTGTTTTATTAACTCAGTCGTATTACTATTAACGATTAAAAAGTCATATTTCTCTTTAAGCAATACATAATCTCTTAAAATTTCAGGATCAGTCTCCGCAGGATGAATTTTTACATACAGCATGCAATTACGTTCTTTAGCTAACGCAACCGCTTTTTCAATAGCTTGTTGGTTATTTATATCGCTATTTAAAATTAACTGAGAGTCATACCTTACTTGCGTAGGGAAAAATATATAATCACAGCTCAAGTCAGCATCATCAAAAGTTAGATCTGAACTAGATTTAGATTTAAATAATGTTAAAACAGAGGTGATTTTTTTTATTAGTGAAATTTTATCTTCTTCTCTTGTTCCCCTACCTAACAGACTACTAAAATAATCTAATACGTAAGCTTTAATAAATTTCGGCTCTAACTTCCCTTGCGGGATTGGATTATTTTTATAGTTTTCGTACACTTTAACCCAACGCTGATGTTCTTCCACATCCACGGGATCGAATGTATCTAGCTTTTTTGCATCAAAGAACAAGCTTGATTTTGCATTTACACCTAATCGGTCAAAAATCACTTTTCCTGGTAAATTACTTATTTCACAAAAAAGAGTTTTTACATTTTTATTAGAAAAATGGTCTATAAATGCTTTTTGCGATGCTGAATTACCATTGAATACAATAGCAACTTCAACTTCTTGGTAGTTTAATTGAGTCAAAGCAAGACGATCTCTTATCATCGTATAAACTTTCTTTGCATGTGCCACAGATTGACTACCACGGTAAACATAGGTCAGATTTGAAAAATCTGTTTCTGGAGGCATATCATTGCAATTGTTGGCTTGCTTTTCGTTTTCATTAAATAAAAAAACTTCAAAGTCTTTCTTTAAAAAACGGTAAACAGAGTACTTTGTGGTATAAAAAAGAAACGACTTCCCTTTTATACCCTTTGCTAATCGATAGAAAAATGTAGCTCTATCAAAGTTATCAACATAAATAACTATCATTTCAGTTTCCTTTACAACCTACCCACTGGCGGAGGCGCTTTTTTATATTCTTCATATAATAATTCATACATATTATTCGATAGTGAGTCCTGCGTAGTTGATTTAAGTGCGAGTACGCCAAATACAATTACATTTTGTGGTAACAAAAATATTGTAAATACCATTGAGTAAACAAAAAATCGATTAATAAAAATCCTCATGTGTTCGGCTGCAAGTATTACTATGGGTAAAAAGAAAAACATCCCAAAGTAAATGTAACGCTCAGCAAGCGTTCTTGAAAAAACAGCTAAAAATAACACAGGAAACATATATAAACTTACGTTGTACAGCATTTTGATTGCATATTCTTTTTTATCTATAAGCTCTTCATTACCGTATTTAAGTTTAAATTTACTTATAAAAACTTGACGAACCCTATACATTGCAAAAACAAATACGACTAACTTAATAAGTGCAATTAAAATAAATTCAAAATCTCTTCGCTCTATGTACTCACTCCAGGGGCCTGTTAAAAATGTTATTAGTTTTCTTTGAATATGATCTAAAAAAGGTAAAACATTAGCCATAGGGATTAACAAAAAGCCGACGATACCAACAACTAACAACACAGAAAAAAACACTTTATATTTATAAAAACGTTTTTTAAATAAGAGCACTGGAATAAACATAATAGAAAAAAGTATAGCTGCGGGATGTATAAGAGGAGCTAAAATTACAAACACTAATGCAGACTTCCTCCGTTGTGTGCATAATAAATATAAAGCTATATAGCTGAAAGAAAAAGACAGCATAGACTCAAAATTACCAATAGCAGTGCTTGGTAAAGTTACTATTGTAAGAAAAAAAAATAATAATAATTTTTTATTACTATTAAATAAAAATAAAATAGCAAACTTTAAACTTACAGCTAACATAATAAAATAATTTAAAAAAAGAGATAAGCCTGTATAAAATTGCGGCCCCATTTCAAAGTATTTTAATATACTAAACACGCTGTAGCGATAAAGTTTTCCTGTTGCAAGAATATGAATATCTGGTTTATAGAAAGACAAATAGTATCTTGAATAGTCACCAATATACGAAACAGGATCCATTGCCATTCCATAAAAAATAAAAAACAATGAAAATACAAAAGAAACTAATAGATAGTTTTTCTTATTTATTAAAAAAGGGATCGTAAATGAGACTAAAATAAAAGAAAAAACTGGATAATAAAAGCTCCCTAGTATAAATAGCACATACAAAAAAAAGCTTTTAACGTTTGAATTTAGCATAGATACCTGCCAAAAATAATAAGATACCTTCATACCATGAATACGAAATATCATTTTCAACTAAGGTTTTTTTATCGCATTTACTTAAAAGGTAAATCTTATTTTTAAGTAAATATAAGTGCTCCGATAGTGAAAGCTTGTATATGCTTCTCATATATATATCAAGAGTAATAAAAGCCTTTAAGCCTTTAATGTGTTGCTTTATAGTTTTTAGATCTGTTATTTGGCCTTCACCATGATCTTTATTCCAAAAAGCGACTGGATGATTAAAATATTTCACTTTTTGAGACTTAATCACTTCCATATGTAACTGAGTGTCTTGATATTTTGCTAATGATTCTAAAAACTTTATCTTATCAAATTCTGCTTTTTTTATTAATGATCCATTGGTATGTAATCCACCAATTGCATTAAAACTCGCGATGAATGTATCATCTTGTAACAGTTTTGGTTTTAATCCACTCCCTTTTACATGGCCAAAAGCAGCAATTAGTTCAGGCTGCTCTAACAGCTTATGTATTAAGAAATTAATTTTATCTTCGAAGTAGTAGTCATCATCATCCAAAAAAGATATATAAGTTCCATTGGCTAGTTCTGCCCCCCGGTTACGTGAAGCAGCCCCACCAAGTCTTTCTTTATTTCTCGAAATAGTTAGTGGGCAACTACCATTATAATTATCCAGCTGAACAGGTGTATCTGAGCAATCATCTATAACTATAATTTCTATATTCTTATAAGTTTGCTGACAAACAGATTCTATAGCACGCATAAGCATTGTACTTCTATTCAACGTTGGAATTACTACGCTTACTAATGATTCTTCAGTGCTCATAACTTTTACCCACAATAATACATAATGTTACAAGCGCTTTTTCAAAAACACCCATAAAATATAGTTTTAAGCTTTTATAAGCACTTTAATTTTGCTTTAAAAAGAAACGTAAAACTAAAAAGAAAAAACTTAAAACAACCCCCAAAAATGTACCTGCAATACAAATAACTGCTCTTCTAGGTTTAAATTTTTCTTCAGGGACTATTGCAGGATCTATGGTCTTAAATACATATTCATCACGGACATTAGCAAACATAATAGTTTTAGTTTGCTCCTCAACTAAGTTATAGAGGACACTTCTAATATCAGATACTTTTGTTTTTTCTAATTGTTCAGTTAAGAATTGGGTACTTTTGATAGCCTCAGCAACCTCACGTTGCTTTACTTCACGGTTAATATCTTCTATTAACCAGTTAACCCATTGCTGGGCTATAACTGGAGAAATATGCTCAACAGAAAGTGTAATAGTGGAGCTTTCTGGCTCTGAATTTGTATCAACTATTTTTGAAAATACTTTATAGGCTTCTTGCATTGATGGTTTAGCACGCTTTGGAGCCTTTACTTCTCGAATCCACTTATCTTCTAAAGGTAGGTATAATGCTTCATTATATGATATTGAGTTACTCGACATATCCCAACTTTTAGCTGCCATTAAATCGGGTAGTATTGCGTGCTTCTCAATAAAGTTACTGATAAATTTACGCGATTTTAATATTTCAAGTGCCAATTGAGTTTTATTTCCACTGCCTCCGCCAATATCTACTCCAGCTAGCCCTGCTAAACCACCAAACTCACTAGCTAAACCAGCCAAGCCATTTGACTCTTTTGATTCTGCTGCAATCAATACTGCTTCAGCCTTGTATATATTAGGTAGGTTAAGTGCATAAATTACAGAAGCCACAGCAAAAAAACTGGTCACTATAAAGATAAAGAGCTTCCCAGCCCATATGCTAGTTATTAGCTCACGTATGTCCAATTCATCATCTTGGTTATATGAAGCATTTGCCTCATATCCAACCTTGCCACTTTGTTTAGTCATTGCGTATTTATCACTTAATCTATTACTGAATAAAAATATGGTTAATTTTAGCTATAAATATTCTATATACTACTTATAGCAGCAACGGCTACGCCCAGCTGATAGAGAATCTGAGTTGCAGTGCTCCAAAGTGTAAGTCTATCCATATGATCTGCATTCATAGGTATAACAATCGTGTCACCTGGTTCTAATTGTTCTGCATTATTAGCTGCAAACCAGCCACCTGTATTTGGTATTTTAACTGAACCATTAGCTTTAATAATGTAAATTCGGTCTTCAGCCGCACGCTCTTTGAGGCCACCACTTAGCGCTATATAATCATCAACACTAACACCTGACTTATATAGATGTGACGTTGAGTAGTTAACTTCACCTATTACGCTGATTGAATCGCGCTTGCTTGGTACATAAAGTGTATCGCCATCTTGCAGTACTAAGTTTTGTTGATTATTTACAATTAAAGGTAAATCAATTACTAAACGTCCTACAGCTTCAACACTAGCTAAGTCGTTTAACAGCATGTTCATTTCTTCATAAGAAAGTGTGTTGCTACTTACCGAGTTTTGGAAGCTTTTAGAGGCAATGTCGCGGCGAAGCTCTGTAGATAAACGCGCTAACTGCTTTTCCTCTTGCTCTTTAATTGATGTACGGGTAAATACAGCTGCTTTTTGTTCTGCAAATTGTGAAAAACCACCCGCGCGATCAAGTAATTCAGTTAGCGTTTCACCGCGGCGTATAGTGTACGTACCAGGAAATTTAAGCTCGCCTTTTAATTCTACTTTTACGTTTTCTTGCCAATTTGGAATAGCGAATACGTTTATGCTGTCTTTGCTTTGTAACGTAATATTACTTTGAAGATCGCCCTTCATGGCGCTTTCAAGGTCAAATCTTAAGTGTTCTATTTTAGAACCATCGCTGGCTACAATACGTGTAATTTCAGCTTGTTTTACGTAGGCAGACTCCAGCAAGCCACCGGCTGCTGTTATTAAATCACTTACCTCACCACCAATCATTAGTGGATAAATACCAGGGAAAGTAACGTTCCCGCTAATCTCAACTAATTGCATAGCTTGCTGCACTGATGCTTGCTGCTTAAATTTAGCAATAATTGGCGCTAGTAAGTTATGGCGGCTAAATAATGCATAATCCTCAGGTTTGAGTTCTTGCTCTTCTTCTTCTTTTGCTTTGCGTTTAGAAATTTCAGCAATTGTTAGTATTTTATTGTCTTCAAGAACAAGCTCTTCGTCTTCTTGATTAACACCAATATATTTTTCGAACTCTTTTTGCTCAAACTTGTGCCATTGCTCTGCTTTTTGTTGCTGCTCTTGTTGCTCTTGGCTAAGGGCCATATTTGCTAGAGCTGATTGCTCAGCTTCTTTTTCTTCAAAACGACTAAATACAACTATCTTGTCATTAGCTTTAAGTTGTAAGTTGTTTTCAGGATTTTTAATAATCGCTTGAGCAACGTCGAACTGATGCGCTTCTATATCGCCGTTTACATTTATTTCGCGGATTACGAGGCCATAGCTTAAATCTGCTTGCGGTAGTAGGTCACCGCGTATAGATTTAAGTACATCTGAAATACGCTTGCCTTGGTACCATTGATAATTACCTGGGCGTGCTACTGCACCAATTAAGCTAATTGAATTTTGATATTGCGAGCTAACTGAATTAAAGCGAATACGGTCGCCATCTTGTGGGATATAGTTAATTTGTGGTTTTGAAAAATCGACCGAGAGTACTTCTTTACGATCGAAATTAAAGCGCTCTACAATTGCGCTTTTAGCGTATGCATTGGGTTTAAGGCCTCCGGCCATCGCTAATAACTGCTTAGCAGATTCGCCTTTTTTAAGTTCAAAAATAGCGGGACGTTTAACTGCACCCTCAACTGTTACTTGAGCGCCAACTGATGGAATAAATACAGCATCGCCCGGCTTTAATACGATATCGTTACTGCTATCGCCATTAATAAGTAAGTCGTAAAGGTCAAAGTTTGCAACTACGTTGCCTGCGCGTTTAACTTGAATATTACGAAGAGAAGCAATATCAGACACGCCACCGCTCACAAATAATGCGTGCGAAACGGTTGTTAATGAAGAAACGCTGTAGCTACCTGGCTTGTAAGCTTCCCCTAGCACTAAAATACGCATGCTACGAAGCTGACCAAGCGACACAAACGCTTTTACACCTATTACCTCTTGCTCTACTTTTACTTTTACTAATTCTTTAATTTCAGCAAAAGTTAAACCGGCCACTTCTACAGGGCTTAAATCTGGAATACTAATACGTCCTTCACGGTCAACTATGACTTCAACACTGTCACTTTCTTTACCATAAAAGTTTATTTTTAATTGATCGCCAGGGCCCACAATATATGTATCTGGTACTGCAGCATTTTCGCTTGGCATAAATGTAGTTGGTTCACCTGCAAACAATTCGTAACCGTATGGTTTTAATTCGTCTGTTTTTGGTTTAAAGCGCTCTTCATCTGTAAGCTTTTCTTTTTCAGGTTCTGCGCGCTCACCAATACTATTTTGCTGCTGAGTATTATTTTGATTATTAGATTGGTTTGTACCAGTGATCGTTGCTATATCAACACCGTATTGTTTTGCGAGGGCTTCTTGTTGAGCTTTAGGTAACTTTTTAAATTGCTCAATTTGAGACGCTGTTGGCGTAAAAGCCAAAGTACTAAAACTACAAAGTAGAATAAAAGCACTAATAAATTGTGTAAAAACTTTCACGAGTAGGTATATCCCTAGGTCTACAACCAAAATTGGCCGCTATAATACCTTAATTTTAAGCAAATAAAAAAGGGACTTTCGTCCCTTTTGTCACTTTAGTGTCATTAACTTAACTACATTGGTTAAAAACTGTAAACCAACGTGAATGACGTTTCAGTGTCAGTGCTTTCTTTGTCGTCAGCAACATCTGAGTTGTTAGTGACATTAAAAGCGACTTTCATTTGTAACGAGCCGTTTATTTTTGCAAGTAATGCAGTTTCAGAACGAGTTTTAGTGTTTGTATCACCGTACTCAACAGCAACTAATTGAGTAAAACGTGCATTCTCAGAAATTTGCCAGTTGTAATCTAACTTACCCAAGGCAATTACTTCGCCTTCAAATTCACCAGCAAGAGAGTTACCGTTGTCATCAACTTCAGTGCTGTCATCTGGGTATTCAAAGTATTTATAACCAGGACCAATTTCAGCACTTAGCCACATAGTTTTTTCGTTTAATAAACGTAAACCGTAACCTGCAGAAATTACTGACTCACTTCTATACGCTCCAAAATAATCTGAAACGTGTGAACCATAAATGAATAAATGAGAATGATCTTCATTTAATTTGTAATTACCTTGTGCAGAAATTGAATACTTCTCGTTAGTGCGCTGCTTGTTTTTGTCACCATTAGCATCTTCAACTTCATCTTCTTTGTAGATGCCGTCTAGCTTGTATTCGTTGTTCCAGTGTTCAAGGTTGTGCTGAACTTTAATGCCACCTTTAAGCGTGGTCGTTTCTGTATTACCACTTGTGACAATAGCACCTAGTTCACTGGTAACTTCCCACGTTCTTTGTTCTGCGTCTGCAGCAAATGCGTTTGTTGCAGCAGAAGCCGCAACTAAAACTGATAAAAGCTTTAATTTCATTAAAAAATAACCTTTGTATAAATGTACATCTATTTTATTAAAGCATTACTTGTTAGAGCAAGCTAAACAGCTAAGTAATAATGTAAAAAATTTTCATGCAGCAAATACCGCATGAAAATTTTATGTTTAATAGCTCTTTAGCACTATAACAATTAAAGATAACTTTAATTAAATAACTATTTAAATTAGTCTTGCTTGTGAAAGTGAACATCCATTTGTGGAAATGGGATAGTAATATCTGCATCATCTAATGCGATTTTAATATTTTCCATTAATGACCAGTAAGTCGGCCAATAATCAGCAGCGTTAACCCAAGGACGAACAATAAAGTTAACACTTGAATCGCCTAACTCATTTACAGATACATTATAAGCTGGATCTTTAAGTATGCGTGTTTCTGCATCTAATACAGATTTTAATACTTCTTTTGCGTGACGTAAATCAGCATCGTAGCCAACACCAATAACTAAATCGATACGACGAGTAGACTCTCGTGAAAAGTTAGTAATAGCACCAGACATTATTTGAGAGTTTGGTACGATAATTACTTTATTATCTGGAGTACGTAGTTCAGTTGAGAATATTTCGATTTTTTTAACTGTACCCATTTTATTACCTGCTTCAACAAAGTCACCAGACTTAAATGGACGAAGTAAAATAATTAGTACGCCTGATGCGAAGTTAGATAATGAACCTTGCAATGCTAAACCAACAGCTAAGCCGGCAGCACCTAAAATAGCAATGAACGAAGTTGTTTCAATGCCAATTTGCGAAAGTGCCATTAAAATAGTTACAGCAAATACAAGTGTGTACACAATACTTGAAACAAATGAAGCGACAGCTTTATCGACTTTCTTTTTAGCAAAACCTTTTTCAGTTAAGTTAGAACAAAACTTAGCAACACGACTACCAAGTAAAAAGATAACAAGCGCAACAACAGCTTGTATACCGTAGTGTAAAATTAGGCCTGAGTTATCGTTAAGCCAATTAAGTACTGAATCCATATTTACTCCAAATGTTTTTTATTAAGCGTTTTCGGGCATTATTATACATTAATTTACAATTTATTCTCATGAAATAATGAATTAATACTATTAAATGCAAGTATATTCGATTTTTTAGAGGCATTTATGCGATAAAACATAGCCTACCTTGAAAAAATATTAACGACTAAATACTAATTATATTTGCCTGATTTAAATTATTTTAATTTATTTCACTTTTGGGCTTCACAACAATTATTATTTTATGTATTATGCGCGCCACACCAAACAAGGTGTGTGTAGTGGCGGTTGTAGCTCAGTTGGTAGAGCCCCGGATTGTGATTCCGGTTGTCGCGGGTTCAAGCCCCGTCAATCGCCCCACTTTTTTCCTAGAAAGCCTCATATTTATACCCTATCTTTACTCTGTAATATAAACTCTAAAATACCTCAATATATTAGCCTTGCAACACAATTATTAATACTCTAGTTAAACCCACTAATTTACAAATCTCGCGCTGCGATTAAATCATCCCTAGATTAAAAAATTTCAATCCACAAAGATCAACACGCCCTAATTAGTAATAATATTTAATAAACAAGTATTTAATACCAATTCGCTTAATTAAGTGATCTATTTTGAGGATGGAAAAACATGTTGATAGCTTGACAAAAAACTCGCTATTTAGTTGTTCTATATGAGAATTTTATAACACAGGTAGCGACACGTTTAGCCCCGCAAAATGATTAAGTATTATCGCGGATTGGTATAACTCGTTACTTATCTACAATTAATTAACCAATGTGACTGTATTAACTATACTTAGCTACAAAAAGTGGTAGGTTTCTAATGTTGGCATCACTTTTTACAAAACATCAAACTTCTACTGGGATATAAAATTAAGCATGATTAAACAGGTTTTAGGAAATTTACTGTGTAGTTGTTTAGCTGTAATGAGCTTTAACTCATTGGCTCAAAGCAATGATGAATTCAATAAGCTATTGATTGAGCTTCAAAAATTAGTTTCTGAAAAAAAATACACTCAGGCTTATCAAAAAAGTAATAGCGAATACCAGTACCTAGGCGAACCCGTATACGACTTTTTATTAGGGGTCAGTGCACTTAAAACAGGGCATGCGGCGCCAGCTGTATTTGCCTTTGAACGTGTGGTTGAAAACAACCCAAGGTGGTATCAAGCTCGTTTGTATTTAGTGCGCGCTTATTTAACAGTTAATAATTTACCTGCTGCTGACACACAAGCTTTAATACTGATTAACTCACCTAATACACCTAATAACATAAAGTCTTCAGCACAGTCATTGCTAGAAACTGCAGCACTTAAGCAACAAGAGGCTGGACGCTCTTATAAACAAAATATTGAGCTTGCCCTTGGCGTAGATGGCAACGTAAACGCAGGTACTGCAGAAAATACGATTATAATTCCTAATATTGGTGAATTTTTGTTATCGCCAGAAAGTAAAAGTACGCAGGACAACTATGCACGACTTAATTACAGAGGAAAGTACTCTCACCCTATTGACCAAAAAAGCTTAATCACTTTAAGTATTGATACCGGGTGGTACAAGTTTGCAGAACTCAGTCAATACGATCGTATAAATGCGCACATTAATGCCGCCTATCAATATAAACAAAATGACATAAGTTGGTTTGCACGAGTTGCTACCACTCCGTTGATGCTTGATGGTGAACTTTATCGTACTGAATCAGCTTTAACGGCCGGAGCTAATTTTACGCTAAATAAACAAGTTAATTTATTTAGCTCTTTGACTGCGGGTGTTTTAAACAATAGATTTGATGAAAAGCTCGATAACTCATTTTATGCGATGAATGCAGGTGCTAGCTATGCAGCTAAAAATTGGTTTCAAAGCTTAAGCATTAACGCTAAAAGCGAGGAAGCCGACATTACTGAAGGTGAATTTAATAGCCGTAATATTACGAGCTTGTACTACCAAGCAAACACTCAACTAGCTCAACATTTGCAGTTGTTGTCTCTTGCTGGATACCAATGGATTAATTATAAAGATGATCACCCTTTATTTTTACAAGAACGTGCCGATAACCTTCTTATGTTCTCAACTTCTGTTCGCTACTTAGTTAATCGCGATTTAGCCATACAGTTGGCTGCCAACTATCAAGATAAATCCAGTAATATTTCTTTATTCGAATATGACCGTTTAGATATCAATTTAAGCGCTTCTTACTCATTTTAATTTAAGGTATTTATGAAACATTTACTCCCTGTAATTACCACTTTACTTTGTGTAAGTTTTTATACACAAGCAAATGATCCTGCTGGTAAAACTATTTTAGCGCGAGGCTCTGTACTAGCGGTTGATGGAAGCAATGAACAACAACGACAGTTGCAGCGCAGAGATACTGTTTTTGGCGTAGATCGCATTACGACTGGAGAGAAAAGCAAAGCGCAATTTTCGATGTTGGATGGTGGTTTAATAGCCTTAAAAGAAAACTCAGTATTAAATATTGCTAACTACGAATTTAATGACAATACCCAACAAGGCTCTGCTTCTATTGAGTTACTTAAAGGCGGTTTGCGCTCTATTTCCGGCGTAATTAAAAAAAATGGCGGCTCTTATAGTGTAAAAACTCCCGTAGGCTCTATTGGTATACGCGGAACGCATTTTGAAGTTCAACTGGTTAAAGGCGATGTATTTTTAGCGGTATGGGATGGCGCAATAGATTTAACGTTAGAAAATAATAACGTGGTTTCTTTGGGTGATAACGAGGCATTTTCGTTTGCACAAATTACAGCCTCTGGTGAAGTATTAAAAACGACGCGTGCAGCACGTGTGTTTGAACAAAATATAGTAACGATCGACCCTAAAGATGACAACGAAGAAGAGACTGAACAAGCATCTGTAACTGAAGTTGAAGTAAATGCTTTTGAAGCAGATACAGATACTATGGATATATATTCTGAACAACAATTTCAAACAGTTAGCAGCGCATCTTTAGTCGATCAAATAGCTCAGCGCCAAGGTGTATTTAACTATGAAGCATCAAGCTTTAATGTAAATTCGAGTGTGGGTGCTGTTACTGACTTTGCTATGACTATGGCAGTTGATTTTGATAATGGCACAGTGCCTGATGGCGAAATTAGTTTTAATGACGCGGGCGGAAATTGGTATGCGGCTTACAGCGGTTTAATAAATTTAAGCGAACTTGACTTAGCCGTTACATTTGCATCCCATGGCAACAATAAAGCCGAGGGCGATGTTGATGCAATATTTTTGAATGACTTAGACAACATTACTGGCAACTTTAATCTTAACGAAATAAATAATCCTGATGTAAATGCTAGCGGTTCTTTTAAATTAGAACCATAAACACATTGGATACAAAGCTTTTATTATGGAGTATTTAAAATGACAGCAAAAAATATATTTTTGCTTGGTTCTATGGTGTTTTTGTTAAGTGCCTGTGGAGGCTCAGAAGAAAGCCCTGCTCAAGAGACAATACAATCACCTACGGCTGAAGTAGTACCGCCAACGGTGACTAGCTATATAAATTTGGCTGGTGTTATAGCGAGTAATCAAACCAAGAGTACAAAAGTTTTAGGTGCTGTCACTTCAAGTAGAGGAGTTGTTGGAGCAAGTTTAGCAAATACTCGCGCTAATATTGTTTTTCCACAAACAAACGACACCGTACAAGGTAATGTTTCTTTTTTACTTGAAGCTTCGGATACTGATGGCATTGCTGAAGTTAATTTAGTGCTCCCTAGTGTTAATAAAAGCATATCACTGTGTTCTTCTGATTGTGGTGTTGGCTACGAAAAGTCAATTATAGGCCTCAGCCCTGCGCTTTATGGCGTAACTCCAGGGGAAATACGTCTTGAAATATGGATAACTGACACTTTAAATAATCAAGCACTTGCTGATGCAATCACTTTTAACTGGCAACCATATCAAATTGAAGGTGTTACAGCACAACGAGACGAAGATAATATTAATCTTTCGTGGCAAGCCAACCCCGAACTTAATCGTTACAACGTTTATATTGCAACTCAAGCTGGAGTCTCATCTACTAATATTAATGAATTAGAGAATGGGCAACAATTTTTAAGTATTCAAGATACTGCATTAAGCATTACCGAGTCACTTACAGATAAAAGTTACCAAGTACTTATTACCGGTGTTGATGGCAGTGGTGAAAGTGGTTTTGCTAATATAATAAACATAGCACCAGTGGGTGGAGAGCTTGCATTTGCACCAGAGGCAAATGTCGATCAGTTTCAGATAAATGAAGATCAAACTCTGCAAGGTAACTTTCTAACGAATGATACGAATCAATACAGTGGTGATTTACGTGTAAATGCAGATGCATTAATTCTACCGCAGCATGGCACTCTTAATATAAATGAAAAAGGGGATTTTACTTATATCCCTATTGCAAACTTTAATGGTGAAGATGCCTTTAGCTATCAAGTTGCTAACGAGCTAGGTATGACAGATACCGCAGTTGTAGAGATAACCATTTTAGCTGTTAACGACGCTCCTATTGCGCTTGATAATACTTACAGCATTACAAACAATGGAACCTTAGTTGTCCTATCGCCAGGCTTACTTATAAACGATAGCGATATAGACTTAGATGACTTAACTGTTGATACAACGCCGGTTAGCGAACCAACCAGAGGACAATTAACCCTTTTTGATAATGGTGGCTTTGAATACCAAGGCGAGCAAAATATGCAAGGCCAAGACAGCTTTCAGTACAGAGTTGTTGATGCACAAGGTGCTCAGGCTATTGCAAATGTAACTATTGTAAGCTCAAACACTAACGTAGCCCCTGTAACAAAAAATGATAGCTATAGTTTAAGCGAAGATGAAACACTTGTGGTTACAGCTGCCAATGGTGTGCTTAGTAACGATACTGACCCAAATAATGACAGTTTTTCAGTTGATGAAACGTTTATGGTGGCACCCACACATGGCCAACTATTATTAGCAACTGATGGCAGCTTTAATTATGTGCCGGATGCTAATTTTAATGGTGTTGATCAATTTCAATACCAAGCTATAGACTCATTAGGTGCAACCTCTACAGCCACAGTAACTTTAGTAATAAACAGCGAACCCGATAACCCTGTTGCACAAAATGATGCCTATCAATTTAGCAAAAATAAACTATTTGAAGTAACAGTACAAAATGGCTTGTTAATTAACGACTTTAATATTGAGGCTGGTGATTTATCGGTTAATACCACGGCAATTAATACAACTCAAAATGGGGAACTTACATTAAATGCTGATGGCTCGTTTACCTATCAGCCAGACTTAAGTTTTATTGGTGTAGATAGCTTTACCTATTCAATTTCAAATGAGCAAGGCTTAACTGCAACAGCTCAAGTAACCTTAAGTGAAAGCGGCGTTAATACTTTTCCAGAAGCCAATGACGATCAATATACGTTAGACGAAGACAGCTCTGCATCTTTATTAGATGTGCTAGCTAACGACACTGATGCAGATGGCGATACAATTACTATTTCTAATATAGAAAATACTGCTGGTGAAGCGACTATTGTCGCCGGAAAAATACAGTTTACTCCACCAGCAAATTTTTCAGGTGAGATAGTACTAACTTACACCATTACTGATGGTTATAGCACTGGTAATGAAGGTATAAACGACAGAACAGCAAGTGTGACGATTACCATTACACCTGTTAATGATGCCCCTACTGCAAATGCTGATTCAGTAACGATGAACGAAGATGCTCCTGCGTTATTAGTTAACGTATTAGCTAACGACTCCGACATTGATGGCGATACTCTTGTGATAACAGCTGCTACTGCAGATATAGGTTCTGCATCTGTTGTTGATAATAAAATCCAATATACGCCTACTGCTAATACAAATGGAACAGCAATTATTAACTACACAATAAATGATGGGAACGGCGGTACTGCAACTACTAACTTAACAATTACTATTACTCCCGTAAACGATGCTCCAATAGCAAACGCAGACTCAGCTACAATAGATGAAGATGCAGCGCCAATACTAATAAATGTATTAGCAAATGACTCAGACGTGGATGGCGACAGCCTTGCCATAAGCGCAGCATCAGCTGATATTGGCTCTGTATCAGTGGTTGGCAATCAAATTCAATATACACCAACAGCCGACGACAACGGCGTAGCAACAGTTACTTATACTGTAAGCGATAGCAGCGGTGGTGCCAGTACAACAACGTTAACTATCACTATTACACCTGTAAACGATGCTCCAATTGTAAACGCAGACTCAGCTACAATAGATGAAGATGCAGCGCCAATACTAATAAACGTATTGGCAAATGACTCTGACGCGGATGGTGATAGCCTCACTATCAGTGCAGCATCAGCTGATATTGGCTCTGTATCAGTGGTTGGCAATCAAATTCAATATACACCGGCAGCCGACGACAACGGCTTAGCAACAGTTACTTATACTGTAAGCGATAGCAGCGGTGGCGCCAGTACAGCAACGTTAACTATCACAATTAAACCTGTAAATGATGCTCCAATAGCAAATGCTGACACGGCAACGATGGATGAAGATGCAGCACCGCTACTCATTGATGTGTTGATTAATGATTTAGACGCTGATAGTGATAGCCTAAGCATAACAGCAGCGTCAGCCGATAGCGGTTCAGTATCCGTTATTGATAACAAACTACAGTACACACCGGCTGTAAATACCAACGGTATTGTTGTTGTCAGTTATACTGTTGATGATGGGAATAACGCTACAGATACTGGTAGTTTGTCAATTACGATTGCTCCTATTAACGATGCTCCAGTTGCGTCAAACCAAGGTTTTAATATTAGCGAAAACGCAACCGATGGCGACACTATTGGGTCTGTTAGTGCCTCAGACATTGAGAACCAAAATTTAAGTTACACCATACTCAGTGGTGCCCCCATATTCGAAATAAATAATGATTCTGGCTTATTAACTGTAAAAGGTGAAAGCCCGTTTGATTTTGAAACAACTCCTCAGTACATATTGAGCCTAGCTATTACTGACGACGGTACGCCTAACGAAACAACTCCTATTAATATAATAATTGATATCACTGATGATATGGAGCCCCTAGTTCCTGTTGAAGATGAAACATTTGGTCGCCCTATAACAGGTGAACTTGAGCTTTCTGGAGTTTTTTCAAGCGGTGAATTTAATGACAGTATTGAGCTAAATAATAACCTTTACTTTGTAGGTTTTAGTAATAACAGCGACAAAGATATTGTTATTGCATCGTATACAACGAGTGGTGTGATAAATACAGCATTTAATGGTGATGGCGTTAAAGTATTAGATTTAGAAAATGATGAACAAGCAACAGCTATTATCTCTGATGGTACAAGCCTCTTTGTTGCTTACACTAGTTTTGATGGCACAAATACCGAAGCATGTTTGTTGAAAATGAATACCGCTGGCGTATTAAGTAATAACTCTGGAGATAATAATTCAGGTATTCACTGTACCGCATTAGCAAGCACCCTCGTGATTAATGACCTTGAATTTAGCGACAATAAAATTCAGGCTGTTGGTAAGTCATTTAATGGTAACGACAACGATAGCTTATGGATAAAATACGACATATCTACGCTCGCTTATGAAGCCGGAAGCCCTAAAATTGTCGATGTGAGCGGCGCTAGTAGAGATGACGAAGCGTTTGCTATTAAAAACTTTAATAGCTCTGATCTTATGGTTGTTGGCAGTGTCACAAGTGCAACTGGTGATAAAGACGTACTTATTCGTTATTTAATTTCTGATGGTGAAAACAATGGAAGCTTTAATGGTAGCGCAGCATTATCGCTCGACTTGTCCAAGAATAATAAAGATGACGAACTATTTGCAATTGGCGGCGCTAAAAACACCGACTTTACAGCTTTTGCAGGTGGTTACATAACTCGTAATAGTGGTGAAAAAGAAGCCGTGGTTTTGGCTATTGATAAAACAGGTACTCTTATAGCGAGTTTTGGTGATGCAGGTACTGCTATTTACGATATTGATAGTGATAGTGGTAGTGGTGATGGTGGCGCGAGTGTAACCGGCGTAAAATACGAACCTATAAAAAATGAAATTATTTTGTCAGGCACAACTGGGATTTCAGCTACTGAAAAGTTATTTTCTGCTCGAATTCTAACTGCTGATGGTTCACTTGATAGTGCTTATGGCACATCTGGAATTAATATTATTTCGGGTATTAATGGCAAACAATTTGCAAAAGCAGCAACTATAGATGCGAATGATACAGTATGGGTATCGGGTGTTATTGACGACTCAACCACTAAACCATTTGTTGCAGCAATTGACGAGCAAGCCACATTATTCAGTAACTTTGCAGACGTTGGTTATCTTGCTTTTGATACTATAAGCGCAGAATCTGACGATCAATCAATGCACGTTTTACAACTGAGCAATGGCCCTCAGGTCGGTAAGTATATTCTTGCATCAACGGCTAAATCGAACTCAATTACTAAGTTAGTATTAACACGCTTTACGAGTACGGGTGCTATAGATACTAGCTTTAGCGAAAGTGGTCATAAAGAAATTGCCATAGATTTGAGCGTACCTAATATAGCGTTGGTTGAACACAATAGCGGCAGCTTATTTATTGCGGGATCTAAAAGCAAAACTGACGGTGAAGAGGGCTTTATAGCTAAAGTTGATCAAAATGGTGATTTAGATACCTCATTCGCCAGTGATGGTATTTACTCTACTTCTATTTCAGGTGCTGAAAAGCTTAACTTAACTGATTTAGCACTACATGATGGCAACGTTGTAGCAGTTGGCTCTGTAGTTATAGCCGATACTCCTAGTTCGTTTATCATGATGCTAGATTCTGACGGTACACTTGACGATGACTTTGGTAGCAATGGAAAAATTATAGGAACACCTTTTGAATATTATGAAAGTGTTTTTATCAGTGATGATAGTATTTTTATTGGTGGTAAATCTGTATCAGGTGCCAGTTCAGAATTAATAGCATTAAAGCTCGACTCTGACGGTGAGCAAACCTACAAATACATAGGTGAAACAACCATTGATTCCGAGAATAAAATGGTAAAAGTATTAGTCGACGAATCAAATAAATTATATTTAATTGCAAACGTTGTAGATACGCCTAATAAAGCTAGTATTACGCGATTATTCGCATCTGGAGTAATTGATGACAGCTACCCTTTAGACCAATATACATTAGCTTCAACGGGAGATACCGAAGTAAAAAGTGCCGTTTTTGATACCAACAACAATATTGTTTTAGTTGGTATGGGCAACAATAAAGGCATGTTAGCGCGCATTTTAACTGACGGTACTTTAGATAATACGTTTGGAGCCAGTGGTGTCGGATTTTATGAAGCAAGCCAATGTGTCAGTACGCATGTGTTTACTTCAATCATTCTGCAAAATGATACCCAAGTTGTTGTAAGTAGCACTTGTAATGACACTAACTCTAACAATGTTAGTATTTCTAAATTCAATTTTGAAGCAGATGGAGCTTAGCCTTAAATTATGAAAGTTGAATTTTTTGGTGTTAGAGGCTCGATGCCTTCAGCTGGAAGTAATACACACATTTTTGGGGGAAATACCTCATGTGTGTACATTGAACAAAACAACGGTAAAGATCTTATTTTAGACTCTGGTACCGGTATTGTAGAACTCGGTACACGTTTACTAGAAACACAAAGTCCTATCAATATTTTGCTAACGCACAATCATTGGGATCATATTCAAGGGTTTCCTTTTTTTAAACCTATCTACCAGCCCAACCGCAATATAACCATTGTAGCTGGCAACGTTGATGATAAAAAAAGCCAAGATGCCATATTAAAGCAAATGAGTGGTTCGTACTTTCCTGTGTGTTATCAGGATTTACCTGCCAATATTACGCTTAATACTGATTTATCGTCTCAAAAGCAATTTACACTTAACGGTTTTTTGGTTTCTACTGCTCCACTGAATCACCCTGGTGGCGGTACTGCTTATTGCATTAAAGCAGATGAAAAAAAGATAGCTTACGTTACCGACAATGAGCTAAACCCACCAGACAAGCTAAACACAAGTATTTGCGAATGGAGTAATTTTATTGAAGGCGCTGATTTACTAATTCACGATGCTCAATTTATAGATGCAGACTTGCCTCTTAAGCATGGTTGGGGTCATAGCACCATAGATCAGGTTGCTGAGCTTGCTATAAAAGCGAGTATTAAAAATGTGATTATTATTAGCCACGATCCATCAAGAACCGATGAACAGTTAGTCGCTATAGAAAAGTATTTACACACGCAGTACGCTCAACAGGTAAAAATAGAATGCGGCCGAGAAGGACGAGTTTTTGATTTTTAGTCTATCAAGGAGCGTTACTCATTAGCTTCTTAAAACCCATTACCTCAAAGCACTTTTTTATTGGCGCTGTTATTACATTATTAATTGCATCAATAGAGTTATTTTCAACTGGGTCGCTTGCAAAGTTAGTTAACCGTGTAGAAGGCATAATATACGACTCTCGGTTATTACTGACGCTTTCAGAGACGCCTAGGCGCATCGATGAAACCGTTGTAATAATTGATATCGATGAAAAGAGCATGCAAGAACAAGGACGCTTTCCTTGGAGTCGCTCAAAATTAGCCGACCTTGTTACAAAGCTTAGCGATGCAGGTGTTATTGTTATTGCATTCGATATATTTTTTTCTGAACAGGAAGAAAACCCTGTTACAAAAATTATGTCTGAGATTCCTGATTTATCAAAAAAGTACACCATCCCCTTTGCTGAAATTACTAAACAAGTCGATGCAGACACAAAACTAGCAAGCGCATTATCTAAAAATGATACTGTTCTTGGTTTTTTACTAATTGATGAACAACTGACTAATCAAAACTTGCCAGCTAAAAACAGTGTTGTATGGGCAAATGCAGATCATACTAATTCACAAATAAACCAGTTTCCTGGTGCTATTGTAAATATTCCACAGTTACAAAATGCTGCAACGGGCACCGGCTTCATTAATGCACATATTGACGAAGATGGCTTTATACGTAAAGCAGCTCTTATAAATCGAGTTGGCGATAAGCTTTATCCTTCTTTAGCACTTGAAGTTGCTCGACTTTATACCCTTGCTGAAAACATAGAAACCCGTTCCAATAGGTTAGATGGTATAACCTTATTCGAAGGTATAAAGTTTCAAAATAAGTGGATACAAACTGATGAGTATGGGCAAATATTAATTCCTTACAAAGGGCGTGCGCATAGCTTTCCCTATTATTCGGCTACCGATATTTTGACCAAAAAAATTGGTTTAGAGGAATTAGAAGGCACTGTAGCCTTTATTGGTACTTCCGCCGTAGGGCTTGCTGATTTAAGATCAACACCTGTTGGTTTGCAATACCCGGGTGTGGAGGTTCATGCCAATATATTTGAAGGGTTAATGCACCCAGAGCTACTTCCCTCTAAACCTAATTGGTCACAGGGAGCAAGCTTACTCATCATTGCATTGACGGGTTGCGTACTGTCGTTTTTTAGCCACGCTAAGAGCGCACGTTTTATTATTGTTTTGTCTCTTACAGTCACAAGTGTCGTTATATTTTTAAACGTTTATTTATGGTCAGTACAAAAAATTAGTTTACCTTTATTAATGCCTCTTTTACTTATCATTATATTAGCCGGTTATTACATCATTGTAGGCTCTATCGCTGAAATGAAACACAGCCGAAAAATAAAATCTATGTTTGACCAATATGTTCCTCCTGAGCGAATAAACCAAATGATACTTCAAGGTAAAAGTTTATCTCAAAAAAGTGAGCGAAAAAATATGACGGTGTTGTTTGCCGACATTCGTAGTTTCACTTCACTATCAGAAAGTATGTCGCCTCATCAGTTAAGTGAATATTTAAACGAATATCTTACAGCTATTACCAAAATCATATTTGATCATCACGGAACTATTGATAAGTACGTAGGCGATATGGTGATGGCATTTTGGAATGCCCCACTGAAAGATGAAAACCACGCTCGCCATGGTGTTGAAGCCGCAATGTCTATAATCAACGGGTTAACGAAAATAAATCAGTTATTTGCAGAAAACAACCAGCCTGCAATAAAAATAGGTATCGGTTTAAGTACTGGCGACATGAATGTAGGTGATATGGGTTCGGTTTACCGTAAAGCCTATACAGTTCTTGGTGATACTGTTAATTTAGGTGCTAGAGTAGAAAGCTTGACCAAATTTTATGGCGTAGCTATTCTTGTTACAGAAGAAACGATGAAGGAATGCCCTTATATTTCATTTCGTCTAATAGATAAAGTGCAAGTTGTTGGTAAAACAGCTGCTGTACAGTTGTTTGAACCTATAAACTTTACAGATAAGCTCGATGAAGAGCAGTTAAATGAAGTTAAAAAGTCGCAGCAGGCCATAACGCTTTTTTATAATAAAAACTGGCCACAAGCACTTAGCTTATTTAAAGAACTACACAGTACAACCGTATTTAGCCCCAACATTTATGCCATTTTTATTGAACGTATTAAGGGCACTGATTTGCAAACACTAGCTAAGGATTGGAATGGTGCCTTCAAACATACTCAAAAGTAGTAAACATATGCGACAGCACATTAAAGACAAAACAAATCTTCAACACTTTATAGATATTAGCATTAGACTAACAACCGAAAAAAACTCGTCTAAGTTACTTGATGAAATACTGCAAGTTGTAATGTCGATAGCAAATTCTGATGCTGGCAGCATTTACTCTATTACCTCAAACAAACAACTAAAGTTTGAAACGGTAATAAACAAGTCATTAAATCTTTATTTAGGTGGCACGTTAGGTGGTCCTGTTGATTTTCCTAATATAGATCTTTTTATTGATGGCAAACCAAATGACACTGCTATTGTTGCGCATTCTGTTAATACAGGGGAAGTGATTAACATTCCTGACGTGTATGATGCCTTGCCTTTTGATATGAGCGCTGCACGCAAAATGGATGCACGCACGGGTTATCGTTCTGAGTCCATGCTAACAATTCCTTTAAAAGATCATGAAGATGACATTATTGGCGTAATCCAGCTTATAAATGTAAAAGATGCGCAAAATAAAAACATTCCTTTTAGTGAAGAGCTCGTCACTCTAATTCGATCTTTTGCCTCTTTAGGCGCTATTTCGCTAACTAACTCAACACTAATTAAGGGAATGGAAGATCTCTTTTCGACCTTTGCTGAAACAATTGCGATGGCAATAGATGAAAAGTCTCCTCATACCGGTGGCCATTGTAAACGAGTGCCAGCACTCACGTTAATGCTAGCTGATGCCGTTAATGATATAAATATAGGTCCTTTGGCTTCATTTTCGATGACTGAAGCTGACCGACATGAGCTTGATATAGCTGGCTGGTTACATGACTGTGGGAAAATAGCGACCCCCGATCACATCATGGAAAAGTCGACAAAACTAGAAACTATTTTTGATCGAATAAAATATGTAGATGCTAAATTTGAAATAATTAGCCGAGATTTAAAAATAGCGTATCAGCAAAAGATAATCTGTGCGATGAAGCTGCAAAAACCTATCGAAGTTCAACAATTTGAACGCCTACTTGATACCGAGCTTAAACAGTTGGCATTAGACCGTGCATTATTACAGCGTGTTAATGTAGGGGGCGAGTTTTTAGGTGATGCAGAACTTGAGCACATTGAACGCATTGCAAACAAATACCAACTCGTTATTAATGATATTAATACACCATTGCTCTCAGCTGATGAAGTTGAAAACTTAACAATACGAAGAGGCACGCTAACCGAAGCCGAACGTGAAGTAATGAAGCGTCATATGGATGTAACTAAAAATATTTTAGATGCCCTGCCGTTTCCTAAACACTTAAGCAATGTTACTGAATATGCTTTAGGTCATCATGAAAAACTTGATGGTACTGGTTACCCAAGAGGTTTAACCAAAGAGCAAATGTCGGTGCCTGCAAGGTTAATGGCTATTACGGATATTTTTGAAGCGCTATCTGCAGTAGACAGACCCTACAAAAAAGCAAAACCGGTCAGTGAGTGTTTATTTATTTTAGGGTCAATGGTTGCTAAAAACCATCTTGATGGTGATATTTTTGCTATTTTTATTGAGTCAGAGGTTTATAAAAATTATATCAACGAGTATGCAGATCCAGAGCAGTTAGATGAGATAGATTTTGATAATTTACCCGGTTACACACCTATAAGTTAGCACCTATAAGCCATGCCTTTATTCAAAATGCGCTTATTACAGTCTATAACTATTGAAACAAAAAAATGCCACCATACGGTGGCATTTACACACGGGGTTATTTCTACTTATAGAAATCCTTTTACTTTTTATTTATTTTTTTATGTTGTTTTATTAACAAAAAATATGGCTCCAAAGGTAGCATTTAGTGCTCTGTGTAGCAACAGTAAAAGATAAAGTTCATATATCTGCCATATTAACGTCATAAAAAAGCGCGAAGTAAATTCGCGCTCATAAACTTAACGGGCGTTATATTTTAATACACACGTACTTTTCTTCTAAGTACTCATCAAGCCCTTGATGACCGCCTTCTCGGCCTAAACCAGATTGCTTAACACCACCAAATGGCGCTACTGGGTTTGATATAACACCTTCATTTACGCCGACCATACCAAATTCAAGCCCTTCACTAACTCGGTAGACTTGCTTAATATTTTGGCTGTAAAAATAAGCAGCTAGACCAAATGGCACATCGTTAGCCAAGGCAAGCACTTCGCTTTCTTCATCAAAAGGGATAACCGTTAATACTGGACCAAATACTTCTTCGTGGTAAATATCCATCTCGGTAGTTACGTTGTTTACTATTAATGGGTTTTGAAAGCTGCCACCTAAGTCACTATTATCGCCAATCAACGTAGCGCCTTTATCGAGTGCGTCTTGTACTAACTGTTGTACTTTCTCTTTGGCTTTAGGATAAATGAGTGGACCAATATCGACATCGTCTTCAAAACCATTTGCCACTTTTAACGCTGCAACCTTAGGGGTGATTTTTGAAAGTACCTTATCGAGAATATTACGCTGTATAAAAATACGGTTTGCTGCAACACATGCCTGCCCACTATTTCTAAATTTAGCCGCCATTAATCCTTCGACTGCTTCATCTAAATCTGCATTATCAAAAATAATAAAAGGAGCATTACCACCGAGCTCCATTGATGTACGTTTAATTGTATCGGCGCATTGCGATAGTAACTGCTTACCTACACCGGTAGAACCAGTAAATGTAAACTTACGCACGACTTCTGAATCAGTCAGCATTTTACCGACTGTTTTAGCATCTTGTGATACGAGTACGTTAAATGCACCTTTAACAAAACCAGCTTGATCGGCCAGATAAGCAAGTGCAATAGCACATAGTGGCGTGTGTTCAGAAGGTTTAAGTATAAAACTACAGCCCGCAGCGTAAGCTGGAGCTACTTTACGAGTAACCATAGCAATAGGGAAGTTCCACGGCGTTATACCCGCTACAACACCGACAGGCTGCTTAAAACTAGTTAAACGATGCGAGTTATCTGTTGGCGGAATTACATCACCGTAACTGCGCTTGGCTTCTTCTGCAAACCATTTGATAAAACCAGCACCGTAATCAATTTCGCCAAGCGATTCTTTGAGCGGCTTGCCTTGCTCTTTGGTCATTAGCTCTGCAAGTGTTTGCTTGTGTTTTATTACTAGCTCATACCAGCGCATCAAGGTTTCGCTTCGCTCAGTGGCATTTGTCGTTTTTAACTTAACAAAAGCCCCTTGAGCTGCGTTTATTGCGCTATTTACACCCTGCTCGTCAATATCGCTTACTTCAACAATACTTTTTTCGGTAGCGGGATCGTTAACGCTAAAGCGCGTATCAGTCTTATAAAATTCGCCGTTAATAAATGAGTCAGAAAAAATAAGATTACTCAAAATAAACCTCCAAAATTACGTTTTAAGGTGTTAGCTTTTAATGCGTGGCATAGAGCCAAGGCTAACATTTTAGGATCTTTGCTCACGTGAGAAGCGCAGCTTCTATATTTATAACCTAGAGTTAAAACACATAACGCCAGCAAGCTTTGCGTCTACAAAATAACATACGAGCTTTGCTTGTCACGCCTACAATTCACAAACAAAAAAGCCGCTGTATCAAACAGCGGCTTTTAATATATACATCGTTAAAAACTAGTGCTCTTCATTAACGATATTGAGATTGTACTTAGGTATTTCAACCACTAGGTCTTCATCTCTTATAATTGCTTGGCAACCAAGGCGTGACTCAGGCTCTAAGCCCCATGCTTTATCTAGCATGTCGTCTTCTAGCTCATCACTTTCTTCAAGTGAGTCAAATCCTTCACGAATCACTAAGTGACACGTAGTACATGCACACGATTTTTCACAAGCATGCGCAATGCTAATACCATTTTTAAGCGCAGCGTCGAGTACCGTTTGACCTGTAGGAGCTTCAATTGCAGCGCCGTCAGGACATAATTCAGGATGTGGAAGAAAAACAATTTGTGGCATTCTAATCTCTCTTAAATGTTGTCTACTGACTGCCCTGTAAGGGCCTTTTTAATTGATGCATCCATTCTACGCGATGCAAAGTCGCTACTCGCATTATCGACTTTTTCGATAGCTGATTTAATTTCGCCAGGCTCTTGTGCATTTTCGCGCACTTTTACCAGTTCTGCAATTTCAGCGCGTAAGTTAGCTAGTTGCGTATCGTCAAGTAATGCACCATCGGCTTCAAGTGATGCATTAAGCGCTTCTATAACACGCAACGCTTCTACTTGTTGCTCTTTAAGCATACGCGCTTGCATGTCGCCTTTAGCGTTGCTCATTGATTCTTTTAGCATGTTAGCTACTTGGTCATCAGATAAACCAAACGAAGGCTTAACTTGAATCTCAGCTTGTACACCTGTTGATTTTTCCATAGCTGAAACACTTAATAGGCCATCAGCATCAACTTTAAAGGTTACACGAATATGCGCAGCGCCTGCCGCCATTGGTGGAATACCTTTTAAGCTAAACTTAGCAAGCGATCGACAATCATCAACAAGCTCACGCTCACCTTGCAGCACATGTAATGACATGGCTGTTTGACCGTCTTTAAACGTTGTAAATTCTTGTGCGCGTGCTACCGGAATCGTTGTATTACGCGGAATGATTTTTTCAACCAAACCACCCATCGTTTCAAGGCCTAGCGATAACGGTAATACATCAAGCAATAACATGTCAGAATCGGGCTTATTGCCAATTAACACGTCGGCTTGAAGCGCCGCACCTAAGGCTACAACACGATCAGGATCGATTGAAGTTAGCGGCTCTTTATCAAAAAAGCTTTGTACTTGGCTACGTACCAATGGCATACGGGTTGAACCGCCTACCATAATAACTTGCAGCACTTCTTCATTTTCAATGCCAGCATCTTTTACAGCACGACGACACGAGCGCAGCGTTTTTTTAATTAGTGGCATAGCCATTTCATCAAACGTTTCGCGCGTTACTTCAACGGTGTATTTCTGATCGTCAAACTCAAGGCCCACGTTTACTTTAGCGTATTGGCTTAATGCTTCTTTACACGCTTTTGCTTTATTGATGAATAAACGTAAAACTGAAGGTGATAATGCTGACACACCTGTTTGCTGCTTAAAGTAATCAACAAGGAGCGAATCAAAGTCATCGCCGCCGAGGCTAGAGTCGCCACCGGTTGCCATTACTTCAAACACACCTTGGTGTAATCTAAGTACTGATATATCAAACGTACCACCACCTAAATCGTAAACAGCAATAATACCTTCTTGGCCAGAGTCTAAACCATAAGCGACTGCTGCTGCTGTTGGCTCATTTAATAAACGTAGTACGTTAATACCCGCAAGCTCTGCGGCATCCTTAGTACTTTGGCGCTGCGCGTCATCAAAGTACGCTGGTACTGTGATTACAGCCCCTAAAATTTCTTGGTTGCCAAAACTTTGCTCAGCTCGTGCTTTTAATGCAGCTAAAATATGGCTTGATGCTTTAATTGGACTAATTTTACCTGCCGCAGTTTCTATTGCTAGCGCACCATTGTGCTCACAAAATTCATACGGTAGTTGGCCATAACTTTGCTCTATTTCAGCCTGAGTTTTACCTAAAAAACGCTTAACCGAAATAAGTGTGTTAGCAGGGTCTTGCGTTGCTGCTTGTGCAGCTTCTGCGCCAACAGTAATACCGCCTGCTTGATAACGAACAACCGACGGTAACATAGCCGCGCCAAGATCATCTGTTAACGTGCGGGCTTCGCCACTTTGCACTGTTGCAACTAATGAATTAGTTGTACCAAGGTCAATACCAATCGCTAGTTTATGTTCGTGTGGTGCCGCGCTTTGCCCCGGCTCAGCAATTTGCAATAATGCCATAATGTTCTTTAAACTCGTGTTGCTCGCTTTGCAGCAAGTAATTAATCGTCAAATAAACTGTCTTCGATACGCTCTAGTTCTTCACGTAATTTATAAACAAACTTCAGTTTACGAATATTATCTGCGGCAAGTTGATATTGCTGCTCATCGTTACTTGCTAATTGCTCAGCAAGTTGTGCACTGTATTGCGCGTTTAATTGCTTAATTTGTTTTTCAAAATTTGCAATGGCGGTATCAGGATCGCTAGCTGATGTTAGCTCTTCAAGTTCTTCGCGAAGTTCCATTTGCTGCATTAAAAACATTGGATCTTGCAAGGTTTGCTGCTCTGCACGAATATCAACGCCTAGCTCGCTCAACATATATTCAGCACGTTTTACTGGGTGCTTTAATGTTTGTAGCGCATCGTTAATTTCGGCGGTGCTTTGCACAGCCATTAACTTATCGCGGCTGCTCGCATTCGCGTGGCGATCGGGATGTACAGTACGCTGTAATTCCAAGTAGTGCTTGTTAACCGTTGCTAAATCAATATTGTAATCAACGGGGACTGCAAATAATTCAAAGTAACGCATAACTTCAACCAATAATATTCAGAAATAACAAAGCCCTACATTAACTGGCAGGGCTTATTTATACTACAAAGATATTTAAAGCTTAAACGGTAAAGCTTTCGCCACAACCACACTCATCTGCTTGATTCGGGTTATTAAATTTAAACCCTTCATTTAAGCCTTCTTTAGTGTAGTCGAGCTCTGTGCCATCGATGTAAACTAAGCTTTTAGCGTCAACAATTAATGTGACACCTTTAGCCGCAAAAGTTTCATCGTCTTCGTTTAAATCGTCAACAAACTCAAGTACATAAGCAAGACCTGAACAGCCCGTCGTTTTAATGCCAACGCGCAGGCCTAAACCTTTACCGCGGTTTGCTAAAAATGATTGTACGCGGTTTGCTGCCGCATCTGTCAATGTCACTGCCATGAGTTTCTCTTCTTACTTCGCTTGTTTGCTTTTGTAGTCTGCAATTGCTGCTTGAATTGCGTCTTCGGCTAAAATTGAACAGTGAATTTTCACTGGTGGCAACTCAAGCTCTGCACTGATGTCAGTGTTTTTAATTGTCGCTGCTTCGTCTAGCGTTTTGCCTTTAACCCACTCTGTTACAAGTGAAGATGAAGCAATTGCGCTACCACAACCGTAGGTTTTGAATTTTGCATCTTCAATAACGCCAGTGGCAGATACTTTAATTTGCAGTTTCATTACGTCACCACATGCTGGTGCGCCTACCATACCCGTTGCCACTGACGGATCGTTCTTATCTAGAGTACCTACGTTACGTGGGTTTTCTACGTGGTCGATTACTTTATCACTATAAGCCATTATTCTATCCTCATTACCTGCTAGGGTATGTGCTCACACTATTAGTGGTGAGCCCATTCAACTGAATCTAAATCAATACCTTCTTGATGCATCTCCCAAAGTGGAGACATCTCACGTAGGCGACCGATAGAGTTTTTCATTAATTCGACGGTGTAATCAATCTCTTCTTCGGTAGTAAAGCGACCAATACTAAAACGAATTGAGCTATGTGCTAATTCGTCGTTACGGCCAAGTGCACGTAATACATAAGAAGGCTCTAAGCTTGCAGATGTACAGGCTGAACCTGACGATACTGCAATGTCTTTTACTGCCATAAGTAACGACTCACCTTCAACAAAGTTAAAGCTGATGTTTACAATACCCGGTACTGATTGGTCTTGTGTGCCGTTAAAGTATACTTCGTCCATATCAGCCATAATGCCGTCGATTAAACGATTACGTAAGGCGCTGATGTGTGCGTGATCTTTTTCGAAATCTTGCTTAGCAATTTTAAACGCAGTACCCATACCCACTAATTGGTGAGTTGCTAGTGTACCAGAGCGCATACCGCGTTCATGTCCGCCACCGTGCATTTGCGCTTCGAGGCGAGCACGTGGTTTACGACGAACGTAAAGTGCACCAACACCTTTAGGGCCATACACTTTATGTGCAGAGAACGACATAAAATCAACTTTAAGCTGTTGCACGTCGATTAATACTTTGCCCGCGCTTTGCGCTGCATCTACGTGGAACATAATTTTACGTTCGCGACACATTTCGCCAATAGTCGCGATATCTTGAATCACACCTAGCTCGTTATTAACGTGCATGATGCTTACAAGTACTGTGTCGTCACGCATTGTGTCGGCAAGTTTTTGTAAATCAAGTAGGCCGTTTTCTTCAACGTCCATGTAAGTTACTTCAAAACCTTGGCGCTCAAGCTCACGACATGTGTCGATTACAGCTTTATGCTCAGTTTTAGCGGTAATAACGTGCTTACCTTTTTTCTTGTAAAACTGTGCTGCACCTTTAATAGCAAGGTTATTTGATTCTGTTGCACCCGATGTGAAAACAATTTCACGTGGGTCTGCATTAATTAAATCAGCAATATCTGTACGCGCTTGGTCAACAGCTTCTTCTGCTTGCCAACCAAAACGGTGTGAGCGTGACGCAGGATTACCAAACTTACCGTCCATTGTCAGGCACTGCATCATTTCTTTAGCAACACGTTCATCAACAGGCGTGGTCGCTGCGTAATCTAAATAAATCGGTAACTTCATTTCTCTCTCCGCTGCAGGTCAACCTTAAAGTTGACAGCTTACTTGAATGTTTTCCAACTGCTTAATTGCATTATTGATACTGTTATCTTGGCGCGATGCTATTTCTTTCACATCTGATTTTTCCACCAATTCAGCAAGGGTAATATTATTCAAAAATTCTTCTATGCGTGCGCTTAAGTCTGACCACAAATTATGTGTTAAGCAACGCATACCACTCTGACAGCCGGTATCGGCACCTTGGCAACGTGTTGCATCGACCGATTCGTCTACGGCGCTAATAATATCGCCAACAGAGATAACGCCCGCTTCACGCCCTAGTAAATAACCACCACCAGGTCCACGAACAGAACTTACTAGGCCATTTTTACGTAAACGAGCAAATAATTGTTCAAGGTAAGACAAAGAAATTTCTTGTCTTTGTGAAATATCAGCAAGGGCTACAGGACCTACACCTGTGTGTAGTGCAACATCCAGCATAGCTGTAACGGCATATCTGCCTTTTGATGTTAACTTCATAACGCCCCCTGCACAAAAGAGTGCAAATTTTAATTACCAGAGTAAATTAGTCAAGTATTATCACTTGATAAAAATTTGATTTATAAACTCTTACTTTTTAAATTGTAGAGTTAACAAACTTTCAATACTTGACCTCTTTGGTCAAGTATTACAGCCATTGTAATTACCTGAGTATTTTAGTCAAGTATTAGCTAGTTATTTACCCATTGGTTTTTATAACTAATAGCTATACCTAAGTTACTTAGGGATAGACTTATTAATTGAAGTGAGAATACCGCGTAAAATATTCATTTCGGCATCTTCAGGGTGAGCTCGGTTAAATAAACGACGTAATTTAGTCATAACTAAACCAGGGTGCTGTTTGATAATAAAACCGGTTTTGAAAAGCGTCTCTTCAAGGTGCTCATAAAACAGTTCTGTTTGTTTTGAGCTTGGGTAAACAGCATCGTCTTCTTCAACCTTTTTAGGTTGTTGATTTAAAAACGCCATGCGTGTTTCGTAACTAAGTGTTTGTACGGCCATAGCTAAATTAAGCGAGCTGTATTCTGGATTAGCAGGAATACATACGTGGTAATTACAAAGCTGTAACTCTTCATTAGTTAAGCCACTGTTTTCACGACCAAATACTAGCGCTACAGGGCCATTTACCGCTTCAGCAACGAGTTTTTCACCACATTCACGTGGTTCAACCATTGGCCACGAAAGCGTACGAGAACGCGCACTTGTGCCAATCGTTAATGTACAGTCAGCGATAGCTTCTTCAACAGTACCTACAATAACTGCATTGCCTAAAACATCAGTTGCGCCTGCAGCTAAAGCACTTGCTTGGCTGTCTATTTCGCAAGCAGGATCAACTAAATAAAGTTTTGATAAACCCATGGTTTTCATGGCGCGAGCCGCCGAACCAATATTGCCGGAATGTGACGTGTTAACTAAAACAATGCGAATATCATCTAAGATCATTACTGTGCTACTTTGCTATGCCAAAAAATTGCGCAAATTCTAACATGAAAATGTAATAAGATCCTAGATTCAAAAGGCTAGATCCTAAGATCCAAGCCAATATAACGATTCTTACATGGGCAAATTCTAGGGATATACCACCAATTTGTTTTGATGTTTAAACCATTGCCGCCTTTACATAAACATCAAAACGGTTCTTTTTAGTTTTAATTTGCATACTTGGGGTTTTTTCGTTTAAGAATGGCGCATAATCGGGGCGTTTTACAACGACACGCTTACTGGCAAGTGGATAGGCAAAATCAAGTAGGTCGTCAGCGTCGTTGTCTGCACCAACTAGCTCTTGAAATACGCGCATTTCTTTTTTAACTAATGCTGATTTTTCGCGATGCGGAAACATGGGATCTAAATAAACAACATCGGGCATGCTTTCGCACTGAGAGAGCAAAGTATGGCTTGAGCCAAATATTAGGCTCATGTTTTCTTTCATCCACAAACCAATTTCAATATCGCTATAGGCTCGCTTTAACCCATCGTATAAAAGGGCTGCAACAACCGGATGACGTTCATGTAATATGACTTTGCACCCTAGCGAGGCAAGTACAAAGCCGTCTCGCCCAAGGCCTGCGGTAGCATCAAGTACAACAGGCGTTGCACCTTTATTTAAACCAACCGCTTTGGCAATAGCTTGCCCTTTACCACCGCCAAACTTGCGCCTATGGGCAGCAGCACCGGTTACAAAATCAACATTAATTGCACCTAGTTTAGGCTCGTCGGTTTTAAATAGGCTTAACCCTTTATCATCGTAATGTAAACTAAAGCCACTGCAATTTTGCGCCCATTGGGCTAAACCAAAGCGTGTTTCTAATTCATTTAAATAAGGACGTAACTCTTTAAAAGCACACTGAATAACCACAATAAACTCCGACGATAAAATACGCCTGTAGTATATCAACCGCTTTACTTTAAAGCACTAAAATAGCTCTATATCACTGTGATGATTAGTATTGACCTTTGCGGCTTCCGCTTTAGTGCGTAAATTAGATATAAGTTCATTGCGGCTTTCGGCAACTTGTTTAAGCTGATATTTGATAAAAGCTAAATCACTATTAGCCGATACAAATAACTGCATTGTTTGATCTAATTGAGATATATATAAGGTGAGATCTGCAGGATTTGCTTGTGTTTGTTGTAGCTTAATGGCGCAGTCAAGCTCATGTAGCTGCTCTATAAACACTTTAGTACTTTTGTTTTGCTCTATATTTTGTGTAGTTAACTGCTTAACAATATCTTGAAGGGCTGTACTTATTTGAGCTGCCTGCTCATAACTGCTTTCGCTTCTTTCCATGGTAATAACCTTCTCGTTGGTTACTTCTAATATATGCGGGAACAGATCTTTATAACGCCCGTACAAAGCATCATTATCAACTGGCATATTTTTTATCAAAAGGGATACTTTGGGGTAATTAATTATAGTACTACTACCAATATCAACAAATCGTTGAGCTTGTCTGTGTTGCTCCAGCAGCTCTTGCTCTAACGGGCAAACACCGCTTTGCTGGCTATAAAAAACACCTGTTCCTTGATACCAAAACACAACCACAACATCTAAATTTAAAGGAGCAAAAAAGGCAAAAAAGTGTTCACTCAACGATTGAAAGTTATTAGCGTGATAGCTTTGTCCAACGTAGCGCATTATACGGCCCATATCGCCCGACTCTGTCATCGCTATTTCCGCTGTTTTATTCGCTTTTGCTATATCCAATTTTAGCTTTGCACATTGCTGTCGATATTCGTAAAGCACTTTTATACGCGCTATTAACTCTTCTGCGTTAAAGGGTTTAGTAATGTAATCAGATGCGCCAACACTATAACCTTTTACCCGATCGCTTAACTCTATTTTAGATGAGAGAAACATAACGGGAATATCTTGAGTGCTTTCACTTTGCTTTATCGTTTTACATACGTCATAGCCTGACATACCTGGCATTTCAATATCGAGTAAAATAATATCAGGGTTATATTTATTGGTTAGCCTTAATCCTTCATCGCCATCTTTTGCATGAATTATTTTACAAAACCCTGCTAAAGACTCTTCAATTATATGATGAACATATTTGTCGTCATCAATTGCTAATACCAACTTTGCCATGCCTTAATCCATTTTAATAGGTGTGCTAAAAGCATAGTACGACAGGATGAAATTACTAAAAATTATTAGATAATAATTTACAAATAATAAAAAAGCGCCATTTAGGCGCTTTAATTTAGTTTGTGCTAAATATTAGTTTTTAAGCTGCAATACCGCTGTGGCGCAGTAACGCGTCAACATTAGGCTCACGACCACGGAACTTTTTAAATAATTCCATTGGCTCTTCACTGCCGCCTTTTTCTAAAATATTTTGCATGAAGGCTTGACCGGTTTGCGGGTTAAAAATACCTTCTTCTTCAAATTTAGAATAAGCGTCAGCAGAAAGTACTTCAGCCCATTTATATGAGTAATAACCAGCGCTGTAACCGCCTGCAAAAATGTGGCTAAAGCCATGCTGAAAACGGTTAAACTCAGGAGGCTTTACGACCGAGGTACGACTACGTACGTCATCAAGTACAGCTTGAATTTGACACTCTTCACCCGCTTTATAATCATTGTGGATTTTAAAGTCGAATAACGAGAACTCAATTTGACGCAGCATTTGCATGCCTGAGTTGTAGTTTTTAGCCGCTAGTAGCTTATCAAGTAGCTCTTTAGGTAACGGCTCGCCCGTTTCATAATGACCTGAAATAAAGCTCAATGCTTCTTCTTCATAACACCAGTTTTCTAAAAACTGACTAGGAAGCTCTACCGCATCCCACGCTACACCATTAATACCCGCAACAGGGGCAGCATCAACTTGTGTAAGCATGTGGTGAATACCATGACCAAACTCGTGGAATAAGGTTGTCACTTCGTCATGGGTAAACAATGCAGGTTTATCGCCAACCGCTTTATTAAAGTTACACACTAAATAAGCCACTGGAGTTTGTAGTTCGCCATTAGCACGTACTTTACGGCCCATACAGTCGTCCATCCACGCACCACCGCGTTTACGGTCGCGTGCATATAAATCGAGATAAAAACGTCCACGTAAGGTATTGCTGCTATCTACAATTTCAAAAAAATGTACATCTTTGTGGTAAGTATCAAAGTCAGTAACTTCTTTTACGCTAATACCAAATAAGCGGTTAACGGTTTCGAATAAGCCACTTAATACTTTATTTGCAGGGAAGTAAGGACGTAATACTTCATCTGAAATAGCGTATTTTTCTTGCTTAAGTTTTTCGCTATAGTAACCAAAATCCCATGCCTGTAATTCAGAAATACCATGTTTTTGCTCAGCATAGGCTTTTAACTCTGCCACTTCTTGTTCTGCTTGTGGTTTTGATTTAGCCGCTAGGTCTTCTAAAAACGAGAATACTTGCGCCGGTGTTTCGGCCATTTTAGTTGCCAATGACTTTTCAGCGTAGCTGTTAAATCCTAGTAACTGTGCAAGTTCATGGCGAAGCGCAAGCTCCTCACTCATAATCTCTGAGTTATCAAATTCACCAGCGTTAGGGCCTTGATCTGATGCGCGCGTAGAAAACGCGGTGTAAGTTTCTCTGCGAAGTTCGCGGTTATCTGCATAGGTCATAATTGGTAAATACGACGGGAAATCAAGGGTAAATACCCAACCGTCTAACTCTTTACTTTTTGCAGTATCAGCTGCAAGCGCTAAAGCAGATTCTGGCAAGCCAGCTAAGTCGCTTTCATCAGTAATATGTTTGTGCCAAGCAAGTGTGGCATCCATTACGTTGTTGCCAAATTTTGAGGCTAGTTCTGATAAACGCGCGCTAATTTCGCCGTAGCGTTTTTGCTGCTTTGGCGCTAATGCAATACCCGATAATTTAAAATCACGAAGCGCATTAGTAATTGTTTTTTGTTGTGCTGTAGTCAGCGTTTTAAATTCGTCGCTGTTATAAAGCGTATTATACGCGTTGTATAAACCTTGGTGCTGACCTACAAATGTTGAATATTCAGATATTAACGGTAAGCACTGCTCGTAAGCTTCACGTAATTCGTCGTTATTCATTACTGAATTTAAATGCGATACAGGGGAGAACATACGCGATAATTTGTCGTCGGCTTCTTCAAGGGGTAATACTAAGTCATCCCACGTGTACGAACCTTTCGCTAGCACGTCATCAATGGCTTTACGACAAAGCTCAATACCGTCTTTTAGTGCTGGTACTACGTACTCAGGCTTTATTTTTGAAAATGGTGGTAAGCCTTCAAGGCCAATTAGTGGGTTGCTCATAAATACTCTCTTTGCGTTAATGCATTACGTTTTAAATTGGGTCTAAAAGTAAAAAAACAACTCAGCCGCTTTTAAGTTGTTTAATTTTAATAAGGTTGCTCTAAAGCAAAACACAAATAACCCATTAATGAGTCGGCCACTTTATAACGTTCTAGTACCGTATCAACTAGGTTATTACTGCATATTTGCTTTTGAGTAAGTGGGCTAATGGCTATAAAGTCTTTTCGTTTGAGCTCATCTATTAAGGGATGATCTTTTTCAAAACCCCTTGGTGGGCGTTTTAGCGACTCTCCTGACATTTCAAATATAGATTTAAATTGCTCATCACAAATTGCTTTTTTATAGCTATTTGGGTTTTCATCTATGCAGGTTCTAATGGCATTAAGCGCCTTTGATTCTGGTCGCCAAATACCAGCACCTACAAAACATTCGTCATTTGCTAAGTGAAAATAAAAACCAGGGGCGTGTACGTCTTTTCCCATAAAATGGCGAAATTGAATTCCTACATTAATTTTATATGGGGTTTTATCTTTACTAAAACGCGCGTCTTTATGGATTCTCATTAAACTACCGCCGACTTTTTTATCTGATGCGACAAAATGGCTAGAAACCTCAGCAAGTGGTGCTTGCATTTGCCTAATGAAATCTAAAGCGGGCTCTCTTACGTATTCCTCATACTGTGATTTATGGTCATTAAACCAGTCTCTATTATTGTTTTGATCAAGCTGAGCAAGAAATTCGAATGTTTTTTTACTAAACATAGGTCACCTAAACACTCTTTATTTTTAAAACTTAATGTTATGCTAATGCGCATAAAACTCAACGCCTAAGGACATAAAATGACACAACACTTTGATTATATTGCAATCGGTGGTGGCAGTGGTGGTATTGCCTCTGCAAATAGAGCGGCAATGCGTGGCGCTAAAGTAGCACTTATAGAAGCAAAACACATGGGCGGCACGTGTGTAAACGTGGGCTGTGTACCTAAAAAAGTAATGTGGCACGGTGCTCAGGTTGCTGAAGCAATTAATTTATATGCCCCAGATTACGGCTTTAATGTTGAAGTTAAAGGCTTTGATTGGAGCAAGTTAGTAGAAAGCCGTGAAGCCTACATAGGTCGAATTCATAAAGGTTATGACAGTGGCCTTGCTAGCAATGGCGTTACTGTAATTAAAGGCTTTGCTAAATTTGTAGATAATAAAACAGTTGAAGTAAACGGCAAGCACTACACAGCCGACCATATATTAATTGCAGTAGGTGGACGCCCAAGCATTCCGCATATTGAAGGTGCTGAACACGGTATCGATTCAAATGGCTTTTTTGAGCTAAAAGAGCAACCTAAGCGCGTTGCAGTAATAGGCGCAGGCTACATAGCCGTTGAGCTTGCTGGTGTATTACATGGTTTAGGTACTGAAACACATTTATTTGTTCGTAAGCATTCTCCACTTCGTAACTTTGACCCATACATAGTTGAAACCCTTGTTGATGTTATGGCTGCCGAAGGCCCTACTCTTCATACAGAATCTGTACCTCATAAATTAGTTAAAGAAGATGATGGCTCTGTAACGCTACATTTAGATAATGGTAAAACTCATAACGTTGACCAAGTAATTTGGGCCATTGGCCGCCAGCCAACAACAGATGCAATTAATGTAGCTGCTGCAGGCGTAGAAGTTAACAGCGATGGTTTTGTTAAAGTTGATGAGTTTCAAAATACCACAGCTAAAAATGTATACGCGGTTGGCGATATTATCGAAAACGGTATTGAACTTACGCCTGTAGCAGTTAAAGCAGGGCGTACTTTATCAGAACGCTTATTTAATAAAGAACTACCTGATGATTTAAAAATGGATTACAGCCTAGTTCCTACTGTTGTATTTAGTCACCCACCAATTGGTACCATTGGCCTTACTGAACAAGAAGCTATTTCTCAATACGGCGAAGAAAACGTTAAGATTTACCAATCTGGTTTTACAGCTATGTACACAGCGGTAACTAAACATCGCCAACCTTGTAAAATGAAGCTTGTATGTGCCGGCCCAGACGAAAAAGTAGTTGGCCTACATGGTATTGGTTTTGCGGTTGATGAAATGATTCAAGGTTTTGCAGTTGCCATGAAAATGGGCGCTACTAAAGCTGACTTTGATGCCGTTGTTGCGATTCACCCAACAGGTTCTGAAGAGTTTGTTACTATGTAAATTTTTCTCTGGAAAAGTGAAACTTTACATTTGCTAACTCTGGAAAACGAACTAAGCTGACCAATTAACGCACAATTATTGGTCAGCTTTTTTATGCTCACAATAGTTCAATCAGATGATTTTAAAACTGAGATCCAAACTCCTTTTTGCAAAACAAAATCAAGCATTCAGCTAAAAGGCTTTCCAACTTTTTATGAAGATGGTGAGTACGTCATGCCAATAAATCTTTGGATGAATCACCTCATTAACGTTAAGCGCGCGAAAAACATCAATTCAAACGTTCGTGCCATAAGTCGATATTGGCGCTTTTTAAAAAGCCATGAGCTCTCTTGGAAAGATTTTCCAACTATCAAATCAAATAAGCCTACATATATTTTCCGAAACCAAGATCTTTTGACCTCAGTGAAAGCCGGTGAGCTAAATAGTTCAACAGCAGCTGTATATATGAACCATATAATTAAATTCTACGAGTGGGCATATTATGAGAGGTTAATTAACTTCTCTAAGGAAAATAAACCATTTGAAGTAGAGTTTGTTAGCATCAAAACGACTGGAATGCTGGCACACATAAACCGTAATTACGTTGTTAGAAGCTCAGATTTAAGGATCAGGGTACCAAGGCGTACTCCAGAGCAAAGTTTAAACCCTCTCACTGAAGATGAAGTAAGATTATATTCACACGCACTCAAAGAACAGTCCATTGAGTTCCAAATACATCAACTATTACAACTCATGTGCGGCCTTCGTATAGAAGAAGCCTGCACCTTCCCTGCAAGTCTAGTGAAAAGATGTGACCCGAATAAATACCATATTGAAGTTAGTATAGGACCTCACAACGGTGTACTCACTAAATTTGGCTCAGTCAGAACAATCGAAATTCCAACACTGTTAATGAACAAGATGCATCGCTACTTGATCAGTGAGCGTCGCCAGAAAAGAGAGTCTAAAACCGATAAACAGATTGCTGAATTATTAATTACCAATAGGGGTAAACCATATACTACCAATGCAATACAGCGTCACTTTAGCTTAACTCGTAATTACATACGCAATGAGCTAAATACCCACTTTCAGCATAGAACACACGATTTACGTGCAACTTACGGTACATTTCGTCTTGCGTCCCTTTTAGACGAGAAAGTTGGGTTGTCACCATTCGATGCTATGTCATTAATCATGGGGTGGATGGGACATAAAGATGAGAAAACAACTTGGCGATACCTTAACTTTATAAACCGAAGCAAGGCATCGATACGTGCAGTTTGCTTTTTAGATCAAGTCATGGAGTCAGTCATCAATGAGCATGAGGATCTCTCGTGATTAACAAATCAAATTTAAATATTGACCTCAAGCTAAAATTGAACATCTATGGTGATCAATTTGTATACCCAGACTTTAAAAGATTTAGATACAAAGGCGTGCCTAAACTTTTTGAAATGCGCCGGGGTACTTTGCTTAGCCGAGATAACCAAGTTATTAAGTGGTATCAAGCATTCAAAGCTAATACAGAGTATACTGACACAACAATGAATACCCTTTTTAGAACATTTACACGGTATGTGAATATTTGTGACAGTATTCCCGTAAATCCAGATTCAAAAGAGGGTATCAATGCATTTGAAACAGCTCTAGTTCACAGCGTTAGAATTGGCAGCAAAAGTTCAAACACAGCAAAAGGTGAGTTAAGTAGTATAAGAACAATAATGAAGATGCTAGATCACCCTGTTGATGAGTGGTTTTCTAAATTCAAACTATTTCGCAGCCAAATAAATCCAACTCAAGCATACTCAGAATCTGAATTGAAAAAGTTAATTAAAATACTAAAAGAACTATATTTTCAGCTTTCCAAGCAAATTCAAACCTCACCTAAAAAATACATTCAAGCAGGGAGAAGCAACCAATACGCGAGCTTTTCTTTCAATAAAATCGAAGTACCTGTAAGTGGTGCTATTACCAAATGTTACTGTGCTGCCTATTTCTTACTCGCTTATTATACTTGGGCTAATGCAAGTACGATAAGAGATATGGATATTCCCAAAGCTTCTCAAAAGAAAGGGCAGCAAGGTAAATGGTTTGTGCAAACAGCGTTAAAGAAGAGAGCTAATAAATTTGTTACCATCGAGCTCGGCGATAATCTTAGCACAGACATTCCAAAGCATGCGCTAAATTTTATTAATGACCTTATCACCCTTACACACGTGCTGTTTCCAGATGCCAATAGACTACTTCATCAATGTCTTAACGGAATAAATAAGCCCTTATGCCCAACGCATATTCGTTCCAATATGAATTGGCTAATTAATATATTCGATTTGACTGACGACAGCGGTCAACAACTTAGACCTGAAGCTAAACGATTTAGAGCTACAGGTGCATCTAATTACTTAGCACTCACAGGAAACTCACTCGAAACATCCATGTTGCTCAATAACACGCCTGATGTAGTGCGAAAACACTATAGCAGAGGTAACAAGCCTGAAAATGACGCTCAATTACAGGCCACAGCAAACACCTTAGAAAATGCCATAAAATGTGGAAATATAGATAAAGCTCGCGAGCAAACTCTTGAGCAAATGAATCTAGAAATACTACCTTATGATGAATTCGTTAACCGCTATGCTAAATCAGGGAATGGTCAAAAAACACCTTTAGGTACAGGTTGCAAAGACCCCTTTGATAACCATGGAGATCGTTTTCGAAGAAAGGCCTCTATCGATAGTGTGGACATGAGTCACCTTGCTTGTGCTGACTTATTGAATTGCTTTTCCTGCCCAAACCAAGTGCTGGTTGAAGAAGTTGATGATATCTGGTGTTTATTGAGCTTTTACGAAGCGTTAGAGGATGCCAAAGAAGATCACCTCAACATGTCACACTTTAAAAACAATTTTGATCGAGTACTAAGCAAAATAAAGCAAGTGCTTTTTAGTATCGACTTAAAAGTGCGTAGGCAAGCTGAGCGGAAGCTACGTACCATTGGCCGTCACCCTTTTTGGCCCGATACGCTTAATTTGGTTTTATAAGGAGATGCTATGAAACCGTTACTTGCTGCACCAGAACAAGTTATAAAAGAGAACACTGTTTTTGTTGAACAGGCAATACAGTATTTTGAAAATAAGGATTGGGACAATTTAAACAAAATCCCAGTAATGATTGACCAAAATGGTAAAACCATAAGTTACTTTGGCGATAACACATGGGATTTAACACACTATGTAGATGTCAAAATTGTTTCGAAAAAGCGGGCTTCTTTTACTCATTTAACAACTATTTCCTTGTTGCAAGAACAAAAGTTACTCGCATTCCTTGGTTTATTTGCTGTCGGCACCTTAAGGCAAGGGGCAATGATAAAAACCACAACATTTTTAGAGAGAAATATCAATTTAACCCAAGTATATAAATACATAGAATCCATCAAAGCAGATTCGATTTGTGTCCTTAACCATCCCATACAGTTTTCTAGGTTTTGCGAATATTTAAAGTCACTTAAAATGAGTGGGCCATATACTTCAAAACTTATTTTCGCATTAAACTGGATCGAAGCGGTTAAGAACCAAACCCCCATAAAACTATCATTACCTTTGACGACATCAATTACAGAATTAGGCCGTCAATTAGGTTGCCCAACCAAACTAGAAAGTGAGCAGTATTACGCTATACCATCACGCTTGATGCAACTCATATACTCAAAGGCTATCGAGTATATAGATACTTACTATCCTATTCGAGATACATTATTAGATATCCATACCGAGCAGCAAGAAAACTATGAAATTGGCAAAGCGGCTGTTGATAACAAAATAAAATCAGGTCAATGGAACTGGTTAACATCTGATTCCCCTCACTACAAAGCTGAGATAACTAAAGCTAAACCCCAAACTTCTACCAATATACTTAAAAGCTATATTTCCAACGCTGATATCGAAAAATTAATTCCTAGTGATATACGAAGATTCAATTGGTTATACTCCCATATTCTAACTTGCTGCTTTATAATTTGTGGAGCCTTTTCGGGCATGAGAAGAAGCGAGATCTATAGTTTACACTCTGATAGCTTTAAAACATTAAAATTAAAAGACCAAGTGTTTTATTCGTTACAATCCTACCACAGTAAAATGACACCTGCGGTGCCTGAAAAAGCAGAGTGGTTGGCATCTCCAATTACTGGGAAAGCAATCGAGCTCGCATCACTACTCACTCAAAATATGAGAACTCAACTCATGCTCTCAGATGACCGAGTCGAAAATGCTAGAGCCTCAAGCATCTGGCTAGTTCAACAAATGAAATGCAGAAAGCCAAACATGCTGACAGGTCCACCTTTTGCTCTTCATCATAAGCAGCTAGTAGAAGAGGCTGGCGCCATCGTAAATGAGCAAGATTATGAAGAGTTTAAACTTCTAAATCCAAACCTAAACATACACGCTTACAAGCAAAAGATAGTTATAGGTAAGCCTTGGGCTTTTACAACCCACCAACTCAGGCGAACTTTTGCAGTATTTGGTAAACGCTATAATTTACTCTCTGACGTTGCCATTAAACAACAGTATAAGCATATATATTTACCAATGTCTCAATGGTACTCAGAAGGAGGCGTAGCAGCCAAAATAAAACATGTAAAAGTGGACTCAGAACTCAATAATTTACTTCAAGAAGTGGATAAAGAAGTCACTACACAACTATTGCATCAGTGGTATAACTCAGATGACAAGCTATATGGTAAGAAAGGTATAGATGTTGTTAAAGATAGAGAAAATACCGCCGTTAAATACTCATCTTGGGATGCTCTATATGCTCAAGTATCTACTGGTAGAATATCTATTGCTGGTACACTTCACTCATACTGCATGGCTGGTTATGAATGCAGAATGGAAAAAGTCGTATCACCAACCAACTGTTTTAACTGCGAGAACGTTGTTATAGACGAAACAAAAGCACAAGCTTGGCAAAAACGACATCAGTGGATTGTTGAGACTATAACTGAAATGGAGCAGCATACTAAACTATCTCAATCGCAGCTAAGCCATTTTATTACGCAATTACGTGCAGCTGAAAAGGTTATGGACTACTTTGAGATAAGCTACACTCCATACAAACCCGAAATTGAGATCAGACAGCTTTGAGTAAGTCAGAGAATACAAGGTTAGAGCTTCTAAGCGCAATTGACAGGATACTTTCTGGCGATACAGTACGTATTGATGCCAAACGAGGTTTAAGTGCCATTGCAGTTGAGGAAGAAGCTAACCTTGGTAATGGCTCAGCTTACTATTACTCAGACGTCATTGAAAAAATTAAACTACTAAAATCAAAAGCTATAACAAAAAAGCAAGCACAGCAAAACTCAGATGTTACTAAGTTACGTGAAAAGCTTGCCAACGAGAAACGGTTAAAAGAAAAATATCGAGCGGAAATAGCCAGCTTAAAAGAGCAAATGGCACAAATGGCTTCTACCCACAATGCCCTAGCGCTTTCAAATCACCAGCACTTGAAAAAGATAAATGATCTTGAGTCAGAGTTATTTTTACTGAAGAAAAATTAATATATATTCAATTGCTTAAAGCATCGCCTAAAAAATGAAACAAGGTTAAATGAGATGTACCCTGATGAAGTTCAACAATTAAAAAGCCATATAACAAATATTGCAGCTCAACATAATGGGTTAGCACTTACGATACTACAATATCAATATAAAGCGGCTGATCTAACAATGTGGAAAAGGTAAAATAATTATTTAACTGAATAAGTACAATTGTCAAAGGCAAGTTTCAACACATGAGCCGATTATTAGTATAGCTGACATTAAATGAATACTATTTAAATAAATTTAAATAAACATTAAAGCAGGTATTCTGATCGTTTGAACAAACCTTTACATTCCCGCCATTAGCTTCAGCTAAGGCTTTAACTATAGCGAGCCCTAAACCAGCGCCATCACTATGGCGTTGACGAGACTTATCTGATCGATAAAAGCGATCAAATAAATAAGGTAAATGTGCAGAAGGTATTTTCTCACCGGTATTACTCACACAGATACATACTTTTTCAGCAGATGTTATTTCACTACATACCGTAATTGATGACCCCTTCGGTGCATATCTTATAGCATTCGATAACAGGTTTGATAACAATTGACGAAAATGTAGCTTGTCACAATAAAAGCTGATGTTTTCACCTGCTTTATGAAGTATCAGCGATGACTCTTCAGCTAATGCATCAAAATACTCAAACAGCACCTCAATTTCTTCATGGCTGGATAAAATATCTTGGGCTGGTTTAATTAGGCCGTTTTGAGATTTTGCCAGCCAAAGCATGTCGTTAACCATCTTAGTTAGCCGCTCAAGCTCTTCGAGGTTAGAAAATAATAACTCTTGGTACTCTTCGGATTGTCTTTTTTTAGATAGACCAACCTGTGTTTGAGTTATTATATTGGTAAGCGGTGTACGTAGCTCATGAGCAATATCACTGGAAAAATTTGATAGGCGGATAAACTCACCTTGTAACCTGTCTAGCATTGCATTGAAAGATTGCACCATATTAACAAGCTCAATAGGCACTTTATTTTCATCGAGCCTTACATCCATTTTATTAGTTTGGATATCGTGTATTTTCTGACTTAAACCTCGTAAAGGGTTTAATCCTTGATGTATAGCAA